>OFIS01000188.1_pt1 | contig 62114 bp, 52 predicted proteins | sample 1775071 | NCBI WGS metagenome assembly OFIS01 (sample SAMN08195774, study PRJEB24354) | sludge metagenome | isolation source: sludge from phenol fed wastewater aerobic bioreactor C | place: India: Nagpur | collected 2016-09-17
CTGAAATGACCCGGAATATTCACCGACATACACATGGTCGTACTCATTTTCGATAAGACCATTGCCTACAACCGCACGATAACGAAACTGAAACAACGGCGTGAGCGAACAGGTGATGCCCAGCTCCTGCTGCATGCGTCTTTGGGCTGCGCCGGCTGTGCTCTCTCCGGGATAGGGGTGCGAACAGCAAGCATTGCTCCATAGGCCGCCGGAGTGATACTTGGACTGTGCGCGTCGCTGCAGCAACATTTCCTCATGCTCGTTGAGGATAAAAACGCTGAACGCGCGATGCAGCAGGCCAAGCTCGTGCGCAGCCATCTTCTCCATAGTACCCAGCCATTCATTTTTTTCGTTCACCAGTATTACATGGTCTTTTCGTGCCGACATGTTGCAGATTGTTGTTTAACGGTCAAGTTGTTGGGTAAGCATTTTCCTTGCAAAGTGTATCCGGCTTTTCACTGTTCCCAGCGGTTCGCTGAGTAACTCCGATATCTCCTGATATTTATAACCGGTGTAGTAAAGTTCGAAAGATAGTCGAAATACTGGGGGAAGCTCGTCCATTGCCTTCCGGATCTCTGCCATGCGCAGACGACTCCAGCCATGGTTATCCACCGGTTGGGCGTTCATCAGATAGTATTCCGAAGCTTCCTCATTGGCTACCTTCGAAAATTTTTTGTTCCGCCGGTAGCTGTTGATGAAAATGTTTCGCATGATGGTGTAGAGCCAGGCTTTAAGGTTGGTGCCAAACTGATATTTATCTCTGTTCAGTAAGGCCCTGAGCATAGTTTCCTGAAACAAATCGCGGGCATCTTCGTAATTATTGGTCAGCGAAATAGCATAAGGATGCAAAAAATCGCTGTGCCTTGACACCACATAATTAAAATCCGCAGTCGTCATTTTGTTTAGTGTTTAGTAGGTCAAACTTAAACACTATATCCGCGCAGCGCTATTTATTTTGTTTATAGTTGGTATAGTCAGCATTAAACAAAACACCATGATCGCCAGGAGTGCCCCTTATGAGCATGGACCCGGAAGCGATCAGAGCGCCAGAAATGCGTCCTTTACTTCGGTGAGGTTGTAGAGAAAAATCATGTTGGCGGGCGGCTGAAACTTCTTGGCGCGAAGCATGCTGCCGGAAACGAATACGGTGGCTCCTTCAAACTGCCGGGAGACTTTTTGCAGATATCTCACCGCATCGAACTCTTCGGCTATAGAAGTAAGGTGCAGATACACGAAGCGTGGCCGCAGAGAATGGAACACATAGGCGGCTTCTTTGAGCGGCGAATTAGGGCCAAGGTAAATCGGGTTTTTGTGATATTTACGCAAGAGGTAATGTACATACAACAAGCCCAGATCATGAATTTCGCCCTCGGGTAAAAACAGGAGAATGGAGGGTCCTTCATCTCCCTGCTTGGGAGGAAGGCCTTCGATGGCCACGGCTATCTTTCGATAAATGACATTGCTGATCAGGTGTTCCTGAGCGGGATAGATACGGTCGGAAAGCCACATCAGTCCAATCTTTTCCAGGAACTGAAAAATCAACTGCTCTACTGCTGCTTCCACACCGTTGCGACGGATATATTGATCTATCAACTGTTCGAAAAGGTCGATATTCAGTTCCAGCGTAGCTTCCAGCAGCTCATTGACCAGGGCCTGCAGGCGGAAATCTTTGTCGCCCACTTTGCCAATAAGACTGTTCATCTCGTCGTGATTCATCTGGTGGATACGACTGATCTTGTAGCCATAACTATTGAGCAGCGCCACCCTGAGAGCCAGTTTCAGATCATCCGCATCGTAATACCGGATGTTGGTGGGGGTGCGCTTGGGCTGAAGAATGCCGTAACGCTGCTCCCATATGCGAATGGTGTGGGCCTTAATGCCTGTGAGGTTCTCAATATCTTTGATACTGAAACGATTCATTTCTGCTCTTAAAGTTTCGGGCACGACTCCTGATTTTCCCGTTATAACAGCTTAGCCGTGAAAATGTTGAAAGGGCTTGCCAAATGGCAGGGTCAAATATATTGCCTTTTCTACTGGAAAACTATGGATGATAACGCTAAGGCTTCCGCCTCTACCCTTGCGCTCGTCGGTAAAGAAATTGTTGTTCCCGGTGTTCGGGTAAGTTTCGTAAACCGCTGATGCCGATGCGCTGTGCAGAGGTTAGCTCACAATAGTGCCGACCTTTTTGCCTGAAACCACATCGAGCAGGTTGCCCGCACGGTGCATATCGAACACGATGATGGGCAGGTTGTTTTCCTGACAAAGCGTGAAGGCCGTCATGTCCATTACTTTCAGCCCCTGAGTGATCACCTCATTAAAGCTTAGCTGCTCATATCGTTTTGCGTTCGGATCTTTTTCCGGATCGGCACTATAGATACCATCTACGCGCGTGCCTTTCAGAATCACGGCTGCATTGATCTCAATAGCCCGGAGTGAACCTGCGGTATCTGTGGTAAAGTATGGGTTACCGGTGCCTGCCCCGAAGATTACTACACGGCCCTTTTCGAGGTGACGAATGGCACGGCGGCGAATGTAGGGTTCGGCAACCTGCTCCATCTTTATGGCGCTTTGCAGCCGTGTTTTTACGCCGATCTTTTCGAGAGCGGCCTGCAGCGCCATTCCGTTGATCACGGTGGCGAGCATGCCCATGTAGTCGCCCTGCGCGCGTTCAATGCCGGTTTCGGCTTCGTTCATTCCGCGGTAAATATTGCCGCCGCCAATGACTACCGCCACCTGTACGCCAAGGTCGGTGATGGCTTTGATATCCGTCGCATAAGCTTCCAGCATTTTAGGGTCAAGACCAAAGGTCCGGTCGCCCATTAACGACTCACCGGAAAGCTTTAACAGAACACGATTATATTTTGGCAGCATGGAAAAGAGGATTGAAGATTTGCGAGTGCAAAGAAAGAAAAAAGTTGCGGCATTTGCCATGGGATTTGGTCATCAAAATGCGGCCCAATCAGTATTTTAGCCCTTGTGAAACGATTACTGCAGCTCATATCCTATGCTGGTTTCCTTGGGTTGCTGCTGCTATCCCTGCTGTTCTACAAAGAAAGGGTCATCTTTTCAGATATGGCTTTCTACCTGTACGGCATGGCAAGAGATAGCTCCTTTGCCATTTTTCATGATCGGTTTATAGCCGCCCTGCCGCAAATTCCGGTGGTAACGGCCATCCATATGCAGGCTACGCTAAAGACATTGTCGCTTGTGTTTTCATCTTCATTGGTGCTTTACTCCCTCATCATGTTTGCTATAGCCGGCCTGGCCGACCGTAGTGCGCAATGGGCGCTGTGCCTGTTTCTTTGCTCTGTGTTGATGACCACGCAGATCTTCTACTGGCCGCTGTCGGAACTCATGCTCGGTGAAAGCCTGATGCTGGTGTATTTTGCGGCATTGCTGCGCTTTCTACCCCACAGATCCCTTGCTTTAGTACTGTCACTGCTCTTTCTTCCTACACTGCTTTTTGCCCATCCGCTTATTGTGCTGCCGCTCAGCTTTACAGTAATTTTTCTTGTGCAGGACGGACGACTGAACAAGCGGCAGGCCCTGACGCTGGCTGTGCTTACTTTGTTGATTTTGCTGATAAAATACAGCTTGTTCCGCGACCCCTATGATAAAGGATCGCTTGGAGGCTTACGCAATTTCATCCGCCTTTTTCCCGACTATTTCCGACTGTACGCCAATAGCCATTTTCTAAAAAAAGCATTTACGGACTACGCAGGCTGGACTGTGTTGCTGATCCTTTGCCTGGTTCACTACTACAAGACAAAGCGCTGGGAAAGGCTCGCCCTCGTGGCCGGCTATTCGCTCGCATCGCTGGGTTTTATCCATGTGTGCTTTCCCGATGCCCGAACGCCTGACTTTTATCGCGAGAATCTTTATCAGGTCTTGCCGGTCTATGTTGTGCTGCCCTTTGTGTTCGACGTATTGCCGGGGGAGAGAAACAAACTGAGACCCGTAGCCATCATTGGACTTATCACCTTCTTTGCCTGGGCCAGAATATTTACAGCACACTACCCGTTTACCCAAAGGGTGGCCTGGCTGCGTACGTACCTGACACAACATCCGGCGGAGAAAAGGATAGACGAAGAGACAGAGACTACCCGCAGGGCGCTACAACTTACCTGGGCCACCCCCTACGAATTCTGGCTTCTTTCTACCCTCGAAAACGACCGATCGGCTTCGCTGATGATCATAGACAGCCTTCAGCACATTCCGGCTTACGGGGGCGAAGGCAATGTATTCGTGCAACGGTTTGCAGTAGATGCCTATAGCGTATTGCCACAGCCCTACTTCCGCTTTAACGATACCCTCAGCGCCTATCATATCTATAAGCATCGCGAATCAAAGCAAGCCATAGAATTGAATACATTTGAGTAGTAAACTTCACGCAGCAATTGTTGACACTTTGAAAACTCCACGAACAGTAAAAGGTTGGCCCTACGCGCTGACCGTGCTTTTAGGGGCAGTCCTTTTTTTATTACCCGCGTTGTATAACGGATATCCACTGGTCAACTCCGACGATGGCACCTATATCTGGTCGGGCTTTCGAATGCAGCAACCGGGCGATCGCCCTATTACTTACGGGCTTTTCCTTCGATTCTTCAGTTTAAATGGTGTTTCGTTTTGGATTCCCGCGTTTGTACAAGCGCTCATCATAAGTTGGCTGATTGTAAAGTTGATTCAACGTTTAGTTGGTGGACGAAGATTGTTCGCAAATGCGTTGACTGTTTTCATCGTTCTTTCGCTGACCTCACTTTCCTGGACTGTAAGTGAAATTATTCCCGATATCTGGACCGGAATAGCTTTGCTATCTGCAGTTCTTATTTTCCTCAATCGGGAAACAAGGTTAGTGAAGTTTTTTTTATTACTCATTTACTTCTGCGCGGTAGCCACCCATCTTTCCAACATCCTCATATTTACCGGCGTTTTTCTGGTGCTGATGTTAGCTAAGTCATTTGTAAAAGATGAAATGATACGGAAGGGATTTTGGATCAATATTCTTTTGCTGCTGGGTGCAAGCTGGCTCACGGTTCCTGTGATCGGAAGGGCTTCGCAAAAATCTCAGCATGTCTTTTTGATGGCTTCTATGCTGGAAAAGGGGGTGCTAAAAAAATACCTTGATGAAAATTGCGACCAAAAGAATTATCAGCTCTGCAGGTTCAAAGAGTCATTGCCAACGGATCCCAATGTTTTTATTTGGGATCAGAATAGCCCGTTGTACCAGCAAGGAGGCTGGGATGCAACTAAAGAGGATTATGATTTGATACTGCATGATATCTACACTTCGCCAAAATATTTATTCCTGTTTTTGCAAAAGTCGCTCGAGGGTGCCTGGCGACAAATATTCGAGTGTCACCTTGCAGAAGGAAATTACCCCTTCCCCGCGGGTACCCATGTGGACGCTGCAGTGCAGGAATCAGCGCCCGGCGATACCACCATGTACCGCAACGCATGGCAGCAGCAACATAATATTGTGGAGCGCATCGATGCTATGAATAATATCAATTACGTTGTCCTGATAGGAGCTGCATTATTACTACTCTACGTATGGATAAAGGGAAAGCTTCGCGGGACGCCGGCCTTAATATCGGGCATGCTCACATCAGGCTATCTTTTTAATGTGCTGGTGTGTGCGACCTTTGCGCAGGTAAATGCAAGATATGGAAGCCGCCTGAGCTGGGTGTTTCCGCTGGCTTTCCTGCTATGCTGGTTTTATGGTTCGACAAAAAGAAAAAACAATGAGCAGTCCATCACTGCGCAATAACACGGCGCTCGCCTATTCAGGCTTTGCAGTTATTTTTCTTTTTTTCTGCTACACGTACTTCGAAAAGGCGTTGTTTCTGCCGCCAATGTTCATTCACTCGTGGGCGCAGGCCGACCGTCTGGCGCTGGCCATATCCTTTTACGATAATGGCATGAACTTCTTCAAACCGGCTACACTCGCACAGTTTTCTAAAGAAGGGGTGGTGGGCGTTGAGTTTCCCATACAAGCCTACATCGCTGCAGCCATCGCAAAACTTGCTGGTCGCGAGCACATCAGTGTTATATTCAAATCCCTCGATTGCTTTTTGACGGGCCTCGGATTATCGTTTCTGTTCTTAACCGTTTACAAGCGTAGTAAGAATTTTGTCCTGTCTCTGGCAGTCCCTGTGTTCATTTTCTGCTCACCTGTTTTTATCTATTACACCTGCAGCTACCTCCCCGATCCTGCAGCGGTATCGCTGGCGTTCGTCGGCTTCTATTTTATTGCCAACTACTTTGAACAAAAGAAGACCCGCGACCTTTTCTATGCAGCGCTCTGGCTCACCATCGGCACTATGATGAAGATGTCGCTCATCACTTACCTCGCTGGATTTTTCGGGGTGGTGTTTATCGAGAAGATTCGGGCGCGCGATTTTGCGCTTTCCGGAAAAAATATCCGTACCGCACTGATTGTCGTGTTGAGCTGCGCCATGATCGTAGCTAACTACCTGCAAATACAACATCTCAATAAGGCATACGATTCAGATCTTTTTCTGAGTACAACACACCCCTTCAAAAACTGGGATGCGTTTAACAGCTATATAGAATCCGGTTTTAAAACGCTATGGCTGCGCGAGTATTTTGAATTGCCTCAGTATTTGTTTCTGGCAGCCCTGGCAGCACCGGGTGTCTATCTTATCAAAAAACTACCCTGGCAATACGGGCTGTTGCTCATCTTTTACTATGTCTTTGCGGCCATCATTTTCTGGCTTATGGGAGAAAATCTTCCTGTCCATGATTACTATTTCATTGCGATCTGGATGCCCTTCTTTGGATTTCTTTTGCTGGAGTCCGTATTGGCGCTGAACTCGGTGCTCGGCACATCATTGGCCGTCCGGCTGCTCAACGTTGCGCTGGTGGCCTCCATGCTCATCATGTTTTTCTTTGCAGACTTTCATACCTACCGAAGGTTCTCCGACTACTATCCTCCGCACAGCGAATTCTACCGCACAGCCTGGATGGAGAATGGCAAAAAGGTGGTGGACCGCCTGATACCAAAGTCAGAGCAGATCGTTGTTCTGGAGGAAGATGCTCCCAATCTTTCTCTGGTTTACTTCGACCGGAAAGGACATGTGCTGAGCGAAGGCCGCTGGTGGCATAGTAAGGGTTATCTGGTGGACTATATGCGGGACCATGATCTGCAGTATCTGGTGGTGGACAAGGGAAAGCGCGATATGCTGTTAGGCAAAGACAGTCTTACCTTCGCTTCCTTCCAAAAACTTAACGACGATGAGCAGGTGCAGGTATATCGGCTCCATACTAAGCCATAAGCTTTTTTGTCAGGCCAACTCAGGATTTTCAGTCGCCGGCGCCCGAAAGCTATGTAGCAGCAAGCCTGCCGTGACGGCTACAGGAAGCAAAAACAGGTATTTGTAGGGTATCTGTACAAAGGCATAAAATACGGAGAGATAAATCTTCAGCGAGAACAACAGATAGGTATGGAGCGTGGTTTTTCTACGTAGGCGCAGGTAAAGAAGTAAGAGTCCGAAGACCGTCAGCAGGCAGGCCACCAAATGGATTTTGCGCACGACGTTCACCGTCTCTTCTACCGGTAGCGGACGTGTGGCATCAAAGATCCATTTTGAAAAACCCATTCCATTTCCCAAATGCCAGAAACCGCCCTGCTCCGCATTTTTCCATTCGGCTATAGTGGCCTGGGTGTAGTAGTCATACCCTTTTTTGAAAAGATCAGGATCAACGCGCAGGTAGGGCAAGGCATAAAACAGCAGGATAAACAGCACCATCACCGCAGCCATCCAAAAAGCCTGTACCGACTTACCGTTCATCATATACAGCACCATCAGTAATGGCACCCAGAAAACTAGGCTGTAGCGGGACAACAAACACATAGAGATCGAAACGGCCAGTAAAAAACTCTTGTGCTTTGACAGGCTTATAGCAACGAGCAGATAGTAAGCAGCCACCAGCGACTCCACCAGATAGCTAATCATCACATCATCATCTTTCGCCATCATGATCCACAATGCAAGCGGCCAGGTGGCTACAAATAGCTTGTACAAGACATTGCTGAACCCATAAGCCTGATTAAAGCTGCTCAGGGCCAGATAAAGAGCAACGAGCCAGTAACAACCCAACGAAACCCATCGATAGTCGATTTGTAGTAGGTCCGCAAGACTGTAGGGCATCCAGGTAAAAGGCAGGTAGGTAGGAAAAATCGAATAGTTCGGAAACTGCATGATGGTATAGGGCATTTCGCCCGCCAGAAACCGCTTAACGAAAAATATGATGGTTGGGATAACGTCCGAACTACCGGTATCATACATAGACACGGGTCTAAGCCGGATGATCCTGCCCATTTTATAAAACATCGCCGCGCTGAGCAGCAAAAAAGCAAACACCACCAGCAGGTTAGCGTACTTTGGTAGGGGTTTGTATGCCTTTGGCTTTCGCGCTACTGCCAAAAACAAAAAACAAAGTAGAAGAGAATTGGCCAGCAAAATAACGGGGCTCCAATACGGGCCCGCCCATCCGGAAAAGAAAGTGATAAGCAGTCCCTCAAAGAGTGCTGACAGGATTAGAAAGATTTTCATTTCGTAAAAACCCAAAAAGTCCGGGAAGGACTCTTTGGGGATCGGTTATATGGGATTCAAAAGTTTTAGCCAACTTCTTGGGTACGCGGGCCAACCTTCATTAATTCAAAGCTACATCACGACAAGATCAAACCTGATTCACGAAGGGTTACACCAGCAAACGACTTAGGCAAACGGCATTTTCACTACCTGCGCTTTCACTGCCTTGTCGCGGATCATGACAAATACATCGCTGCCTTCCTGTGCAAAGTCTTTGCGGATATAAGCCATGCCAATAGCCTTGCCCAGGCTTGGTGCCTGTGTGCCGGAAGTAACATAGCCTATTTCTTCGCCTTCTGCATTCTGAATTTTATAGTCGTGGCGGGGAATGCCTTTGTCTATCATCTCGATGCCCACAAGCTTGCGCTTGATGCCTTCCGCTTTTTGCTGTTCTAAAATAGACTTTGCAGTAAAGTCTTTCGAAAATTTAGTGATCCAGCCCAGTCCTGCTTCGAGTGGAGAAGTACGGTCGTCAATGTCATTACCATAGAGGCAATAACCCATTTCGAGGCGGAGGGTATCGCGGGCACCAAGACCTATCGGCTTGAGACCCTTTGGCGTACCCACCCTGAAAATCTCATCCCATATCTTTTCGGCGCTATCACCCTTGTCTTCAAAGTATATTTCTACGCCGCCCGATCCGGTATAACCTGTTGCGCTGATGATCACATTATCCACTCCGGCAAAGGTTCCTTGCACAAAAGTGTAGTATTTGAGGTTGCTCAGGTCCATGTCGGTAAGCTGCTGCATGTATTCTACAGCTTTTGGCCCCTGCACCGCCAGCAATGCAGTCTTGTCCGAGATATTGGTCATCTCCACGCCATCTGTATTGCGATCGCTGATCCAGTTCCAGTCTTTTTCAATATTCGAAGCATTCACCACCAGCATGTATTCCTCATTCTCCTTCAGGCAATAGACAATCAGATCGTCCACAATACCGCCCTGCTCATTGGGCAGACAGGAGTATTGCGCCTTGCCTGCTGTAAGCTTGCTGGCATCATTGCTGGTAACGCGTTGAATGAGGTCGAGCGCTTTAGGTCCGCGCAATATGAATTCGCCCATATGACTTACATCAAAAACGCCCGCATTCTGCCTTACGGTATGGTGCTCCTCGTTGATGCCGCTGTAAGAAATCGGCATATTGTAGCCTGCAAATTCAGCCATTTTGGCTCCGAGCGCAACGTGTTTTGCTGTAAAAGGCGTGTTCTTCATCTATGGTTTTTTTGAAAAATGAGTGGCGCAAAAATAAGTCAGAAACCTAACAGTTTCCGATAAAAAAACAATGGGATAATGCAGTAAAATCATTGACAGGCGTCATCCCGGGAGGCAGGTGCCGCCGGTAATTTTGAAGGGTACAAAACAACAACACGATGCAGAAAATAAGCATTAAACATGTGACCAACGAGCACAATGACTGGCTGCGCGCACTGGACTTTTACAAACAGGAAATCAAAACCCTGAAGGACAGGCTTACAGAAATTGCAGGAAAGAATACCGGAGCAGATGCTGCGAAAGGTGTAGAGCATTACGAAAATCAGTTTTCTATACAGCGCAACAATATTGACGAACTGGCGCACCGCATACGCGAAAACGTAAAAGATCTCAGCCGTCAGGCAGAAGCAAAGGGCGGCTATGTGGATGGCGAACTTTCCGACCAACATCACAATCTTAGAGATGCCTATATAACGGAAGAGAAAACCGTAAATGAACTGCGACATGAGTTTAACCGCTTTGCGATAGAGTGGATGTAGTCTGAAGTGATAGCGTGCTACCGGCCCTGCAACAATGCGATTGCAGGGCTTTGTCGTTTTTACTGCTGCTTTGCCCTATTTTTATCCTAGTCATTATGAATCATCTTCCGGAACTGATCAGAGACCTTGGGCTGATACTCTTTGTGGCCGGAGTGACCACGTTACTTTTTAGAAAATTAAAACAGCCGCTGGTGCTGGGGTATATCCTTGCCGGCTTTTTGGTGAGCCCCAACTTCACTCTGATGCCCTCCGTAGCCGATGCTGCAGACATTCGCATCTGGGCGGAGATCGGGGTTATATTTCTGCTTTTTACACTGGGGCTGGAGTTTAGTTTCAAAAAGCTGATCCGCATTGGCGGCACGGCCTCTGTCACCGCGCTCGTGGAAGTATCGGCAATGTTGCTGGTGGGCTTTTCTCTGGGTAAGGCTATGGGCTGGCAACTCATGGACTGCATTTTTCTCGGCGGCATATTGTCCATATCTTCTACCACCATCATCCTGCGCGCCTTCGACGAACTTGGTGTAAAAAGCAAGCGCTTTGCCAACCTGGTTTTTGGTGTACTGATCATCGAAGACCTCGTAGCCGTAGTATTGCTCGTGTTGCTTTCCACTATTGCCGTCAGCCGGCAGATTGAGGGAGGCAATATGCTCTTTTCCATTCTGAAGCTTTCCTTCTTTCTCATGCTTTGGTTTGTGGCCGGCATCTTTTTTCTCCCCACCTTTTTGCGACGCACACAAAAACTACTGAGCGACGAGACGATGCTGATCATGTCTATCGGTCTTTGTCTTATGATGGTGATCCTGGCCTCCAATGCAGGTTTTTCTCCGGCGCTTGGTGCCTTCATTATGGGTTCTATCCTTGCAGAAACCACACAGGCAGAGCGTATTGAGCATCTTGTAAAACCAGTGAAGGATCTCTTCGGTGCCGTGTTCTTTGTGTCGGTAGGCATGCTTATTGACATCCGCGTGCTGGCCAACTACGGGCTTCCCGTAGCCATCATTACGGTGGTCTTCATTCTGTTTAAGACCTTCAATGTAGCCCTGGGAGCGGTCATATCCGGGCAGCCGCTCAAGGTAGCCCTGCAGGCCGGCATGAGCCAGGCGCAGATCGGTGAGTTTTCATTTATCATCGCCACGCTGGGGCTTACGCTCAAGGTCACCTCAGGCTTTCTATATCCCGTGGCTGTGGCCGTGTCCGCCATCACCACCTTCACTACGCCCTACATGATACGCGGGTCGGGGGCCTTTTACTTTTGGGTGGAAAACAAATTGCCTCTGCGCTGGACTAAGGCGCTGAAGCGCTACAGTGCCGGCACTCAAACCATCACGCAGGCCAGCGATTGGCAACTGGTCATCCGTGCATTCTTCTCGCATGTTTTGCTGTTTAGCCTCATCATCCTCGGTGTCAACCTGCTGTTCTCGAGCTATGTGCAACCCCTTGTGCTGCGACTTATGGACGATGTGCAGGCAGCAAACCTCGTTGCGGCCACGCTCTGCTTTGCCAGTATTGCTCCCTTTTTATGGGCGCTGGTCACGCGCAAATTTCAGACGGCGGCCTTTGCCAGTCTATGGGCCAATAAGCGCTTTCGCGCGCCACTCATTTTCTTCAGGGTGGTTCGTGGGGCACTGGCCATTGTGTATGTCAGCATCTTTTTGCTCAGCTTCTTTTCATTTTCGGTAGCCCTGGCGGGCTTGCTCATATTGGTGGCTACAGGCCTCATTTTTACAAGGCGGATCCATGCGTTTTATATCCGGCTGGAGACCCGGTTTTTCAACAATTTTCACGATCGCGAGCGGGAACAAGCCGCAAAAAATCGTGTGGAGCTTGCACCTTGGGATGCACACATTGCTCAGTTTCGTCTGGAAATCGGAACACCGGTAACCGGCATGACCCTCGAAGAAATGGCCATTCGCGAACGTTTTGGCGTCAATATCGCTATGATACGACGCGGAGAACATTATACCATCAATGCCCCCAGCCGGTTCGAGCGGGTTTATCCCGGCGATGTGCTGTTTGTGATCGGCACGGATGAACAGCTCGACCAACTGCGCCGTTATATTGAGCCCACAGGCGATACACTTGTGGAAAGCGAAGGGCCCGAAAAGATTGTGCTCAAAAAGATTGTGGTAAAGAACGGTTCCTTTTTGTGTAAAAAATCTATACGCGAAAGCGGCATTCGCGAACGCACCAATGGACTTGTAGTGGGACTGGAACGAAACAACCGCCGCCGCCTGAACCCGGAAAGCAGTGTGGTGCTTGAAGAGAATGACCTGCTTTGGGTGGTGGGTGAGGAAAAGCTCATAGACCAGGTTTTGCGCTAAGCACAAAATCTGCCACAGAAGTTTCCGCTGAGATTGGCGACCCGGTCCGGACTGCCCGGATAGCGACAGTACACAGGTTTTTGATTTTTGGCGCCGGAAGCCGGAGATTTGCGGCATGGAAAATTTTGAAGAACGGTGGAAAACAGTGGAGCTGCAATTGCAGGAGCGGTTTGAAAAACTACCCGACATGGAAGCCATCCTCTTTCTCATTGGCATCAACGAGCTGGGGCAAATGCCGCAGAGAAAAAAATGGAGCAAGGAGCAGAAACAGGACCTGATGCATATAGCGGTATGCAAACTGCTGAGCCAGCGCGGCTTTTATGAATTTGCCGGCAATGACTCTGAGGGCTGGCCTCACTATGTGGAAGTGAAACCGGTGGCTGAATCCGGCCTGCAATCGCAGGAAAGACTGCTGAAAGAATGCATTGTTGAATACTTTGAAGCATAAAAAAACCTCCGTGTGTGACGGAGGTTTTTTATTGAAAGAGCTAAAAACACTCGAAACTATTTAGCAATCGTAAGACGCTCAGTTAGATTGCCTGCTTCGGTCTGGATTTTTACGTTGTAAAGTCCGGCTGGAAGGTTTGCAACTGAAAGTTGAATGTTATGCTTTCCTGAAGCAAGAGTCTGGCTACCGCCATCAACCACTAGTCTTCCCACCATGTCATAAATCTGAACAGAAACGTCAGAAGATTTTAGCAATTCAATGGAAAGTGTAGCAGCGTCTTTTGCTGGATTTGGATAAACGGCAACACTGTTATTAGCAACGATGTCTTTAATGTCAGTGGTATTGGTGATTTTGAAATTGTCTAAGAAACCAAAGTTTCCATAGTCAGATGTCAACTTAAATTTGATGTAGAGATTATTGCTCTTGTAATTGTTCAGAGAAACACCCTCGTGTCTCCAATCAGAACTCGAAGCTGGTATAAACTGTCCGGATCCAACTGCACTATGTGTTGACAAGGTAGCACCTTGTTTTGACCACAGAGAAGTCCAGGTTGCACCGCAATCCTTAGAAACAAATAATTCAAGTTTGTCAGCGCTGCCGGTTCCAGAAGTCACATATTGCGCATGTGCCATATCCCATTCAAATGATGAATTGGCAACGTTCGCATTATCATAGTTACCTAAAAGGATTTCAGAAGTTGTACCAGGTCCGAGATCATAAAAATCTGCAACGACACATTTTGTTCCTTGTCCGTTTGTGCCGGTGATGGTAGTAGAACCAGTGCCATCAGCCCAGAAAAATCCATTAGCATCATCCACGACATACTTTGCAGGCATTGCTGAGGTACTTTCAAAATCTTGCGAAACTGGTACAGTGCTCGAAGACGTTTGAGTGATGATACTAACGCCCGACATTGAACGTGAATTATTCGCCAGATTTATGTCACCTGTAGCGGTTACAGTAAAACTATCAATCGTTTGACTTCCTGTTGGTGTGAACGCCGGCATTGTTACACTGCCTACGCCATATGTTGGCAAAGATCCAGTCCAGGTTTGAGTGCCAACTAAGCTGGCACCGCTATACATTTTCACAGTTGCACTTGTTAGTGTGTTTTGGCTATAATTCAAAAATTTCAGCGTGGGGTTTGCACTACACAAGAAAGTATTGCTGCCGTAATAATTAACTGCCTTTACATCAGTACCGGTAGGCGGGGCATAGCTTGGACACTCAGCATTGATATAGTTTAGCCACCAGCTTTCTTGTCCCATTGCTGAGCCATAACCGGCTGTTGACATTGCTACAAGACGATCGCGGCAAATGACAGTAAAGGATGGGAAACCTCCATACAAATAAGTAGAATTTAGGGCAGTGGTGTCAATGATTGGATAATTGGAGCCAGTCACCCAGTCGCCCTGAGAATAGTTTGCATGTGTACTTCCAGTACTTGTTCCATATAATTGTGCAGTTGTATTGGTTGACTCACCCTCAATGAAAATCACCTTTACCTTACCCGGAGTAATGGTTCCGTTAGTACCGTAATGACTAACCAGATTGTCAAAAACCCCACTTTGGTGTGCACTCCAGCATGGCCCACACCATGCAGCGGATACATCAATTATCACTGCGTATCCGGAATCTAAATAATTGTACAAATGGTGAGTAACTCCGTTGATGTCTTTCAAGGTAAAATCCGGAGCAACCGAACCAACTGGCAATTGAGCCTGAGCGCCTGTTGTTACTGACGCTAATGCCATAGCGAGTAATAATTTTTTCATTCTTCGTTTTTTTATAGTGTCAAAAAAGGAACGCACAAGTTAACGGAATTTCAACAAAAAGTGAATACATGCGCTGCTTTAATAGTTAGAATTTAATTAATATCGAAGCAGTTTACACCTATTCACAACTAAAAAAATAAAAGAGACTGTCTCGAAAATTTGAGACAGTCTCTTCATTTTGTCAGCTTAACGATGCTGGGCTTACTTAATCACGGTCAATTTCACTGTTTCCATCTTTCCCTCTGTGGTTATGTTGACATTATAAACACCACTGGCTAAAGCCGATGTTGGAATTGAAACGGTATGATTTCCAGATGAGATGCTTTCGGTGTTGGACCAAACGGATAGTCCAAGGACATTTACAACGTTAATGTTAACCTGTGCAGCTTTCTCAAGATTGAAGCTCAGATTTGTCTGATCCTTTGCCGGATTGGGATAAAGCTTAGCATCCGTTACCGAAACAAGTTGTTTAACGTCGGTCGGCCATACAGTACTTGCACTGTTAAGGACCTGACCATCGGAACCACGGATAAGTAATACAGCAACACGCAGTTCATTCTTAACCCATGTGGGATCAAGCGGAACGTTTGTGAAGCTGTACGTGTAGTTTGTGTTTGCAGTCATTGATGCAGGGAGTGCACCGGATTGACCTGATGGTGAAGGGTGGGCGAGCCGGGCTACGAATTCATAACTCATTTGAGCAGCAGGAATCGGGTTTGGAGAAGTCTGCCAATTGTGACCTGCTCCGGTCAACGCAATGTTATTAGATGTGTAGCTATAATAATTCGATTGATTATATCCGCTTGCTGTTCCATGAACGTTGTCTTCGGTAAGTACCAAAGCCAGACGGTAATCGCCACTCATATCAATCGCAGGCTTCACGGTAACGGTCGTACTGAGATTGTTTCCGGAAATTATAGGCTTCGTAAAGCTTACGTCTGCAAAACCAAAATAGTTTTTCTCTGCATTATAAGCCAGGAACATTTCTGAAGGATCAATGATCTCTCTGCGATCTACTACCACCGAAGGATAGCCTGAAAATCCGGGTGTCGCACCGATAAGGTTGTCGTACGCCGTCACTACCATAGGATCAGCATTGTGAACAGCTATCAGAGTTGTTTGTACTGGATGCACTTTATACATGGAATCCATGTAAACCGCACCACGTGGACACCAACCACACCAGGTACCGGTTGCTTCTTCAAAAACGAGCTTTTTAGCTGGCATGAACGACACACCGACAACCTGTGTGTTCAACGTATCGTTAGTATGGTTTGCGTCACCTGTCTTTTCGGCCCAAACCTTTATTGGAAAGTTACCAACTGAAGCTATGTTAAATGGCGTAGTAAAGCTAAAATTAGCTTGTCCAAATGCCGGAATATTTCCACTCAATGTTTGGCTGATTACAGTACCTGTTCCCTGACGATACTTTACGGTATAGGAAGTAATGTTGGTGGATCCTTTGTTTTCAACCACCCCGCTGAGGGTAACGTTGGAACCAACAGCACCATAGGCGAGCGGAGAACCTTGTGCAGGAGCTACACTTACGAGCGCAATATCGTTTGCAGGCACGATCTGCGTTTGAACGTTATCTATTCGAAATGCCCCCTGCTGTGTATTGTGATTGCGGAAGGCAACTTTTATAGATTGTCCGTTAAATGCAGCTAAGGATGCACCATGCAATCCGTAAGGAGTGGCAGAGTAAGAGGTCGTTGGACCGTCATAAATCTTAGTTGTGAATGAAGAAGGAGTTGCTCCGCCGGAAGTGGAGACCCAGACCTGTACACTATCGTTGTAGTTTGAGCCTGTGCTTTCCCAATCTTCCCAGGTGATGAGCATGTTCGCATTGTTCACAGAGAAAGAGGGCGTTATTAGCCATCGGTCCGCTGTGCCCGCAGGTGTAAAATTCGACGCCGTCAACATCGCAGAATCTCCGGTGGCACGCAGCCGCTTCATCCAGCCCTGCGCAGTAAGCGTAGTTGGGATGGGTGCTGCAAAAATGCTGGAGACAGTGTTATTGTCAACTTTTATCATAGTCCAGCCTGCAGGCATCCCTGCACCGTTGAAGGTCTCAAGCGCCAGCTGGGCCTTAGCATTAGTTAGCCCGGCAAATGCGCACAAGGCAAGTAGATACTTCTTCATTTTTATTTCAAATTTAGAATCGTCTAAGTTAAATAAATTTTTTTTACGGGAACATGACTGAAAGGGGGATTTTTTCGATGCAAACCTATAAATCCAATTTTTCGCGGCATGTCAGAATCCTCAGTTTCAGGGTGGAATAACCTGGTAGTACTTTGATTTTAAAAATTGTCTCATTCGCGAAACCGGCCTAACGCTTTTTTATCACAAAACCGCGTAAACTGCTAGTTACGCGGCTTGAATTTAAATACTTAAGGTTCTATTATGTGACGGCAACTAATGCACTACCGACAACTTCTCTACTGCAACACCGTTCTTAGTATCGGTCATGATAAGGGTGTAGTAACCTGAGGGCAGCTCATTCGTCGCCATATTGACATGGTTAGCTCCTGCGGTGCCATTCACCACTTTACGGGCTACAAGCGCTCCTTGCATATCTACAATAGACACGGTAATGTCATCGGCGTTAGCCAGGTTGTAATCAATATTAACCGATTTGTCGGCGGGATTGGGGAATACACCCAATGCAGAAATATTGCTGACCACATCGTTCACATCCAATGCATTTACTTTCATCAGATTTGCACCCTGATAGATAGTTTTATCACTGGCTTGCACCCAGGCCACTACCCGTAGGTTGGCGAAATTTTCTACCGAATGCTCGATAGCATGATTAATCTTCGAGGTATCCAGACCATTAGAGGGCAGCCTATAGTTTCCGTTGAATGTGTACGTGAAAGTCATGGAATCCATAACGTTGATCGTATGTGTATTCAGAGTCGTGCCGTTTTGATTGGGGATCATCTTCTTGGCTACATTAAAGAATTCCGTCTCTCCATTCGACTTTACATTATTCACCGTTCTGGTCTCTACGATCACAATGTACAAGCGTGTGTTAGCAGCAGCAGCAGCAGTAGTGAGCGGTGTAAATTTGATCTTTCCGGTAATGGTCTTGCCTGATTGGGTAAAAGCTCCTGAGAGGCGATATTGTGCGGCCACAGCCTTGGCAGAAGTGTACAGCGCGTTGGTAAAAGACTGCGCATTTTGATCCCAGCCACCATCTATTTCCATCCGGGGAATGGAGTTGATAGAATAGAAGCCTCTTCTGGACTGTGTTTCCGCCGTGCAGTAAGGATCGCCCGTTCCGGGGAAGTTTTGCTGGAATTTTACAGACACATATTCCGTTGCGGGCTTAGGGCCCACCACCCCTTCATACACCGCGTTGCCCGGCTTGCACGGACCGCAGGTAGAACTTGTAAATACTTCAAAAACGGGAACACGCGGCTCCGGTAGCTGAGCCATAGCATGCAGGCTCAGGGCAAGTGCATTTAAGACGAGAAAAGTTTTCTTCATGTTTTAACAATTTTCTTTGAAAGTGAATTTTGTAAAATAATAAATCAGCCTCTTGAATCCAAGAAAAAAGAACAGTTTTTGAAAATGATGGATGTGCTGTACTATCTTTGTCCGGCGAACATTTTTCGCACGGGGTGCCTGAAACACTTAGGGCTGAGATCATACCCGCTGAACCTGGACCGGGTAATGCCGGTTAGGGAATAGCAAATCAGCTATATATGGCAGTGATGTTTGGCAACGGCAACGTTTGCTGTTCGATACCTTGCTGCTTTGGCGCACCGGCTAAACCAAAAAAATTTGATTAGCCATGTGTACATGCAAACCTTTTATTTTTCTTTTACCGCTCCTCGCGGGAATCACCGCTCAGGCTCAGCAACCTGCCAAAGACAGCATCGGGCAGCAAAATCTGCAACCGGTAGAGATACGTTCGCTGCGGGCCGGATCGGAGGCGCCTTTTGCCAAAATCGAATTGAGTAAGCAGGACCTGGAAAAACTGAACCTGGGTCAGGACCTGCCCTATCTGCTTCAATACACGCCTTCTGCAGTAGTCACTTCCGATGCGGGGGCCGGCGTAGGCTACACGGGTTTGCGCATACGGGGCACGGATGGCACCCGTATCAATGTTACGCTCAATGGCATTCCCGTAAATGATGCAGAATCGCAGGGCGCCTTCTTCGTTGACTTTCCGGATGTAGCCAGCTCGGCAGGCTCTGTGCAGGTGCAGCGCGGTGTGGGCACCAGCACCAACGGCGCAGGAGCTTTTGGCGCCACCATCAGCATCAGTACGCTCGACCAGATGAAGCGGGCAGGCGGCTCCGGTAGTTTTAGCCTGGGCTCATTCAACACGCGGAAATATACTTTTAAGGCCGGTACAGGACTATTGAAAAACGGTCTTCAGTTCGATGTGCGGCTTTCCGGCATCGGATCAGATGGGTATATCGATCGTTCGGCTTCCCGGCTACGGTCGCTGCAGCTTATAGCCGGATGGAAAATTTCGGAACAATCTTCTCTGCGCTTTTTGCTGATGACGGGTGCCGAAAAAACAGGCCAGGCCTGGAACGGCGTGCCGGAAGACTCTTTACAAACCCACCGGACGTACAATGAACTGGGCAAGAAAACAGATGGTTCGTTTTATGACGATCAGACCGACAACTACCAGCAAAATTATTATCAACTCTTCTTCGACAAGCGCTTCGGTACCCGCTGGACCGCCAATGTGGCTTTGTTCCTCACCGCGGGCAAGGGATACTATCAGGAGTACAAAACCGGCGAGGCCTATTCTGACTACGGTCTTGCGCCCTTTGTAGCCGGGGCAGACACCGTGAGACAAACTGATCTGATACGACAGCTCTGGCTGGACAACAACCACTACGGTGCCGTGTTTTCGCTGCTCTACGAAAAGCCCGGAACAAAAATCAGCTTCGGCGGCGGAATGGCCCGATATGAAGGAAATCATTTTGGCTATATCACCTGGGCACAACTGAATGTGCCGGACAACTACCGCTGGTACCGGCTCGATGCCGAAAAAACCGATGCGAATCTGTACCTGAAAGCACAACACACTGTGGGTAAGCTGATCCTATTCGGAGACCTGCAGGCACGTATTGTTCAATACCAGATCAACGGATTTCGTAAAAACCCGGACCTCAAACCCGAAGCGAACTACACTTTTTTTAACCCGAAAGTAGGTATCACCTGGATGCTGCGTAATACGAATGCGGAACGCCAAAAAGCTTATCTCTCCTTTGCCGTAGCTAATAAAGAACCCAACCGCGACGATTTTGAAGCCTCGCCGTCATCATTACCCCGGCCAGAGCGTTTGTACGACGTAGAGGCAGGTTATGAATGGAACAGACGCAAGTGGAGCGTGGCTGCAAATCTGTACTATATGTCTTATAAAGACCAGTTGGTGCTCACAGGCAAGATCAATGACGTGGGAGCTTATACCCGAACCAATGTGCCGGCCAGCTACCGCACAGGAGTGGAACTGACGGCTGCCGCCCGGCCAGCTTCCTGGCTTAGCCTGCAGGGCAATGCTACCTATGCGCAAAACAAGATCAAAGATGCAGTAGAGTATATTGACAACTGGGACGATGGCACACAGCAGGTAGTGAACCACGGCAACACCGACATTGCCTTTTCTCCAGCACTCATTGCAGCGGGCAGCTTCATAATCGCACCCTACCAAAATGAACAGCACGCCCAAAGGCTGGAACTGGAGTGGCACAGCAAATATGTAAGCAGGCAGTACCTCGACAATACGTCTAATGTAGCGCGGTCCATTGACCCATACAGCGTGAGCGATCTTCGTCTGAGGTACCATTTTTCCCTGCGACCATTCAACGAAGTGACGGCCACTTTTGCTGTTCTGAACGTGCTCGACAAAAAGTATGAGAGTAATGGCTACACTTACAGCTATATAAACGGAGGTATGCTCAGTGCGCTGAACTACTACTATCCTCAGGCTGGTCGAAACTGGATGGTGGGGCTGACCATGAATTGGTAAAATATAGTGATGCCGCACCAGGATTTTCGGTGCCAACTGCCATTTTATCATTGGTAAGCAATTTGATGATACCTCACACAATTCATTTAGTATGTTAGGTTATTATTTGCTTGCCGGCATTATGTTTCTGGTGGGGGCGGCAGTAAGCTCACGGCTCAAAAGCAAGTTTAAAGAGTATGGCGAGATACCGCTCAGCTCAGGCATGAGTGGCAGCGAAGTGGCCAAAAAAATGTTGCTCGACAATGGTATCCACGATGTACAGGTAGTATCTACACCGGGGTTTCTCAGCGATCATTACAACCCGGCCACCCGGACGGTCAATCTGAGCCCGGATGTTTTCTCGGGTCGTAGCATTTCAGCGGCCGCCGTAGCGGCGCACGAATGCGGACATGCCGTTCAACACGCCCGCTCGTACAGCATGTTGCAACTGCGCAGCAATCTGGTACCCATCGTACAGATCAGTACCAGTCTTTCGCAATGGGTGATCCTGGCGGGCATTGGCTGGATGGGCTTTGGCGGCGGCAATCAGACGCTGTTGCTCATCGGCATTGCGCTGTTTGCCGTGTCCACACTTTTTTCATTGATTACCCTGCCGGTAGAATACGATGCAAGCGCCCGAGCGCTGCGGTGGATGGAAACAGCACAGGTGGCCCGCGGTGCCGAACACGACAAAGCTGCAGACGCACTGAAGTGGGCTGCCCGCACCTATGTGGTGGCCGCCGTGGCCTCTGTTGCAACGCTCATCTACTACCTGATGATCTTCCTCAACCGGCGCGATGATTAGTTGCCGGGAATAGAAGTATTTTTGACCTCCTAAAAACAAAAAATGAAAATTGAGCAATTATATACAAGCTGCCTGAGCGAAGCTGCTTACTTCATCAGCAGTGAGGGCGAAGCCGCAGTAGTGGACCCTCTGCGCGATGTAGAGGTGTACCTCAAAATGGCCGAAGAACAAGGTGTGAAGATCAAGTACATCTTCGAGACCCATTTTCATGCAGACTTTGTGAGCGGGCATCTGGAGCTTTCTAAAAAAACCGGTGCGCCGATCATTTACGGCCCGCAGACCCAGGCGGGTTTTCCTATACACATGGCTAAAGACCATGAGGAATTTGCACTGGGCAACATCCGTATCAAAGCCCTCCATACACCGGGCCATACGCTGGAAAGCACCTGCTACCTGCTGAGCGACGAAGAGCAAAAACCCTACTGCATCTTTACCGGCGATACACTTTTTGTGGGAGATGTGGGCAGGCCCGACCTATTCAGCGGCAACCTGACCAAAGAAGAACTGGCAGGCATGCTTTACGATTCGCTCAATGAAAAGATAAAAACTTTGCCGGATCATGTGATTGTTTATCCGGCTCATGGTCCCGGTTCTTCCTGCGGCAAAAACCTGGGACCGGAAACCTCCAGCAGCATCGGTGCTCAGAAAGCCGGCAATTATGCCTTGCAGGATATGAGCCGTGAAGAATTTATTGAGACGGTAACCCGTGGCCTTTCTGCACCGCCGGCCTATTTTCCAGTAAATGCAAAGATCAACAAACAAGGCTATGACAGCCTCGACAGTGTGTTGAATACAGCCGAAGCTTTGACGGTAGAAGCCTTTCGCGAAAAAGCACGCAACGGAGCATGGATTCTGGATACGCGCGATGCCACCGTGTTTACCTCGGGATTCATTCCCGGCGCCATAAGCATCGGACTGGATGGCCGCTACGCCGAATGGGCAGGAAGTCTTTTACCTTTCGATCAGCCGCTGATCCTGGTGACGGAGGCGGGACGAGAAAAAGAAAGCGTTATCCGGCTGGCAAGGGTGGGTATAGACAGCGTGCAGGGCTACCTGCAGGGTGGCTTCGCAGCATGGAAAGATGCCGGTGAACCGATCGATATGATCATCGATATAGAAGCCGATGAACTGGCCATGGACATACCGCACGACAGCCGCCTTGAAATCATTGACGTACGCAAAGAATCTGAATTTGAAGCCGGACATGTAAAAGGTGCACAGAATATTCCGTTAAGTACCATGAACGATGTACTGACCCTTGCCCATATTGACGACGAAAAAAATCTGTACATCCATTGTGCCGGCGGATATCGTTCTGTCATAGCGGCATCACTCCTGAAAAAACAAGGCTACCACAACCTGAGAAATGTACTGGGAGGCTTTGGCAAAATAAAGCAGATTAAAGGCATGCCGTTGGTCTATCCGGATAAGCAAACCGCCTGAGAACATCTTTTGAGAAAAACGGGACAGAAGCGCCATTGCTATCTGTCCCTTTTTTTATGACGACCGAACTGAGGACAGCTCGGGCAAAGGATATAAAAAAATAACCGCAAATCCTGGAAAGGTTCTGCGGTTTATGACCCACTATGTGCACTGTATTAACCTAAAAACAAAGTCTTAATACATCACAAATATCTATCGGCATTTGTATCTGCCCTATGACTTTTGTCACAAAGCAATATGACCGTCGTCATGCAAAGGCAGTTGTTGAGCTTGTTGGCATTTGGAGCGCTGATGTTACTGTCGCCTTGTACCTTTGCTGAAATTTTTTGAGGAAGGAGCCGTGTCAGACGTTATACAGTTATTATCCGATCATCTTGCTAACCAGATAGCCGCCGGCGAAGTTATCCAGCGGCCCGCCTCGGCTGTGAAGGAACTGCTCGAAAACGCAGTGGACGCCGGCGCCACAGATATTCAGTTGGTGATCAAAGATGCGGGTAAGGAGCTGATACAGGTGATAGACAATGGAAAAGGCATGAGCCCAACCGATGCCCGGATGAGTTTTGAGCGGCACGCCACTTCAAAGATCAGAAGTATTGAAGATCTGTTTTCCATCCGCACCATGGGTTTTCGGGGCGAGGCGCTTGCCTCAATAGCTGCCGTAGCCCAGGTGGAAATGAAAACCAAACCAGAACATGCGGAGCTAGGCAGCCGCATCTGCATTGAAGGCACTGAGGTGAAGCTCCAGGAGCCCTGCGCCACTGCCACGGGCACAAACATCCTCGTAAAAAACCTGTTTTTTAACGTACCGGCGCGGCGGCATTTTCTGAAAAGTAACACTACCGAGCTAAGGCATATCATTGACGAATTCACCCGTGTAGCGCTCGCCAACCCTGGTGTAGGCTTCCGGCTTCGTAATAACAATACCGAGCAGTTTCATCTGGAACCTGGCAATATGAAAACCCGCATTGTGGGACTGCTGGGTAATGCCTATGAAAAAAATCTGGTGCCAGCCGAACAACAAACAGACCTGCTGACCATCAACGGATTTATTGGCAAGCCCGAGGCGGCAACAAGAACCAGGGGCATGCAGTTTTTCTTCATCAACAACCGCTTTATCCGCAATGCTTATTTGCACCATGCGGTAGCTGCGGCCTACGAAGGATTGATAGAAAAGGAGTCTTTTCCCTTCTATGTATTGTTTCTTGAAACAGACCCCGGGCGGGTAGATGTAAACGTACATCCGACCAAACAGGAGGTGAAGTTTGATGATGAAAAAATGATGTATGCCTATCTGAACGCTGCTGTAAAACACTCGCTGGCACGGTATAACATTGCACCTTCGCTCGATTTTTCCCTGAACAGAGAGATTACGCAGCTTGAGTCTGTCAACCGGCCGCAAACCGACGAACAGGTAACGCAGACCCAGCGCAACTATCTCTTCAATGCCTTTGCCCATAAAAATCAGGCGCATTTTATAGATCGAAACGATGGACTTCAGCGATGGAAAGAACTCTATGCTATAGCCCATCAACCGGCTGCGGGAAGTCCGTCTGCACCGGAACAATCCCGTGGGGATAACCTGCTGGATCAGGCTTTTGAACACAAACCAGGAAACGGGGCCGGCATACTGCTGGTGCAGGGGTCGTTGCTGGTCACAACGGTAAAGAGCGGCTTAATGGTCATTCACATCCGCCGTGCCCAGGAAAGAATATGGTACGAACGATTGCTGCAGGAGTGGAACAACGGTCAGACGCCATCACAGCAATTACTGTTTCCCGTCACCTATGAATTGCCGCCACACGATGCGCTGCTGCTTTCCGGCGTTTTGCAAGACCTGTCGCGCATCGGGTTCGACATTGCTCCGTTTGGAGCAAACACGTTCGTTGTGCAAGGTGTACCCGCAGCCCTCCCATCGGGCGAAGAAAAAAACGTGTTGGATGAGGTTATTGATCAGTTGCGACACGAAGCGCCCGATGCCGTGGCACAGCGGCCCGACCGCCTGCTGATGCAATTGGCCAAGAGGCTCTCGAGAAACAAGCATGCCCTGCAACAACCCGAAGGACAGCAGGCCCTTATTGACGAACTTTTTGCCTGCACGCAGCCGGAATATGCGCCCGACGGCAAACGAATATTTTCGATGCTACGCAAGGAAGCCCTCGATGATTTGCTGGGTTGACCGATATCAGGAGCCGCGTCTTTTTTTATTTTTCTAATTTGCGCCACTATTCAAGATCGCCACACAAGCATGTCTTCATTAAAATTTTATCCACTTAAAGTAAAAGAAGTAAGACCGGAAACCTCAGACTGCGTGTCTGTGTCGCTGGAAGTACCAGAAGAGCTGAAGGAAGTCTTTCGTTTCGCTCCGGGTCAGTATCTCACCTTCAAAAAGCACATGGATGATAAAGAGCTGCGCCGATCCTATTCCATTTGCTGCAGCCCCAATGATCATGAATTGCGGGTGGCGATCAAAAAAGTAGAACAGGGACGATTTTCCAGCTACGCAAATGCCGGGCTAAAAGCCGGTGATGAGCTTGAGGTGATGCCCCCCATGGGGAAGTTTTCTCCAAGACCTTCAGAAAAAATCAACAAAAGATATCTTGCTTTTGCAGCCGGAAGCGGCATTACGCCGATCATGAGCATCATGAAAACCGTGCTGGAAAACGAGCCCCAGAGTGAATTTACGCTGGTCTATGGCAATAAAAACCGCAACACGATCATCTTCCGCGAAGCTATAGAGGCGCTGAAGAACCGCTTTATGCAAAGACTAAGGGTGTATCATATCCTAAGCCGCGAAAAGATGGATGTTGACCTTTTCAACGGGCGCATTGACGCCGAAAAAGTGTCGGCACTCGCGGGCACGCTGATTGATATCGATACAACCGACGAGGTGTTTATTTGCGGGCCGGAGCAAATGCTGCTGTCGGTACGGGAGCAGTTGAAAACGCTCGGCATGGACGAGCATCATATTCACATCGAACTATTTACCTCACCCGACGAGCCCAAGGCAACCCATGAGCACTGGGTGCAGGAACACAGCAGCGACAATGATGCAACGAGCCAGGTAAGCGTACGGCTGGATGGAGTGATGTTTGACATGGAGCTTTCCTACAAAGGAGATAGCATTCTCGATGCCGCACTGAAACATGGAGCCGATCTGCCCTATGCCTGCAAGGGCGGTGTTTGCAGCACCTGCCGGGCCAAAGTGGTGGAAGGCGAGGTAGAGATGGAAGTAAACTACGCGCTCGAAAAAGACGAAGTACAGGCGGGGTATGTACTCACCTGCCAGTCGCATCCGAAAACGGCGCGTGTATTTATAGACTTCGACGCCAGATAATTTTTCAGATCACCAGTCGCGCCGGCGCATTTGCTTTTTTGCGGATTCCAGTCGTTTAGATTCCAGTCGCCGCTCTTTTACCGCGCGGGAAATTTTGGTTGGCTTTCTGGGCCTGGGCTTGTGAATGGCCAGGGCTACCAGATCCCTCAGCTTTTGCAAAGCCAGCGTCTTGTTCTCCAGTTGCGAGCGTGTTTCGCTGCATCGCACAATCAGATAGCCCTCTTTATTGATCCGGTTTTTCAGTTTGTCTTCGATACGTTCGCGGGTGTCGGCGTCGAAACATCGCGTGGCGGAAACCTGCCACCAGGCCTCGGCCATAGTTTCTACTTTATTGACATGCTGCCCGCCACTGCCTCCACTGCGGGCGGTGCGGTAAAAAACTTCGTGTTCCAGATCAGGCATCCTGCTTTTTCTTACTCGTAGGCCGGGCTTCTGCCTTCACCGACCTGTCGAGCATGAAGGTCTTGCGCCGCGTGCCATGCAGCAAAGTTATGTAGAGCAAGTCGTGTGGCAAGTTTTTTACACCGAGTGTTGCGCGCTTGTCATTGACCATCCGCGCTACCAGCTCCTGACCATAGGCATCGGTGATCCGCAGGGCGATCCTCATTTTTTGTGGCAGGTTGGAAAAGCGAAGTAAAGAGTCGGTTGCATCGAGGGTAATGCTTTCGAAGACCCTTGCATCATTTGAAACTGTAGGAGTGATGGGCTCAGCAGCAACGCTATCGTCCATATAACCGCTCAGGTCGTTGAGTCCTGAACCGGTGTTGCTAAAGGAACTCTGAGCGAATGCTGGTGTGGCAAAAAGAATGGCAACGGCAATTGGTAAAAACTTTTTCATAGTGGTTGTTTGATAAAATGAACTCATCACTGCAGTGCAAGGGACTGCTCTTTCGCTGGCAAAGTTACCTGATTGCACCCCACACAGGAGTCACCCCTGTATGGGGGATTTTTCTTCCTGCAGGTTTTTCTTAGAAGGAAATGAGCGGGTGATAAAAATTAAATAGTCTCACGTACTTTTTCGCGGGTGAGGTCATCCACCTCATGTATCATTTCATCAAGCTTTTGAGATTGCTCTTTGATACTGCTGATGATCTCTGCATTCATCGGATCGCTCGGGTCGGCATGGTTGAAAATTTCTGCAAGACCCAGAATAGTGGCCACGGGGCTTCGCATGCGGTGCGATTGTACCCAGGCAATTTTTTTAAGGCGCTTGTTCTGCTGCTCTATCCTTTGCAGGTGCATCCTGATCTCTGTAACGTCCTGTAGGGTTCCCTTTATGGCAATGGCCTGTCCCGCAGCGTTGCGCAGCACCTCACCTTTCACCAGCACATGCTTTATCACCATCCTGTCGGTCAGCACCCGGAAATAAAACTGCCTGAAGTGTTCGGCCCGAAGGTTTTTCTGTATGCAGTCTTCGATAAAACGGATATCTGCCGGATGAACCTGCGCGGCAAGCATTTCGTAAGAGGGCACACAGCCTGGCGGCAACCCCATGATCTCACAAGCCATTTCCGATAGTTCCACATGCTTTCGGAAAATATCCCAGGATCCATACCCGAGGCGAGCCGTGCGTTCTGCCTCCAGCAGGCGTTCGTTGCGGAGTTTCAATTCCTGTTCGGTCTGTATGCGCTTGTCTATTTCTTCCTGCAGCGCCAGCGGCGACTTAAGCGCAGTAGCGGTGGGCAGTATGCGGAACAGGTAGTAAATGGTTATCCAACTTACGATGCCGGTAGCCAGGCGCATCAGCGCACTCACTCGGAACAGGGGTACCCAGAACATGACCGCATCTACGAGATAAGTAAGCCCGCTGATCAGTAAAAAAATGGCGAACAGGATGTACACTCCATTGAAGTTGATTTTCTTTCCGCGCCGGCGGAGATAGGAGAAAATAAGAGCCGGTATTACAAAGTATGCACTCCACACCAGCAAATCGCTTAGAATGTGCAACCAGCCATGAAAGCTGGTCCAGTTGCCGCTCTTCCAGAAGGAATGAAAATCCGAGTATGTAAAAAGACTGCTTAAAAATTCGATTACCTGGTCCATAAATCAGTATGGTGTTTAGTGGTGAAACCATACTCCTTTCTCTAAAAAAAACCTATATACAGACGCGAAGGTAATAGCGCCCCGAATTTACAAAAGAAATCGCAGCACTGTTAACGAACGTTTCGCAAGCACTTGGGAAGACGATAACAAAAACTAAGAAAACAGGTGATACACCAGCAGGGCGCTAAGCCAGGCAAGCCCAAGCATGTAAACAAATTGTATAACCGGGACCTTCCAGCTTCTGGTTTCGCGTTTTACGACGACCAGGGTGCTCATGCACTGCAGGGCAAAGACATAAAAGACCAGTAAGGAAAGGCCGGTTGCCAGTGTATATACTGGCGTGCCATCTTCTCGCTTTGCATCCCGCATTTTTTCACGCAGGGTAAGTTCTGCATCGTCTTTTCCAACACTGTAGAGCGTGGCCATGGTGCCGACAAAAACCTCGCGGGCGGCGAAAGAAGTAATCAAAGCAATGCCGATCTTCCAGTCGAAACCCAAAGGCCGGATGGCCGGTTCGATAGCATGACCCATTCTGCCGGCAAAGGAATGTTCGAGCATGGCTGCTTTTCGGGCCACCACAATCTCATCCGCCTGTGCAGGGTTAGCCTTCAGCGCCATTTCGTATTGCTTTTCTACTGCCTTCATATCCGACAAGGGACCAAAGGAAGCCAGCAGCCATAGTAACAGCGATATCACCATAATTACTTTTCCGGCGTCGGAAACAAATACCCTGGCTTTTTCGAGCATGGTAATGCCCACATTCTTCCATCGCGGCGACCGGTACACCGGCAACTCCATGAGGAAGAAGGTGCGGTCTTTCACCTTTACAATAAAGTTGAGCACCCATGCTACCAGCAGCGCCATAAAAAAGCCGAGCAGATAAAGGCCCATAAGCACGAGCCCCTTAAGATTGAAGATCAGCAGGCTTTTGTCGGGTACCACCAAGCCTATGAGTATTGTATAAACCGGTAGTCTTGCCGAGCAACTCATCAGCGGAGTCACCATAATGGTGATCAGCCGTTCTTTTCTGTTCTGTATGGTTCGCGAGGCCATGATTGCGGGTACCGCGCAGGCCATTCCACTGATCAGAGGCATCACAGAGCGTCCGTTCAGACCCACACTTCGCATCAGCCTGTCGGTGAGAAAACTGATACGAGCCATATATCCGCTGTCTTCCAGTATGGTAATAAAACCAAACAGGATCATGATCTGCGGTATAAAAACTGCAATGCCACTAATACCGGCAAGCACGCCATTGATCAGCAGGTCTTTAAAAAAGTTTCCGGGCAGGGCATGGTCCAGCGTTTCGCTCAGTAGCTGAAAGCCTTGTTCCACCCAGTTCATGGGGTATTCAGCAAGCCAAAAAATACTTTGAAATAACAGAAACAATACGAACAGCAGGATCAGGTTGCCATAGAGCGGATGAAGCAATAATTTGTCAATCCTTTCGCTGCGGATCGTCTTTTTCAGCGGATGTTCTTCAGCCACACATTGCTGCATGATCTGCGCAATTTTCTTGTATCGCTGCATGATCTCCTCTGCCTGCACCCTCGACTTATGAAAGTGGTTCACATCAAGCAATGCGGCGATGCGGATACGCTGAGCAGCGTTGAGGTAGCCAAGTTCCAGATAATTGCAGCACACATGCAAGGCCTGATAACTACTCTGCGCATGGGCTATTTCCTGCACCTCTTCGATCCACGCCCCGGTGAGACCTTCTACGCTGATGAAACTGCTTCGTGCTGCCGGCGCGGGATGAGCGTGCAGCGTTCCTATGGCTTTTTTGAGCTGTGCCATACCCTTGTTTTTGCGGGGATTGATGGCCACCACAGGCACGCCCATCATTCTTTCCAAACCATCTACGTCAATCATGATCCCCTTGCGCCGCGCTATATCGTTCATGGTCAGTGCTATGAGCACCGGAATGTTCAGGTCCATGATCTGCGAGCAGAACAACAGATTACGCTTTAGGTTGGCAGCATCTGCGATGACGATGATAAGATCCGGTCGGTCGGGGCCTGAGGCATTGAGCAAAACCTCATAAGTCACCTGTTCATCGGCGCTTTTGGGATAAAGACTGTAAGTGCCCGGAAGATCTATAATATGCGCAACCAGATCGGCATGAATGCGCGAGGTGCCGGTTTTCTTGTCCACGGTGACGCCAGGGAAATTGCCCACCTTCTGGTTTAATCCGGTCAGGACATTAAACAGAGAACTTTTTCCGCTGTTAGGATTTCCGACGAGTGCTATCTTATACGGCCGCTGCATGAACAGGGCGCAAAGTTACCAAATAGATGATGTGTGCTGAAAGGTATGTTCCTGCCAGCGTTCTAATTTTCCGGATCTTGTAACTGGGCTAACGGATGAGGGTCAGGTTGCCCCGTATTTGCTTTCGGGAGTGGGTATGACTGGAATTGTATTCCAGTAAAAAAACATAGACACCGAGGTCTGCCTTGACTCCACCCTGATCGCCATGCCATCCTTTGCGCACATCTGTGCTGGAAAAAACAAGTTCGCCCCAGCGGTTATAGATCCTAAGCAGATAGTTATAAACATCACAACGCACAATCGGCACAAATACATCATTCTTGTTGTCGTTGTTAGGACTGAAAGCCGTGGGGACAACCAGACATTCGTCGCAGGGTGTAACTTCTACAAAGGCCGAGTCTGTAGCGCTGCCGCAGGGGTTAGACAGCGTGACCGCATACCAGCCGGTTTGCCGGGGACGGATACAACATACGTCTTCACCCGTATTCCATCGGTATTGAACATCGGGGATACTTTCGCCCAGCAGCGTATCCGCTTCATCACAAAAGGAGAACCAATCGCCGATAGATGCACTGGGGGTGTATCGAATGGTGACGTCCACCGGCACCCTCGGACTTTGGCAGTGGCCAACAGTCTGCGACACAAAAAAACGTTGTACGCCGGTCTGGCTGGTTTCAATATAAGGCTGCACGGCAAAACCCGTTGAAATGCCCGGAAACCACCATGTAAGTCTGCTGCCGGAAACATTAAGTTTAGGAGGCGCTGCAAACTGGCAAACAGTGGTATCGTGCACCACCGGTGGCGGAGTAGGGTCTTGTATGGCTACAGATATGGTATCCACCTGCACGCCACAGGTGTCTGAAATGGTCAGGATATAAGTGCCGCTTTGGCTAACGGTGATATCAGGGGTAGTAGCACCCGTATTCCACAGATAAGATGCATAAGGATGGTTGGCACCGATGTGCATGGGTTGAGAAAGGCAGTTGAAAGTATCAGGACCGAGGCTCAAAACCTTGGTGGCTGCATAACGAATGTGAAAAGTATCGGCAATCAACTGACAACCTTGTCGCGCCGTACACCAATACAGTCCAGTATCGTTTGCCGTGATCTGCGCCGCGGTAGCGCCATTTTGCCAGAGATACGAAGAAGCTAAAGGATTGCCCTGCAGCAGGATGCCCAGCCCTCCGGTTTTGCAGACAAAGGTATCGGCACTGCGCAGTATCGTGTCTGCGCTGGTCATTTCCACCACTGAAACATCGTCAATAAACAAGTAGTTCCAGAACGTCTGTGCAAGGTTTGGCGTCTGCGGCCATATCTGTTGGAAGGCGGGTGGGTTTGCGTTCTTAAAAGTTCCCAGTGTGAGCCATTCTTCGCCTCCACTGGCCGTGTAAACGCCTTCTACGACATACCATTTGCTTGTGTCCGCAAAATAAACACCGGGCGTGCTTCGTACAGAATAGGGTAGAGAAAGATTATTGTGCAGGGTATCTATCTGCCGTTGTTTTGAAAAATTGATTCCAATTTCATCGATAGCGATATAGTTGAAATGGAAGGATGGCGAAATAGTGGGACTGACAAAAAAGCGGACACAGTATTGGCTACCTGCTTTAAGCGGTTGCAGCAGCCTTGCCTGCAGATATTCACGATAATCGTAAATCAGTGACCCGCCCTGCCATTGTCCCTGAAAAGCGATAATGCCCGCATAAGCGCTGCCCGACGTTGCCTGCTGATACCCAAACAGTGTATTGGGCACCTGAAGCTGGCTGGCCGGGGTAGCACAGCCAGCCAGATAATCGGGAGAAGAGAGCAGTACGGGATTGCTCCAGGAGAGCACGGTGGGAAAGTAGGTCAGATCGTTGCTAAAGGGCATTGCCGCAAGATTGACAGGGCAGTTATTGTAAAGCTCAAAGTCCGGATTAGGCACAAGGTTTTGTGCCCGGGGTGAAAATCCCGAAAGAAGGGTAAGGCAAAAAGAGCAAAAAGCGGCCAGCTTCATAAAGTGGCGGTTGTTTTGAAAGGTACTAGTATAAGACCCTTTCATAGGTACAGCGGTTGGGGCTAAAAGGCTGTAAACCTAAAGTCTTTTTGAAATACATACCGCGAATACCTGCCCCTAAATATCAGAAACTCGCTTCCAATTTTCGTGCTGTAGTAGGTTTCAGGAGCCACTTCATAATGCATGAGTCTGGGATCGTCAAAGCAAAGGAAATAGTTTTTGGTGTGGTCCATCTGCCATTTGTTCCGCACTACCATGGCAACGCCTTCTTTTTGGTTGGAGCGCAGATCTTTTAGAAGGAGATAAAGCCGAAAATAAAACAAAGGAATGGCCGTGCCCAAAATGATAAGCAGAAAAAAGCAGAGGAGCGTATAAAACATGTCTCTGTGAGTAAAAACATGGCCGAACATCTCGAAGTTGTAGGATTTTCCCGCTTTGGTATTCAACTGGCTTGCATCCATTTGCGCGTACGGCACAAGCAGCCGGCCGAGAAAGAGAAAAAAGAAAGCATAGCCCCCGGAAAAAACGCGCAACCTGATGCGGAACATATGGCGCAGATGGTCTCGTTCCTCCGCGCTTAGCGGAAATAGCCTTTGCATTGCAGGGCTGATATTTTCAATAAATGTAAAAAAGCGACAGAAATTTTCTGCCGCCTTTCTACCATAACCATTCAAAAAGCTATTCTGTTGCCGCCGACTCTTTCTTACGTTGTTTGTCTATCGTGAAGAAAATCTTTTTGTCTTCTTCGCTATAGTCTGCGGTTACTTTGTCTCCCTGTTTTATATTTTGACCCAAAATTTCTTCTGCCAGCGGGTCTTCGAGATATTTCTGTATGGCGCGGTGCAAGGGCCGTGCACCAAACTGTTGATCGTAACCTTTTTCGGAGATGAATTTTTTTGCGCTGTCGGTAAGCTCCAAAGTGAAACCCAGGGTGTTCAAACGCTTCATCACATCTTTCATAATGATATCTATGATGAGGTTGATATGCTCCTGACCCAAGGCATTGAAGATCACTACATCGTCAATACGATTCAGAAACTCCGGCGAGAAAGTGCGTTTGAGCGCTTTTTCGATAATGCCGCGCGACACATCTTCAGATGCATTTTGCGTAGCAGATGTGGCAAATCCCACTCCGGTACCGAAATCCTTCAACTGGCGAACGCCAATGTTGGAGGTCATGATGATCAGGGTATTCTTAAAATCCACTTTCCGGCCCAGCCCATCGGTAAGCTGTCCATCATCAAGGACCTGCAGCAAAATATTGAAAATATCGGGATGCGCTTTTTCGATTTCGTCGAGCAGCACTACAGAGTAGGGCTTACGGCGTACTTTTTCGGTAAGCTGTCCGCCTTCTTCGTAACCCACATAACCCGGAGGTGCGCCAATGAGGCGGGAGAGCGAAAATTTCTCCATGTACTCACTCATATCCACCCGTATCAGTGCATCATCACTATCGAACATGTAGCGGGCTAGCGCACGCGCAAGTTCTGTTTTGCCGACGCCCGTAGGTCCGAGGAAGATGAAGGAACGAATTGGCTTTTTAGGGTCCTTCAGCCCTACACGATTGCGCTGAATGGCTTTGACCACTTTGGTTATCGCTTCGTCCTGCCCTACGACGGCACCTTTCAGGTCGTCGCCCATTCTTCTCAGCTTTTCGCTTTCAGCTTCTACCATTCTCATGACCGGTATGCCCGTCATCATGCTTACCACTTCGGCAATATCTTCTTCGTGTATAGGGTATCGCTTATTTTTTGCTTCTTCTTCCCATTCTGCCTTAGCACGCTCCAGTTCTTCACCCAGTCTTTTTTCCTTATCCCGAAGGGCGGCTGCCTCTTCGAAGCGCTGGCTTTTTACTACCTTATTCTTCTCTTGTTTTATGTCCTCAATTTTCTTTTCGAGGTCGAGTATATTCTGCGGCACGTTGATGTTCTTGAGGTGTACTCTTGCACCTACTTCGTCCATTACATCTATAGCCTTATCCGGCAGCAGACGGTCGGTCATGTACCGGTCGCTGAGCTTTACGCAGGCCTCTATGGCATCTTCGCTATAGGCCACATTATGAAACTCTTCGTATTTCGACTGGATGTTTGTGAGTATTGTGATGGTTTCATCCACACTCGGCGGATCCACCATTACTTTTTGAAACCTGCGGTCCAGAGCGCCATCCTTTTCGATGTACATACGATATTCATCGAGGGTTGAAGCGCCAATGCATTGCAGATCGCCGCGGGCCAATGCGGGCTTAAAGATGTTGGAAGCATCGAGCGAACCCGAGGCACCGCCCGCACCGACGATTGTATGTATCTCGTCGATGAATAAGATGACATCGCGGTTTTTTTCGAGCTCATTCATGATCGCTTTCATACGCTCTTCAAACTGTCCGCGATATTTGGTACCGGCTACCAGTGCAGCGAGGTCGAGGCTGATCACACGTTTATCAAAAAGCACACGCGACACTTTGCGTTGTACGATTCTCAGCGCCAGTCCCTCTACGATAGCCGTTTTACCCACGCCTGGCTCGCCGATAAGAATGGGGTTATTTTTCTTTCTTCTGGAAAGAATCTGAGACACCCTTTCTATCTCTTCTTCGCGGCCAACGATGGGGTCTAAATTCCCCATTTCCGCAAGCTTGGTGATATCGCGCCCAAAGTTATCGAGTACAGGAGTTTTAGATTTAGTGTTACCAACGGGACGGCGTTGTTGAAATTTTCTGCTTTCGTCGTCATCTTCGAACTCTTCGCCCGGATCGCCGCCATAGTCTGCCGAGGGGCTTTCGCCCTGCATGATGGCCAGCTCATTCTTAAAACGCTCATAATCCACTTCAAACTGATGCAGAATCTGCGTAGCTACGTTTTCTTTGTTTTTGAGAATGGACAGCATCAAATGCTCTGTCTCAACGGTCTGGCTTTTTAACGCCTTGGCCTCAAGCACGGTGATGCGTATCACCTTTTCGGCCTGTTTGGTCAGTGGCAGACTGTTGATATTGGCAAGCGGCTTATTATTCTTGTCTTTGATGGCCAGCTCCAGCTCCTTCCGCAAATCGAAAAGGTCCACATTCATGTTTTGGAGTACACGTACTGCCAGTCCTTCGCCTTCCCGGATCATGCCGAGCAGCAGGTGTTCCGTTCCTATGAAATCATTACCGAGGCGCAAAGCTTCCTCGCGGCTGTAGGAAATGATTTCTTTAACCTTTGGTGAGAAATTAGAATCCATTATTCCGTTCCTTGTTTTTAGTGCAAATAAAGTTAACCATTTCGAGGGTCGGTGCGTATTGTGTTTGGTTATGTAAGCATTAGAGCTCTATACTGTTTCCGTGCCTGCTTTCCATTAAAAATACAAAAGAAAGAATTGCAGAGAAGTGGTATTTTGACGCTGAATTTGCCAATTGGCGAAACACTCACGCACCATCTCGCTTTTATGGAATTCAAAATTGATACCAAACCAACTTACAGCATCGTTACGCCGGTTACCAATCTTGTAGATGCTAATTTGACAGCAGCCCTTCGCCAAAAATGGAAAGAACTCGCCGAAACAGGCAGTCGGAACCTTATTGTGGACCTGCACAATTGCATGGACGCAAACACAGACGGGCCAGATGCGCTGATAGCGCTGCATGACGAGGTTTATGCCGCAAACGAATCTCTGGTATTTACCCATCTGCAAACCGCAGTGCAGGAAGCACTAAAGCAGCAAGAGGCAGACCTGAGCCTGAACCTTGCGCCGACGCTCAATGAGGCGATTGATATTGTGAGCATGGAAATTTTGGAGCGTGACTTGTTTAGCGAAGAGTCTTAAAGGCGCGGAGCTACTATATGCTAACACGATGAAAGTAACTATACTTGGAAACAACTCAGCATTGCCCGCCTTCGGGAGGCACCCCACGGCGCAGGTAGTGTCCGTATACGGCAGCGACATCCTTATTGATTGCGGCGAAGGCACACAGATACAAATGCAGCGCTACGGATTAAGATGGCGCAAGATGCAGCATATTTTCATCAGCCATTTGCACGGAGATCATTATTTCGGGCTTCCCGGACTGATCAACAGCATGAGCCTGCTCGGACGTACGCTGCCGCTGCATGTATATGGCCCGCCGGCACTGGAGAGCATACTGCAGCAAATACTTGAGGTGGCCGACACGGTATTGTGTTACCCCTACACTTTCCATCCGCTGCGCGAAAATGAGAGCGAACTGCTGGTGGACAATGATTCTTTTTCGGTGCGGAGTTTCCCCGTTATGCACCGCATTGCCTGCCATGGCTTTTTGATAGAGCGGAAGACAAAAGGGCGCAAACTGCTGCCCGAGCAATGCAGGGCGCATGAAATCCCCGCCTATTTTTATGACCGGCTCAAGCATGGAGAGGATTACGAAACCGCCGACGGCAGGATTATAAAAAATGAATGGGTGACTGAAGACGGTCCTCAAAGCAAACGCTATGCCTACTGTGCGGATACCTTATTCACGGAAACTTTTTTGCAGCATATACAAGGCGCGGATACGATATATCACGAATGTACCTACCTTGAAGCCGATGCCATAAAGGCTGCTACCCGGTTTCACAGCACTGCCCGCCAGGCTGCCACTATAGCAAAACTGGCAGGCGCCCGGCAGTTGTTGCTGGGTCATTTCTCATCAAAATATAAGGAACTGGAAGCTTTTAGAGATGAGGCCGCAGAAATTTTTCCGAATGTCTTCACCACGCTTGAGGGAACAGCTTACGAAATATAAGGGTCATTCATCCTCAGCGCCGGAATCAAGAATTTCGTCGAGCATCTGTATCTTTTTTGTGGGCACATCCGTTTCGACAAACTTTACTTCGTACTCGGTTTTATCGCTGGCAGAGGCATAGGAGCCCGTGTAATGCTTACCGTCCAGCTTCAGTTCCATACCTCCGAGATCTTCCGAAAAAAGCCAGTTGCCATCATGGGTGCGCGACACCTCCATCAATACATACTCATCCTGATCACCAAATTTGAACAGGGCCTCCCATGAGCAGGCTATTTCCGGACAATTGCCTTTCACATAGCGCACATAGAGCTGCACGGTGATCTCGTTATCAAACTTGCCTACATAGAATTTTCTATCCACTATTTCCTTAAGCCTTGGCATTTTGTTATCGGCATCTTCGTCGAAGGCAGGAGCAGCTTGTTTTGAGGTATCCGCAAGGCCCAGTTCTTTGAGACGTTCCTTTTTACGCTCCATTGCGAGCGCCTGCTGGTATTCTTCTTTGTTGGAAGCTCTGAAGATCCGCGAGAGTTCTCCGCCATACCAGAGGCCATTTACTTCCATAATATCGAATATGGTAAAGGCATAAGTTTTGCGGCTGAGCATATCTTTCACGAACACGTATCCCAAAAACCGAAGCTGTGAAATCTTCTCGGTGATCAGGTCTCTACCCCGGCGAAGCTTTTCCAATTCATAGCGAATAAACACAAGCTGATCCCAATGCACGCCCAACGCATTGCCCCGGCGCAGAAAGTCTTCAAAGCCTTTTTCTGCCTCAGCTCTGATAGAGGAATCAAACAAGAGATGCGCGTTGTAATCGTCCTTAAGGTGCACCATCCGCCGGTAGTCGTCCGAATTCCGGTCGGCATATTGCAATACCCAGCTTTCTATGGTGTCGGTTTGCGGAAACAGATCTATATACGAGCGGCTGTCTTTAGTCTGTAGGCTACGCATCAGGCTCTCAATGAGTTCTCCCTCCGATTTTACCTGCGCCAAAAGACGGCCCTGGGTAGAAAAAAACAGCAAGAGGACAATGAGAAGATTGCGCACAAGCTGAAAATACGCAAATCACAGTATTCCGGCAAAGGAATTTGCTCAGCCGATCTTGAGACCGTTGGCTACTTTCCGGCCGGGGTGCAGAAGTACTACGCCCTCCCTGGCCCCAATGATGCCCAGCACCAGGCATTCGGAAATGAAGGGGCCGATTCTTTTGGGAGGAAAATTGACTACGGCAATCACCTGTTGCCCGACAAGCTCCTGCGTGCTGTACAGCTCCGTGATCTGGGCCGAGGATCGTTTAATGCCTAACCGACCAAAATCTATCTCGAGTTTAAAAGCGGCTTTTTTAGCCTTGGGGAAAACTTCGGCTTTGATAATGGTGCCCGTGCGCATATCCACTTTCTCAAAATCTTCCCAGCTTAGCATGATCAGGAACTCATTTCTTTGACATCGGAGGCTATGGTGAGGCGGCCCGCTGTTTTGGCCTTGATTTCGTCGATGCTTACGCCCGGCGCATATTCGAGGCAGACAAAACCATTTTCTGTAACATCAAAAACCCCCAGATCGGAAACCACTTTTTTTACGCAACGAAGGCCGGTGATGGGTAGTGAACACCTGGGCAGCAATTTAGAATTGCCCGCTTTATCCGTGTGCTGCATCGCTACGATAATGTTTTTTGCTGCCGCTACAAGATCCATGGCACCGCCCATACCCTTTACCATTTTACCCGGAATTTTCCAGTTGGCAATATCTCCATTGTCGGCTACTTCCATAGCTCCCAACACAGTAAGGTCAACCTTGCCAGCGCGAATCATGCCAAAGCTCATCGCACTGTCGAAAATGGCGGAACCCGGTAGTGTGGTAATCGTTTGTTTACCTGCATTGATCAGGTCGGCATCCTCTTCACCTTCGAAAGGGAAAGGCCCCATACCGAGCAAGCCGTTTTCGCTTTGCAACACCACACTCACCCCATCGGGTATGTAGTTGGCCACCAGCGTGGGTATTCCGATGCCGAGGTTTACATAATAGCCGTCCTGCAGCTCTCGGGCAATACGTTGCGCAATTTGTTCTTTATTAAGAGGCATGATTAGTTTCTTTTTCTCGTTGTGCGTTGTTCAATTCTTTTTTCGTAGTTCGAGCCCTGAAAGATGCGATGCACATAAATGCCGGGCACATGGATAAAATTAGGATCGAGCTCGCCGGGCTGCACCAGTTCTTCTACTTCTGCAATGGTTATCTTTCCGGCCATAGCCATCAGCGGATTGAAATTCCTTGCCGTGTCTTTAAAGATCAGGTTGCCCATGGTATCGCCCTTCCAGGCTTTTACTATGGCAAAGTCGGAATCGAAAGCATATTCCAGCAGATAATCTTTTCCCTTAAAGTTTCGGGTCTCCTTACCTTCTGCCACTTCGGTACCTACCCCTGCCAGCAGATACACGGCAGGCATGCCATAGCCCGAAGCCATGCAACGAGTAGCCAGTGTTCCCTGTGGGAGCAGTTCCACCTCCAGCTCACCACTCAACAACTGACGCTCGAATTCAGCATTTTCGCCCACATAGGAAGAGATCATTTTTTTGACCTGCCGGCTCTGCAACATCAGCCCGATACCGAAATCGTCGACACCGGCATTGTTGGAAATACAGGTAAGGTTTTGAATGCCTTTTTTTACAATAGCGGTAATACAGTTCTCCGGAATGCCGCACAAACCAAAACCTCCGAGCATGAGCGTAGCGCCCGATTCAATATCTTTTATGGCTTCGTCTGCGTTGGCAACTACTTTATTCATTTGAAAAGTTTGAGCGAAAATAATAGTTCTGTAAAAAACAACAGTTTAATCTTCCTTATGAGAAACCGGGCTTTCGGCCGGCCCTATGGTTGGAGCGGTAGCATTCCCATGCGTGCGGTGGCAGGCTGTGCGATTTTTATTGCATTTTTACGGTATGAACTGGTCTTCGCTTTTCAGCTCCAGGCGGACGGGAGACAGCCTGCGCAAAGATGCTAACCCGGACAGGGTACGTACCTCATTTTTGCGCGACTACGACCGGATCATTTTTTCTTCCGCTTTCCGGCGGTTGCAAAACAAGACCCAGGTTTTCCCATTACCGGGTGCGGTTTTTGTCCACAACCGGCTTACCCACAGCCTTGAGGTAGCGTCTGTTGGCCGCTCGCTGGGCAAGGCCGTCGGAGAACAGATTGCTGAAAAATACCCGCACGAAGGCGAGCTTTTCAGAGATTTTTACCGGCACGAACTACAGTCGGTGATTGCTGCCGCCTGCCTGGCTCACGACATCGGCAACCCACCCTTTGGCCACTCGGGCGAAGATGCGATCCGGCATTTTTTTACCGGCGCCGATGGGGTTGCGAGACAGGCCATACATGCAGGGCTTACGGAAAATCAACGCAGAGATTTTGAACTTTTTGAAGGAAATTCCAACGCCTTTCGCGTGCTAACCCACAGCTTTAATGAACCGCAGCAGGGTGGGTACAAACTTACTTATGCCACACTCGCAGCCATTGTAAAATATCCCTGCAGTTCTTTAGAAGGATTTGATAAAAAGAGCGGCTGGATCGCAACCAAAAAATCCGGCTTCTTCGATAGCGAGATACCGGTTTTTGAAGACATTGCTGCATGCTTTGGGATGCCGAAAAAAGAAAGCGCTAAACAAGTATATGCCCGCCACCCTTTCGTTTACCTTACCGAAGCTGCCGACGATATCTGCTACCGCATCATCGATCTGGAAGACGCCCACCGGCTGCATATTGTAACGCTAAAACAGTTGCTGGAGTTATTCCTTCCTTTTTTTGAACAAGAACAGGGGTATAATGCGCTGAGCCGTGTAGAGCAGACGCTGAGCCAGATCAATGACGACAATCAGAAGGTGCAGTTCCTAAGGGCAAAATGGATCGGGCTGATGGTAGAAAAGCTTTCAGCAGTGTTTATGAAGATGGAACAGTCCTTGCTTGAAGGAAGCCTGGAGACCGACCTGTTGAAGTGCCTTTCGGCGAATGATCAGCGGCTAATTGGCCTTATAAATGATTTTTCAGTGAAGCATATTTATAATTACCGTTCGGTGCTGGAAATAGAACTGGCAGGTTTTACCGTTATCGGTGGTCTGCTGCAGGAGTTTGTACAAGCCGTTTGTTCTCCATTAAATGCACGAACCGAAAAATTGCTGCAACTCATTCCCGCACAATTTGTACTCAGCCGTAAAGAAAAGCATCTCTATAGCGATATACAATCGGTGGTGGATTTTATTTCCGGCATGACAGACTTGTATGCTATCGACCTTTATCGGAAGATAACGGGCATCAACATACCGGAGTTACGATAATAATCATAAGAAATACCCACACATGACACACCCCAGGCACCTGCGCATTGAAGATTATGACTACCCCCTGCCCGACGAAAGTATTGCCCGTTTTCCGCTGGATCAACGCGACGCTTCCCGGCTGTTGCAATACAAAGACGGCCACCTGACGGAACATCGGTACGATCAGATCGACCAGCTACTTGATCCGGGCGATCTTATCCTATTCAATGAAACGCGGGTCATACATGCGCGGCTTTTGTTTGTAAAATCCACCGGCGGCACTATAGAGGTCTTTTGCCTGGAGCCGCACCGCCAATATGCAGATATACAAACGGCCATGCAGCAAAAGGGGGAGGTGTGGTGGACATGTATGATTGGCGGCGCCAGTAAGTGGAAACATGGGGCGACACTCAGCCATACTTATGATCATTTTTGTCTGTCGGCCACTATTGTGGAAAGGCATGCCGGGTCGTTTACCGTTGCATTGAGTTGGGATGACCCCACCTTAACTTTTGCAGAAGTATTGCACGAAGCAGGACGGGTGCCCCTTCCTCCCTACCTGCACCGCGAAGCCGGGCAAGCCGACGAAGAACGCTACCAGACCATATATGCGAAAGAAGAAGGCAGCGTGGCAGCACCTACAGCGGGCCTTCATTTTACGCAGGAAGTGATGGAACGTCTGAGCGTGCGCGGTGTGACCAAAGGTTTTGTAACCCTGCATGTGGGCGCGGGAACCTTTAAGCCGGTAAAGACCGAAACCATGGCGGAGCATGAGATGCATGCAGAATGGATAGACGTATCGCTCACTCTGATAGAGAAACTCATAGCCCGAGAAGGCAAAAGGATCATTGCCGTGGGCACTACTTCGCTCAGAACCCTTGAGTCGTTGTACTGGATGGGAGTAAAACTGCTGAATCATGTCGTTCCCGATTTTCAAAACATAGCGGTTTCGCAATGGGAACCGTATGAGCTGCAGGACCGGGCGCCGGCTCTGACCCATGCCTTGCAGGCACTGGCCGACTGGATGCTGCACAACCACAGGACAAGACTGATCACCAGAACCCAGATACTCATCGCTCCGGGTTATGAGTTTAAGGTTGCCACCGGTCTGGTGACCAACTTTCATCAGCCCAGATCAACGCTGTTGCTGCTCATTGCCGCGTGGACAGGCGACGACTGGAGAAAAATTTATGATTACGCCTTGAGTCATCAGTTCCGCTTTTTAAGCTACGGCGATGGAAGCCTGCTCTGGCGACGGGTTAATTAATCCTTACTTTCAGGTTAAGCTTTTTGCGATTCCTTAGCTTTGCAATCCTCAGATCATGACTACGAACGAATTTATTGCAGCAGCACTTAAAGAAGATATGGGCACCGGCGATGTATCAACGCTGGCCAGCATTGACCCGTCTGCTGCAGGAAGGGCGGTATTGAAAATAAAGGAAACGGGCATTCTGGCTGGTGTAGCACTGGCGCAGGATATCTTTAAATACCTGGAGCCCGATGCCAGCTTTGTGATACATAAAAAAGACGGCGATGCTGTGACCGCAGGTGAAACTGCCTTCGAGGTAAGCGCCCGGGTACATACCATCTTGCAGGCGGAACGGCTAACCCTCAACTGCATGCAACGCATGAGCGGCATTGCCACGCTCACCCACCGCTATGTGCAAAAGATTGCCGCTTATCCTACAAAAATTCTGGACACCAGAAAGACCACACCACTTTTTCGCGCCTTCGAAAAAGAAGCGGTAACCATAGGCGGCGGTATGAACCACCGGATGGGGCTTTATGATATGGTGATGCTGAAGGATAATCACATCGACTTCTGCGGCGGAATAGAAAAAGCTATTGAAAAGACACGGCAATACCTGCGGCAACACAACCTTGATCTCAAAATAGAAGTTGAAACCCGAAGCCTGAATGATGTGCAGCGCGTGCTCAACGCAGGTGGTGCAGACAGGATCATGCTGGACAACTACACACCCGAAATGCTTGCAGAGGCCGTAAGCATGATTGCAGGTCAGGCTGAGACCGAAGCAAGTGGGGGCATCCATCTCGACAACATTGTTTCTTACGCAGCGACCGGTGTTGATTTTATTTCTGTGGGAGCGATTATCCACCACGCAGTAAGCATGGACCTGAGCCTAAAAGCGCAGCTCGCTTAATGATGAAGCACCTTGTATTCATCATCAACCCAAGGTCGGGTGTGGACCGGGAAAAGGCCATACAGCACGCTATCGACAAAGAACTCCATCACGATACTTTTTCCTATGAAATAGTACACACCCAATATGCACGGCATGGCACTGAGCTGGCGAAAACAGCCGCAGACAAAGGCGCCTATGCCGTGGTGGCCGTAGGCGGTGACGGATCTGTAAACGACATTGTAAAGGGCCTGATGGGAACAGACACCCGCCTGGCCATTGTACCCAAGGGTTCAGGCAATGGTATGGCCAGAACCCTGAAAATACCACTGACACCCGAAAGGGCGATTCAGGTCATCAACCAGGACCGCAGCATTCCTATAGATGTAGGCTTTGCCAATGAACACGCTTTTGTCAGCAATGCCGGTGTAGCCTTCGATGCACTCATTTCAAAAAAGTTTGCCCGGAGTCTGCGGAGGGGGATAACCGTGTATAGCTGGCTGGTAACCAAGCACATGTGGACATACAAGGAATGGGACTGGGATATTGTTATTGACGGAGTGCAAAGCCGTGAGCGCGCCTTTATCATCAACGTTGCCAACGGTACACAGTTTGGTTACGACTTTAAAATAGCACCGGGGGCCAGCTACAGTGACGGTTTGCTCGATGTGGTCATCATCAGGAAATTCCCGAAGATATTGGGTGGGCTCATGGCTCTGCGGCTATGGCGCGGCACCATTCTCAGCAGTGCCTTTGTAAAGCATATTCTGGCGCGGGAAGTAACCGTAAGGCATCCGGGGCTTACCCTCATGCAGACGGACGGAGATGCGCATCCCTGCAAAGAATCCGTGCGCTTCTACTTAAAACCCGGCAGTTTACAGGTGCTGGTGCCATAAAATAGCGGAAGGGTTAACAACTAAACCAAACAATAAATATCTTTAGCAGTATTTTTCAGAGCGGGCAGGCTGATGATTTGCCCGTCTGCTAACATCTTTATAACTAACATCGTCTGTACAATTTGAAAAACAGCATTGACATGAGAAAATATACGCGCTCGCTAACCCTTTTTCTAATGGCAGCATCAGTATGGTTTGCTTCCTGCAACAAAGAGAGTAACAGTTCTGGCGTTTTGCCACCAACCGATAGCTCGGGCACCAAACAGATACTCGGTAATCTTTTTGCAGGCACTCGTACCATCACCGCCCGGCAAGATCTGCAGGTGAACGCAGGTGCGCTTCAGGTGGTTTATGGCAGTAAGAACACCCGGCTTATTTTTTACCCTAACTCATTCAGAGACAAGAACGGCATGCCGGTGACCTCTGGACAAATCCAACTTAAACTCACAGAGATGTACACCCCGGGAGAAGTGATCGGCAACCGCTCCAGCACTGTAGCATTGGGCAGATTGCTGATGAGTGGCGGACAGGTGCATCTTAAAGCCTACCGCAGCGGACAGGAAGTATTTCCTACCACCTACGGCATAGGCTTCGTAGCCAGCAGCACGCCGGCATTTCCACCTATGGCGCTATTTTACGGCAACAATAACAACGGCGACTCTGTAGTGACCTGGGCGCAATCGGCACCGAATGCGGGCACCCTTGTGTACAATCAATTTGTAGATACCACCAATGGTGTGGCCTATTACATGTTTGATTCCTGTACCAGCTTTAATTGGATCAACTGCGATTACTTTATGAACAACAGCGGGCAGTTGCTCACCAACATCAATCTGGTAAGCAAAGACACTTTGGGACTCAACAAGACCAACACCATGGTATTTCTTGTTTTTCCAAGCATGAACGCTGTGAGTTATATGCAAATGTTCACGGACAGCTCCAGAAAATGGAGTCTGACCAATAACTATCAAATTCCCGTCAATGCTAACTTCCATGCCGTATCGCTGTCGCTACGCAATGGTATATATTATTATGCCGAGCTTAAGAATCTTACGGCCACTTTCAATATGATGGACACCCTGCGCCCGGTATCTAAAACACTGCCGGAAGTCATTACGGCACTGGGTGCTCTGTAAGGAATTACCCAGTTAAAGAACGCCTCCTGAAAACAGGGGGCATTTTTTTAGCCCATCTGTGGCAAGGAGGTATCTGCATTCGCGATATTCTTTTGCTAATTTTACACACTTCAAAACCTGTTGTAACGAATATGATCTCATTGGGTGGAAAAACGCTCGATCTCGCTGCGTTTGAGCAGATTGTGCTGCAGCACGAACGCATGGACATAACGCCGGAAACGCTTGCGGACGTGGAAGACTGCTTCGATTTTCTTAAAAAATTCTCGGGCGATAAACTGATCTATGGCATCAATACCGGCTTTGGCCCTATGGCACAATACCGTATTAACGATGAAGATCGTGTTGCCCTGCAGTACAACCTGATCCGGTCGCACAGTAGCGGTATGGGCGCCCTGCTTACCGAGCAGCAATGCCGGGCAACCCTGCTTGCAAGGCTTAATACCATGTTGCTGGGCTACTCGGGCATTCACATCAACCTCATCAACCTCATGACTGCCTTGCTCAATGCCGGCGCATATCCTGCCATCTACACTCACGGCGGCGTAGGTGCCAGCGGCGATCTGGTACAGCTCGCTCACCTTGCGTTAGGGTTGATCGGTGAAGGAAATTTCTGGTATCAGGGTGCGGTGGTTCCGGCAAAAAAAGTATTTGAAAGTCTGAACTTAAAACCGCTCGACATCCACATACGGGAAGGACTGGGTCTGCTCAATGGAACCTCTGCCATGACGGGTATTGGTGCCATCAATGTGCTGCATGCCCGCAAACTCATGACCGGACAGATTCTTTTTTCGCTGATGGTCAATGAGATTATGGAAGCCTATGACGATCATTTTTCAGAAGAGCTCAATTCGGTGAAACGCCATCCGGGTCAGCAGATGGTAGCCATGGCGATGCGCGCTATATCGAAAAAGAGCGGGTTGCTCCGCAAGCGTCACGAACACCTCTACGACAAAAAAGTAACAGAGGAAGTGCTGGAGGATAAAGTGCAGGAATACTACTCGCTGCGCTGCGTGCCGCAGATATTAGGACCAGTGTATGATACCATCGAGCATACCGCGAGGGTGATCACTGACGAACTGAATTCGGTTAATGACAATCCGATCATAGACCGAAAACACCAAAACATTTTTCACGGAGGAAACTTCCACGGCGACTATGTAGCCCTGGAAATGGACAAGCTGAAGATTGCAGTGACCAAACTTTCCATGCTGGCTGAACGGCAGCTCAACTTTTTGCTCAATCATCATCTCAATAAAAAACTGCCACCATTTATTAACATGGGTAGGCTGGGACTCAACTTCGGAATTCAGGGCATGCAATATCCGGCAGTATCCAACGTAGCAGAAAACCAGACATTGAGCAACCCCATGTACATCCACAGCATCAGCAACAACAACGACAATCAGGACATCGTAAGTATGGGTTGCAATGCTGCGCAGATGTGTGCCCGCGTGATTGAAAATTCGTTTGAAGTTTTATCGGTTCATGCAACGGCTATCATTCAGGCGATCACGCTGAAAGGATATCAGGATCGGTTGTCGCCGGCTACGAAGTGGATGTTTGACCATATCAGCGCACTTTCTCCAGCGTTTACAGAAGATGAACCCTCGTCAGAAAGGCTTTATAAAGTAAAACAGTGGCTCATGGAAACAGAAGTAGGTGCCAACATGAAAAACCTGCTGGGATTTGATAGCTGGCAGTTGATACAGAGTTAGATTTATTACAAGTCTTTGCTTACAAAAGGAATTGACGAGGTTTTAAAAAGGTAGATTTTAAAAGGCTGCAAAGGCGGTTTTGAATCCTTATAGCATGCGGAAAAAAGGAGTCGGTTGGACGAATACGGTTAAAAAAATTACAAGCCGGAACTTTTAACTTTGACTAAAAGAAAAACGAAATGAAGCAAGTGACATTGGAAGTGCCCGATAAAAAGCTTCCGTTTTTTATGGAGCTTCTTAGAAATCTTGGACTGGAAAGTAAAGTAACGGTAACAGAAGGCAGCGAAAAAAAAGCAAGGAACGGATAGAACAGGACGTTCTGGAAGCGATAAAAAAGGTTAAGTTATCAAAGCAAGGAAAAATCAAACTCAAGTCATTGGACACGTTTTTGAATGAACTTTAAAATACTTCTCTCCAGACGATTTGAACGGGAAGCCAAAGCGTTGACCAAAAAGTATCCGTCGTTAAAAGAAGAACTTGCTGGCTTACTTAATGAGTTGAAGGACGGACCCGACAAAGAACCCATCGAGCTCCTCAGCAATATTGAATTGTAGCTTCTTTGGGAGTTGTAAAAACCCCGTATAGCTGCTCCGAATGGCATTGAGGTGGGGATGCCCAATAGAAAAACAAAGATGAACGGTGCCATCGCCACTCCCGCTTTATAGCAGCAACTGCGCCGGGACAACAAAAAAAATACGAACAAAAAAACATGAAATACGCACTCGTAACAGGAGGATCAAGAGGAATAGGTCGCGCAGTATGTGTGAAGCTGGCTGAGCTTGGCTATTCCGTTTTGATTAATTACAAAGGCAATGTTGAAGCTGCTGAAGAAACAGCAAGACTGGTACGCGAAAAAGCTGTGGAAGCCAGTTTGCTGAACTTTAATGTGGCGGACAAAGATGATGTGCAAAAAGTATTGGGAGGATGGATGGAAGCGCACAAAGAAGATCTGATTGAGGTGTTGGTCAATAATGCAGGCATCCGGCAGGATACACTGATGATGTCTATGACCGATGAACAGTGGGGCAGTGTGCTGGACACCAGTTTGCAGGGAATGTATCATGTAACCAAGGCAGTGCTGAACCCGATGCTGATGAACCGCTATGGGCGCATCATCAACATGGTATCGCTAAGCGGACTGAAGGGAATGCCGGGGCAGGTAAACTATTCGGCAGCAAAGGCGGGAATGATAGGCGCTACAAAGGCGCTGGCGCAGGAAATAGCCAAACGAAACATAACCGTAAACGCTATTGCACCGGGCTTTGTAAAGACCGACATGACAGAAGAACTGAATGAAAAAGAACTCGCGAAAATGATACCCATGCAACGCTTTGGCGAAGCGCAGGAAGTGGCAGACCTGGTGGGCTTTCTGGCGTCGAAGCAATCGTCGTATATTACAGGTCAGGTGATCTCGATAAACGGGGGGTTATATACTTAGGAAACTCAGTGTAAAATTAACTCCAGCGATACGTGGCGTCGAATGCAGTAATTTAGAAAAACAATTTAATATGCTAACTACTATAAAAGGCGTGTATGACCACGGTAAAATTATACTCTCAGAAGAGCCACAAGTACATGAAAAGACAGAGGTTATTGTAACTTTTTTGGAGCGTACTCCCGATAGTCAAGTTCGCAAACTAGGAATTTTGAAAGGAAAAATTTTGGTTCCGGATGACTTTGATGAGCCATTGGACGATTTAAACGAATATATGTCCTGATGAAGTACCTTTTGGACACCCATATTCTACTCTGGGCATTAAGCGCTCCTGAAAAGCTTTCCGGAAAGCATGAGGATATTTTAAAAAATCGCGAAAATGAGTTATGGATCAGCCAGTTTTCCTACCTCGAAATTGCCATTAAGATCAATTTGAAAAAGCTACCGCAGTTCGATCTTACATTCACAGAATTTACGGAAAGTGTTACCCGGGCTGGCTTTAGTGCACTAGTAATACAGACCAGTCACATCGAACAGTATTGCCAATTACCCTTGTTTACAGATCATCGCGACCCGTTTGACCGTTTTTTAATCGCAACAGCAAAGGCGGAAAACATGCCCCTACTTACTGTTGATCAGAAATTTCATCTTTACCGACATCTTGTTGAAATAGTCTAATACATGAGCAGAGTAGTCATTACCGGACTCGGAATTTATTCTTCACTGGGAAAGAACAAAGAAGAAGTAACGAAGTCTTTGTTTGAAGGGAAATCGGGCATTATTCTCGACCCGAAGCGCAAAGAAATGGGCTACCGATCAGGGCTTACCGGCTTTGTAGAGCGCCCGCAGCTCAAGGGGTTGCTCGACAGGCGCGCAAGAATCATGATGCCGGAGCATGCAGAGTTTGCCTATATGGCTACCATAGAAGCGATGGCGCAGGCGGGTATGACCACCGAATTTTTTGAGCACAATGAAACCGGCATTATCTACGGCAATGATAGTTGCGCGCAGCCGGTAATAGAAGCCATAGACCTGATACGCGAAAAGAAAGATACCATGATGGTGGGCTCGGGCTCTGTATTTCAGGTGCTCAACTCAACGGTGACGATGAACCTTGCCACTATTTTCAAACTGCGGGGTGTAAACTTTACCATAAGTGCAGCATGTGCCAGCGGCTCACATTCCATCGGGCTCGGCTACATGTTTATCAAGCAGGGCTTGCAGGAACGTGTTCTCTGTGGCGGTGCGCAGGAAGTGAATATCTATTCTATGCCCAACTTCGATGCGCTGGGTACATTTTCTACCCGCGAGGATGAACCCACAAAGGCATCCCGCCCTTTCGACCGCGACCGCGACGGACTGGTACCCGGTGGTGGTGCGGCTACTGTGATCCTGGAAAGTCTGGAAAGTGCACAGGCGCGCGGAGCCACTATTTTGGCTGAAGTGCTGGGATATGGCTTTTCATCCAACGGGCAGCATATTTCCAACCCCAGCAGCGACGGACAAGTAGTATCTATATCCCGGGCGCTGAAGGATGCCGCTGTGGATCCCAACCTGATTCAATACATCAATGCACATGCTACTTCGACGCCTGCCGGAGATGGTAGTGAAGCAGACGCTATCTACAAAGTGTTTGGCGGACAAGTGCCGGTGAGCTCAACAAAATCTATGACCGGACATGAATGCTGGATGGCTGGCGCCAGCGAAATAGTTTACTCTATGCTGATGATGCAAAACAACTTTGTGGCTCCGAATATCAACTTTGAGCATCCCGACGAACATTCAGCCAAGATCAATATTGTCCCCGAAACTTTGCAAAAGGAGTTTGACATTTTTCTGTCCAATTCCTTCGGTTTTGGAGGTACAAATTCGAGCCTGGTGGTGAAAAAATGGAAAGAATGATATAATATTAGGCTTTAAATACAAAAGCCTTATGCGCAAACTATTCATTCTATCTGTAGGATTGGTCATGCTCGCTGCATGCAAAAAAGACAGTTCATCAGATGGGCTCAAAGAACGGGCTCTTACATCCGGCACCTGGAAACTACTTAACGGTTACACCCAAGTTTACCTTCGGGATAGTTTCATCATTTCCCGGGATGACATCGCTGGAATGGACTCCTGCGAACAAGACAATCTTTTTTATTTCAAATCCGATCATGGCACGGTGGAAGACCCGAACATAAAAAGATGTTGGGATGATACCGGATTGGTTTGGCTGGGCGGCACCTGGCAGTTTGCCGGAGGTGAAAGCCAACTCACCTACAAGTTCACGTTAAGTCCTTTTATTCCAACCGTAACGGCAGACATCCTGAAACTTGATGAGCAAACACTGACACTTCAATACAAGTGGGACGTGGACACGTTCTCGTTTATCACTACGAAGATGTACCAAAACGTAGGCGTTTCCAGATACAAGCAATAGAATTTACTTTCCACCAATAACCTTTTCAAAAAAAAATGTTCATGAAAAAACTATTAACACTGTCAATCGCCATCGCACTGTTCGCATCCTGTAAAAAAGACAGTTCTACGCCGGCCGGATCAAAGGAATCCATTCTAACTTCCAAAAAATGGGAAATTACAGCCTCAACAACAAGTATTGATTATGGTAATGGACTTGTGATTCCCTACGACCTATATGCGGTTATGCCCGCTTGCCAGCAAGACAACATTTACAGTTTCCTCTCCGATCATACTACACTCTCGGACGAAGGCGCCACAAAATGCAGCCCGGCAGACCCGCAACAAACAGCCGGCGGTAGCTGGCAACTCATCAATAATGAAACCCAACTGAAAAGCGATTTTACCAACAATCCTTCCATTCAATCGCTTACCGCCGACATACTTCAGTTGGACAACAACACGTTGAAGATAAAATACGTTACAACGATCAACGGACCAACTTCTGAAACGACTACAACCTATACGAGCGTGCCGTGAGCAGCGAGATAAGTAGTAAGTCGAGATCAAAAATGCTTTGGTAGTACCAGAGCATTTTTTTATTATCGGAGAGAAATTGCTCAGCCTTGAAGAAAACTATTCTCTTATTCTTTTTGCTGTGTGCCCTGCGGGCTACGGTGGCGGCACAAACCGAAAAACGATGGATCAAACATCAGATAGCCACTCTTGCCGGCACCACCATGCACGGACGAGGATATGTAGATAAAGGTGTAGAAAAAGCAGCAAGGTACATCGGTCGCAAATACCGCGAATTCGGACTGCTCCCCTTTACCGCAGACAGCACATACTTTCAGGATTTTAGTTTTCCGGTCAATACCTTCCCCGGAGCTATGTCGCTGAAGTTACAGCGCAAAGCAATGAAGCCCGGCGAAGACTTTATTGTCAATGCAGCCAGCGCAAGCTATTTCACCGATAAAATCCGGGTGCAAAAAATTGACCTTTCGGAGGTAAAAGACAGCCTTGGTTGGAACAACATCAAAAAAGACTTTCGCTATAGCCGGGCTTATCTGCTCGAGCACTATGACACTCTTGCAAATTATCTCCACTTCAATTCACGAAGCTTTGCCCAAAGCCTTCCCATGGGATTGTTTATCATTCCACGACATGGAAAAATTACCTGGACGGTAGCTACAGATACTACAGCGGCAACCATCTTTTATGTTGAAGACACGGTGATGCCACGTAGAATAAGAAAGCTGGCAGCACAGGTGCAACATCGTTTTGTAGCCTCCCATACCTGCCACAATGTGCTGGGATTTATACCCGGAACCGAACACCCCGACAGCTTTTTAGTATTCAGTGCACACTTTGACCATCTCGGCGAAATGGGAAAAAATATTGTTTTCCCCGGCGCGCACGACAATGCGAGTGGCACTGCGCTAATGCTTTATCTCGGCCATTATTTTGCAGCGCATCCACAACCTTACAGCATCGCTTTCATGGCGTTTAGCGGTGAGGAGGCAGGGCTGATTGGTTCCGACTATTACACCCGCCATCCCGTTTTTCCCCTCAATACTATTCGGCTTGTCATCAACCTTGACATGACAGGCGACGCTACCAATGGCATTACAGTAGTGAATGCTGTGGAACAGAAAAAAGCATTTTCATTGTTGAAAGAACTCAATGAGAAAGGCGCATACCTTCCGGAGATAAAAGAAAGAAGTCAAAGCCGTAATAGCGACCACTATCATTTCAGCGAAAAAGGAGTGCCGGCGATATTTATATACGGCAATGGCACCAAACCCTATTACCACGATGTGTTTGATAAAGCACAGGAAATATCGCTTGAGCATATTGATGATCTTGCGAGGCTGCTCATAGAATTTGTATTGGCGATATAGCTCAGCAAATTTCACCCAAAGCCTCACCTGCCGCGAAAGCCGTAGGTTTTTTACTTTTAATGCAAATTCCTTGGAAATGAAAAAAATCAGCGGCATTGCCCTTGCAGTGGCTCTTGCATTTTCATCGTGCAGCAACCACGAGAAAACGCAGCAGGACGCGCAGAAATTTATTGACGACTATACCACACAGTATGTGAAGCTCTATACCAATTCGAGCGAAGCACAGTGGAAGGCAAACATCGAAATAAAAGAAGGCGACAGCACCAACTCGATCAATGCGCAGAAAGCGGATGAAGCCATGGCAGCTTTTACAGGCAGCAAAGAAAATATAGAGCAAGCCAAAAAATTTCTGGAGCAAAAAGATCAGCTCACCGACCTGCAGAAAAAGCAACTCGACCTAATTCTTTATGCCGCAGCCAACAATCCACAAACTATTGCCGACGTGGTGAAACAGCGCATCAAAGCTGAGACCGAGCAAACCCAAAAACTTTATGGGTATCAATACAGCCTTAATGGCAGCAAGGTGAGCACTAACGATATTGACGACATCTTAAAACGCGAGTCGAACGTGGACAAGCGCCTCGCAGCGTGGAATGCAAGCAAAGAAGTGGGCAAGACTCTGAAACCCGGGCTGGTGCAACTCCGCGATTTGCGCAATAAAACGGTGCAGGAATTAGGGTACAACGACTACTTCTCCTATCAGGTGTCGGACTACAACATGAAGACCGACGAGATGATGCAGACCATGGACAAGCTGATGAGCGAACTGTATCCGCTCTATCGCGAGTTGCATACATGGATGCGTTATGAACTGGCAAAAAAATATGGCGCTAAAGATGTGCCCGACTACCTTCCCGCACATTGGCTGCCCAACCGCTGGGGACAAGACTGGAGCAGTGCGGTAAATGTGCAAGGCATAGACCTTGATAAAGTGCTCAGCACAAAATCGAAAGAATGGATTGTGCACGAAGGCGAAAAACTGTACACAAGCATTGGATTCCCTTCGCTGCCGCAAACTTTCTGGGAGCGCTCCAGCCTTTATCCTTATCCTGCCGACAGCAATGTGAAGAAAAACAACCACGCCTCTGCCTGGCATATGGACCTTAACCACGATGTTCGTAGCCTGATGAGCATAGAGCCCAATGCCGAGTGGTGGGAAACTGCTAACCATGAGTTAGGACACATTTTTTACTACCTCACATATACCAACCCCGATGTGCCACCCCTGCTGCGCGGAGGTGCTAACCGTGCTTATCATGAAGCCATTGGCACCATGATGGGACTTGCTGCCATGCAGAAGCCCTACCTGGTAGGTCGCGGGTTGATAGACGCCCAGGTGCAGACCGACAGCATCCAATCATTGATGAAAGAAGCACTCAATTCGGTAGTGTTCATGTTCTTTTCCTGCGGCACCATGAGCAACTTTGAAAAAGCGCTCTATGTGGACAATCTACCCGCCGATCAATTCAATGCCAAATGGTGGGAGCTTGCTAAAAAGTATCAGGGCATTGTGCCGCCATCAGACCGTGGAGAAGACTACTGCGATGCGGCTACAAAAACACATATCAATGATGATCCTGCACAGTACTATGACTATGCACTGTCTTATGTGATTCTTTATCAGTTGCACAACCATATTGCCAAGAACATTCTGCATCAGGATCCGCGCGCTACAAATTATTACGGACAAAAAGGAATTGGCGACTTCCTGCGCAAGATCATGTATCCCGGTGCCTCGAAAGACTGGCGTGTAGTGCTGAAAGAATCAACCGGCGACGAGCTCAATGCCAATGCGATGCTCGAGTATTTTCAACCTTTGGTGGATTGGTTGAAACAACAAAACAACGGTAGAAAATACACACTGCCGGAGCGGATGTAGGATTTTGAATTTCTGATGATTAAGGCATACCGAGTGAATCAGTATGCCTTTTTGCTTTATTTCGATTCTTAATTACATTTGAAGGCTTCAAAACAGGTACTATTTGCAGATACTTTTACCAGGTTAATTTCCGTGGCGAATGATATTTTTGCTTTAACACTATCTTTTAAAGCATGAATGTGAATGTTGTTTGTTGTTACAGCAAATTGCTGTTGCGACACAGTTTATCAAAAGGAACAGCGTGATGTTGAATTATTTTTTTAGATGTTTCGTTTTCGGAGCAATGCTTGTATTGGTTTGCCCTGCTTACGCGCAAACCCAGAAACTGCAGGACCTAAGCTCGATGCATGTAGATGACATGACCGATGCACAGGTCAGGGCATTTATGAAGCAGGTAGAATCGTCGGGGCTTGGGGAAGGCCAGTTGGAGCAGGTAGCGATAGCACGCGGAATGGATGCCCGTGAAATTGAAAAGCTGAGGCTAAGAGTTGAGAAGCTAAAAAAACAAAGTACACCAAGCTCAGTTAAACAACAGCCAGGCCGGAAAGTAAATAAGGTTCCCGGCGAAGAAGAAAATCCCATTTCTGAACAGAACACAACAAAATCGGGGATCACGCCGCGCGAGGAAGAACTACGTAATAAGATTTTTGGCGCCTCCCTTTTTGCGAATACGAATCTAACCTTTGAGCCCAACCTCCGGCTGGCCACACCACCCGACTATGAACTTGGTCCCGACGATCAGATACTCATTGACATTTACGGTTATTCCGAAGCGAGCTATCAACTGACGGTATCTCCGGAGGGAACGATCAATATACCCATGGTTGGCGTAGTGCCCGTTAGCGGAGCTACGATGGAGCAGGCAAGTGCCCGCATCCGCTCGAGGCTTTCTAAAATATACAATGGCATTGGCAATGGTACCACCTCTGTAAGCATTTCTTTAGGAAACATCAGAAGCATCAGGGTAGTACTTACCGGCGAACTTATGAAGCCGGGCACCTATACCTTGCCTTCTGTTGCTACGGTCTTTAATGCACTGTATGCCTCTGGCGGCCCGTCCCTCAACGGCTCTTTCCGCGTAATTCAGATTGTGAGAGGGGGTACGGTGGTCGCCGCGCTCGATGTATATGATTTTCTGCTGTATGGCAGTTTGAAGAACAATATCCGGCTGCAGGATCAGGATGTGATACGAGTGCCCACCTATAGAACAAGGGTGGAAATATCGGGCGAAGTAAAACGACCGGGCGTGTATGAAATGGTGAACGGAGAAAGCCTCAAAGACCTGATCAGCTTTGCAGGCGATTTCAATGAACGTGCCTACCGTGCAAGGATAAAAGTGCTGAAAAACACAGAAACAGAGCGTAAGATTGAAGATATTACCGCCGGAAATTATGATGATTACAAACCTGCTACCGGTGATCAATATTTTGTGGAGCCAATTTTAGATCGGTTCGAAAATCGGGTGCAGATTAATGGTGCTGTGTTTCGGCCGGGGGCCTTTGAACTGACGGAAGGGATGACGCTAAGTCAATTAATAAAAAAAGCAGAAGGGCTGAAAGAAGATGCATTTCCCAACAGAGGATATATTACCCGAATAAAAAACAACCTGACTACCGAACTCATCTCCTTCAGCCCGGTGGATATCATTTCAGGAAAGGAAGCTGATATACCATTGCGGCGCGAAGATGTAATATCTATACCTTCAATCTTCGACCTGAAGGAAGAATATGTATTGACGATAGACGGTGAAGTGCGGAAGCCGGGTACATTTCCCTATTCGGAAAACACGAACCTTGAAGAACTGATCATAAAAGCCGGTGGATTGAGAGAAGGCGCTACCGCCAGAAGAGTTGAAATTTCGCGTAGAGTGACCCATGCCAATCCGCTTTCTGACAGCACCGCAACGGCACAGGTATTCTATGTTGAGATCGACCGCAGCCTGAAACAAGCAAGCGAATTCATTCTCAAACCTTTTGACATTGTGTCCGTACGTCCCGCGCCCGGCTATCAGATACAGAAAGTGGTGCGTATAGAAGGCGAGGTATTGTATCCGGGCCTGTACACGATAACTAATAAGAACGAGCGCATTTCTGACCTGATAAAAAGAGCCGGCGGGCTTACTTCTTTTGCCTACGAGGAGGGTGCATCGCTCAAAAGACCCGGTCGAAAGGTCTTTCAATCGGATATTGAAAGAGAACAAAACAAACTACAGCAATTCGAATCACTCCAGAAAGCCACCAACGATTCTGCCGAAGTAAATCTCAGTGATATAGGCACCCGAAACGATTTTGTCGGTATAGACCTGCCTCAAATATTGAAGCGACCGCATAAGACATCGGATTTGATACTCGAAGATGGCGACATCGTAAGTATTCCTAAAGAACTTCAAACCGTACGGGTGAGTGGCGAGGTATTGTCGCCCACATCCATCTTGTTTTCGGCAAACAAAAGTTTTAGAAAGTGTATCCGGGCCAGCGGAGGCTTTTCGCCGAAAGCTATGAAAAGGCATTCGTACATTGTGTATGCAAATGGTTCAGTAGCAAGCACTAAGCGGTTTTTATTTTTCAGCAACTATCCAAAAGTGCAACCCGGTGCGGAGATATTTGTACCTGTGAAAGAGGAGCGAAAGAACAGGTTGAGTACAAGTGAGATCGTGGCGATCACTACCGGCCTGGCAACCATTGCCACATTAATATTCACTGTTCTAAGATAGCATTGTGAAGATAACGGAAAATGAAAATGTATTAAAAGATGAGATCAGCCTTCGGGAAGTTGTCCTGAAGCTGAAAGCCTGGATAAGATTTTTGAACGAAAGGCGAAAAATCATCATTCTTGTTACATTGATCGGTGCTGCATTGGGCTTGCTGGCCTCATTGCTTTCGCAGGCGGAGTATAAAGGTCAGCTCACCTTTGTACTGGAGAATGACGGTAAATCGAAAAATGGTGTAACAAGTATCGCCGCGCAGTTCGGTCTTAGCCTTGGCGGTGCCAGTGGCGGCGTATTTCAGGGAGATGAGAATATGATGGCGCTCGTACAATCCAAATTAATGGTAACACGTGCCCTGCTGTCTGAAGATCCTTATGCTCCGGGCAGCCTTTTGGTAGATCGCTTCATTGCGTTAAATGACCTGAAAGATAGCTGGAGCGATAATGCAAAACTCAAAGGACTGAATTTTCATGCCGATGCTGAAAACCACAGCCGGGTAGAGGATAGCCTGCTGACTGTATTTCACGATTGGATATTGAAACGCAATTTGCAGGTAGATCAACCCAATAAGAAAAACGACATTATTGAGATAACTGCCGTTAGCCCCGATCCTTATTTTTCTAAAGCATTTCCGGAGAAACTGCTGGAAAATGTAACCCGATTTTACATCGAAAGCCAGACAAAAAGGTCCAAAGAAAATGTTGATATCTTGAGGCATCAGGTCGATTCCATCCGGACACTTTTAAACAATGCACTATCCGGCGCGGCCGTGTATGGCGACGAAAATCCAAATCTAAATCCGGCTTTCCAGCGACTAAAAGTGGCCTCGCAAAAGAAACTCGTGGACGTGGAAATGAACAAAGCGATTCTCGAAGAACTGGTTAAGCAACTTGGGCTTGCAGAGATAACGCTGCGAAAAGAAACGCCACTTGTACAGGTGATCGATACGCCCACCATTCCGATAAAGCCTCAAAAACTTGGAAAAGCCAAAGGCATTTTAATCGGGGCAGTGTTGAGTGGACTATTCATTGTGATCTACCTGACCCTGGCGCGACTGTTTAAAGCAATAATGAGTGATAAAGCAATAAAATAACTCTCTTTCATGTCGATACTTGCAGCGAAAAATATTCTTATTACCGGCGGCACCGGATCATTCGGAAAAGCATTTGTTAAGAAAATCATCGAAGACTATCCTGATGTAAATAAGCTCATCGTGTACTCGAGAGATGAGTTGAAACAATATGAAATGGCTCAGGAGTTTCCGGATAGTAAGTACCCGTTTATGCGCTACTTCATAGGTGATGTACGGAATGGAGAAAGACTGAAACGTGCTTGCGAGGACGTAAACATCATTATCCACGCAGCAGCACTCAAACATGTGCCTATTGCGGAGTACAATCCCATGGAGTGTATCATGACCAACATTATGGGTGCGGAAAATGTGATCAATGCGGCGATAAGCTGTGGCATTAACGACGTCATAGCTTTATCAACCGACAAGGCAGCGGCGCCAATAAATTTGTACGGTGCCACCAAACTCTGTTCCGACAAACTGTTTGTAGCAGCCAATAATGTCCGGGGAAAACGTTCACTAAAATTTTCTGTAGTACGCTACGGTAACGTGATGGGATCCCGCGGTTCGGTGATTCCCTTCTTTCTAAGCAGAAGGCATACCGGTGTATTACCCATTACGGATGAGCGCATGACACGGTTTAACATCTCGCTGGAAGATGGCGTAAACATGGTCTTGTGGGCGCTCCAAAATCATTGGGGCGGCGAAATATTTGTTCCCAAAATACCTTCATACCGCATTACCGATGTGGCAGAGGCAATTTGCCCTGACTGCAAAAAAGAAGTGGTAGGCATTCGCCCCGGAGAAAAAATACACGAGGAGATGATCACGGTAGCCGATTCGTTTTCCACTTTTGATCTGGGTCAATACTATGCAATATTACCGCAGCAGCCGCTTTGGGACCTTACTTCCTACCTGGCCCGCTTTGGCGCAGAGCGGGTGCCGCAGGGCTTTAACAACAATTCGGGCGAGAATACGGAGTGGCTCTCTGTAGAAGATATCAGAGCCCTGATTGTAAAACATGTTGATGCTGAATTTAAAATAAATGAAGTTGCATGATGGGCATACCATATGGCAGACAAAACATCACCCAGGAAGATATTGAAGCGGTAGTTCAAACGCTTACCTCCGCCTTTTTAACGCAGGGTCCGAAAGTAGCTGAGTTCGAAGAAAAATTTGCTGCCTATATCGGGGCTAAATACGCGGTTGCAGTTACGAATGGTACAGCGGCTTTGCATTTGTCTGCAATGGCGCTCAATGTGCAAAAAGGTACGCGGGTTATTACTACACCCATCACCTTTGCCGCTTCTGCCAATTGTATCCTCTACTGCGGAGGCACGGTCGAGTTTTGTGATGTGGATGCACAAACCGGACTCATTGATCTTGACAAGCTCGAAAAAATGCTGGATGCCCAACCAAGGGGCTATTATTCAGGTGTTATTCCCGTCGATTTTGCCGGCTATCCTGTAAACCTTGAGCGGGTCAGATCTTTGGCGGATAAACATGGTCTGTGGATCATAGAAGATGCCTGCCATGCACCCGGTGGCTATTTCACCGACAGCAATCAGGTGAAACAAAACTGTGGCAATGGCAACTTTGCCGAACTCGCAATTTTCTCATTTCATCCGGTAAAGCATATTGCAACCGGAGAAGGTGGAATGATTACCACCAACGATGAAACACTATATCGCAAGCTGTTAATGCTGCGCACCCATGGCATTACGAAAGATCCGGCACTGCTGCAGGAAAACCACGGTGGCTGGTACTACGAAATGCAGGCGCTCGGATATAACTACAGAATCTCGGACATACTCTGCGCTTTAGGTATTTCACAGCTACAGCGTGCAGACGAAGGTTTGGCACGCCGTCTGGAGATAGCCCGGAAATATGATGCGGCTTTTGCATCAGGTCCCGTCAGGCCGCTGACACCTGTGGGAACAGCCTCCCTTCTTGAAAACGGCGTAAAGCATGCACATCACCTATACGTAGTTCTGGTGGAGCACAGAAAACAACTTTATGATTACTTAAAGGGGCAGGATATTTTCGCCCAGATCCACTATATACCTGTGCACACATTGCCCTACTATCAAAACCTTGGCTATGCAAAGGGAAGTATGCCGGTTGCAGAAAGGTACTATGAGCGTTGCATCAGCCTGCCCATGTACCCATCCCTGAGCGCTGAGGAAGTCGATACGGTGATTGAAAAAGTACAAGACTTTATTACCCATGTCTAAACGGATTATTTTGGATTCGCCAAGGCTGTACTTTCGGCCTGTCGATTCCACCTACTGCACAGATACTTATCTAAACTGGCTCAACGATGCCGAAGTGACCCGGTATATGGAAATATTTGAACCCTATACGAAGGATCAGCTCATGGATTTTCTCAATAAAGCCGAAAGCAATGAAGACCTTCTTTTCTGGGCGATTCACATCAAAGACAGTGGCAAGCATATAGGCAATATAAAAATCGACCCGGTCAATCGCAGACACCGTCATGCCGAACTCGGGCTCATGATTGGCGACAGGCAGGAATGGGGAAAAGGGTACGCAACCGAGGCAACCAAAAAAATTGTTCGGTATTGCTTTGAGCAGGAACACTTGCACAAAATAACGCTGGGTGTGTTAGCAGATAACGTGCAGGCAATAAAGTTGTACGAAAAAGTGGGCTTTGAAAAAGAAGGCGTCTATAAAGAACATGTAATTTTTGAAAACGAATTTTGCTCGGTCATCCGAATGGCAATCTTTTCCCCCGAAGAAAATCATGGTATCTGAAAAACTCATCTTAGGCACTGTACAGTTCGGCCTCAACTATGGCATCAATAACAGCACCGGAAAACCTGCCAAAGCCGAAATATTTGACATCCTGAACTATGCAAGCGAACACGGTATTAATGAACTGGATTGTGCCCGTGCCTATGGTGATGCGCAAACGATCATAGGCGATTTCTTACAGCAGAGCAACGTACATTTTCTTCTGAATAGTAAATTTCATACGCAGGGAGAATCAATTT
>OFIS01000189.1_pt1 | contig 61485 bp, 60 predicted proteins | sample 1775071 | NCBI WGS metagenome assembly OFIS01 (sample SAMN08195774, study PRJEB24354) | sludge metagenome | isolation source: sludge from phenol fed wastewater aerobic bioreactor C | place: India: Nagpur | collected 2016-09-17
CATCCTCGCGAAAGTCGCGCGTGCAAGAGCGGCCACAGCTGGGTATAAATAATCGTATTAATAAAACACCACACTAGGGGGTGTTGAGCGTGGGCAACGCAACATCGCCTTACTCAACATCTTCAAGCTGGCCGAGGCGCTGGGGGTGGAGCCTTCAGTACTGCTGGAGGCGCCGGCGGCTGGACAGGAGCCTGCACCGTAACATCGTAGCGCTACGGTAGCGTAACGTTACGATGGTCACTGCCTAGTCGCTCGCGGCAGCTATCGCAGCCATCTGCTTTCAAGAATAAGTAAAGTACACTAAAATGGCACTTACGCAATTTTTTCCGCATTAAGGGTCATAAAAGTGACTTTTCATCTCTCGACTCCCGCTGAGATCCTGCACGCGCTGGGTGCTCGTCTGCGGGAGCAGCGGCTTGCCCAATCGCTTACGCAGCGTGAACTGGCGCAAATGGCCGGACTGTCGCTGGGGGCGTTGCGCAAACTCGAAAGCGACGGCCAGTGCTCGCTGGAAACGCTGGTCCGCGTTGCGCAGGCACTTGGCTTGCTGGAGGCGCTGGACGATCTCTTTGTACTCAAACGGCAATCCATCGCCCAGATGGAGCAGGTGGACCTTGTGAGCCGCCGCCAGCGTGCGCCGCGTAAGAAAACATCATGAAGCTGCTTACCGTACATTATTGCGGCTGGGGAGAAGACTGGCCGTTGGGACGCCTGGCCGATGACGGTCAATCCCTGCTCTTCGAATATTCTCCCGAAGCTCTGTCTCAGGGCTTGGAACTGTCGCCCTTGCACCTCAAGCTGCGTGCGGATGCCTACGGTGGTTTTCCGACCCATTTGCATCGCCTTCCGGGCCTAATAGCCGACAGTCTGCCTGACGGCTGGGGTTTGCTGCTGATGGATCGGTTGTTCCGTCAACACGGCTTGCGCCATCCCGGGCCACTGGACCGCCTGGCCTTCATTGGTGAGCGCGCGATGGGCGCGTTGCGCTTCGTTCCGGCAAGCGACGCCGGCGCCCACGAGCCCGACTGGTCCTTGCTGGCGCTGGCCGAGCAAAGCCGTCTCGCGCTCGCGGGCGAGGCGGGGGCAGCCCTGCGCGAGCTCGCGCTCACCGGCGGCTCACCGCAAGGGGCTCGACCCAAGGCCTTGGTGCAGTACGACGCAATGACCGGGCAAGTCAGCACCCGTCCGGATGCGCCCGGCAGTCCCTGGCTGGTCAAGTTCCCGGCGCAGAACGAACACAAAGAGGTTTGCGTCATCGAGCAGCTCTATGCCGAGTTGGCTCGGGATTGCGGACTGGATGTGCCCGAAAGTCGTTGGTTCGACCTTAGCCCCGAACTGGCCGCCTTCGGCGTCGCGCGCTTCGACCGGGAGGGAGGGCAACGCGTCCCGGTGCACAGTCTGGCTGGATTGTTGCAAGTGGATTTTCGCCTGCCCGGTGCCACCGACTATACCGCCTTCCTGCGGGCTACCCGTTTCCTGACGCGCGACGAGCGCGAAGTGGAGAAAGCCTACGCACGAGTCGTCTTCAATGTGCTTTTCCACAACCGTGACGACCATCCCAAGAATTTCGCGTGGCGTCTCGGGCCTGACCGGCGCTGGCGTCTGGCTCCGGCATTCGACCTGACCTTCAGCGAAGGCCCGATGGGCCAGCATCACCTGGACGTTTGCGGCGAAGGTGCTACCATCGAACGCCGGCATTTATTGCGTCTAGCGGAGGAAGGTGGCGTCCCAAGGAAACGGGCGGAAGAGGTCATCGAGCGGATGTTGCTGCAGGCAAGCTCATTGGGTGAGCGGTTGGAGCGTGCGCCGATCAGGCAGATGCTGGCGCAACAGATAAAATCCACTATTGATGCCTGTCGCCGGCGTCTGGAAAGCTGAATCCGAGCCGGCGCAACGGCGCCAGATCACGGTTGAACGTACTCAATGCTGAGTTTCTTGAGTACAAACATGAGTATGTTTTTTAATGGAGCAGCATGGTGAACTGTTCATTCAATGACTTGCAGTCACAATCGCTGTTCAATGTCTAAGTAGAACGTACTGTTTATCCACGTTCAGACAAGTTCAGAATACCCATTAAACCCAGCGCAAATCCTGAACCCCCTTTTCCGCACGGGCGACGGATTGGTTGCGAGGTGCAGGCGTCACCAGGCCCACTATTTCCGCTTGTTCCCGTGCAGCCTGGGTGTCGTCCGACGTGCTTTTGTTTCGTGCCATGACAGGCCCTCTTCTTTATTGACTTGAGTGCCTATAGTAGGAACTGGCATAATATATTTGTCAAGCACTTCCTGCTACTGGCATACTTCTACCGACGAAGGAGCCGAACTCATGACGAAATCGAAGACCCAGGCCGCCCTGGAACTCATCGACAAGGGCAAGACGCCCTATGCCGCCGCTCAGGAAATGGGGATTGCCCCCAGTACGGTGTACCGGGCGCTTGGGCGCCGGCAGGACAAAGCCGTGTGCCCCTGTTGCGGCCAAGTGGTGCGCGAAGGATTCGAAATCAACCGCGCCGTGCTGAGGGCCGGGACGTGATACGGCTCCGCCTCCCCAAGGTTTCTGCACGGGAAGGATTCGCACTCGCCCTGGGCGGCCTTGCCGGGGCGCTGCTGATGGCGGCCGCCACACAGCAATCCACGCAATGGTTCAACGCACTCACGGCGTGGGAACCGTCGGCGCCGTCATCGTCGCTCTGTGGGCCGCGCTATGGGGTAGACATATACAAAAGGAACAGGCGAAAGATCGGGCTGGACTGTATGCCGCCTACATTGCCGCGAAGCTGGAGCGATATATGGATGCCTTGAGGACGGCCAGCACCGGGGTTTTTTTCGACGACCTGGAGCACCATACCCCCAATTTCATCCGCTTCAAGCGTGAGTTGGATGCCGCTGCGACCGACATTTCCCTAGACATGCTGGCGCACCTGATCCCTATGGATGGCCGGGCAGCCCATCGTCTTGCCAGGGGTCTTGCTCTGGTTGAAGAGGTACAGCGCAGCGTCGCAATGGAGGCGACCCGCGAGAACGAGTCCGGCGGCGGATATCAAGTGAGCAACAAACGCACCTTGGAACTTGGGGGCCAACTGGACGAGGCCGTGGGTTTGATGAGCGTGGCCCTGAGCGAATGCCATAGCCTGGCAGCGATCTACGCGCAGGCGCCCACGGCGGAAGAGTTGTACGGAGAATGAAGTCGCAATGCTTCGGTAAAGCAAAAATGGGCACCTACGGTATCAATATGGACGACGGCAAGGTATTTCGTGCAACGGAGGAGAGTCTGGCTAAACTTGCGGCTTTCCTTGGGTTGGACAGCATTGCACCGGGCCGTTATTCCAGGCTGTTCATGCTTAAGATGGCGTTCTATCAATGGCAAGGCGTTGGGCCTGAATGCATCGTTGAGGAACTGAAGGCGCTGGAAGGTTTGCCTCACATTGACATGTGTACCAAGCCGGAAAGCCAATTCACGAATGTGCCACTCAAAGGCCTCTGGCATAAACACTTCTTCGATGCTCGTTTTATCCCTCACAACATCGCTGTCCAGATGCCCAAGAAGCGGTTGCGTGAGCTTGCCGAGCGCATTTTCGACCCTGCACGGTCGCCGACGGTTACCCGAGAGATGATTGAGGAGTGGGCGCATGCTTTGTCGCACGGTGCCCTTGAGGAGCGGGCGAACCATGGCAACCTAACCGGCGAATGGATTGTGTTCGCCCGGCATCACGGTCAAAACTACTATCTGACGCTGGACATCCATCCACGCGACAAGGCCGGCGACCAGAAAATTCACGATGAGATCAGCCGTATGGCCTACGCTGAGTTCCCATTTTTGGCTGCCCAATGACTTCTTTTCTTGCCATGACTAATCCAATGGATTACTATGGATCATGAATGAAATCCTGCACGGTATCGCTGAGCTGCCAACCTATATCCGGCTGGTCAACAAGCTCCTGAGCGTCGAAGAGCGTCAAGACCTGATCGGCTACCTGGCCGAGCATCCCAAGGCCGGGGACATCATGGAAGGCACGGGCGGTGTGCGCAAGCTGCGCTGGCGCCGTGGCGGACAAGGCAAGAGCGGCGGCGTACGGATCATCTATTACTACCACGACGACCTCATGCCACTGTACCTGCTGACGCTCTTCGCCAAGGGCGACAAGGCCAACCTGACCAAGGCCGAACGCAACGAGTTGGCCGGTTTGGTAGACGTGCTGGTGAACCTCTGGAAAGGACGAGAAAAATCATGACCACCGCATTTGAAAGCATCAAGCAGGGCCTGCAAGAGGCTATTGCTCACGCCAAGGGCGACGAGAGCGGCGTGCGCATGAATCGCCCGCGTGCCATCGACGTGAAGGCCGTGCGCGCCAAGGTGGGCATGACTCAGGAGCAGTTCGCGGCCCGATTCGGATTCTCCACGGCCACCCTGCGGCACTGGGAACGCGGCGACCGCACCCCGCATGGCCCGGCACTGGTGTTGCTCAACGTCATCGAACACAACCCGCAAGCTGTGATCGAAGCCCTGGCTTGAACAGGGGGGTGAATCACCCCGGGTTTTGCGGAAGCTCCGAGCTTTGAGAGAATGGAGTCATGGCAAATCAAACGAAGTTTTCCCCCGAAGTGCGCGAACGCGCGGTGCGGCTGGTGCAGGATCATCGCAGCGAGTACCCGTCATTGTGGGCTGCGGTCGGTTCGATCGCCCCGAAGATCGGCTGCACGCCGACCACGCTGTTGGATTGGGTCAAACGCAGGGAGATCGACAGCGGTGTGCGCCCTGGCGTGACCAGCGAGGAACGCGAGCGCATCAAGGCGCTGGAGCGCGAGGTCAAGGAGTTGCGCCGGGCCAATGAGATCCTAAAGACGGCGAGCGCTTTTTTCGCCCAGGCGGAGCTCGACCGCCAACTGAAGAAGTGAACGCCTATATCGACGGACATCGGGACCTGTACGGGGTCGAGCCGATCTGCAGGGTCTTGCAGGTTGCCCCGTCAGCCTACAGGCGTCACGCCGCCCGGTGCCGCAATCCGGCGCTACGCAGCCATCGTGCGCAGAGGGACGAACAGCGGATGGTGGATATCCGCCGCGTCTGGGATCAGAATTTCCAGGTCTATGGTGCGCGCAAGGTCTGGCGCCAGATGTGTCGGGAGGGCAAGCCCATTGCCCGCTGCACGGTCGAGCGCTTGATGCGGCACATGGGTATCGAAGGCGTGCGTCGGGGCGTGATCGATTGAGGCACATCATGAACCGCAGTGACCATGCCTCCCCTCAAGCCACCCCATTCCCCCCATGTTCCCTGAACCCGGGCCGCTCCCCCAGCCGCCGGCAGTACGCCTCGACCGCCGGCAGCGGAGGATGGTCGAAGGGCGTCTCGAACCAGCGGTTCACGGACAGGCCGATGGCGATGTCGGCCAGGCTGAAATCGGTGCCGGTCACGAAGGCTCCAGTCTCGGCCAGGCGGCCGTCCAGGATTTTCATGAAGCCGGTCCAGGCTTGCAGGGATGCCCTGATTTGAAAAGCGTCCACATGCTCAGGCGATCGCCGGACCAGCGCCATGAACGCATAGCTCCAGGACCGGTTCAGGTCGGACGCCTGCCAGTCCAGCCACTGGTCCACCCGGGCGCGCGCCCGGGCCTCGCGCGGGTACAGGGCCTCGTCGCCCTGGCGGTTGGCGAGATAGCGGATGATGCTGTTCGATTCCCAGAGCACGAAATCCCCGTCGAGCAGCACCGGCACCATCGCGTTGGGGTTGAGCGCCCTGAATTCATCGACATGGGTATCGCGGAACCCCGCGCCCCAGTCTTCCTGCCGCCAGTCCAGGCCGAGTTCGTCGCAGGTCCACATGACCTTGCGGACGTTGATGGAGGCGCGTTTTCCGAGAATGGTCAGCATGGCATGTCGGTCCGGGCGGGGCGGGGCGGTTGCGGGATGTCGAGCATGAGCTTACCCCGGGCCGCGGGCGTCAGGGTGCCGTCAGCGAGCGGGCCGCGCCAACTGTTAATCTAACGGTCCAAGGGCTGCGGGCGAACGAACCCGCGCCCGCATTCCCAGGCCCTTTCTCCATGCCCGCCTCTCCATCCCCCGACGCAGACGACCACTATCGCCTCACCGTGCCCCTGCTGCTGACCGTGGCGCTGGTGGGCGTGTTCGCCTTCATCCAGGTGTACTCGGTGCAGTCGATCCTGCCCGAATTGCAGCGGGACCTGAACGCCACGGTGGTCGAGATCGGCAATGCCGTGGGGATGACGGTGCTGGCGGTGGCGCTGATCTCGCCCTTCATCGGCATGCTGTCCGACGCCTTGGGGCGCAAATGGCTGATCACGGTGTCGGTGTTCACGCTGGCCGTGCCCACGGCGCTGATGACGCAGGTGCAGTCCGTGCACGGATTGCTGGTGCTGCGCTTCCTGCAGGGGCTGGCGGTGCCGGGCGTGTCGGTGGTGGCGATCGCCTACATCGGCGAGGAGTTCCGCGGCGCCGCGATGGTGCGGCTGGTCACCGGATACGTCACCGGTTCGGTGCTGGGCGGTTTCCTGGGGCGTTTCCTGATGGGGCACCTGACCGAGTTCATGGCCTGGCGCACGGCGTTCGGGGCGATGACGGCGATCAATCTGGTGGGCGCCTGGCTGGTGTGGCGCGGCCTGCCGCCTTCGCGCCATTTCGTGGCCAATGTCCGGATCGCCGACAACCTGGCGTCGCTGGGCCGGCTGCTGCGCAATCCCGCGCTGCAGGTGGCGTGCGCGCTGGGCTTCACGGTACTGTTCGCGCTGGTCGGGCTGTTCACCTTCGTCAACCTGCACCTGGCGGCGGCGCCTTATCGTTTCAGCCCGGGCGACCTGGCCAACATCTTCAGCGTCTATCTGCTGGGGGTGGTGATCACGCCGCTGGCGGGGCAGGTGATCCCGCGCATCGGCTCGCGGCGCACGGTGCTGGCGGCGGTGGCCGTGTCGGCGCTGGGCGTGCTGGGCTCGCTGGCGGCGCCGGTCTGGGCCATCGTGGCTGCGCTGGCCGTGACGGCCTGCGGGGTGTTCGTGACGCAGTCGGCGACGATGAGCTTCATCGCCCACCGGGTCACCAGCGGCCGCTCGCTGGCCAGCGGCCTGTACTACGGGGCGTATTACTGCGGCGGCTTCGCGGGCGCCTGGAGCTGCGGCGTCGCCTATACCCTGGGGGGCTGGCCCGGCACCGTGGCCACGCTGTGCGCGGTGCAGGCGCTGGGGTGGCTGATCGCCTGGCGCTTCATGCCCGGACCCGCGCCGTCGCCTGTGGCGAGCGGGGCGCCTCGCCCCGGATCCTCCACCGACCGTTGAATCCCGAGTCCCGGATGAACCTGCCCGAACTGCCCGCCGATCTGATTGAATTCCTGCCGTGCCCCACGCCCGCCGCCTGGGTCGAGGCCGCCCTGGCGCAGCAGGATGTGCTGCTGCTGGACCACCGCAACTGCGAGCTGAAGGCGGCCGCGACCGCGATGAGCCTGATCGCGCGCTACGGCCAGGACGCCGAGCTGTCGGCGGCGCTGTCGAAGCTGGCCCGCGAAGAACTGGTGCACCACGAGCAGGTGCTGCGCATCCTGAAGCGGCGCGGCATCGCGCTGCGGCCGCTGACGGCCAGCCGCTATGCGTCGGGCCTGCGGGCGGCGGTGCGTACGCACGAGCCGGCGAAACTGATCGATACGCTGATCGTCGGAGCCTTCATCGAGGCCCGCTCCTGCGAGCGCTTCGCCGCGCTGGTGCCGCACCTGGACGAGGGACTGGCCGCGTTCTACGCCGGGCTGCTGCAATCGGAAAGTCGCCACTACCAGGGCTATCTGCGGTTCGCCCGCCGCTTCGGCGAGGCGCGCGACGTGGAGCGCGCGGTGCTTCGGATCCGCGCGGTGGAACAGGAGCTGATCGAGTCGCCGGACGCGGAATTCCGCTTTCACAGCGGCTGCCCGGCCGCCATGGAAGCGGGCCGGGACGGCAGGGTGACCTGAGGCGGCGCGGACCGGGCCAGCGGCGCGGCACGGACCAGCCCCGCCGCGGCGCCCGCCCAAGGCAGGGCGTCCGGCGCCGGCGCGCCGGCGCCGCGCGCGCTACATCCCCGAACTGCCGACCTTGGCCGCCAGGCCCAGCAGCACCACGCCGATGGCGCGGTCGAACCAGCGCAGGCGGGTGCGCAGCCATTGCAGCATGCGTGGCGCCGAGAACAGGGTGGCGACCAGGGCGAACCACAGCAGGGATTCGGCCACCAGCACGGTCCAGACCACGGCCAGGTGGGCGCCGCCCAGGTCCGGCGTGACCGCCTGGGACAGGATGGAGCCGAAATACAGCATGGCCTTGGGGTTGAGCAGGTTGGTGAAGAAGCCGGTCACGTAGGCGCGCCGCCCGCCCAGGGCGGCGGAGCCCGACTCGGGCATGTGGCCTTTGGAGCGCAGACACTGGATGCCCAGCCACATCAGGTAGAGCGCACCGGCGATGGACAGGGCGCGCGACAGGCCCGGCAGGGCGGCCAGCACCAGGGTCAGGCCCAGCAGGCTGACCAGGGTGTAGACGCCGATGGCGCTGGCGACCCCCGCGGCCGCCCACAGGCCGGCGCGCCGGCCCGAGACGATGGACAGGCGGGTGACGACGGCGAAGTCGGGGCCGGGCGAGACCAGGGCCACGGCGTGGATCGTCATGACGAGCAGCAGGGTGTGCAGAAACATGGGGATCCCCAGGGACGGGAAGGGCGGACAAGGAATGATTGTCGCGCAAACGCCGCTCCGGCGCATCGGGCGCCGTCACATCCCGCGCCGCCCGGGTCGGCACCCGATGCGCGACGCCGGCCGCGCGCTGCGGACTGCGCGGCGCACCGGGGAGCGGTACTGGCGTCCGGCACGCCCCGCGTCAATGCAGGTCGCGCGTGTAGACGAATTTGGGCATGCTCCAGCCGAAGCGCAGGGCCAGCAGCCGCAGCGCCAGGCCGACCGCCAGCGCGCCGGCGGTGACGGTCTCCTGGTGCAGATCGAGCGCCAGGCCGGCGACGTACAGGGCGCCCGCGACGATGGACACCGTGGCGTAGAGCTCGGCGCGGAACAGCAGCGGGACTTCGTTGCACAGCACGTCGCGCAGCACGCCGCCCACGCAGCCGGTGATCATGCCCGAGACGATGGCGATGCTCCAGGGCAGGCCCAGGCCCAGGGCGATGTCGCAGCCGATCACGGTGAAGACCACCAGGCCGACGGCGTCGAGGAACAGGAACAGGTGCCGCAGCGGATGGATGAAGCGGGCCAGCGCGATGGTGACCAGGGCCGCGCCGCCGGTGATCAGCAGGTAGGACGGGTGAGCGATCCAGGACAAGGGGTGGTGGTCCAGCAGCAGATCGCGCACCGAGCCGCCGCCCAGCGCGGTGATGCAGCCCAGCAGGCACACGCCCAGCCAGTCCATTTCGCGCCGCCCGGCCGCGAGCGCGGCGGTCATGGCCTCGGCGGCGATGGCGATAAGAAACAGGGCGTGCAGGAGTTCGTTGGTGATCGGGCTGATGGACAAGGGAGGCTCCGTTCGGGTGCGCGGGAACTGGACAGATACTACGGCAGATTTTCCCGGAAGATCACGTCCATGCGCGTGGCTTCGACGCCGGACAGCACGCTGCGGTGCTCGCGCAGGTTGGTGAAGATGCGGATGCTGTTGAGCAGGGTGGTCAGCGGCGTCTGGTTGATGACGGCATCCATGCTGCCGTCGATCAGCAGGGCGCGGGTGTCGGGCGTCAGGCCGTGGCCGATGAAGACGATGTCGTGCTGCCGGCCGCCTTCCTTCAGCGCCTGGCCGATGCCTTCCGCGCCGCCGCCGATGTTGTAGATGGCGGCCAGGTCCGGGTGCTCCTTCAGCAGGGCGGCGGTCTGGCGGTAGTTGGCCCGCGTGTCGTCGTAGCCTTCCCGCAGGCCGAGCACGCGCATGTGCGGGTACTGTTCGGCGAACAGGCTCAGGAAGCCGGCCTCGCGCTCTTCGTGCGCGCGGTAGCTGAGCGAGCCGGCGATCAGGGCGATCCTGGCGGGCCGCGACGGCCCGACGAAGCGGGCGATCAGGTGCGCGGCCGTGCGCCCGGCCGCCCGGTTGTCGAGGCCGACGTAGGCGGCGCGGCGCGAGTGCGTCAGGTCCGACACCAGCGTCACGCTGGGGATGCCGCGTTCGGCCAGCTCGGCCACGGCGTCCCGCACCTTGGGATCCTCCAGGGCGATGAAGGCCACGCCGTCGCTCTGCCGGCCGCGCCGCCGCAGGATGCGGGCCAGGGCGTCGGGATCGAAGCTGTCCACCGGCGCGACGCGGCAGCCGACGTTGAAGGGCGCCCAGTGCTCCTGGGAGTGCCGCACCCATTCCCCGAGCATCTGCAGGAACCGGCTGCTGCGGTCCGGCAGGATGAACAGCAGGCGCATGGGCGGCGGCGCCATGGCGGCGTACAGCTGCGCCTGCGGCAGGTATTCCAGCTCGGCGGCGGCTTTCATGACGCGCTGCAGGGTGGCGTGCCGCACGCCCGGCCGCCGATGCAGGACGCGGTCCACCGTGGCCGGGGAAACGCCGGCCAGCCGGGCGACGTCCAGCAGGGTGGGCAGGGAAGAGGGCATGGGGCGGCTCCTGTCGATCGATGCGCCTGCGGACGCTGCGGCCCGCGGGCGGGACGGCACCGGCGCAGCACCGATACCGTACCGGTGTTGCACCGATGCCGCCCCGGAACAGAATACCGCGATCCGCGATGAGCACCTCAAAACACATCAAGAAACCGGCTTCCCGTTTTGGCCGCGGCGCCCCTATCCTAACCACAACAGTCCCGGGACGACACCGGGACGCGAGACGAGGCAGACAAGGAAAGCAGGATGGAAACTCGAGGCAGGCTGGCGGACCGGGTGGCGCTGGTGTTCGGCGCGGGATCGGTGGGCGAAGGCTGGGGCAACGGCAAGGCGGCGGCCGTCGCCTATGCGCGGGCGGGGGCGCGGGTCGTGGCCGTCGACCGCGATCCGCAGGCGGCGCAATCGACCTGCGAGCTGATCCGGGCCGAAGGCGGCGACGCCCTGGACCTGCAGGCCGACGTGATCGACCTGGACCAGATCCGCTCGGTGGTGGACCAGGCGCTGGCGCGCTACGGCCGGATCGACGTGCTGCACAACAATGTCGGCATCACCTCCCGGGGCGGGCCGGTCGAAACCGGCGAGGACGTCTGGGACCGGGTGATGGCGGTCAACGTCAAGAGCATGTTCCTGACCTGCAAGGCGGTGCTGCCGCACATGGAGGCGCGCGGCCGCGGCGCCATCGTCAATATCGGCGCCCTGGGCGGGGTCCGCTGGGCCGGCTATGCCTATTGCGCCTATGCGGCCTCCAAGGGGGCGGTCAATTCGCTGACCCAGAGCGTGGCCCTGCAGTACGCGGCCAAGGGCATCCGGGCCAACTGCATCCTGCCCGGCGTCATGGACACGCCGCACATCTACCAGCAGATCGCCGGGTTCTACCCGGATGCGGAGGACATGGTGGCGGCGCGCAACCGGCTTTCGCCCACCGGCCGCATGGGCGACGGCTGGGACGTGGCCCATGCGGCCGTGTTCCTGGCTTCGGACGAGGCGCGCTACATCAACGGCGTGGAGCTGTTCGTGGACGGCGGCCTGCACGCCCGCTGCAACTAGGGTCCGTTCACATCCATCGAGGAGATCCCGGCCGGCGCCGGATGGCCGGACCGGATGCCTTGCAACTTTCGATATCGCCGGCCTCGACGCCGGCACGCGGTACCCCACAGGAGACGGAGACATGAATCAATCCCGGAAGACCTACACGCGCCGCGGCGCGCTGCGCACGCTGGCGGGCCTGCCGCTGGCCGCCTCGATGATCGGACTGCCCCGGTTCGTGCGCGCCGCCGCGCCCGAATACGAGTTCAAGTTCGGCAACAACCTGCCCACCAGCCATCCGCTGAACATCCGCGCGCTGGAGGCGGCCGCCCGCGTCGCGGAGGAAAGCAAGGGGCGGATGGCGGTCAAGGTGTTCCCCAACAACCAGCTGGGCGGGGACACCGACATGCTGGCCCAGGTCCGCAGCGGCGGGATCGAGATGTTCAATGCCGGCACCATGGTGATCGCCACCCTGGCGCCGATCAGCGCGATCACGGCCATCGGCTTCGCCTTCGCCGACGATGCGGAGGTCTGGAAGACCGTCGATGGCGATCTGGGCAATGGCATCCGGGCCGCCTTCGCCAAGGTCGGCCTGCATACGCTGGAAAAGATGTGGGACAACGGATTCCGCCAGATCACCACCAGCACGCGGCCGGTGGCGACCGCGGCCGACCTGGAAGGCATGAAGATCCGGGTGCCGGTCAGCCCGATGGGCATTTCGCTGTTCAAGGCGCTGTCGGCAGCGCCGACCAGCCTGCAGTTCAGCGAGGTCTATTCCGCCTTGCAGACCAAGGTCGTCGATGCCCAGGAAAATCCCCTGGCCATCGTGGAGACCGCCAAGCTGTACGAGGTGCAGAAATACTGCTCGCTGACCAACCACAGCTGGGATGGCTACCATCTGGTGATCAACGGCCGCGCCTGGCGCGCCCTGCCCGACGACCTGAAGACGATCTACACGCGCGCCTTCAACGAGGCGGGCCTGCAGCAGCGCGCCGACCTAGCCCGGCTCAACACCACGCTGCAGGACAAGCTGAGCGCCAGCGGCATGCAGTTCAACGCCGCCGACGCGCAGAGCTTCCGCGAGCAGCTGCGCAAGGCCGGGTTCTACGCCGAGTGGAAGCAGAAGTTCGGCGACGAGGCCTGGGGCCTGCTGGAATCCTCGGTCGGCAAGGTGTCCTGATGATGGCGAGCCACGACGCCCCCGCCGCCTGGGAGGCGGGCGATCCTGGAAGGGAGGCGGCGTCGGCCGGCGCCGGCGCGCTGGCCTGGCTGGACCGCGCCCTGGGCATCGTCTCCGAATGGCCGGCGATGCTGCTGGTGCTGGCCGAAGTCTGCGTCCTGCTGTCGGGCGTCGTGGCGCGCTACGTCTTTCACGAGCCGATCGTCTGGTCCGACGAGCTCGCGGCCATCCTGTTCCTGTGGCTGTCGATGCTGGGCGCCGTCATCGCGCTGCGGCGCGGCGCGCACATGCGCATGACCGCGCTGGTATCGCGCTGCGCGCCCGGGACGCGCCTGTTCCTGGACGCCTTCGCCCTGGCCGCCGCCCTGGTGTTCCTGGCGCTGCTGCTGATGCCGGCCTGGGAGTACGCGGCGGAAGAGGCCGTCATCGTGACTCCGGCGATGGAGATCAGCAACGCCTGGCGGGCCTCGGCCCTGCCGGCGGGGACCGTGCTGATGCTGGCGGTATGCGTGGTGCGGCTGCTGCGCTGCGGGCCGGCCGGCAAGGTGCTGCCGGCGGTGCTGGCGGCCGTGGCGCTGGCGCTGGCCTTCTGGCTGATGGGGCCGCTGCTGATGCCGCTGGGCAAGCTCAACCTGGTGATCTTTTTTGCCGGGGTGGTCGGCGCCTGCGTCTTTGCCGGCGTGCCTATCGCGTTTTCCTTCGCCCTGGCGACCTTCGGCTTCCTGGCGCTGACCACGCGCACGCCAATGGTGGTCCTGGCGGGCCGGCTGGACGAGGGCATGTCGCACCTGATCCTGCTGGCGGTGCCATTGTTCGTGCTGCTGGGCATGCTGATCGAGATGACCGGCATGGCCCGCGCCATGGTCCAGTTCCTGGCCAGCCTGCTGGGCCACGTGCGCGGCGGCCTGAACTACGTGCTGATCGGCGGCATGTACCTGGTGTCGGGGATCTCGGGGTCCAAGACGGCCGACATGGCGGCGATCGCGCCGGTGCTGCTGCCCGAGATGAAGAAGCGGGGCGCCAGGCCCGGCGACCTGATCGCCCTGCTGTCGACCACCGGCGCGCAGACCGAGACCATTCCGCCGTCCATCGTGCTGATCACCATCGGCTCGGTCACGGGCGTGTCGATTTCCGCGCTGTTCACGGGCGGCATGCTGCCGGGGCTGGTGCTGGGCCTGGCGCTGTGCGTCATCGTGCGGCGGCGCTACCGGAACGAGGATCTGAGCAATGTGCCGCCGATTTCCCGCAGCCAGATCGGCCGGACCTTCCTCGTCGCGCTGCCGGCGCTGGCCCTGCCGTTCGTGATCCGCGCCGCGGTGGTCGAAGGCGTGGCGACGGCCACGGAGGTGTCCACCATCGGCATTGCCTATGCCGTGCTGGCGGGGCTGCTGCTGTACCGCCAGTTCGATTTCTCCCGCCTGCCCGCCATCCTGGTCGAGACCGCGACCCTCTCGGGCGCGATCCTCTTCATCATCGGCTGCGCCACGGGCATGGCCTGGGCGCTGACGCAATCGGGCTTCGCCCACGACCTGGCGGAGGCCATGACCGGGCTGCCGGGCGGGAAATACACCTTCATGGCGGTTTCCCTGGTGGTGTTCATCGTGCTGGGCAGCGTGCTGGAGGGCATTCCCGCCATCGTGCTGTTCGGCCCGCTGATGTTTCCCATTGCGCGGGCGGTGGGCATCCATGAGGTGCAGTACGCCATGGTCGTGGTCCTGGCGATGGGCGTGGGGCTGTTCGCGCCGCCGTTCGGGGTGGGCTATTACGGCGCCTGCGCCGTGGGGAAGGTGGACCCCGAGGAAGGAGTCGGGCCGATCTGGGGATACATGTCCGCCCTGATCGTCGGCCTGATCCTGGTCGCGGCCATTCCGTGGATCTCCATCGGCTTCCTCGATTCCTGATTCCTCCCGATTTCCGATTTCCGATTTTTGATTCCCGATTTTCGATTCCTGATTCCTTTTCTGGGAGCATGTCTATGAGCCGGTTCTTCGGCCAGATCCGCCAGCTGGGCTACGTGGTGCCCGACATCGAGGCGGCCATGGAATACTGGAGCAAGACGCTGGGCGTCGGCCCCTGGTACTACAACCCGCGCGTGCCCATCGCCAACTACCGCTATGGCGGCGAGGCCTACGAGCCGCACAATTCCGTGGCCCTGGCCAATTCCGGCTTCGTCCAGGTGGAGCTGATCCAGACGCGCAACGACGTGCCGTCGATGTACCGCGACTTCCTGCGCGCCGGACGCATCGGCCTGCAGCACGTGGCCTACTGGACGGAAGAGTACGACGCCGACCTCGAACGCCTCCTGGCGCAGGGCTTCCGGCCGAAGATGAGCGGCGAGGTCGGCGAACGCGGGCGCTTCGTCTATTTCGACACGGAATACCACCCGGGGACCGTGATCGAGCTGTCGGAGGTCGCGGGCCCGAAAGGCCGCCTGTTCCAGACGATCCGCGAGGCGGCGGAAGGGTGGGACGGCCGCGACCCGGTGCGCCCGTTTCCCGATCTGGGGGTGGCATGAGCGCGCCGGGCCGCCCCAAGCGCGAATTCCCCCTCGGGGGGAAGGCGCGTAGCGCCAAGGGGGCAGCATGAGCTGTAATGAAGACCGCATCCTGGCCGGCTACGTGATCGAGACGCCCCTGGATCCCGCCGCCGTGGCGGAGGTCATGGCCGGCGAGCAGTCCTGCGGCACCTTCACCCGCGTGGCCGGGGAGACCGACGAATTGCGCGCGCGGGCGCGCGCCACGGTGGAATCGGTCCGGCCGCTCGACGAAGCGGACCGGCCGAGCCTGTCCAATGCCTTCCTGGAGCGCCGGGGGGTGCAGGGGCCGTGGCGCCGGGCGCGCATCGAGATCTCGTTTCCGACGGCCAACATCGGCGCCAACCTGCCGACGCTCGCCAGCACCGTGGCGGGCAATCTGTACGATCTGGGCGAAGTCACGGGCCTGCGCCTGGAGACTCTGCGCGTGCCGGCGGCCTATCGGGCCGGCTTCGACTTTCCGCGCGCCGGCATCGCCGGCACGCGCCGCGCCGCGGGGGTGCCCGAGGGCGCGCTGGTGGGCACCATCATCAAGCCCAACGTCGGCCTCTCGGCCGGGCAGACCGCCGAACTGGTGGGGCGCCTGTGCGCGGCGGGCGTGGATTTCATCAAGGACGACGAAGTCTGCGCCGACCCGGCGCATGCGCCGCTGGCCGAGCGCATTCCCGCCGTCATGCGGGTGGTGCGCGCGCATGCCGAGCGCACCGGCAAGCGGGTCATGGTGGCGTTCAACATCACCGACGAAACCGATGCGATGCGGCGCCATGCCGACCTGGTCGAACGGGAAGGCGGCTCCTGCGTCATGGCCAGCCTGAACGCCTGCGGCTATTCCGCCATCCAGAGCCTGCGCCGCCATACGCCGCTGGCCCTGCACGGCCATCGCAACGGTTTCGGCGCCCTGTCGCGCCATCCGCTGCTGGGCATCGGCTTCCAGGCCTACCAGACGCTGTGGCGCCTGGCGGGGGTGGACCACATGCACGTCCATGGCCTGCGGGGCAAGTTTTCCCAGTCGGACGCGGAAGTCGTCGAGGCGGCGCGCGACTGCTACACGCCGCTGGCGCGGGGATCGGCGCGCGACGATACGGTGATGCCGGCATTCTCGTCCGGCCAGTGGGCCGGCACCGTGCTGGCCACCTGGGAGGCGATCGGCCGCGACGACCTGCTGTTCATGGCGGGCGGCGGCATCCTGGCCCATCCGGACGGGCCCGCCGCGGGGGTGGCCAGCATCCGCCAGGCCTGGGCGGCGGTCCGTGCCGGCGTGCCGCTGGCCGAGCAGGCCCGCCAGGCGCCGGAACTGGCCCGGGCGCTGGCGTTCTTCGGCTCCCGATGAGCGCGGCCGCGCCGCGCCTGGCGTTCTACGGCGACGATTTCACGGGCGCCACCGACGCGCTGGCCACGGCCGCGCGCGCGGGCCTGCGCGCCCTGCTGTTCTTCGGCGTGCCGACTCCCGCGCAGCTGCGGCGCGTGGGCCCCCTCGACTGCCTGGGGATCGCCGGGGCGACGCGGGCCCTGGCGCCCGAGGCGATGCGGGCGGCCCTGCTTCCCGTCGCGGCGTTCTTCCGCGAACTGGCGCCGGGCGTGATCCATTACAAGGTCTGCTCCACGTTCGACAGCGCGCCGCAGGCGGGCAACATCGCCGTGGCCGTGGAGGCGCTGCGATCGGCGGCGCCCGGGGCCGGTCCCGTGCTCGTCGTGGGCGGCCAGCCCAGCCTGGGGCGCTATTGCCTGTACGCCCAGCTGTTCGCGGCCGCGGACGGCGAGGTCTACCGGATCGACCGCCATCCCACCATGAGCCGCCATCCGGTCACGCCCATGGACGAGGCCGACCTGCGGCGCCATTTCTCCCGCCTGGGCCTGGAGGGCGTGGCATCGCTGGACTATCGGACCTGCGCCGCGGGCGCGTCCGCCGTGATCGAGCGCCTGGGCGCACTGCGCGCGGCCGGCGCGGCGGCCGTCCTGTTCGATGTGGCGCAGGCCGGGGACCTGGCGCCGATCGGCGCGGCGCTGGCCGGACTGGCCGGCCGCGAGCCCGTGCTGGCGGTCGGGCCCAGCAGCGTGATCGAGGCCTTGGGCACCCAGTGGAGCGCGGGCGCGGACGCGGCGGCCGATGGCGTGTCGCCGGCGCAAGGACCGGTCCTGCTGCTGGCGGGCAGCCTGTCGCCCATGACGGCGCGGCAGGTGGCGGCCGCCGGATCCTATCGCCGGGTCCGCCTGGACCCGCGGCGGCTGGCGGACGAGGATCCCGTTTACTGTGACCGGACCGCCCGCCGACTGGCCGCCCATCTGCGGGACGGCGATCATGTGCTCGCCTGGATCGGCAATGCGCGGGGCATGCGCACGGCCGGCGTCCAGAGCCATCGGCTGGCTCGCGCCGGCGGCCGGCTGCTGGACGCGGTGCTGCGCGAAACGCCGCCGGCGCGCCTGGGCGTGGCGGGCGGGGACAGCTCCAGCCTGGCGATGCAGGCCCTGGACGCCTGGGGACTGTCCTACCTGCGGCGGATCGCGCCGGGCGTCGCCCTGTGCCGGCTGCACAGCGACGCGCCCGCCCTGGACGGCATGGAGGTGATGCTCAAGGGCGGGCAGATGGGGACGCCCGACCTGTTCGAGCGGTTCGTGCATGGGTCGGACTGAGTGTGCCCGAGTTTTCCTGTCCGAGTTTTCCTTGCCCGCGCGCCCCGGCCCGCATTAAAATTCCGCCGTCTTCACTTTCCGGAGTTCCTCCTGTGGACTTACCCAGTTGTCGATTCCTGGTCGACTTCCCGCAGGCAAGGTAACCGCGAGTCTTCTCGCCGCCTTGCCCGCAGGGCAGGGCGGCAGTCCGGACGGCCCTTCCAGGCCTCCGGTTCTTTCCCCCTGAATCCGTATCGCCGCTTCCCCGGAAGCGCTTCCGTCCGCCCCGGCGCGTCCCGGGCCGGATGGCCGCGTTCCATGGAATGCGCCCGGGCGCCGCGCGTCCGGGCGGTGCCGGCGTGCGGGCGTCCCGCGTACTTCCCCTAAATCCAGAACCCCACGAATGCCATGAACCCCGACCCTCAGCCTCGCAAGCCACCGTCCTGATTTCCGCGGGATGGTGGCGTCAAAGGAATTTCCCGGACCCGTACGGCCGCATGCGGCGCGGTGACGCGTCCGGGAGAGCCCAAGGAGAACAAGAATGCACATCACCATCCTGAAGAACCTCTTCGCGGGCTTTCTGCGCGCCCGCCGCATGACCCGGCATTTCGGCCGGCGGATCATGCTGGATACCGTCGTCCGCACGGGTGTCGGCCGCGAAGCGCCGGACACGCTGTCCCGCACCCTTGCCGAAGCGGCCCTGGCCGACCGCGACGCGCTGCTCGCCCGGCTCGGCAGCCATGCCGACGGCCTGACCGAACGGCAGGCCGAGGCGATCCGCGCGCGGACCGGCTTCAACGAGGTCGGCCACGAGAAGCCGCTGCCGTGGTGGCGGCACCTGTGGCACTGCTACCGCAATCCCTTCAACCTGCTGCTGACCCTGCTGGCCGCGATCTCCTGGTGGACCGGAGACCTGGAGGCCGTGACCGTGATCGGCACGATGGTGGTGTTTTCCACGCTGCTGCGCTTCTGGCAGGAAGCCCGCTCCAGCCGGGCGGCCGATGCGCTGAAGGCGCTGGTGGGCAACACCGCGACCGTCGCGCGGCGCCCGGCCTCGGCCGATGCCGCGCCCCATGCCGAGACCTATTTCGGCGTGCGGCTGGCGGTGGACCCGGGGCGCGACGTCGAAATGCCGGTCCGGATGCTGGTGCCGGGCGACATCGTGCGGCTGGCGGCGGGGGACATGATCCCGGCCGATTGCCGGGTGCTGTCGGCCAAGGACCTGTTCGTGGCGCAGGCCGCGATGACGGGCGAATCCCTGCCGGTGGAAAAGTTCGCTGAACAGGCCGGCGCGTCGACCCGCAACCCCCTGGAACTGGACGACATCCTCTTCATGGGCACGAACGTGGTGTCCGGCTCGGCGACGGCCGTGGTGCTCGCCACCGGCGACCGGACGTACTTCGGCGCCCTGGCCGGCCGCGTGCAGGCCGTGGACCGCGGGCCGACCTCGTTCCAGATGGGCGTGAACCAGGTGAGCTGGCTGCTGATCCGCTTCATGCTGGTGATGGCGCCGCTGGTGCTGCTCATCAACGGCTACACCAAGGGCGACTGGGGCGAGGCCCTGCTGTTCGCGCTGTCCATCGCGGTGGGGCTGACGCCCGAGATGCTGCCCATGATCGCCACCTCCACCCTGGCCAAGGGGGCGGTCGCGCTGTCGCGCCGCAAGGTCGTGGTCAAGCGCCTGGACGCGATCCAGAACCTCGGCGCCATGGACGTGCTGTGCACCGACAAGACGGGCACGCTCACCGAGGACCGGATCGTCCTGGCGCGGCACGAGGACGCCTGGGGCGCCGCCTCGGACCGGGTGCTGGAACTGGCCTGGCTCAACAGCCGCCACCAGACCGGGCTCAGGAATCCGCTGGACGAGGCCGTCCTGGAACGGGTGGGGACCGGCGCGCCGCCCGGCCAGGCCGCGTCGTACCGCAAGATCGACGAGATTCCCTTCGACTTCGAGCGCCGCCGCATGTCGGTGGTGGTGGCCGGCGCCGACGGCCGGCACCTGCTGATCTCCAAGGGCGCCGTGGAAGGGATCCTGAAGGCCTGCGACCGGGTGCTGCACGACGGGGTGGAAACGCCGCTGACGCCCGAACGGCTGGAACGGGTGCGGGCGGTGGCCTCGGCGCTGAACGACGAAGGCCTGCTGGTGGTCGCGGTGGCGTACCGGATGCCGGAGCCCGCGCGCGAAGCCTATGGCGTGGCCGACGAGCAAGGGCTGGTGCTGGCGGGCACCGTCGCCTTCCTGGATCCGCCGAAGGAGTCCGTGCCCCAGGCCCTGGCGGCCCTGGCCGCGCACGGCGTGCCGGTCAAGGTGCTGACCGGCGACAACGAGCGGGTCGCGGCCAAGGTCTGCAGCGACGTGGGCCTGGCCCCGCGCGGCGTGCTGCTGGGCGGGGACGTGGAGGCCATGGACGACGCCGCGCTGGCGCGGGCCGTGGAGTCGCACGACGTGTTCGCCCAGCTCACGCCCATGCACAAGGAGCGCATCGTGCGGCGGCTGAAGGCCAACGGCCACGTCGTCGGCTTCCTGGGCGACGGCATCAACGACGCGCCCGCGCTGCGCGCGGCCGACGTCGGGATCTCGGTGGACACGGCCGTGGACATCGCCCGCGAGGCGGCCGACATCATCCTGCTGGAAAAGAGCCTGATGGTCCTGGAGGAGGGTGTGGTCGAGGGCCGCCGCACCTTCGCCAACATGCTGAAATACATCAAGATGACGGCCAGCTCGAACTTCGGCAACGTCTTCTCGGTGCTGGTCGCAAGCGCCTTCATTCCCTTCCTGCCGATGCTGCCGATCCACCTGCTGGTGCAGAACCTGCTGTACGACGTGTCCCAGTCGGCCATCCCCTTTGACCGCGTGGACGAGGAGCAATTGCGCCGCCCGCAGCGCTGGCAGCCCGGCGAGATCGGCCGCTTCATGCTGTTCTTCGGTCCGATCAGCTCGGTGTTCGACATCCTGACCTTCGCCATGATGTGGTTCGTGTTCGGCGCGGACACGCCGGCGCGGCAGACCTTGTTCCAGTCGGGCTGGTTCGTGGTCGGCCTGCTGACCCAGACCCTGATCGTGCACATGATCCGCACGCCCAAGGTGCCTTTCGTGCAGAGCCGGGCGGCCTGGCCGCTGCTGGCGATGACGGCGGCCATCATGGCGGCGGGCGTGTTCCTGCCGATGGGGCCGCTTGCGCCGGAACTGCGGCTGCAGGCCCTGCCGCCGCTGTATTTCGCGCTGCTGCCCCTGATCCTGCTGGGCTACATGGGCCTGGTGCAGGCGATGAAGGGCTACTACGTCCGCCGCTGGGGATGGCAGTGAGGCGGGGCGGGCGCCCCGCGCGGGCGCCCGCCCGGAGGGTCATTCCACGAATACGTCCTCGCGCTTCCTGCGCAGCGCCGGGCTCAGGACCACGAGCAGGGCGATGGCGGAAAGCCCGAGCATGGTCGCGCTGATGGGGCGTTCGATGAAGACCATCGGGTCGCTGCGCGACAGCAGCAGCGCGCGGCGCAGGTATTCCTCCATCATCGGCCCGAGGATGTAGCCCAGCAGCAGCGGCGCGGGCTCGCATTCGAGCTTGGCGCAGAGGTAGCCGAACAGGCCGAACAGCCCCATCAGGTAGATGTCGAAGGTGCTGTTCTTCAGGCTGAACACGCCGATGGCGCAGAACATCAGGATGAGCGGATACAGGTACTGGTAGGGCACCAGGATCATGCGCGCCCACAGCCCGATCATCGGCAGGTTGAGCACGATCAGGAACAGGTTGCCGATCCACATCGAGACGATGATGCCCCAGAACAGCGCCGGCTGCTCGGTCATCACGGCCGGGCCGGGCTGGATGCCCTGGATGATCAGCGCGCCGATCATCAGCGCCATCACGGGGTTGGACGGGATGCCCAGCGTCAGCATCGGGATGAACGAGGTCTGGGCGCCGGCGTTGTTGGCCGATTCGGGCGCGGCCACGCCCTCGATCGCCCCGCTGCCGAATTCGGCGGAGTTCTTCGACAGCTTCTTCTCGATCGAGTAGGCGGCGAAGGAGGACAGCATCGTGCCGCCGCCCGGCAGGATGCCGAGGACGCAGCCGATGCCGGTGCCGCGCAGGATCGGGGCGACCGAGCGCTTCAGGTCGGCCAGGGAAGGCATCAGGCCGGTCACCTTCTTCATCACCAGCGAGCGGGCTTCCTTGTTTTCCAGGTTGAGGATGATCTCGCCCAGGCCGTAGATGCCCATGGCGACGATGACGAAATCGATCCCGTCGGCGAGTTCGGGCAGGTCGAACGTATAGCGCGCCATGCCGGAATTCACGTCGGTGCCGATCAGGCCCAGCAGCAGGCCCAGCACCGTCATGCCGATCGCCTTGAGCAGCGAGCCGCGCGCCAGCACGACGGCGGCCACCAGGCCCAGCGTCATCAGCGAGAAGTATTCGGCGGGGCCGAACTTCAGCGCCAATTCGGCCAGCGGCGGCGCGAACATGGCCAGCACCAGCGTGGCCACGGTGCCGGCGAAGAACGAACCGATGGCGGCGATGGCCAGCGCCTTGCCGGCCTGCCCCTTGCGCGCCATCTGGTAGCCGTCGATGGCCGTCACCACGGAGGACGACTCGCCCGGCAGGTTCACCAGGATGGCGGTGGTCGAGCCGCCGTAGGAGGCGCCGTAGTAGATCCCCGCGAGCATGATCAGCGAGGTGATCGGCGGCAGCGAGAACGTCGCCGGCAGCAGCATGGCGATGGTGGCGATGGGCCCCAGGCCGGGCAGCACGCCCACCGCGGTGCCGAGGAAGACGCCGGCCAGGCAGTAGAAGAGGTTGGCGGCCGTGAGGGTGGCGTCCAGGCCGAGGGCGAGATTGCCGAGCAGTTCCATGGATGTCTCTCCTTACCGGCCGAGCCAGGCGAGCCAGGGGCCGAACACGGGCAGCGGCAGGCCCAGGGCTTTCACGAACACCAGGACGCAGAACAAGATGGCCCCGACCGAGAGGATGAGCGAGGCCCTGAAGTGGAATTTGTCGCTGGCGTAGGCGCTGACCATGACCAGGGCGGCCACGGCGGCCACGATGCCCGCGTTGCGCACCAGCAGGCCGAACAGGAAGACCGCGAACAGGATCAGGGCCAGGTCGCGGACGGAGAAGCGCTGGATCGCCTCGCCGCGCAGCCAGAGGGCGCGCAGGGTGGTGGCCAGGCCGATCAGGGACAGCAGTCCGCCCAGGACGATGGGGAAGTAGGCGGGGCCCATGCGGCCGGCCGTGCCCATCGGGTAGTCCTGTCCGATCACCACGGCCGCCAGGCCGAAGAACATGAACATGACCCCGGACCAGAAATCCTTGGGGTGGCGGATGAATTGGAACACGATGAACTCCTTGCGCACGGCCGGCGCCGCGGAGCCGGGCCGTTGCGGACGGAAGGGGAGCGGCGGGCCGCCCGGCGCGCGGCGGCGCGTCCGGCGGCCCGCCCCTGGGGCGGGGGCTGGCGCGTCAGTCGGCGAACGTGCCCGCGGCCTTGATGACGGGCGCCCACTTGTCGATCTCGGCCTTCAGGTGGGAGCCGAGCGCCTCGGGCGTGGCGCGGTCCTGGGCGACGGGCTCGGTGCCCAGTTCGGCGAAGCGCTTCACCACGTTCGGGTCCGCGAGCGCGACCTGCAGGGACTTGGACAGGCGCGCGACCGCGTCCTTCGGGGTGCCCTTGGGCGCGTACACGCCGTGCCAGACGGCGACCTCGAAGTTCGGCAGGCCGGCTTCCTTGGTGGTGGGCACGTCCGGCAGCGACGGCACGCGGGTCGGGGTGGTGACCGCGTAGACCTTGACCTTGCCCGCCTTGATCTGGCTGGTGGTGTTGGTGGTCTGGTCGCACATCACGTCCACCTGGCCGCCCAGCATGTCGTTCATGGCGGGACCGGTGCCCTTGTACGGGACGGTGGTCATGTTGGTGTCCAGCGCGCTCATGAACAGCATCCCGCACAGGTGCGAGGCGGCGCCCAGGCCGGCGTTGGCGTAGGAGACCTTGTCCTTGTTGGTCTTGATGTAGGAGACCAGCTCGCCGAAGTTCTGCGCCGGGAAGTCGCTGCGCGCGATGAGGGTCATCGGCACGTCGGTGACCAGGCCCACGGGCTCGAAGTCGGTGAGCGGATTGAAGCTCAGCTTGCGGTACAGGCTGGGCGCGGTGGACATGCCGATGTGGTGCAGCAGCACGGTGTAGCCGTCCGGCTCGGCCTTGGCGACGCGCGCCGCGCCGATGGTGCCGCCGGCCCCGCCCACGTTCTCGACGATGATCTGCTGGCCGAGGTCGTTGGACATGGACTGGGCGATCAGCCGCGCGACCGTGTCGGTGGGCCCGCCCGCCGAGAAGGGGACGATCATCGTGATCGTCTTGTCGGGGTACTTCTGGGCGAAGGCGCCGGAACTCGCGACCAGCGCGAGGCCTGCGAGCAAACCGATGGACTTGATCTTCATGTGCTTGACTCCTCTCCGGAATGATTCGTGTGGGAACTGCGTTGGAACCCATCGCGGCCGCGCTCTGCGGGGCGAGCCTCCGGGGCGATTATGCCCAGGCCGCCGCCGGCGGGGCAATTGTGGACATCCGCAATCGCCCCCGGCTCAGCGGCCGATCTCGCGGCGGATCTCCTCGACCAGGTCCTTGCCGATGCGCGCCTCCATTTCGGCGGTCGTCGCGGCCAGCGCGTCGCGCCACTGGCGGCGTTCCTCGTCGCTCAGCATGTGGATCTCGGTCTTGCCGGATGCGCGCACCGCCTGCAGCGCCCGGTCGTTTTCCTCCTGCGCGATCGTGTTGGCGTAGCGCGTGGCCTCGCGCATGGCTTCCTCCAGCGCCGAGCGGATCCCCGGAGGCAGGCCTTCCCAGAATTTCCGGTTGACCACCACCGCATAGCCGAGATAGCCATGGCGGGACACCGTCAGGTGGGATTGCACGTCCTGCATGCTCTGGGTGTAGAAATTGGACGGCGGGTTCTCGGTGCCGTCCACCACGCCCGAGCGCAGCGCGTGGTAGACCTCGCCGAACCGCAGGATCATGGGGCTGGCGCCGAGCGCCCGCATCTGCGCGTCGAGCACCCGCGAGGGCTGGATGCGCATGCGCAGGCCCTGGAAGTCGGCCGGCAGGCGCAGGGGCCGGTTCGCCGACATGACCTTGAAGCCGTTGTCCCAGAAGGCCAGGCCGATCAGCCCCTTGGGCTGCAGGCGGCGCAGCAGCTCCCTGCCGACCGGCCCCTCGGTGACCCGGTGCAGCGCGTCCTTGTCGGGAAAGAAGAAGGGCAGGTCGAACACCTCGAATTCGCGCACGCCCAGCGGACTGAACTTGGACAGCGAGGGCGCCAGCATCTGCACGGCGCCCAGCTGCAGCGCCTCCAGCTCCTCGCGGTCCTGGTAGAGCTCGCTGTTCGGGTGGACGAGCACGCGCACCCGCCCCTCGGTCGCCTGCTCGGCCAGTTCCTTGAACCGCTCCGCCGCCTTGCCCTTGGGCGTGTCCGGCGCCACCACGTGGCTGAACCGGATGAGGATCGGCTCCTGGGCGCGCGCGGGGAAGGACGCCCAGGCGAGGACGCAGGCCAGCAGGAGGAAGAACGGCTTCATGGGACGATCCGGAAGAAGAGGGCGGAGGCGCGCGGGGAATCCGCGTGGGATCCGCGCCACCGCCGTGCGCGAGCCATTGTCTGCAGCCGCGGGGCGGGCATCAACTGTGGATAACCACAATGCCGGCGCGGCGCGGCCGCCGCGCCGCCTCGGCTACACTGGGATTCCGGTTCGTCCCGGCCGCCTCGCGCGCCGCGGGACGCGCGCGAATCGGCCCCCCAGGACATCCTCGCCGATCATCCCGCATGAACGCCCGTCCGACCCGCCTCTCGTTCACCCGCCGCGGCGTGCTGCTGTGGCTGGTGCCCATGCTGTTCGTGCTGCTGATCCTGGCGTCCCTGCTGTGGCTGCCGGGCCGGGCGCGCCAGATGGAGGCCGACGAGCGCCAGGAGCAGCTGATCGCCGATACGCTCTGGCTGGAACAGACGATCCGTTTCCAGCTCGGCCGCAACGAGGACAACCTGCGCCTCATGGCCAACGAGATCGCGGCCGGCGGCCTGCCGGACGAGCGCCTGCGCGCGCGCATGGACTTCCTCGGCCGCAGCCATCCGGAACTGATGCGCATCGCCCGGCTGGACGCCGACGGGCGCATCGAGGTCGCCAGCGACGGCGGCCGCGGCGCGGGCGCCCTGCTGCCGCCGCCTTCGCCCTCCGGCCTGGAACGCGCGCGCGGCACGCGCACGCCGCAGTACGGCCAGCCCGCGCCGCCGCCCGGCCTGGAGCGGCCGGTCCTGATGGACTACTACGTGCCGCTGTTCCAGGGGGACCGCTACCTGGGCAGCCTGGTGGCCACCTATTCGGTGGCCGGCATCCTGGAGCAGATGGTGCCCTGGTGGTTCGCCCAGGACAACGAGATCCTGCTCATCGACCGCCACGAGAACGTGCTCGGGCTGCGCGCGGCCGGCGGGCCCGGGCGCGGCGTCTACACGCATTCGCGCGACCTGCACCTGCCCTACGCCGACATCACGCTGCGCACCAACAGCGTCAAGAGCGCGCCGCACCTGCTGCCCAATCTGCTGGTGGGTTCCGTGATCGCGCTCTCGCTCGGCCTGATCTGGAGCCTGGCGGCGCTGTGGCGCGACATCAACCGCCGCATGGCCGCCGAGGACGCGCTGCGGGCGCAGGCGGCCTTCCGCGCGGCGATGGAGGATTCCCTGGTCACGGGCCTGCGCGCGCGCGACCTGGAAGGCCGCATGACCTACGTGAACCCGGCCTTCTGCCGCATGGTCGGGATGCCGGCCGAGGAACTGGTCGGACGCATGCCGCCGATGCCGTACTGGGCGCCGGAAGTGATGAACGAATACGAGCACCGCCTGGCCGAGCGCAAGGCCGGGGTCGGGAATTCGCAGGGATTCGAGACGATCTTCCAGCGCAGCGACGGCGAGCGCATCCCGGTGCTGGTCTACGAATCGCCGCTGCTGGACGAAAGCGGCCGGCAGACGGGCTGGATGGGATCGATCCTGGACATTTCCGACCGCAGGCGCTTCGAGGAACTGAACCGCCGCCAGCAGGAGAAGCTGCAGGCCAGCGCGCGGCTGGCGACCATGGGAGAAATCGCCTCGACCCTGGCGCACGAGCTGAACCAGCCCCTCGCGGCGATTTCCAGCTACACCACCGGCGCGCTCAATCTGCTGGAAAGCCATGCGCGGCTGGCCGGGCTGGAGGAAGTCGGCCCGATCAGGACGGCGCTGGAGAAGGCCCATGCGCAGATCCAGCGCGCCGGCCACATCATCCGCAGCGTCCACACCTTCGTCAAGCGGCGCGAGCCCAAGCGCGAGCCGGTCGACCTGGCCGCGCTGATCGCGGACGTGATCCAGCTGGCCGAACTGCAGGCCCGCCAGCACTTCGTCGCCATCCAGACCGAGATCGAGCCCGGCCTGCCGCAGGTGCTGGCCGATCCGGCCATGCTGGAACAGGTCCTGCTCAATCTCACGCGCAACGCCATCGAGGCCATGCGCGACGTGGAGCCGGCGCGCCGCCTGCTGCGCATCGGCGCGGGCGTCGATCCGCAGGCCCGCGGCAGCGTGGCCGTCAGCGTCGCCGACCGGGGGCACGGCATCGCGCCCGAGGTCGGCGAGCGGCTGTTCTCGCCCTTCTTCTCGACCAAGGCCGACGGGATGGGCATGGGCCTGAAGATCTGCCGCACCACGATCGAATTCCATGGCGGCACGCTGGCCTATCGCGACAATCCGGGGGGAGGCACGGTGTTCCATTTCTCGCTGCCGGTGCGGGACGCGGGCGGGGCCGCCTGAGGGGCCGCGTCCCGGATCGCCTGCCGGAGCGTTTTCGGGCCGTGCCGGCGTCCGGCGGGCGGCGCGCCGGGACGCGGGCTGGCGCAAACACCCCTTCCCGGTGAAAAATAGACCCGTCGGCGGCCGCAGGAGCGGCCGGCGGCCTTCTTTCCATGTTTCCATGTTTTCATGACAAGAAACCGCGGAGGCGGCCGGCCGGCCGGCGCCAAGCGGACTTCCCGAGGGACACCCATGCTGCACATCGTCGATGACGAAGAAGTCATCCGAGACTCCCTGAGCTGGCTGGCGTACTCGCGCGCCATTCCCGCGGCGAGCTACGGCAGCGCCGACGCCTTCCTGCGCGCGCTGGAGGCGGACGATCCGTTCGATCCGGCCGGCGACTGCCTGCTGCTGGACGTGCGCATGCCCGACATGAGCGGCACGCTGCTGTTCGACACGCTCGCCGAGCGCGGCTACACCCGGCGCGTGCCGGTCATCTTCCTGACCGGCCATGGCGACGTGCCGATGGCCGTCGACAGTCTGAAGCGCGGCGCCTTCGACTTCTTCGAGAAGCCCTTCAACGACAACAAGCTGATGGACCGCGTGCAGGAGGCCCTGCAGGCCTCGCGCGAGGCGGGCGACCGCGCCCAGGTGGACCGGCGCCTGGCCGCGCTGTCGGCGCGCGAGCGCGAGGTGCTGGACCTGATCCTGGAGGGCAAGATGAACAAGGTGATCGCGGACATCCTCGGCATCAGCATGCGCACCGTGGAGGTGCACCGCGCGCACGTCCTGGAGAAGATGGGCGTCCGGACGGCGGTCGATCTCGCCCGCCTGCTGCGGTAGGCGGGGGTCTTCCACGTCGCGGCCTGCAGGCCGCTCCGATTCGTCAGGCATAGGTCAGTCCGCAGGGACTGACCTATGTCCTGACTCATCCAAATCGGATGCCCTGCGCCAGGGGCAGGTCTCGGGAATAGTTGACGGTGTTGGTGGCGCGGCGCATGTAGGCCTTCCAGGCGTCGGACCCGGACTCGCGCCCGCCGCCGGTTTCCTTCTCGCCGCCGAAGGCCCCGCCGATCTCGGCGCCCGAGGTGCCGATGTTGACGTTGGCGATGCCGCAGTCCGACCCCGTGGCGCCGAGGAAGGTCCCGGCCTCGCGCAGGTCCGTGGTGAAGATCGCCGAGGACAGGCCCTGCGGGACGTCGTTGTGCAGCGCCAGGGCCTCGTCGAAGTCGCGGTAGCGCAGGACGTACAGGATCGGGGCGAAGGTCTCGCTGCGCACCACGTCGGTCTGGCCGGGCATCTCGGCCAGGGCGGGGCGGACGTACCAGGCGTCCGGGTAGCGTTCGGCCAGCAGGCGTTCGCCGCCCGTGACCGTGCCGCCCTGGGCGCGGGCCTGTTCCAGCGCCGCCTGCATGGCCTCGTAGGCGGCCCGGTCGATCAGCGGGCCCACCAGGGTGCCCGGGTCCAGCGGATCGCCCACCGTGGCGCTGGCGTAGGCGGCTTTCAGCCGCGCCAGCAGGGCGTCGGCGACCGATTCGTGGACGATCAGGCGGCGCGTGGTGGTGCAGCGCTGGCCGGCCGTGCCGATGGCGCCGAACAGGATGCCGCGCGCGGCCATGTCCAGGTCGGCCGAGGGGGCCACGATGAGGGCGTTGTTGCCGCCCAGTTCCAGCAGGCAGCGGCCGAAGCGTTGCGCCACGCGCGGCCCGACCTCGCGGCCCATGCGCGTGGATCCGGTGGCCGAGACCAGCGCCACCCGGGGATCGTCCACCAGCGCCTCGCCCGGCTCGCGGGCGCCCACCAGCACGTGCAGCAGGCCCTCGGGCGCATCGCCGAAGCGCGCCAGCGCGCGCCGGAACAGGGCCTGGCAGGCGAGCGCCGTGAGCGGCGTCTTTTCCGAGGGCTTCCAGACGACCGGATCGCCGCAGACCAGGGCCAGGGCGGCGTTCCAGGACCAGACCGCCACCGGGAAATTGAAGGCCGAAATCACGCCCACCACGCCCAGCGGGTGCCAGGTCTCCATCATACGGTGGCCGGGCCGCTCGGACGCGATGGTCAGGCCGTGCAGCTGCCGCGACAGGCCGACGGCGAAGTCGCAGATGTCGATCATTTCCTGGACCTCGCCCTCGCCCTCGGCGACGATCTTGCCGGCTTCCAGGGACACCAGGCGGCCCAGCGCCTGCTTGTGGGCGCGCAGTTCCTCGCCCAGCAGGCGCACGAGTTCGCCGCGCCGGGGCGCCGGCACCTGGCGCCAGGCGAGGAAGGCCTCGTGGGCCCGGGCGATCATGCGCCGGGCGTCGTCCGCGCCATGCGGGCGCAGGTCCGCCAGGCGGGCGCCGTCGATGGGGGAACGGACCGGCAGGCCGCCGGTGTGGAGCGTGTCGGCGTCCAGGCCGAAAGCGTGCAGAAGATCCTGGTGGGTATCCGTGAAGGTGGCCATGCGGGAGGGCTCCGGGCAGGGCGCGCCGTCCGGACGGCGCGCCGGGTCGATGTCTGGGGAATCCCTGAATGTTCAGCGTGTTCAGAGGTTTCCCGGGCCAGCATATCACGCATGTTTCCGATGGGAAATTTTTTGCGTCTAGGGAAAATGCCTAGGGAAATGGGGCGGGATTGTCTCCAGAATAGGGGGCCGGTTAGAGGGTCGGCCTGGTGGGGCTGACCCCTGGTGGGGCCGGCCTGGTATTGGAGCGCCGCAGGATGCCGCAGACGCAGTTCGATGTCGTGATCGCCGGGGGCGCCGCCGTCGGCAGCGCCGCCGCCTATTTCCTGACGGCGGACCCCGGCTTCGGGGGTTCGGTCGCCGTGGTCGAGCCCGATCCCACCTACCAGCGCTGCGCCACCGCCCTGTCGGCCGCCTCCATCCGCCACCAGTTCTCCACCGAAGAAAACATCCGCATGTCGCGCTTCGGCACGGAGTTCCTGCGCGCCTTCGGCGACGCCCTGGCCGTGGACGGCGTGCGGCCCGATCCGGCGTTCCACGAGGGCGGCTACCTGTTCCTGGCCACGCCCGCCGGCCTGCCCGTGCTGCGCGACAATCACGCCCTGCAGCGGCGTGAGGGGGCGGACGTCGCCCTGCTGGATGCCGCCGCCCTGCGGGCGCGGTTTCCCTGGCTGCGCGTGGACGACCTGGCGGGCGGGACGCTGGGCCTGAGCGGCGAAGGCTGGCTGGACGCCTATGGCATGCTCCAGGGGCTGCGGCGCAAGGCCATCGCCCAGGGCGCCACGTACCTGCCGCGCCGGGTGACGGGCATCGAGCGCGCCGGCGCGCGCGTCACGGCGGTGCGCCTGGACGACGGCCAGGCGCTGGCATGCGGCGCCCTGGTCAATGCCGCTGGCGTCGGCGCGCCGGCCCTGGCGCGCCTGGCGGGCATCGAGCTGCCGGTGCAGGCCCGCAAGCGCAGCGTCTTCTACGTGCAATGCCCCGAGCGCCTGCCGGGATGCCCGATGGTGATCGATCCCAGCGGCGCCTACTTCCGCCCCGAGGGGCAGGGGTTCATCGCCGGCATCGCGCCGCCGCCGGACCAGGACCCCGAATGCTTCGACTTCGACGTGCAGCACGCCCTGTTCGAGGACGTGCTCTGGCCCCTGCTGGCGCGGCGCGTGCCGGCGTTCGAGGCCCTGCGCTGCGTGCGCAGCTGGGCGGGGCACTACGACATGAACCTGGTCGATCAGAACGTGATCCTGGGCCCGCATCCCGACCTGGACAATCTGTATTTCGCCAACGGCTTCAGCGGCCACGGCATGCAGCAGGCGCCGGCCGTCGGCCGGGCGCTGGCCGAACTGATCGCGCACGGCGGCTATCGCACCCTGGACCTCGGCCGCCTGGGCTGGCGGCGCATCCTGGAAGGCCGGCCGATCGTCGAGAAGAACGTGGTATAGAGTGGAGCCGGACCGGGCCGGGCGCCGCATCGGAAGGGATGGAAAATTGAGCATCGACGCAGTCAAGGAACGCCAGTCGGCGCTGGCCGAGCGCCTGAAATCGCTGCGCCTGCGGCGCGGCTGGACCCAGGGGCAGGCGGGGGACGCCAGCGGGGTGTCGGCGTCCGCCTGGTCGAAGATCGAGAACGGCCTGATGTCCCCCACCTACGACGTGCTGCTGCGCCTGGCCCACGGCCTGGGCGTGGACGTGGCCGAGCTGTTCGTCCCCGCGCGGGAGCACATGGGCGCGGGCCGGCGCAGCGTCGAGCGGGCGGGCGAGGGCGAGATCCACGAGACGCCGATGTACCGGCACCGGCTGCTGTGCTCGCAGCTTTCGCACAAGCGCATGATGCCGTTCCGCAGCACCATCAAGGCGCGCGACCTGGCGGCGGACGAAGGCTGGAGCCGGCACGAGGGCGAGGAATTCGTCTACGTGCTGGAAGGTGCGGTCGAGCTGCATACGGAATACTATCGGTCCGTGATCCTGGAGGCCGGCGACTGTTTCTACATCGACAGCCGCATGCGGCACCGGCTGGTCAACGCCGGCCCGCGGGATGCCGAGGTGCTGTGGCTCAGCATGGCGCCGTCCGGCGTGGCCGCGCCGGGGATCGGGAGCGGGTCCGGGTCGTCCGGGAACGAGGAGAATCGCGATGAATGAGACGGGACGCGCCCTGCACGACGCGGCCGAGACGCGCGCCCTGCTGCCCTTGCCGGACCTGATGCGGGAAATCGCCCGGGCGGCGGAGGACCTGGCGGCGGGCCGCCTGTGCGCGCCGGCGCGGCAGGCCGTGCCGTTTCCCGGCGGCGCGGTGATGCTGTCCATGCCGGCCACGGCGGCCGACGTCGGCATCCACAAGCTGGTCAACGTCGCGCCGGGCAACCGCGCGCATGGCCTGCCGACGATCGACGGCCTGGTGTCGGTCCATGACGGCGAAACCGGCCGGCTGCGCCTGCTGCTGGACGGGCCGGCCGTCACGACGCGGCGCACGGCGGCGGTGTCGATGCTGGCCGCGAGCCACCTGCTGCCCGGCGGCCCCCGCCACGCGGCCGTGTTCGGCACCGGCGTCCAGGCGGCGGGCCACGTCCAGGCGCTGCTCGAACTGCATCCGCACGCGCGGGTGGACGTGATCGGCCATGCGCCCGGCCGGGCCGAGGCCTGCGCCCGCACCTTCGGGACGGACCGGGTCCGGCCGGCGCGCGGGGTCGATCCGGCCGCCGACCTGGTGATCACGGCGACGACCAGCGCCGTGCCGGTCTACGACCAGCCCGCGCGCGCCGGCCGGCTGGTGATCGGCGTGGGAGCCTACCGCCCCGACCTGGCCGAGATCGGCGCGCGCACCCTGGCGGACAGCCATCTGTTCGTGGACGATCCCGAGGGCGCGCGGCACGAGGCGGGCGACTACCTGCAGGCGGGCGTGGACTGGCTGCGCGTGCGGTCCCTGGCCGGCCTGCTGGCCGCCGGGCCGCCCGAAGGCGCGGCCGTCTTCAAGTCCGTCGGCTGCGCGGCCTGGGATCTGGCCGCCGCGCGCTGCGCCCTGCGTTTCGCTCACTCTTCGGAAAGGAATCTTTCATGACCACGCGTCACAGCGCCAGCCCCGCCTTCCAGAGCGGGGCCGGGCATGGCCACGCCGGCATGGCGGCGCGCGCCGCCACCCCTCCGGCGCCCCGCCTGGCGGGGCACGTCCTGGTGGATCAGCTGCGCCTCCATGGCGTGGAACACGTATTCTGCGTGCCGGGTGAAAGCTATCTGCCCGTGCTCGACGGCCTGGTCGATGCCGACATCCAGGTCACGGTCTGCCGCCAGGAAGGCGGCGCCGCCATCATGGCCGAGGCCTACGGCAAGCTGACCGGCCGGCCCGGCGTGTGCCTGGTGACTCGCGCGCCGGGCGCCACCAACGCCTTCGCGGGGGTGCACGTGGCGTCGCAGGACTCCACGCCCCTGATCCTGCTGGTCGGGCAGATCGACCGGGCGATGCGCGACCGCGAGGCCTTCCAGGAAATGGACTACCGCGCCGTGTTCGGCACCCAGGTCAAGTGGGCCGCCGAGATCGACCAGGCCGAACGCATTCCCGAATACCTGTCGCGCGCCTTCCACGTGGCGCTGTCCGGGCGGCCGGGGCCGGTGGTGCTGGCCCTGCCCGAGGACATGCTGGGCGAATCCGTCACGGTGGCCGACGCGCGGCCCTGCCACGTGCCCGAGACCCTGCCGCCGGCCGCGCAGATCCAGGCCCTGGCCGACCGCCTGGCGGATGCGGAACGGCCGCTGGCCATCCTCGGCGGCAGCCGCTGGGACGCCCGTTCCGTGCAGGCCTTCGGCGCCTTCGCCGAGCGCCACGCCCTGCCGGTGGCGGTGCAGTTCCGCCGCCAGATGCTGTGCCCCGTGGACCATCCCTGCTTCATCGGCGACCTGGGGCTGGGCGCCGATCCCCGGCTGCTGGAGGCGATCCGCGAATCCGACCTGATCCTGGCCGTGGGCGGGCGCCTGTCCGAAGTCCCCAGCCAGAGCTACACCCTGCTCGACGTGCCAAATCCGTCCCAGACGCTGGTTCACGTGCATCCCGACGTCGGCGAGCTGAACCGGGTCTACCAGGCGGACATCGCCATGGCCTGCGCGCCCGGCACCTGGGTGCGCGCCATCGAGCCCCTGGCGCCCACGGCGACCACGGTGCGCCGCCAGCGCTGCGAGCGGCTGCATGCGCGGCGCCAGGAATGGAGCGATCCGTCCGCCATCGAGCATCCCGGCGCCCTGCAGATGGGCCGGGTGATGGCGCACCTGAACGCCGTGCTGCCGGAGGACGCCATCCTGACCAACGGGGCCGGCAACTACGCCACCTGGCTGCACCGCTACTATCGCTTCCGCGCCTACGGCACCCAGCTCGCGCCCACCTCGGGCTCGATGGGCTACGGCCTGCCCGCGGCGGTGGCCGCCCAGCGCCTCTACTCGCACCGCCGGGTGGTGTGCATGGCGGGCGACGGCTGCTTCATGATGCACGGCCAGGAATTCGCCACGGCGGTCCAGTACGGCCTGCCGATCCTGGTGATCCTGATCGACAACGGCATGTTCGGCACCATCCGCATGCACCAGGAGCGGCGCTATCCCGGCCGGGTGTCCGCCACCGCGCTGCGCAATCCCGATTTCGCGGCCTATGCGCGCGCCTTCGGCGGCCATGGCGAGCGCGTCGAGACGACCGAGGATTTCGCCCCCGCGCTGCGGCGCGCCCTGGACAGCGGCCTGCCGGCCATCCTGCACTGCCTGCTGGATCCGGAGGCCATCACGCCGACGACGACCCTGAGCCGCCTGCGCCAGGGGAACTGACCGGCGCGCGGGCCGGCCGCACCAGGGCGCGCGCGGCCCGCAGCACGGCCGAGGTCAGCAGCTCCATGGTGTGCGCGCCGGTGCGCCAGTGCTGCCAGTACAGCGGCACGTCGTGCCAGGCCCGCGCCCGCAGGGGCATCAGGCGGCCGTCTTCCAGCGCCTCGCGGACCATGGGCAGCGGGTTCATGGTCCAGCCCAGGCCGGCCAGCGTGGCCGAAACGAAGGCGTGCGACGAGGGCACCCACCAGGTCGGCGGCTGCCAGGGCGTGTCGCCCATCACCTGGCGCGCGAACTGGGCCTGCAGGGCGTCCTTGCGGTTGAAGACCAGCACCGGCGCGCTCGCCAGCGCGTCCGGGGTCACGCCGCGGGCGAAATGCCGGGCGTGGAAGGCGGGCGCGCAGGTGGCGACGTAGCGCATGCGCCCCAGCGCGTGGACCCGGCAGCCCTGCACCGGATCGCCCAGCGTGGTGACGGCCGCCAGCACGCTGCCGTTGCGCAGCAGGGCGGCCGTGTGGTCCTGGTCCTCGGAGATCAGGTCCAGCGTGGTGCGGGTCTGTTCCGCGTAGCGCGTGGCCGCCTCGATGAACCAGGTCTCCAGGCTGTCGTGGTTGACCGCGATGCGCAGGCTGGGCGCGGGGCGGTCCTCGCCCATGCCCAGGCGCTCCAGCGCCTCGTGCTCCAGCAGGGCGGCCTGCTCGGCCAGCCGCACCAGGACGCGGCCGTCGTCCGTGGGCTGCGCCGGGATGGTGCGCAGCACCAGCAGCCGTCCCATGCGCGATTCCAGCGTCTTGATGCGCTGGGACACGGCCGAGGGGGTGACGTGCAGGGCCGCGGCGGCCCGCTCGAAGCTGCCTTCGCGCACCACGGCCGCCAGGGCGCGCAGGTTGTCGTGATCCAGTTGCATGGGCGTGAGTTCCAGGGCGGAGTGCCGGGCGTTCCGTATCCGGCGGTGCGGGGGTCGGTGGGGCATTCGATGCCGGGCGTCTGCCGTCCGCCACCGACGCCATGTATTAAGCCTGGCTAAATCATATTTAAATAAATTAGCTGTATTTTATATCCCGTCTTGCGCACAATGTGGTCCTGGCCCCCGCGCGGCGTCCGTTCCAGCCCCCGCGCGCGGCGGGCCGGTGGACGGCCCGGGCTTCGCGCCGCCCGCCGCCCCGGCCCTTGTTCCGTTCCTTGTTCCGTTCCTCGTCCGCCACCGCAGGAGTCCATGATGTTCGCCGCCGCCATGCCCACCGTGTCCCCCCTGGTCGCCGCCTGGACCAGCGGGACGCTGACGGGCCTGGGCATGTTCGCCGTGGTGGGCGCGCAAAGCGCCTTCATCCTGCGCCAGGGCATCGCCCGCGCCCACCTGAGCGCCATCCTGCTGGTGTGCGCCCTGATCGACGCCTGCTTCATCTTCGGCAGCGTATCGGGCCTGCAGGCGCTGACGGCCTGGCTGCCCGGGCTGGCGGGCGCCGTGCAATGGTGCGGGGTGGCGTTCCTGTCGTGGTACGGCGTCCAGTCGGCGCGCCGGGCCTGGCGCCCGGCCGCCGGTCCCCGGGCCGACCAGGCCGCGGTGTCCTCGCGCCGCGCCGCCCTGCTGGGGGCGGTGGGCTTCACCCTCCTCAACCCGCATTTCTGGCTGGACATGATGGTGCTGGGCTCGATCGCCCACGGCTTCGCCGACGCCCGCTTCGGCTTCGCCGCCGGAGCCCTGACCGCCAGCGTGCTGTGGCTGGCGGCGCTGGGCCTGGGGTCGCGGCTGTGCGCGCCGCTGTTCCGCGATCCCCGCGCCTGGCGCTGGCTGGACGGCGGCATCGCCGCCGTCATGTTCCTGCTGGCCTGGCGGCTGCTGCCCCTCTAGCCCGGCAGGCGCGCCTTCTGGCCGGGCAGGCGCGGCACGTCCGCGCGGCCCAGGGCAGGGGGCTGCTCCGCGGCGGCCGGTTCCGCCTCCCCGGTTTCCCCGGTGCGGAACACCGCCACGGTGTCCGCCAGGCGGTCGGCCTGTTCCCGCAGGGAATCGGCGGCGGCCGCCGCCTGCTCGACCAGCGCGGCGTTCTGCTGCGTCACCTGATCCATCTGCGTGACCGCCAGGTTCACCTGGTCGATGCCGGTGGACTGTTCGTTCGAGGCCGAGGCGATTTCCCCCATGATGTGCGTCACCCGGTCGACAGCCGCCAGGACTTCCTGCATGGTGGCGCCCGCGTCGCCCGCCTGGCGCGTGCCGGATTCGACTTCCCTGGACGCCGTCTCGATCAGCGCCTTGATCTCGCGCGCGGCCTCGGCGGAGCGCTGGGCCAGGGCGCGGACCTCGCCGGCCACCACGGCGAAGCCGCGGCCCTCCTCGCCGGCGCGCGCGGCTTCCACCGCCGCGTTCAGGGCCAGGATGTTGGTCTGGAAGGCGATGGAATCGATCACGCCGATGATGTCGGTGATGCGCGACGAGCTGTCGGCGATGCGCTTCATGGTGTCCACCATGCCGTGGACGGCCTGCTCGCCCTGGTGGGCGGTCTGCGAGGCCCCCGCGGCGAGCTGGTCGGCCTGGCGGGCGTTGTCCGCGTTCTGCCGCACGGTCGAGGCCAGCTCTTCCATGCTGGCGGCCGTCTCCTGCAGGGAGGCGGCCTGCTCCTCGGTGCGGCTGGACAGGTCGGTGTTGCCCACGGCGATCTCGCGCGCGCCCGTGTGGATCTCGCCCACGCTGCGGCGCACCTGGCGGATCATGCGGCGCAGGGCGTCCTGCGTGCCGCGCAGGCTGTCCAGCAGCTGGTGGACCTCGTTGCGGCTGCCGGCCGGGCTGTCCGGGATCTCGTGGGTCAGGTCGCCCGCGCCCAGCCGCTGCATGCCGGTCACCACGTCGCGCACCGGCCTCAGGGTACGGCGGGCCAGCCAGCGGATCAGCAGGGAAATCAGCAGCGTGCCCAGCAGCATCACGCCCAGCTGGATCCACATCGCGCGGGTGCTTTCGGCCAGGTAGTCGTCGACGCCGCCGAAGCCGTACATCAGCCAGCCCCAGTTGGGCACCGTCTGCCAGGCGAGGAAGATCTCCTCGCCCCGGACCGTGATGCGCGTCACCCCCGCCGGGGCCGACTGGAAGGTGCCGTGCATGGCGGCGAAGTCGGCCGGCGGATTGCCGGCGCTCAGCAGGTCGCCGGGCTTGCCGAAGGTGCCGGCGACGCGGATCCAGTCCTTGCCGTCGGCGGTCGGCCGCAGCACGAACAGCTGGCCGTACTGGGCCAGCTTGGTCTCGGTCAGGTCCTTGAGCACCGGGTCGATCTGGGCGCTGATGTCCAGGTGATCGACGATGCCGCCGTAGACCTTGCCGCCGTCCTTGAGCGGGTTGATCGTGATCAGGTGCCATTTGTCGCCGATCAGGCCGGGCGCGTGCGCGACCTCGCCCCCATCCAGGGCCCGGGCGATGGGGTCGGAGGGATCCAGCGTCCCGCCCAGGGCGTGGTCCGGCCGGTCCTGGTAGGCGCTGGCGATGCGCGTCCAGCCCTTGCCGGTGCGGGCGTAGACCTCGGCCGACATGCCGGTGACGCTGCGCATCAGGTCCTGGTCGCCGTTGATGGGCATGCCCGAGGACTTGAACACCGGCAGGCCGTTCTCGACCTGGCCGGTGGGCTTGGGCTCGCCGTTCATGTAGCGGATCAGCACCGGGTACAGGGATTCGCTGCGCTTGCGGGCGATGTCGTAGATCAGCTGCAGGGTGCGGTCGTAACCCTGCAGCCCGTAGCGGTTGGCGGCGCTGACGTTGTCGATGGCCGTCTGCCGGTTCTGCCAGGTGATGATGGAGGCCAGGACCGCCATCACCAGGATGGTGATCAGGGTGGCGGCGATGAACAGCTGGGTGCCGAGTGTGGCGCGCGCCATGCGGCCGGCGTTCTGGCCCCCGGGTCGTCTGGACATGGTATGTCTCCTGCGGAGCGATGCATTCTTGTGGAAGGTTCTTGTGGAAGATAACCTTAGCGGATCGCGTCCTATCCGGAGATGTCTGGAAACAAATGAGGATTATTCATGGAAAGCATGGTCCCGGGGCGCCGGCCATCTTGAAAACCGCGCCCGCCGGCCCCATGTGAACAGGCAGCCCGTCCCGCCGGCCGCCGTTCGGCCGTCCGCGGGGCGCCCTGCAATCCCGCGAGAACCTTCGATCCCATCCGTATCATGAGCGAAACCGACACCAAGACGGCCGAAACCCTGGGCTTCCAGGCCGAAGTCAAGCAGTTGCTGCACCTGATGATCCATTCCCTGTACAGCAACAAGGAAATCTTCCTGCGCGAACTCGTGTCCAACGCCTCCGACGCCTGCGACAAGCTGCGCTTCGAGGCCATCGACCATCCGGAACTGCTCGAAGGCGATGCCGACCTGCGCATCCGCGTCGAGTTCGACAAGGCCGCCCGCACCGTCACCATCAGCGACAACGGCATCGGCCTGTCGCGCGACGAGGCGGTCGCCAACCTGGGCACCATCGCCCGTTCCGGCACGCGCGAATTCTTCTCCCAGCTGACCGGCGACAAGCAGAAGGACGCCCAGCTGATCGGCCAGTTCGGCGTGGGCTTCTATTCGTCCTTCATCGTCGCCGAAAAGGTCGCCGTGCGCAGCCGCCGCGCCGGCCTGCCCGCGTCCGAAGGCGTCCTGTGGGAATCCGACGGCCAGGGCGAATTCTCCGTGTCCGCCATCGAGCGCGGGGAGCGCGGCACCTCCGTCACGCTGACCCTGCGCGCCGACGAGGACGAATTCCTGTCGAGCTGGAAACTGCGCGAGATCCTGCGCCGCTATTCCGACCACATCTCCCTGCCCATCCAGATGAAGAAGGAAGAGTGGGACGCGGAGAAATCCGAACAGGTCGTTAAGGACGAATGGGAAACCGTCAACCAGGCCAGCGCCCTGTGGACCCGGTCCAAGTCCGATATCACCGACGAGCAGTACAAGGAGTTCTACAAGCACGTCGCCCACGACTACGAGGACCCGCTCGCCTGGACGCACAACCGCGTCGAGGGCCGCAGCGAATACACCCAGCTGCTGTACGTCCCGAAGCGCGCCCCCTTCGACCTGTGGGACCGCGACGCGCGCCGGGGCGTGAAGCTGTACGTCAAGCGCGTCTTCATCATGGACGACGCCGACCAGCTGCTGCCGGCCTACCTGCGCTTCGTGCGCGGCGTGGTCGATTCCGCCGACCTGCCGCTGAACGTCTCGCGCGAGATCCTGCAGGAAAGCCGCGACGTGCGCGCCATCCGCGACGGTTCCGCCAAGCGCATCCTGGGCCTGCTCGAAGAGCTGGCCCAGGACAAGCCCGAGGAATACGCCGAATTCTGGACCCAGTTCGGCCAGGTGCTCAAGGAAGGCGTGGGCGAGGACCCCGCCAACAAGGACCGCATCGCCGGCCTGCTGCGCTTCGCCTCCACCCAGTCCGACAGCCCGGCGCAGACCGTGTCCCTGGCCGACTATATCGGCCGCATGAAGGAAGGCCAGGACAAGATCTACTACCTGAGCGCCGACTCCTACGCCGCTGCCGCGCACAGCCCGCACCTGGAAGTCTTCCGCCGCAAGGGCCTGGAAGTCCTGCTGCTGTCCGACCGCGTGGACGAATGGATGCTGTCCTACCTGCGCGAATTCGAGGGCAAGGCCCTGGCCTCGGTCGCCAAGGGCGGCCTGGACCTGGACGCCCTGGCCGACGAGGAAGAAAAGAAGCAGCAGGCCGAGGCCGCCGAGGCCTTCAAGCCCACCATCGAGCGCCTGAAGGCCGCCCTGGGCGAGCGCGTCAAGGAAGTCCGCGTCACCGCCCGCCTGGTGGATTCGCCCGCCTGCGTGGTCGTGGACGAGCACGAGCTCAGCCCGCACCTGCTGCGCATGCTCAAGGCCGCCGGTCAGGACGCTCCCGAGGTCAAGCCCATCCTCGAAGTGAACCCGCAGCACGCCCTGGTCAAGCGCCTGGAGGCGCAGCCCGACGCGTCGTTCGGCGACTGGGCCGAGCTGCTGCTGGACCAGGCCATGCTGGCCGAAGGCGCGGCGCTGAAGGATCCCGCCGCCTTCGTGAAGCGCTTGAACGCGCTGCTGCTGGGATGAGCCGGGACGTAGGACAGCCCCTGCGGGCTGTCCTACGCCTGGCGAATCCGAGCGGCATGCAGGCCGCGAGGTGGGGCAGCCGGGCCGCCCTGCGCATCAGGACCCTGAGAACCGGGAGCGCCGTGGATCGCGGCGCTCCCGGTTTGTCTTCCCGCCGGCTTCTGGCCATAATCGGCCTGAACCCCGCCTGCGCCGGGCGGGGCGGAATTGGAGACAGACTGATGAAATCCCGCGCCGCCGTGGCCTTCGAGGCCGGCAAACCCCTGCAGATCGTCGAGATCGACGTCGAACCGCCCCGCAAGGGCGAAGTCCTGGTCCGGATCACGCATACCGGTGTCTGCCACACCGACGCCTTCACCCTGAGCGGCGACGACCCCGAAGGCGTGTTCCCCGCCGTGCTCGGCCATGAGGGCGCGGGCATCGTCGTCGAAGTCGGCGAGGGCGTCACCAGCGTGGCCCCCGGCGACCACGTCATCCCCCTGTACACCGCCGAATGCGGCGAATGCCTGTTCTGCACGTCGGGCAAGACCAATCTGTGCGTGGCCGTGCGCGCCACCCAGGGCAAGGGCGTGATGCCCGACGGCACCACGCGCTTCTCCTACCAGGGCCAGCCCATCCACCACTACATGGGGTGCTCGACCTTCAGCGAATACACCGTCGTCGCGGAAGTCTCGCTGGCGAAGATCGACCCGGCCGCCAATCCCGAGCAGGTCTGCCTGCTGGGCTGCGGCGTGACCACCGGCATCGGCGCCGTGCGCAACACCGCCAAGGTCCAGCCCGGCGACACCGTGGCCGTCTTCGGCCTGGGCGGCATCGGCCTGGCCGTGGTCCAGGGCGCGCGCCAGGCGGGCGCCGGGCGCATCATCGCCGTGGACACCAATCCCGACAAATTCGCGCTGGCGAAGGTCTTCGGCGCCACCGACTGCGTCAACCCCAAGGACCACGCCGAGCCCATCCAGCAGGTCATCGTCGGCATGACCGGCTGGGGCGTGGACCACAGCTTCGAGTGCATCGGCAACGTCAACGTCATGCGCGCCGCGCTGGAATGCGCCCACCGCGGCTGGGGCCAGTCCATCATCATCGGCGTCGCCGGCGCCGGCCAGGAAATCTCCACCCGGCCGTTCCAGCTGGTCACCGGGCGCTCCTGGCGCGGCACCGCCTTCGGCGGCGTCAAGGGCCGCTCGCAGCTGCCCGGCATGGTCCAGGAAGCCATGCGCGGCGACATCGACCTCGCGCCCTTCGTCACCCACACCATGGCGCTGGACGGCATCAACGAAGCCTTCGACCTGATGCACGCAGGCAAATCCATCCGTTCGGTGGTGCACTATGGAACGCATTGAGCAACACGCCTGCTTCGGCGGCCGCCAGGAAGTCTGGCGGCATGCCTCGGCCGTGCTGGGCTGCGACATGCGCGTCGGCGTCTTCCTGCCCTCGGCCGCCCTGCGCGGCGAATCGTGTCCCGTGCTGTACTGGCTGTCCGGCCTGACCTGCACCGAGCAGAACTTCATCACCAAGGCGGGCGCCCAGGCGCACGCCGAGCGCCACGGCCTGATCCTGGTCGCGCCCGACACCAGCCCGCGCGGCGCGGACGTGGCCGACGACCCGGCCTACGACCTGGGCCAGGGCGCTGGCTTCTACTTGAACGCCACCCAGGCGCCCTGGGCGGCCCACTACCGCATGCAGGACTACGTGGCCGAGGAACTGCCCGGGCTGATCGAGCGGCATTTCCCGGTTTCCGCCGCGCGGGGGATCTCAGGCCATTCCATGGGCGGCCACGGCGCGCTGGTCACCGCCCTGCGCCATCCCGGGCGCTACCGCAGCGTGTCCGCGTTCTCGCCCATCGTCGCGCCCTCGCAGGTGCCCTGGGGACGGAAGGCCTTTGCCGCGTATCTGGGAGACGACGTATCCGCCTGGGCCCGCTGGGACGCGGTGGAACTGATCCGCGCGGCCTCGCCCGCCGACCACCTGCCGATGCTGGTGGACCAGGGCCTGGACGACGAGTTCCTGGACGAGCAGCTGCGGACCGACCTGTTCGAGGCCGCGTGCCTGGAAGCGGGATACATGGCCACCGTGCGCCGGCATGCCGGCTACGACCACAGCTATTACTTCATCGCCAGCTTCATCGGCGAGCACGTCGCCTTTCATGCGGCGGAGTTGAGGGGGTAGGGCTCGGACCAGACAGTTCTCCGGAAGCCGGTATCCGAGTTCCGTTCAATATTTCAATATGCCGGAACAGGGGACGGACTTGCCTTTGCGGCGGCCGGGCCATCTCCGCGTCGTTGACGCTCATCGGCATGGCTGGCCGGCGCGGTTTTGATGCCGCTGGCTGGGCCTCAAGTAAACTGGGGATCAACTGAAAAAGTGAGCCTCACATGACCTTGAATGGCACCGCCAGCCAGCAAATCAACGGCTATCCCGTGGACCGGCTGGCCGCGTTTTCGGATGGCGACAGCGGCGGCAATCCGGCCGGTGTCGTCATTTGCGATGCCTTGCCGGAGGCCGTCACCATGCAGGCCATTGCCGCCGAGATCGGCTATTCCGAAACGGCGTTCGCGGCGCTGGCCGGCTATCTGCGGGATGCGGGCTGGCCGCACGGTGGCGCCATCGACATTCTCCAGGGCGAGGACATGGGTTCGCCCAGCCGGATCCATGCGGAAATCCCGCCGGAAATTGGCGCCAGCATCCGGATTTCGGGGACGGTGCGGGCGTCGGGCGGATCATGATGGCATGAGCTCCAACCGTTACCAAGCCACTGGTTCGCAGGCTGAATACCAGCCCGGATCAAACGAGCAGGTGCTGCGGAATCGGCAAGGCATCACGGATCCGGCCGTGATGGTCGAACTCGAGACGAGGCTGTTGCTGCGGCTCTATGAACGGATGATGCGGGAGCAGTTTCCCAATCGGCGGCTGGACGTGGCCGACCTGATGGGATGGCACTACCAGTGGCTGGGCAATCTGTACGACTGGGCCGGGCGGCCCCGGTCCGTCAACATGAGCAAGGACGGCTTCCATTTCGCCGCCGCCATGCAGATTCCCCGGTTGCTGGACGAGTTCGAGCGGCAATACCTGCATCGCTACACGCCCTGCCATGATATCGACGACAGCGCCTTGGCCGAGGCCATCGCCGTCTGCCATGTCGAACTGATCCTCATTCATCCGTTCCGCGAAGGCAACGGACGCCTGTCCCGTTTGCTGGCCGATGTGATGGCGGTGCAGGCCGGTCGCGGCCCCTTGGACTACAGCCAGTGGGATGCGGACAAGACCACGTACTTCACCGCGATCCAACGCGGCGTGGGCATGGACTATGCGCCCATGCGCGCATTGGTCAGCGTTGCGCTGGCTGGGCAGGGCGGCTGAGCGCCGCCAGGGAAACCTGGGGAAGATGGCTATCCCCGCTGCGCAATTTTGCTTCGATATCAGCGATGCGTTGGCCCGTTTCGATGGCCGTGGAACTGGCCACGGCACGCAGGATGGCTTCCTGGCTTGGAGGTTGATGCATGCGCTGACTGGACATGAAATGCCTGATTCAGAAGGAATGTTCCATTTTACCGCCTGGGCCTGAAAGCGGCCATCTTGCTGTGGTGCCCATCCTACGCCGCCCGCGCTATGGACTGCCGGGGCCGAAAAGCCGGGCCATGTCCGCATAACTGACCGCCTCTTCACCGAACGTGAACGTGCCGTGTTCCGCCATTTCGCGGCCGGCGCGCAGGAATGCGCCGAACGCCGCGCGGCTGAGCGCGCTGCCCACGCTGATGCGCTTCACGCCCATGTCCGATAGCTCGTCCAGCGTGAAATGCATTCCGGGCGATCCCATCAGCACGTTCACCGGCCGGTCCACCGAACGCACCACGGCGAGGATATCCTCGCGCGTGCGCAGCCCCGGCGCGTAGAGCACATCGGCGCCGGCCTCCTGGTAGGCCTGCAGGCGGCGGATCGTGTCCTTCAGGTCCGTGCGCCCGTGCAGATGGTTTTCCGCCCGCGCCGTCAGCATGAACGGGTAGGGCAGCGCCCGCACCGTCTCGACCGCCGCCGTCACGCGGTCCACCGCCTCGGACAGTTCGTAGATCGGATCATCCGGCCGGCCGGTGGCGTCCTCGATGGAGGCCCCCACCGCACCGGCCTGTGCTGTCAGGCGATAGGTTTCCGCGATTTCTTCCAGCGTATTCCCGTAGCCGCTTTCCATGTCAGCGCTGATGGGCAGGTCCGTGGCTGTCGCCAGTTCTTTTACGTGCGCCAGCATCTGGTCCCGGCCGACCTGGTAATCGGACACACCCCGAGTGTAGGCGTAACCCGCGCTGGTGGTCGCCAGCGCCTGGAAACCCATGCCCGCCAGTAGCTTCGCCGTGCCGATGTCCCAGGGGTTGGGGATGATGAAGGCGCGGGGGGCGTGGTGGAGGGTGTGGAAGAGGCGGGCTTTTTGATGGAGGGGCATGGGGGGCTGTCAGACGGGAACTGTAAGGGTTTATGGGTATTTTCTTATAGAGGAGGGCAGCTATCGACCCAAAGCCGTCATTCGCACATATCGCTGGCAGTCACTCGAGTAAGCGTTTCGATACGAGGCGATGTCAACTATGAAAATACAGGCACTATGCTCGCGACTGTATTGCCACAGCCATCAACGCATCGGTAAAAGGCTCCGTTCGCAATGGGGCGGACTCAAGATCCCCGTTGGCTACAGCCAGCACTGCATCAGTCGCGCGCTTAAACATCCTTTCCGACTCAGCTGCGCTCCAAAGTTTTTCTATCAGCGGCTTGCACATGCGCTCGATCGCGTTCGAGTTCATCTTGGGGAGCGGAGACGGCATCTCGTACAGACGTAACGCTAAAAGGATTTCATAGCGCGCAGACCTATACTCAGTGGGTAGGATTTGATTCCGGAATAGGTATTCAAGTCGATAAGACGCCAGTGCTGCAACATAGTACGGTTCGAGCTTGTCAGTTGGCACAAACAGGTCACTTCCGACGCGATCGAGAATTCGCCGATAGCTCCTGGTGGCCCTATGTGGTTCTTGCAGGAACATAGATGCAAAGGCTCGGATCAAACCGCCAGGTGTAATGACTCGGGTCTTTTCGATGCCTCCAACACTGTTGTACTGGCGCGAACGCCGTTCATAGTACAGGCGCTGATCATCAGGGAATGCACCGAAGTATGTCTCTAGCTTCTTCTGGAAATCAGAAAGAGCGAGCAACTGCTCCTCGCGAACTTCGGTTTGCCGGTTCGTTGCCTTCACGATCGACGAAATGACCTCGTCATCACGTGTCGCAATCAGCCGAAGCGGAACCATCACCGTTTCGTCCAGAAGATCTCTCTGATCGTGCAACACGTGGCTCGTTTGACAACCGTTGACGACCTGATAGTCCTCGATATAGAAGCGGTTGGCGGTAGTTCTTAGGGTCTTGGCAATAACTGTTACGCCGTTGTTCATCAGCGCAAAGCGCGATCTGGTCGCACCGGACGTCAGCGTTTCACGCATTTCGCTGTTGACCACATTGAAGTCCTGCCAGTCGCGGACGTTGTCATAGAAGATCCCCTTGAGGATCTCATGATTCTCGTCCTCTACAAGCCTTAGGAATTCTGGGGCAGGCAATAACCCGACGTAGGACTCGGTGACTCCTTCGATATTCGGCACGACTGCCTTCAAAGCGAAATCGAACTCTCGCGAAACAGAATTTCGGCTCTCTCGGTTCAGGCGCTGAATTCCTTCCGAATCCACCGGGATAAATTCGACACTGCGAAAGATGCGCAGGGCGGTCAGATCATCAGTCGCCGCCCGTCGTCTGGCCTCGAGAGCGGCGTCGCCTGTCCAGACACCGGTCGTGACGTAGTACAGACGACATGTCGGATTACCCCGCTTGAATTTGCTGCTCTGCCTGTAGATCGCAGACATGACTTTTCCAAGCTTAGTGACTTCCTTGCTTCGCGGGAGTGATGGTTCGTCCTTAAAGAAATCCAGGACTCCGTAGCAAAACTGTCCAATCTTCGCTGTCTCAAACGATGAGGATCGTTCCGTTTGAACGAAGATAAACGACACGTCGAGGTAGCCATTCCGCTCTACGAATTCCTGTATTACCGCATCGTCGTCTACAAGTGAGCCGTTTACGATAATCGCGATGGCATCGATTCCCGTATCCCCGCCTGATCCTACGACGGTATCAGAGGTGTCGAACGCTTCAGAGAGTGACCGCCCAACCGTTAGAAAGGATGCAAAGTGTTCGAACTGCTTGTCCTCGGCTAGGGAGGCAAGGCCCTGCTCGGCGATAAACTCGGTCAACAAAGATTTCGTTATGCGGTCCATATTGTTTGACAGTTTTTAGGTTTCATCATTCTGACGGATATTTCATTACAGAGATAGCATTGGGGCGGATTTTCGAATGCCCGTTTCTGGCCGAAGCCGGTCATTCAAACGCCACACCCCTCTCACTCTTCGGGCACCAACCTCGGATTCCAAACCACCTCCCACATATGCCCGTCCGGGTCCTGGAAATATCCCGCGTACCCGCCCCAGAACGTCTCCTGCGCCGTCTTCACGATCACGGCACCTGCGGCGGCGGCCTGTGCCATCACCTCATCCACCTCGCCCCGTGAAGCCACGTTATGCCCTAGGCTGAATTCCGTGGCGCTGGCCGAACTCAGCGGTAGTCCGGAATCTTTCGCCAGACTCGCACGCGGCCAGACCGCCAGCTTCAATCCCGGCTGCAGGTCGAAAAACGCAACTGCGCCGTCCTCGAATTCTTCACCGATGATGCCCTCGGTCGCCAGCCCCAAGCCATCCCGGTAGAACCGCAGGGACCGTTCCAGGTCATCGACGCCCAGGGTAATGACGGTGACGCGTGGTTTCATGGCTGGCTACCTCGTGGTTGATTCGAATCGATCCCAGTCGAAGGCAGGTCCCGGATCGGTCTTCCGTCCCGGCGCGATATGCTCGTGCCCCCGCACCGCCCGGATCGGATGTCGGGCCCGGATCGCCGCCGCCAGCGCGGCCAGCCGTTCGTACTGCGCATCCGTATAGGCCAGCGTGTCCGTGCCTTCCAGTTCGATCCCGACGGAAAAGTCGTTGCAGCGCTCCCGTCCTTCGAAGGACGACACCCCCGCATGCCAGGCCCGCAGCACCGTGGGCACGAATTGCACGATCGTCCCGTCGCGGCGGATGAGGAAATGGGCGGAGACCCGCATGTCGCGGATGTTTTCGAACCAGGAGTGGGATGAGATGTCCAGGCGGTTCTGGAAGAAATCGATGATGGCGTCGCCCGTGAACACGCCGGGCGGCAGGCTGATGTTGTGGATCACCAGCAGGTAGGGGTCCTCGCCGTCGGGACGCTGGTCGTGGTTGGGGGAGGGGCGGCGTAGGATGCCGGGGGCAACCGTGCGGTGGCCGGTGCTGTCCACAGGCGGTGGATCCATCGCCTCCCCGGCGCTTCCGGTCAGCCAGCCATCCGGCCCGATGGACAGGGACAGTCCCGGCGCGGGCTCGGAGGGCGCGCCCGCCGTCATTTATTTCCCCAGGCCGAGCCGGGCGTGTTCCGCGCAGCACCAGGTCTTGCCCTGGCTCTGGTAGGCCTCGGAGCGGGGCAGGTAGATGCGGCAGTGGGCGCAGCGGACCATGGTTTCGGACGCGGTGCGCGCGTCGTCGGCCTGCCGGCGGGCGGCGGCCTGGCGCGCCTGGGCCTTCTGGTGGCTCAGGACGCGGGAGACGAACAGGACGGCCAGGATGATGACCGCCCAGAGCAGGAATTTACCCAAGTGTGCCTCGTTGCAGGATGACTTCCAGGACGAACCGGCTGCCCGTGTAGGACAGCAGCAGGAAGGCGAAGCCGGCCAGCGTCCAGCGCAGGGCGATGCGGCCGCGCCAGCCCTGGATGTGGCGCCCCGCCAGCAGCACGCCGAAGGTGACCCAGGACAGCAGCGTGAAGACGGTTTTGTGGTCCATGGGCAGGGCGTGGCCGCCCAGGCGCAGGGACACGATGATGCCGGTCAGGACGGTGAGCGTGAGCACGCCGAAGCCGATCCAGATCAGGCGGAACAGCAGTTGTTCCAGGGTCAGCAGCGGCGGCATGGCGCCCATGGCGCGGCCGATGGCGCCCTGTTCGCCGGCGGATTCGATGGGGCGGTGCAGGTGGCGGTCCAGCACGGTCATCAGCATGGCGTGCAGCGCGGCGACGGTGATCAGGCCGTAGGCCGTCATGGCGATCAGCAGGTGCACGCGCAGCCAGTCGTTGCTGGCGTGGGGCACCAGGTAGCCCTGCGGGAACACGGCGGCCAGCAGGCTGACCAATGCCGCGATGGGCAGCAGCAGGAGCAGCAGGCTGTCCAGGCGCAGCAGGAAATTTTCGATCCAGAAGACGATCATGCCCAGCCACATGGCGGTGGACAGGGCCAGCGCCCAGCTGAGATACAGGCCGTCGGACGCCAGCACGGCGGTCGCAAGGCCGACGCCGTGCAGGGCGATGGCGCCCAGCAGGCAGCTGCGGCCGATGGTGCCGGTGGGGCGGACATCGCTCGCCCGCGCGATGGGACGCCACAGGGCCAGGCCCAGCACGGCATAGGCCAGCGCGGCAAGCAAGTGAAATACAATGCTGACTGACATAGTCCTATCGGTGTCCGGCGCGCAGGGCCGCGCCCCAAAAGCATCCATTTTATGCGCTGGCCGACGGATCAACCAGTTTTACGGATACGGCATCATGCTCGATAACCTGACATCCCGCCTGTCGCGCATCGTCAAGACCATGCGCGGCGAGGCCCGCCTGACCGAAGCCAACACCCAGGAGATGCTGCGCGAGGTCCGCATGGCGCTGCTGGAGGCCGACGTGGCGCTGCCGGTGGTGCGCGATTTCGTGGCGCGGGTGAAGGAAGCCGCTCTGGGGCAGGAGGTCGTGGGCAGCCTGAACCCGGGCCAGGCGCTGGTCGGGGTGGTGCACAAGGAACTGACCGCCCTGATGGGGGGCGACCTGGGCGCCGCGGCGGGCGAGCTGTCGCTGGCGGCCCAGCCGCCGGCCGTGATCCTGATGGCCGGCCTGCAGGGCGCGGGCAAGACCACCACCGTCGGCAAGCTGGCCAAGTGGCTGTCCGAGGGCAATCACGTCCAGTACGGCCGCAAGACCGGCCGCAAGAAGGTCCTGGTGGTCAGCGCGGACGTCTACCGTCCGGCCGCCATCGACCAGCTGAAGACCGTGGCCGCCCAGGTGGGCGTCGATTTCCTGCTGACCGAGCCCACGCAGAAGCCGCAGGACATCGCCCGCGACGCCCTGGACCACGCCAGGCGCCATCACTACGACGTGCTGATCGTCGACACGGCGGGGCGCCTGGGCATCGACCAGGCGATGATGGACGAGATCTGCGATTTGCACGCGCTGCTCTCGCCGATCGAGACGCTGTTCGTGGTGGACGCGATGCAGGGTCAGGACGCGGTCAACGTGGCGCGCGCCTTCTCCGATGCGCTGCCGCTCACGGGCGTGGTGATGACCAAGCTGGACGGCGATGCGCGCGGCGGCGCGGCGCTGTCGGTGCGCCAGGTCACCGGCAAGCCGCTGAAGTTCGTCGGCGTGTCGGAAAAGCTCGACGGCCTGGAGCCCTTCCATCCCGAACGCATGGCCCAGCGCATCCTGGGCATGGGCGACATCGTGTCGCTGGTCGAGCAGGCCCAGAAGAACATCGACATCGCCGAGGCGCAGAAGCTCGCCGCCCGCATGAAGTCCGGCGACCGCTTCGACCTGAACGATTTCCGCGACCAGCTGCAGCAGGTGAAGAAGCTGGGCGACATGGGCTCGCTGCTGGAAAAGCTGCCGGCGCAGTTCGCCCAGGCGGCGGCCCAGGTGCAGGGCGGTCAGGCGGAAAAGCAGCTCGCCCGTACGGAAGGCATCCTGAATTCCATGACGCCGCTGGAACGCGCCAAGCCCGAACTCATCAAGGCCTCGCGCAAGCGCCGCATCGCCGCGGGCTCGGGCGTCCCGGTCCAGGAAGTCAACCGCCTGCTCAAGCAGTTCGAGCAGATGCAGGGCATGATGAAGCAGATGAAGAAGGGCGGCATGGCGAAGATGATGCGCGCCATGGGCGGCCTGAAGGGCCTGGGCGGATTCGGCCGGGGCGGCGGTTTCCGCTGACCGGTCCGCTCCGGTTTGCCCGATCCCAGCCGAATCAGGCTGGGCGGACTGGGTCCGGTGGACCGGGCCTGATGGGCCGGGCTGAGGGCCTGGATCGAGGGGTCGGGTTGGCGGATCGGCGGCCTGGCGGATCAGGTCTGCGACTGCAGGTAGTTCTGCAGGCCGATCTTCTCGATCAGGCCGAGCTGCTTTTCCAGCCAGTAGGCGTGGTCGGACTCGGTGTCGTGCAACTGCTGCAGCAGCAGGTCGCGGGTGACGTAGTCCCCGTGGGTCTCGCAGATCGCGATGCCTTCGCGCAGGGACGCGCGCACTTCGTATTCCAGCGCCAGGTCGGCGCGCAGCATGCCGGGCACGTCCGTGCCCGCCGTGAAGGCGTCGGGCCGCATGTCGGGCTCGCCTTCGAGCATCAGCAGGCGCTGCAGCAGGCTGTCGGCGTGCTGGGTTTCTTCCTGCATTTCATGGTCGCTGCGGGCGTGGAGCTTGGTCAGGCCCATGTCCAGGTAGCGGCGCGAATGCAGGAAATACTGGTCGCGCGCCGCGAGCTCGCCGCGCAGCTGTTTCGTGAGGTAGGCGATGACTTCGGGGTGGCCTTGCATGGTGCGCCTTTGGGTGCGTGTTGCTGGTGGTTGAAGTATGCCATGCCTGGGGAGGATCTAGGATTGAGGCATCTCTCCACCTCGCGGCCTGCATGCCGCTCGGATTCGTCTGGCATGGGACAGTCCGCGGGGACTGTCCCATGTCCCGCCTCATCCCCCCCCCACTGCCACGACGATCTCGATCCGGTCGCCCTCGGCCAGCGGGGCCTGGGCGTGCTGGCTGCGGGGCACGATGTCGCCGTTGCGTTCCACCGCGATGCGCTTGCCCTCGTAGCCCAGGCGGACCACCAGGTCGTGGACGGTGCGCACGCCGTCCAGGGCGGTTTCGGTGCCGTTCAGCAGGATGTTCAGGCTCATGGCGTGGTCTCCTCAATCGCCGGCGTAGCGGTCGGTGGCGGCCAGCAGCTGCACCAGGATGCCGGGTTCGTCGAAGGCGTGGCCGGCGTCCGGGATCATGCGGAATTCCGCCCGCGGCCATGCGCGATGCAGGTCCCAGGCCGATTTCGCCGGCGTGCAGGCGTCGTAGCGGCCCTGCACGATCACGCCGGGAATGTCGGCCAGCCTGTGCGCGTCGCGCAGCAGCTGGCCTTCTTCCATGAAACCCCGGTTCACGAAATAGTGATTCTCGATGCGGGCGAAGGCCAGCGCCGCCTGGTCGGCGGCGTGCGCCTGATGGTGCGCCGGATTGGGCAGCAGGCTGATGGTGTGGCTTTCCCACTGGGTCCAGGCGTGCGCGGCCTGCAGCTGTGCCAGGGGATCCTCGCCCGTCAGGCGGCGGTGGTAGGCGGCCATCAGGTCGTCGCGCTCGGCCTCGGGGATCGGGGCCAGGTAGCCTTCCCACAGATCGGGGAACAGCCAGGACGCGCCTTCCTGGTAGAACCAGCGCAACTCCGCCTGGCGCAGCAGGAAGATGCCGCGCACGATCAGGGCGTGCACGCGCTCCGGATGGGTCTCGGCGTAGGCCAGCGCCAGGGTCGAGCCCCAGGAGCCGCCGAACACCACCATCCTGTCCGCGTGCAGGACTTCGACACGCAGGCGCTCGATGTCGGCGACCAGATCCCAGGTGGTGTTGTGCTCGATGTCGGCCGAGGGCGTGGACCGGCCGCAGCCGCGCTGGTCGAACAGCAGGATGTTGTAGCGCTCGGGATCGAAGAGCCGGCGGTGGGCGGGCGAACAGCCCGCGCCCGGCCCGCCGTGCAGGAACACGACCGGCCGGCCCTGGGGATTGCCGCACAGTTCCCAGTAGACGCGGTGGCCGTGGCCGGCGTCCATGAAGCCTTGCGCATAGGGTGCGATCTCGGGGTACATCAGACCGTCTCCGGTGAAGATGCGGCGTCCGCCGGGGCGCGCCGCGTGAACATCAGGTCCCAGACCCCGTGGCCCAGGCGCAGACCGCGGTTCTCGAACTTGGTCAGCGGACGGTAGTCGGGGCGCGGCGCGTAGTCCGCGCAGGTGTTCTGCAGCGACGGCTCCGCCGACAGGACTTCCAGCATCTGCTGGGCGTAGTGTTCCCAGTCCGTGGCGCAGTGCAGGTAGGCGCCGGGCGCCATGCGGCTGCTCAGCAGCGCGACGAATGCCGGCTGGATCAGGCGGCGCTTGTGATGGCGCTTCTTCGGCCAGGGGTCGGGGAAGTAGATGTGCACGCCGGCGAGCGACCCCGGCGCGATCATGTCGCGCAGCACCTCGACCGCGTCGTGCTGGATGATGCGGATGTTGTCCAGTCCGCTTTCGTGGATGCGCTTGAGCAGCGCGCCCACGCCGGCGTTGAAGACTTCAACCCCCAGGAAGTTGTCGCCGGGGCGGGCCTGCGCGATCTTCTGGGTGGTCTCGCCCATGCCGAAGCCGATCTCCAGGATCACCGGCGCCGTCCGCCCGAAGGCCGCCGACAGGTCGATGGGCGTGTCCTGATAGCGGATCGACCAGCGCGGCAGCCACTCGGCGATCGCCTGTTCCTGGCTGGGGGTGATGTGGGCGCGGCGATGGACGAAGCTGCGGATGTGCGTGCTGCCCGACGGAGTCTGGGCCGTGACGATGGGCGGGGGGGATTTGGGCAGGTTCAAAATGCTGGTAAAATGTCGGGCTGCAAGGGACTTGGTGAATCCTCGATTTTACCAACGAATCCTTGCCGTCATCGATCCTCCTCGATGCGGGCGTAGTTTAATGGTAAAACTTGTGCTTCCCAAGCATACGTCGTGGGTTCGATTCCCATCGCCCGCTCCACCGCATCATTCTGTGGACTTCCGCAGAAGTCCAAGAGAGTCTGCAAGTCGTTGCCACACAAGGACTTTTCCTCTCTTTGACGTTCTGCCGCGGTCCACTGCGATCCGCCTACAGCCGGGACTTTTAAGTCCACAAACAAGTCCATTTTTGCGGGCGCGGCTGATTCCGCATTGTTGATGGAGGGGCGAGGTCGACGTGACCAGCATCTGGTTCCTGACTCATGTTCAGGAGCAAGAGCATGGCACTCTCAGACCTGGCCGTTCGACAGGCCAAGGCAACAGGCAAGGCATACACCCTCCCTGACTTGGATGGCCTCTCCCTGGCCGTCACCGCTGCAGGGGGCAGGACTTGGCACTTCCGCTACTACTGGGCGGGCAAGCAGAAGCGGATGTCGCTCGGCACCTACCCGGAGGTGACGCTTCGCGAGGCCCGCAGCCTGCGCGACGAAGCGCGCGCCCTGCTAGCCAAAGGCACCAATCCTCGCGTACACCGCAAGCAGAAGCGCACTGCTGTCCGGCTCGCCGACGAAAACACCTTCGAGGCGGTGTATCGCAAGTGGCTCAAGCATCGCGGGCTCAGCCTCAAGGAAGGCCGGCAGACGACCCTCTCGATACTTCCGCGCATCTTCGACAAGGATGTGCTGCCCACCTTGGGCAAACGGTCGATCTATGAGATCAAGCGTCCCGACCTCTTGGAGGTGATCGCCAAGATCGAGAAGCGCAGGGCGCTCTCCGTCGCCGAGAAAGTCAGGACGTGGTTCAACCAACTGTTCCGCTACGCGCTGGTGATCGTGCCGGGCCTGGAGCAGAACCCTGCCTCCGATCTCGATGTGGTGGCGCTGCCGCTGCCACCCGTCAACCACAACCCGTTCCTGCGCATGGCCGAGCTGCCGAAGCTGTTGCAGAGGCTGCGCAGCTATCGCGGCAGGCGGCAGACCCAGCTCGGGCTGCGGCTATTGCTGCTGACCGGCGTGCGAACCGGCGAGCTGCGACAGGCGACGCCGGATCAATTCGATCTGGACCGCGGGCTGTGGATCATCCCGCCCGACGTCGTGAAGCAACTCCAGGTGGATATGCGCAAGAAGCGGCAGCAGCCGAAGGACATCCCGCCCTACATCGTGCCGCTGTCGATTCAGGCCATGGAGATCGTCCGGCACCTGCTGGATGAGTTCAAGCCGGCCCAGCGCCACCTGTTCCGGCACGACAGCGACTTGAAGAAGCGCATCAGCGAGAACACGCTCAATGGTGCCCTCAAACGCATGGGCTATCAGGAACGCCTGACCGGACACGGCATCCGCGGCACGATGTCCACTGCGCTCAACGAGATCGGCTACCCGAAGGTCTGGGTGGATGCACAGCTCTCGCATGTCGATCCCAACAAGGTCAGCGCGACCTACAACCATGCCGAGTACGTGGAGCAGCGTCGCCGCATGATGCAGGACTGGGCCGATCGGCTCGATCTCTTCGAGCAGAACCAGGTCGAGGCGGCCAGCATGCCGCTCACCGTGCATCTGGAAGGCGTGCCCGCATTCCCGAGTGAGCAAACCGCAAGCGCCCCTTCTACGCCGGTTGCCGCTTCGCCAATCCTGCTCGTGACGAAGCCGGGTGACGCCATGCCGTTGGTTTCTGCCGCCGCACATCGGCTGCCGGCGGTTCCGCCCCCTCGATCGGCAGCGCCGCTGGTGCCTTCGGACATTCAGCGCGAGAGGATGGAACTGTTCGATGTCTTCGAAGCGCCGCACAACCTTCCCGTTGCTGCGTTTGCCAAGATGGCGGGCAAGTCCCGCAGGTGGATCAGCTACGAGATCAAGGCGGGCAACTTGCTGGCGTTGAACGTGGGCAACCGCGGCCAGCGCGTGCCGGATTGGCATCTCGACCCACTCAAACACGAGCTGATCCAGTCCGTCCTGAAGCTGACCAGGGGTGCGGACCCTTGGCAGATCTACCATGCACTGCTGCAACCGCGCTCGATGCTGCGGGGGCATTCGGCACTGGAGGGCGTGACGGCCAGCAATCTCGACAAGCTCGTCATGGCAGTGAGCACAGCCGTGAAGGAAAGCGAATGGACCCCGCTGCGAGTCGGAGTCGCCTAGCAGCAGGAATGCGGGATCGTGGCGAAACCGCGATCCCCGCGCGTCTGTCAGGACACCAAGCGCGCGCGGCGGGCGAATCTTGCCTGGGTGTCCGACAAGGAAGCATCGCGGCGGAGCAGGTAAGCCATCACGATCGTTGGTGCGCCGGCCAGCGGCCGCACGGCGATGCCTCGGCGTAGGTAGCTCGCCAGTCTCGCGGCAGGCGCAATGGCGATCCCGTACCCGGCGGCAACCAACGTCATCGCCACATCGAATGTCTCCACCGCTTGCTCTCGCTCCTGCAGCGCGTTCTCGAACACACGCTGCACGGTCATGCGCCATGGTTCATCGGCCGTGGACTGCGAGCAGATCAAGGGCTGCTTGAGCACTTCACCGCACGGCACTTCACGGTAGGCCAGCAGATGGGAGCGCTTGGCCACGGCGACCGCCAGCGTGTCATGCCACAGCGGTTCGCATACCCAGCCAGGCCACTGCCGGGCAACCGCAGACAAGGCGAAGTCGAAGCCGTCGTCCGGCAGCTCCGCGCGTCGACCGGGATCTGTCCACCCGGCCAGGACGGCATGGGTCTCCGGCTCTTCGGCACGCTGCAGGGCGAGCACGTCGGCGAGCTGGGGAGGCACCCATTCGCCGAGGACTGCCATGCGAATTTCGGCGGTGATGTCACTCGATTCCACGTCCAGCTCCCCCAGGCGGTGAACTCGTGGCAACTGATCTCGAAGCCGTTGTATGAGTTAAGTTTAACGTGGTTTAAATCGTGACCGTGTTCGACGCTCTTGGCAATGCCAAAGCGTTCGATCCAAAGGGGCCGCCCCACCGGCACCACTACCTACGAAGCGGAACCAGCCATCGCGTTTGGGGCTGCCGTGCGGGAAGAAAGAACCAATCAGGGCATCGCTCAGGAAACGCTGGCCCACATGGCCGGCATCGAACGGTCGCACATGGGCAAGATCGAGCGCGGCGAGCATGTCCCCACGCTCCCTCTCATCCTCAAGATTGCCCGTGCGCTGAAATGCAGTTCCGCCCACTTGATGACTCTGACCGAAGCCAAGCTGGCAGAGTCGGCCCCATCCGCGGATTGAAGCCAGCCCGCACAGCGGTCGCATGCCTACGCCTGATCGTCGTCCTTGCCCCCAAGGGCTGAATCTTCGCGCTTTGCGGCCTCGTTGACGAGCCGCAGGTATGGGTTGTCTGGCGGCGTCTCCTGGAACAGCGCATCCGGGCTGGCGAGCAGGTAGCCGTGCAGCCGGCGCGACTTGCGCGGCCCCGTGACTTCGCAGGTCCAGATGTTCAGCCCGCTCGGCTGCTTGCGGTGCTGTCCCAGCTTCTCGAAGCGTTTCTGCACCCACTGCCACCCCTCCAGCTTCTCCTGCTTGGCCAGCGCGGCGACTTGAAGGTACTCCTGCGCGTAGCGCTGGAACACGCCGGGGCTGACGAGATAGGTCGTACCGGCGACGGTATGCACCAGGGCCTTGGCGTCGTTGATGATGAGCTTGCGCGTCTGGACGCTCTGACGCAGCCAGGCCATGAAGTGCGCCCCGGAGGGCTCCGCGCGATCCTGGGAAGGCGCGAGGCTCATCTGCGGCGGGGGCACGGTCGAAGGGGCCGGCTCGGGCTCGGCAACAGGGGAACTCGGGATCTCCGGTGCCGTGGGTGGAGCGGCGTCGCCCAGCAGGTCGAGCAGCGCGGCCACGCCGGTGTCCGTGGCTGCGGATGCGATCGGCGCCGTGCTCGCGGATGCAGCCTCGATGCCTTCCGCGCGCGGCCCATCGGCCACCGCCGGCGGCGTCGGCTCCGCCTGTTCCTCTTCGACCTGCACACGGCCTGCGAACGGCGCCGGCCGGTCAGCGGCATCCCAGATCATCGCCGGCGAGAGTTTCAGGAAGGTGAAGGCGTGCGACCAGCCGGCGTCGCTGGTGACGGTAGCCTTCCAGATCGCCTTGCCATCTGGCGTCGGTTGCACGATGCCGTGATCCTGCAGCACGTTGAACACCGCCGTGTTGCTCGCCGGGATGCCGTCGATGCCCTGCGACAGCAGATGGGCGCGCAGCTTGTCGGAGACGGTCTTGCTCACCAGCCACAAGGCGTCTTGGGTCAGCCAGCCGTCCGCCGGGCCGGCCTGGTTCAACTTGAACGCGTCCTTGAGCAGGTAGCGCAAGCCGTCGAGCAATTTGCGTTGCAACGCATGTTTGGGCGCCGCCAGCGCCTTGCTGGGATCGCCGCCGAGTTCCTAGGCGACCGATGCCTGGTCGGCCTGCACGACCAGCTCGCCGAGCGTGCCGGCGTGCTCGTACTGGCCGGCCAGCACGTACAGCAGCGCGGCCCAGAGGTCGGGATAGCCGCTGAGCCAGTCGAAGATGTCCCGATCGAGAAGGCGCGCGTAGAGCAGCCCGGTGGCGGCGCTGTGCAGGCGGTACTCACGCTCCTTTCGGTAACGGAAGCGGTAGGGCTTTCGCAGCGGGCCGTGCCAGGGATGCCAAACGCTGCCGTCGGCATGCTCGACGTGCAGATCGACCGCAATCTTGCCGATGTCGTGCAGCAGGGCCGCGTAGGCCGTGCCTGCGGTCCAGGCTTCGGCCTGGGCCGCCTGTGCCTCCGGCGTGACGCCCGCAGGCAGCAGGTATGACTGCCGCAGCTTCAGCGCATAGGCGACGATCTCCAGGCCGTGGTCCAGCATGCCCCCCGGATAGGCGTGGTGGTGGTTCTCGGAGGCCGGGAACTGCTGGACCAACTCGGCGTAGCGCTCCAGTGGGGCGAGGTAGAGCGTGGCGAACTGCCGGCGCGAGAGCGATGTGCGCTGCCAGATGTGTTCCAGCAGTTTCTGCCGGCGCGGCGTGGCCAGCAGCGATGCGGCCGACTCCGGCCGCATCGACCCTTTCGGAGTTTCGATGGCGGAGGTGGGCGGCGTGCCGGCGGTGGGTGGCACCCTTTTGCGCTGGAACAGCGAGAGCATGGCGAACCCCGGATGACGGGCTGCTCGGGGGCGCCTTTTGGCCTTTTCAGGATAGGGCCTTTCCCCTTGGCGCCCTTCCTTTGCCCCTTCCCAGCCCTTTGGCCTTTGTCGGAAGCTTTTGGGTATAGGGCCGCTGCTGCGCGGGTGCCACGATGAATGCGGCATGGGGCAATCCCGGCAAGCCGGAAGCTGCGGGATGTTCGTCAGCTCTGGCCCAAGCCGGTGTCGAGGGCGGCGGATTGCGCTGCGAAGTCGTCGGGACGGCGCTTGCGGAAGGTTTCGAGATTGGCGAGCTTCCAGCGCAGTGCCGGCAGTTGCGCGGCGTGCTGGCATTGCACCAGCGACCAGTCCGGTTCTGCGCGCGCCAGCCCGCTCAGAAACTGCTTGTGCGCGGTGCTCAGTCGCTGTGGCAGCTCGCGCCGCATCCTGGCGCGAGCGTCGAGCAGTGTCTCCAGGGAGCAGTCCACTTCGGTCATGCCGACAAAGGCCCGCTCGTACTCGCCGGCGATGTCCTTGTCGTTGCCGAACAGCACTTCGTGGGGCGGCCGGTTGTGGCCCGCCAGATAGATCACGAAGCACTCGACCATGCCGTCGCTGATGTCGCCCGACTCAAAGAGCTGCCACACGTCGAACAGGTCTCGGGGGTGCTGCCGATCCAGCGCGGCCACCAGCTTGCTGGCGTACAGCTCGTCCGGTGCCAGAACCGGCAGCTCGAACTCGACGCCGAACAGATCGCTGGTCTTGGCACTCAGCGGCCGCCGCTCGACGGGCAGCACGCTGCCTCGGAACACGACGTTGACCTCGATCTTCACCTGGCCGGCGTCGTTCTCGACGATCAGCTTGGTGTCCCCCAGGTCCTTGGCGCGGACCAGGCGTGTCTGCACGCCCAGTGGTGCAACGCGCGTGGCGATGGCGGCCAGCTCCTGGTTGATGGCTTGCAGCGCTTCGTCGCGCGGCGTCTGCCACGGGAGGTACACCACGTCGATGTCCACCGACAAGCGTGGCATGTCCTGCACGAAGAGGTTGATGGCCGTGCCACCCTTCATGGCGAAGATGTCGTTGGCGAACACGTCGGGCGCGACGGCCAGCAGCAGGCGAACGGTATCCGCGTAGGTCTTATCCATGAGGTCTCAGGCTCAGCAAGGTGCCGTCATCGAGCCGGCTCATCCAGCGCGTGTTGCTGCCGGTGCGAACCGGGTACTGCTCCAGCAGGGCATCGACATCCACGAGGCTGGTCTCGCGCGCCCAGGTGAGGAACAGGCGCACGGCCTTCACGCTGGCGCAGCAGGACAGCAGTTGCCCGAGCAAGTCCTTGCGGGGGGAACGCAGTCCATCAAAGAGGTTGCGGGCCTCTTCGAGGCTCTGCTTGACGCCGGCTTCGTACAGCATCTCCAGAACGGCACGCTCGGGGGCTGCCACCCGCAGATCCTCGGGCAGGCCAGGCGGCGTGGTCAGGGTCTTGCCGGCCAGCGCCGTGTCCGGCCAGTCGAACAGGCGGGCGTGGACATAGCGGGCCGGAAAGCGCGAAGTGAACCAGGCCGGCAACGCGAAGCGACCGTCGCCCCACAGCACCAGCGTCTCCCGGCTACCCAGGTTGTGCCGCACACCCTGCAGGGCCAGGGCGCTCTTGCCGCCGACGTGCAGGTCGGGCACGCGCTGTTGCAGGAACTTCAGCGCACCGTAGACCCCGAACTCATCGTTCGGGAAGGCATAGACGCCATGGGCCAGGCGCACGAGCCACCCGCCGTCGGCATAGTGGGCGGCGAGCTGGGGCGACACCCCGAACTGGCTCAGGGTGGCAAGGTCGAACGGCGCCCCGCGGGGGAGTCCCGCCTGCAGCCGCTTGATTACCTGGTGCCGAGAATTTCCGTCCATGTTATAAAAATAACACAGAATCCAATCGACCCCTAGAGCCATTGCAAGAAGTTGCAGGGAAAGTAGCATAAGGTTTGATTTATCGTGCAGAATCTAATCGACCTGCGACCCGAGCCAACCCGGCTCTGCCGGCCGCAACCCGCCCTCCTGATCGCGGTCTATGCTGGAGGGCAGGCCACGACCGGCCGCTCCGCGAGGTGAGGCACCACTGAAGCCGAGGCATATGAGCATGACCACCAACACGCACAACGGGCGCTGGAGCCACCGGCTGGGCCCGGGGGCTGGCCGTGCCTGGCGTGGATACCTGCGCCGCGAGCAGCGTGTCGCCGGCTGGCTGGCGACGCGCGGGGCGCCCGCGGGCGCGGCGACGGCGGTGCTCTGGATCGTCAAGCTCGCCGTGCTCGGTGCGCTGCTCTACTCCGCGTTCTGGCTGGCGCTGCTGCTGGCCTTTGCGGTGATCGCTGCCTGGATGGTGCGCAACGTCGATGCCGATGAAAGCAGTGATGATGACGAGCCTCAATGGCGAAACGGCCTGGACGGATACGGTCTCTACCGGGGCGAGGTACGCATCGACGGCGGCAGCGCGGACGACGAGTAGTTCGTAAGCATCCGGGGAACACACATTGACGAACGGCCGCGCGAGCGGCCGTCAGTTTTCTGGGGAGTGAGTTAACGC
>OFIS01000190.1_pt1 | contig 61231 bp, 59 predicted proteins | sample 1775071 | NCBI WGS metagenome assembly OFIS01 (sample SAMN08195774, study PRJEB24354) | sludge metagenome | isolation source: sludge from phenol fed wastewater aerobic bioreactor C | place: India: Nagpur | collected 2016-09-17
CGCCGGCCTGGCCTACGGCGAGAAGACCCACCTCTCGGTCATGGAATACTGGCGCTGGTGGGTGGTCCACCTGTGGGTCGAAGGCTTCTTCGAAGTGTTCGCCACCGCGGCGCTGGCCTTCATCTTCTCGACCATGGGCCTGGTGTCCAAGCGCGGCGCCACGATCGCCAGCCTGAGCTCGGCCGTGCTGTTCATGCTGGGCGGCACGCCGGGCACCCTGCACCACCTGTATTTCTCGGGCACCACCACTCCGATCATGGCCATCGCCGCCTCGTTCAGCGCCCTGGAGGTCGTGCCGCTGGTCGTGCTGGGCTACGAGGCCTGGGAAAACTGGCGCCTGAAGGACCGCGCGCCGTGGATGGAAAACCTGCGCTGGCCGCTGAAGTTCTTCGTCGCCGTGGCCTTCTGGAACATGCTCGGCGCCGGGGTGTTCGGCTTCATGGTCAACCCGCCGATCGCGCTCTACTACATCCAGGGCCTGAACACCACGGCGGTGCACGCGCACGCGGCCCTGTTCGGCGTGTACGGCTTCCTGGCCCTGGGCTTCACGCTGTTCGTGCTGCGCTACCTGCGTCCCAACATGCAGTTCAATGAAAGCCTCATGAAGACGGCGTTCTGGTGCATGAACATCGGCCTGGTGATGATGATCTCCCTGAGCCTGCTGCCCATCGGCCTGATGCAGTTCCACGCCAGCTACAGCGTGGGCACCTGGTGGGCCCGCGGCGAGGTCTTCATGCAGCAGGAAATCCTGCAGACGCTGCGCTGGACGCGCACCTTCGGCGACGTGGTGTTCATCGTCGGCGGCCTGGGCGTGATGTGGCAGGTCGTGACCGCGCTGCTGGACGGCAAGGCCGCTCCGGCCCCCGCCACCGACGCCGGCCTGGCCGCGCAACGCACGTAAACGGTTTCGTCTTGCACGAGGGGCGCCCGAAACGGGCCCCCGACCCGGCCCGCCTCGAAAGAGGCGGGCTTTTTCGTTCCCGCGTGCGCGCCGCCGGGAGCTTCCCGCGCGGGCTGGCCGGTCCTCAGACCCCGATGTCCTCGTTCCAGAGGCGCGGGTGCTCGGCGATGAAGCGGCGCATCATCTCCAGGCATTCGGGGTCCTGCAGGACCTCGATCCGGACGCCGCGCGAGCGCAGCAGGTCTTCCTCGCCCATGAAGGTCTGGTTCTCGCCGATGATCACGCGGGGAATGCCGTACAGCAGGATCGTGCCGCTGCACATGGCGCACGGCGACAGGGTGGTGTAGAGCACGGATTCGCGGTAGACGTCGGCTGCGCGGCGGCCGGCGTTTTCGAGCGCGTCCATCTCGCCGTGCAGGATGGCGCTGCCTTTCTGCACGCGCTGGTTGTGGCCGCGGCCGATGATCTCGCCGCGATGCACGATCACCGAGCCGATGGGGATGCCGCCCTCGGCCAGTCCCTGGCGCGCTTCCTCGATGGCCGCCCGCATGAAGGGGTCGCTCATGGCTTCGTCTCCCGGAAAATGGTTCTCGAAGCCTGCATGATACGGGCGCGGGACGGCTGGGGGAAGCCGGACCGTCCCGCCTGGCTGCCCGAACCGGCCGCCTCGCCGCGCGCCGCAGCGCCGTTCAGATGGCCTGCGCGGCCCGTGCGCCGGCGCGCGCGCCGAGGGCGCCCAGCACGAAGGTCAGCAGCAGCGTCGGCAGGGCGCTGCCGTACTGCGGCGCCCAGTGCGCCAGGGCGTGGTAGACCGCGATCCCCAGCACCCAGGTCAGGGCGGGGGCGGCATGCAGGGCGCGCGGCGCGTCGGCCAGGCGCGCCGGCTGCGTGCCCAGGCGCCCCAGGATGGTGCCGAACAGCGGCACGAACACCGAGCTGAGCGTCAGCAGGAAGGGCTCCAGCGTGTGCATGGGCAGCACCATCGCCAGCCCGATCGAGGCCGCGGCCAGGAGCGTGCCCCAGGTCTTCAGGCTGGCGCCCTGCCACAGGCTGTGGGCGGACACGGAACCCGAATACAGGTCGCCGTAGGTGTTGTCCAGCTCGTCGATCAGGATCAGGCCCAGGGCCACCAGGCCGCCCTGCGCCAGCAGCAGGGCGGCGACCATGTCGAGATCCGGGCCGGTGACGGCGATCACCAGCACGCCCAGCGCGTAGCACCAGATGTTGGCGATCGCGTAGCCCAGCCACGTGCCGCCCAGGGCGCCCCGGCCGCTGCGGCCGTGCCGGGCGTAGTCCGCGACCAGCGGCAGCCACGACACCGGCATGGCGATCACCAGGTCCAGCGCCTGGAAGGCGTTCATGCTGCCGTCGCCGGCGCGCAGCCACAGGGCGCGCAGGCCCTCGGCGTCCAGCTTGAGGGCGAACTGGACGCTCAGCCAGATCAGCGACAGGATCACCAGGGGCAGGCCGATGCGGCTGACGATGCGCCGCACCAGCGTGATCATGGAGCCGCGCAGCAGGGCCAGGACGACCAGCCCCCAGAACAGGGTGGGCAGCACCAGGCCCGTGTCCAGGCCCAGGGCCTGGCGGGCGATGGCGGCGGTGCCGTCGCGCATCACGACCAGCTCGAAGGTCGCCCAGCCGAGCAGCTGCGCGATGTTCAGCAGCACCGGCAGGCGGGCGAAGCGCTGGCCGTAGACGGCGTGGATCAGGCCGGCGCTGGACAGGCCGCTGTCGCAGCCCAGGCGGGCCACCCAGGCCAGCAGGCCGGCTCCCAGGATCGAGCCGAAGACCACGGCGGCCAGGGCGTCGCGCGTGCCCAGTGCCGGCACCAGGTAGGCGCCGACCTGGATCACCAGCAGGCCCACGCCCAGGCTGAACCAAAGGGCGGCGTGATCGTGCCAGCCGAACACGCGTTCGGGGGCGGAGGAAATGGGGGAAGCGGATGTCTGCATGGCGTGCCTGTCGGAAAAGGCAGGGGGCAGACGCGGGCGGCGCACGAGCAGCCGCCGTGGCGAGCTGCTTTCCTGCGCGAGGATGATCTCAATCAGGTTCGAAGGGACTGTCTCAGCCGCCGCGGCGGCACCCCTAGCGAGGCTCGGTAAAAGGCGTATCGGGTTCGATTGTAGGATCGGCCCGGCCGGCGGGCAAGCCTGGTCGAAATGCCTGGTCGAAGTGCCTGGTCGAAGTGCCTAGTCGAAGTGCACGATCTCGAAGCTCAGCCGGCCCTGTTCGTCGCGGCCGACGGAATAGCCCAGGCGCTCGCGCACGCTGTTGTCGGGATGGAAGGTGAGCACCACCGGCTTGATGTGCTCCAGCTCGGATTCCTGGATGTATTCCGAGTTGGCGATGATGACCTCGTCGCCGCGCTGGCAGGTGCGCGCCGCGGCGCCGTTCAGGATGCAGCAGCGCGAGCCGCGTTCGCCGTAGATCACGTAGGTGCTGATGCGGGCGCCGGAATTCTTGTTCCAGATGTCCACGAATTCCATGGGCAGGATGCCGGCGGCCTCGCAGTGGTCGGGGTCCAGGGTGATGGAGCCGTGGTAGTCCAGGTCGGCCCCGGTGACGCGGATGCCATGCAGTTTGGCGCGGACGATTTTTCTCACTTGGAAGTCCGGAGAAGGAAATTGAGCAGGCGACATTCTAGCGCGTTGCGTCGCAGCATCAGTCCGCCACGGGAAATTGCTCCCGGACATGTGCAGATCATTATAATCAAATGTTCATGGAATGAGGCTGTGTTCCGCAGGGGCGGCACGAGCGCCGAATTCGGCATGCGGATCATCGGACGGGACATCATGTTGTTTGCTGCGCGGGAAGCCTTGAAAGCGGGGCTGTGGTCTCCCCGGCATTGGGCGGGCAACATCGCGGCGGGCGTGATCGTCGGCGTCGTGGCGCTGCCGCTGGCCATGGCCTTCGCGATCGCCTCGGGGGTCAAGCCCGAGCAGGGCCTCTACACCGCCATCGTGGCGGGGGTGGTGGTGTCCCTGTTCGGCGGCAGCCGCGTGCAGATCGCCGGCCCCACGGGCGCCTTCATCGTCATCCTGTCGGGCATCGTCGCCGAGCACGGCGTCGCGGGCCTGCAGCTGGCCACCCTCATGGCCGGCCTGATGCTGTGCGCCTTCGGCCTGGCCCGCCTGGGCGGCGTGATCCGCTACATCCCGCTGCCGGTGATCCTGGGCTTCACGGCCGGCATCGGCATCATCATCTGGGTCGGGCAGTGGCAGGCCTTCTTCGGGCTGCCGGCGGTGCCGGGCCATTTCTTCCACGAAAAGCTCTGGTTCCTGCTGCGCAACCTGCCGCGGCTGGATCCGGTGACCACCGCCTTCGGCTTCGGCTCGCTGGCGCTGGTGCTGCTGCCGCGGCGGGTGCGGATCCTGCAGCGCGTCCCCGGGCCGCTGCTGGCGCTGGTCGCGGCGACGGTCCTGCAGGGCGTCGCCCAGTTCCCGCATCTGGCCACCATCGGCAGCACCTTCGGCGACCTGCCGCGCGGGCTGCCGTTGCCCCACTGGCCGGGGGGCGGGCTCGACCGGATCGTGCCGCTGATCGGCCCGGCGTTCACCATCGCCCTGCTGGGCGCCATCGAATCGCTGCTGTCGGCCGTCGTCGCCGACGGCATGGCCGGCACGCGGCACGACTCGAACGCCGAGCTGTTCGGCCAGGGCCTGGCCAACGTGCTCAGCCCGCTGTTCGGCGGCATCGCGGCCACGGGCGCCATCGCGCGCACGGCCACCAGCATCCGCAGCGGCGGCACCGCGCCGCTCGCCGGGGTGGTCCATGCCGTGGTGCTGGCCCTGGTGCTGCTGGCGTTCGCGCCGCTGGCGCGCAACATCCCCCTGGCCACCCTGGCCGCGATCCTGTTCGTCGTCGCCTGGAACATGAGCGAGGCGCATCGCGTGGTGCGCCTGGTCCGGCACGCGCCGCGCGCGGACGCCGTCATCCTGTGCCTGACCCTGCTGCTGACGGTCTTCGCCGACCTGGTCGTGGCGGTCAACATCGGCATCGTGCTGTCCGTGCTGCACTTCCTGCGCCGCATGGCCTCCAGCGTCGACGTGGCGCCCGTGACGCTCCCGGACGCGGTCTCCGCGCCGGCGGCCGGGCCGCGCGTGCGCGCCCTGCGGGTGCGGGGGCCGCTGTTCTTCGCGGCGGTCGAATCGCTGCGGGCGGCGTTCCGGGGCGAGCATGCGGCCGTGCTGATCCTGTGCCTGGAACAGGCGCCGTTCGCGGACGCCACGGCGCTGCAGGCGCTGGACGACGAGATCGCGGCCGCGCACGGGCGCGGCGTGCGCGTGATCCTGTGCGGCGCCGACCCCCGCATCCGCGCCAAGCTGCACCGCATGGGCACCCTGTCCCGGCTGGGCGCGGGCGACTTCCAGCCGGACCTGGCCGCGGCGCTGTCTGCGGCGCAGGCCGGGACACCGGGCGGGGCGGAGGCTGCGGCGGAGAGCGCGCAGGACGGTGCGGGGCGGGGCGCCGCGGGGCGGACGGTGCCGGCGCCCGCCTGAGGCGTCCGTTCGCCGGAGCGCGGCCCGGCGCGGGCCGGGAATGAGGCCGCTGCGGCCCTACGTCCGCGGACGCGGCGGCTTGCTGGGCGCCCAGTCCACCCCGTGCCGGGCCAGGTATTCGCGGATCAGCTGCCGCACCACCTGCGAGGGCGTCAGATCCTGGGCGGCGCAGAGCCGCTCGAAGGCCTGCTTCTTGTTCGGATCGACCAGCACCGTCAGGCGGGCGGTCTTGTGTTCCAGCGGGGTCGGGCTCATGGTTCGGGTCTGGGGCCTCTGTTCACACGCATCAGGGAGTGGGCATCGGGGGGCGGACCGGCGCGGCGGCCGGCAGCGGAGTTCCGTTTCGCAGGGTTTCCCGCAGGCGCGCTTCCAGGGCCTCCGGGAAGCCCGGCTGCGAGGCCGGCGGCAGCAGGCGGTCCAGCGTCTCGATCCGGCCGGCGTCGTAGCGGCGGGCCGAGCCGAGCGCGGCTTCCAGCGCGTTGGCGCGCGCCGTCAGTTCGGCGGGATCGCAGCGGACCAGGATCAGCGCGTGGACGAGCCCCACGTGGCGGTCGGGCGCATGGCCCGGGACGCGCCGCCAGACCTGCGCGGTGCCGGCGATCTTGCGGACGGGGGCCGGCACGGCCAGATTGTACCTGCCATCGCAGAACGAGCCTTCGACCGCCTGCGCGCGGGCCTGGATGCCGAAGGCGGCGAGCGCCTCCGCGATCAGCGCGCACAGGTGGCGGTAGAGGGCTTCGGAATGATCGAGCGGCCGGCCGGAAAAGGCCTGCGCCAGGCTCAGGTTCAGGATGCCCGGCCCCTGGGGCACCACGCCGCCGCCCGACTGGCGCACGTGGACGGGGCAGCCGCGCGCGGCGAATTCGGCCTGGACCGCCGCGAATCCCGGCCGGGCCGCGTAGGTGCGCGGCACCACCAGCCCGGGCGCCGTCTGCCAGAGACAGGCGACCGGCTCGCGGGCGGCCGGGGCCAGCAGGATCTCGTCGGCCAGCGGGCCGGCCTCGGCGGGCGCGTCCAGCAGGCGGTAATGGACGGGGCGCGGGTCCGGCATGGCCCTAGGACAGCTGGGTCGCCGCGAAGGTGTCGTCGTCCATGAACAGGTAGCGGATCGCGTCGATCAGCCCCACCACGACGGCCAGGGGCAGGAAGATCCAGCAGAGGATCAGCAGGCCCAGGCCCCAGCCGATCTGGCCCAGGTAGAAGCGGTGCGCGCCCAGCCAGCCGAGGAAGACCGCCAGCACGATGGCGATCCGGCGCTGCCCGGCCGGGCGCCCCAGGGCCTCGCCGCGCGAGCGCAGCACCCACTGGCTGGCGGGGATGGTCAGGACGATGGCCAGCAGGACCCTGCCGGCGTGGCTGCGCAGGTAGTCCGCCGCGGCGAAGTACAGGTCGCCGAAATTGCGGATCAGCACGCCTGTCAGGGACGAGATCCAGTCGAAGACCTCGCGCAAGACGGTCTCTCCGAAGCTCAGGGCGAGCAGGATGACGAGGAAGATCGCCACGACCAGGATCAGTTTTTTCAGCATGGGTGTCCTGTGCTTGAGGAGGCCGCGGGCTGCGTGGCCGCCGGGCGCCCGGCGAGGCGGGCGCAAACCCCCATTCTATCCGGGATGGCCCGGATCGCGGGCGGCCCGGTCTTCGGCCGCGTCCGTGCGCGCGCCCTCAGCGCGCGCAGGCCTGGCGGATCGCGTGGTCCCACTCGGCCAGCCGCCCGGCCGCCTGGTCGCGCGGCATGGCCGGCTCGAAGCGCCGCTCGACGCGCCAGAGCGATTCCAGTTCCTGCAGGTCGGCGTAGACGCCCGCCTGCAGGCCGGCCAGGAAGGCCGCCCCCTGCGCCGTGGTCTCCACCATGGTGGGGCGCAGCACGGGGATGCCCAGCAGGTCCGCCTGGAACTGCATCAGCAGGTCGTTGACGCAGGCGCCGCCGTCCACGCGCAGTTCCCGCAGCGGCGCCGCGCCGGCCGCCTGGGCGTCGCGCCCCATGGCCTGCAGCAGGGCGGCGCTCTGGTAGGCGATGCTCTCCAGCGCGGCCCGGGCGATGTGCGCCATGGTGGTGCCGCGCGTCAGGCCGGTGATGGTGCCGCGCGCGTCCGGATCCCACCAGGGCGCGCCCAGGCCGGTGAAGGCGGGCACGAACATCACCCCGCCCGAGTCCGGCACGCTGCGGGCCAGTTCCTCGATGTCGCTGCTGCGCACGAAGGCGCGCAGGCCGTCGCGCAGCCACTGGACCACGGCGCCGCCGACGAAGATGCTGCCTTCCAGGGCGTAGGCGGGCCGGGCGTCGGGCTGCGCCGCGCTGGTCGTCACCAGGCCATTGCCGGACACCTGGAAGCGCTCGCCCGTGTGCATCAGCATGAAGCAGCCCGTGCCGTAAGTGTTCTTGGCCATGCCGGGGCGGAAGCACGCCTGGCCGAACAGGGCGCTCTGCTGGTCGCCGGCCACGCCGCAGATCGGCACCGCGTGGCCCAGCAGCTGCGGATCGGTGGCGCCGTAGTCGGCCGATGAGGGCAGGATGCGCGGCATCATGCGCGCCGGCACGTCCAGCCGGTCCAGCAGGTCCGGGTCCCAGGCGTTGCGGTGCACGTCCATCAGCATGGTGCGCGCGGCGTTGCTGACGTCGGTCAGGTGATGCCGGCCGCCGGTCAACTGCCAGATCAGCCAGCTGTCCACGGTGCCGAACAGCAGCTCGCCCGCCTCGGCGCGGGCGCGCGCGCCGGGCACGTGGTCGAGGATCCATTTCAGCTTGGTGGCCGAGAAATAGGCGTCGATGCGCAGCCCGGTGCGGTTCAGGATCTCCGGCTCCAGCCCCTGCGCGCGCAGTTCCGCGCAGGTGGGCTCGGCGCGGCGGTCCTGCCAGACGATGGCGCGGTGGATCGGCTCTCCCGTGCGGCGGTCCCAGACCACGGTGGTCTCGCGCTGGTTGGTGATGCCGATGGCGCGGATGTCGCGCGCGGCGATGCCGGCGCGGTGGATGGCCTCGCCGATGGTGTCGCGCTGCGTCTGCCAGATCTCCAGCGGGTCGTGCTCGACCCAGCCGGGCTGGGGATAGTGCTGGGTGAATTCCCGCTGCGCCAGGCCCACGATGCGGCCCTGGCGGTCGAAGACGATGCTGCGGGTGCTGGAAGTGCCCTGGTCCAGGGCGAGCAGATAGGTCATGGGGAGTCCTCAGGGGGCGATGACGCAGTCCACGCCGGCGGTCTTGAGCAGGCCGGGGAAGGGCTCCGGCGGGCGGGCGTTGGTGAACAGGCGGCCGATCTGGGACAGGTCTCCCAGCCGGACCATGGCCGGCCGGTGGAACTTGCTGGTGTCGGCGGCCATCCAGACCTCGCGGGCCGACTGCATGATGGCCTGGGACACCTTCACCTCGCGGAAATCGTAGTCGCGCAGCGTGCCGTCGGCCTCGATGCCGGAGATGCCCATCAGGGCGATGTCGGCGCGGAACTGGCGGATGAATTCCACCGTGGCCTCCCCCACGATGCCCAGGTCGCGGGAGCGCACGCTGCCGCCGGCCAGGATGACTTCGCAGCCGGGCTGCTGGCCCAGGGTGCAGGCCACGTTGACGTTGTTGGTGATGACGCGCAGCCCCGTGTGGCCGGACAGCGCGCGCGCGATCGCCTCCGTGGTGGTGCCAATGTTGATCAGCAGCGAACAGTCGTTGGGGATCTCGCGGGCGATGGCGCGCGCGATGCGCTCTTTTTCGGCGGCGTGCAGCTGGGCGCGCTGGCGGTAGGCGATGTTCTCGATGGTCGAATTGGGCAGCCGCACCCCGCCGTGGAAGCGCACCAGCAGGTTGGCCTCGGCGAGGCGCTGGACGTCGCGGCGCACGGTCTGGACCGTGACGTCCAGGTCGCCGGCCAGGGTTTCCAGGCTGCAGGAGCCCGTGCCCTGCAGGCGGTTGAGCAGCTTGATCTGGCGCGGATTGGGATGCATGGGAGTGGCCTTCGACACGACGGACACACTGTACAGCGAAAGAAAAGGAAAGAATCTTAGGGTTTATATGGACAGCAAAAAGAGTAAAAACGAACAATAATTCACAAAAAGGAACTTTCGGAGTAAGCGCTCATGCAACTCGAGCTGGTTCGCGTCGGCAAGAAGGTCGGTGCCGAAACCTGGCTGCATCCGCTGGATCTGGCGCCGCGGGAATCCGCCGTCACGGTCCTGCTGGGCGTGACCCGCGCCGGCAAGACCAGCCTGATGCGGCTGATGGCCGGGCTGGACGTGCCCACCACCGGCCAGGTCCTGGTCGACGGCGCGGACGTCACCGGGCTGCCGGTGCGCCGCCGCAACGTCGCCATGGTGTATCAGCAGTTCATCAATTACCCCTCCATGACGGTCGCCGCCAACATCGCCTCGCCCCTGCGGCTGCGCGGCGAGGCCGATTTCATGCCGCGGGTGCGCGAAATCGCGCGCGCCCTGCACATCGACGAATTCCTCGACCGCCTGCCCTCCGAGCTGTCCGGCGGCCAGCAGCAGCGCGTCGCCCTGGCGCGCGCCCTGGCCAAGGACGCGCCGCTGATGCTGCTGGACGAGCCGCTGGTCAATCTCGACTACAAGCTGCGCGAGGAACTGCGCGAAGAACTCGGCGCCCTGTTCGACCAGGGCCGCTCCACCGTCGTCTACGCCACGACCGAGCCCGGCGAGGCGCTGCTGCTCGGCGGCTACACGGCCGTGCTGGACCAGGGCGAGCTGCTGCAGTACGGCCCGACGCTGGACGTGTTCCGGCGGCCCGCGTCGATCCGGGTGGCGCGCGCCTTCAGCGATCCGCCCATGAATTTCCTGGCGGCCCGGGCCGACCGCGCGGCGGTCAGCCTGCGGGCGCTGGCCGGCGTGAGCCTGCCGGCGGGGCGGGACGTGCCCGAGGGCGACGTGACCGTCGGACTGCGGGCCGTCGATCTCTCGCTCGCCGATCAGGGCGGCGACTGCCGGATCCCGGGGCGGGTCCAGCTCGCCGAGATCTCCGGCTCCTCCACCTACGTCCACGCCGAAACGCCGGCCGGCAATCTGGTGGCCCAGATGCCGGGCGTCCGGCATCACGGCCTGGGCGATGCCGTCACCCTGCATTTCTCCAGCCGCCGGGCCTATGTGTTCGGTCCCGACGAAACCCTGCTGCGGGCGCCCCTGGCGCAGGAGGCCTGACATGGCGCGCATCGAACTCCAGCTGGCCCACAGCTACGCGCGCAGCGTGCGCTCCGATGCCGACTACGCGCTGCTGCCGCTGGACATCGTCTTCGAGGACGGCGGGGCCTACGCCCTGCTGGGGCCGTCGGGCTGCGGCAAGACCACCATGCTCAACATCATCTCGGGCCTGGTCACGCCTTCGCACGGCACCATCCGCTTCGACGGCGCGGACCGCACCCGCGCCACGCCCCAGGAGCGCAACATCGCCCAGGTGTTCCAGTTCCCCGTCATCTACGACACCATGACGGTGGGCGAGAACCTGGCGTTCCCGCTGCGCAACCGCAAGGTGCCGGAAGCCCGCATCCGCGAGCGCGTCGGGCGCATCGCGGAAATGCTCGACCTGTCCGCCCAGCTCGACCAGCGCGCGGCCAATCTGGCGGCCGACGCCAAGCAGAAGATCTCCCTGGGGCGCGGGCTGGTGCGCCCGGACGTCTCGGCGGTGCTGTTCGACGAGCCGCTGACGGTGATCGACCCCCACCTGAAATGGGAACTGCGCCGCAAGCTCAAGCAGATCCACCACGAACTGAAGCTGACCCTGATCTACGTCACCCACGACCAGGTCGAGGCCATGACCTTCGCCGACCAGGTCCTGGTGATGGCGCGCGGCCGGGTGGTCCAGCAGGGCACCCCGGAAGACCTGTTCGAGCGCCCGCGCCATACCTTCGTGGGACATTTCATCGGCTCGCCGGGCATGAACCTGCTGCCGGTCGAGGCGCGTGCCGACGGCGCGCTCTGGCTGGACGGCCAGTGCCTCGGGCGCCCGGACGCCCTGGCGCTGCCCGCCGGGCCGCTCACCCTGGGCATCCGCCCCGAATACCTGCGCCTGGCGCCCGCGGGCGGTCCCGACACCGTGCCGGCCACCGTGTCCCAGGTGCGCCACCTGGGCACCAGCCAGCTGCTCGGCGTTCGGATCGGCGGCCACGAGGCGAAGGCCCACCTGCCGGCCGAGGCCGCGCCGCCCGCCGAAGGCGCGCTGGTGCACCTGGCCCTGATCGGCCCGCATACCCGCTACTACCGCAACGAGGAGCTGATCGGATGAGCACCCCTGCGAAACCCGTCAACCAGAAAGCCTGGTGGCTGATCCTGCCGGTGATCCTGTGCGTGGCGTTCTCGGCCATCATCCCGCTGATGACCGTGGTCAACTATTCCGTCCAGGACATCATCTCGCCGGACAACGCCGTGTTCGTCGGCACCGAATGGTTCACCAGCATCATGCGCGACGAGGACCTGCACGCCGCGCTGTGGCGGCAGCTGCTGTTCTCCGGCGCGGTGCTGGCCATCGAGATCCCCCTCGGGGTGGCGCTGGCCCTGTCCATGCCGGCGCGCAGCTGGCGCGCCTCGGCCGTGCTGGTGATCGTCTCCCTGTCGCTGCTGATTCCCTGGAACGTCGTGGGCACGATCTGGCAGATCTTCGGCCGCACGGACATCGGCCTGTTCGGCTGGACGCTGGCCCGCCTGGGGCTGGACTACAGCTACGTCGGCAATCCCGTCCACGCCTGGCTCACCGTGCTGCTGATGGACGTCTGGCACTGGACGCCGCTGGTGGCGCTGCTCGCCTACGCCGGCCTGCAGTCCATCCCCGAGGCCTACTACCAGGCCGCCAGCATCGACGGCGCGAGCAAATGGGCCGTGTTCCGCTACATCCAGCTGCCCAAGATGCGCGGCGTGCTGATGATCGCCGTGCTGCTGCGCTTCATGGACAGCTTCATGATCTACACCGAGCCCTTCGTGCTGACCGGCGGCGGGCCGGGCAACTCCACCACCTTCCTCAGCCAGTACCTGACGCAGAAGGCCATCGGCCAGTTCGACATGGGGCCCGCGGCCGCCTTCTCGCTGATCTATTTCCTCATCATCCTGATGTTCTGCTTCGTCCTGTACAACTGGATGCTGCGCGTCGGCACCCGGGATTCGGAGGCCGCCCATGACTGACCGCTCGTTCCTGCCGCGCAAGCGCACCGTCTTCCTGATCCTGTACCTGCTGTTCGCCCTGGTCCCCATCTACTGGATGGTGGTCATGAGCTTCAAGACCAACCAGGGCATCCTGGCCGAGTTTTCGCTGTTTCCCCGCGAGTTCACGCTGGACAACTACCGGCTGATCCTGACCGATCCCTCCTGGTACATGGGCTACGTCAACAGCCTGATCTACGTCTGCATGAACATGGTCATGGCGATCGCCGTGGCCCTGCCGGCGGCCTACGCCTTCTCGCGCTATTCCTTCCTGGGCGACAAGCACGTGTTCTTCTGGCTGCTGACCAACCGCATGACGCCGCCGGCCGTGTTCCTGCTGCCGTTCTTCCAGCTCTACACCACCCTGGGCCTGATGGACACGCACTGGGCCGTGGCGCTGGCGCACCTGCTGTTCAACGTGCCGCTGGCCGTCTGGATCCTGGAAGGCTTCATGAGCGGCATCCCCCGCGAAATCGACGAGACCGCCTATATAGACGGCTACAGCTTTCCGCGCTTCTTCCTGACGATCTTCCTGCCGCTGATCAAGTCGGGGGTGGGGGTGGCGGCCTTCTTCTGCTTCATGTTCAGCTGGGTGGAGCTGCTGCTGGCGCGCACGCTCACCAGCGTCGACGCCAAGCCCATCGTGGCCATCATGACCCGCACGGTCTCGGCCTCGGGCATGGACTGGGCCACCCTCGCGGCGGCCGGCACGCTCACCATCGTGCCCGGCGCCATCGTCATCTGGTTCGTGCGCCACTACATCGCGAAGGGCTTCGCGATGGGCCGGGTCTAGCGCCCGTTCACGCTCAAGGAATACGCCATGTTCGACTGGATGGTCTGGACCACCCCCACCGCCGTGTTCTTCATCTGCATCGCGCTGATGCTGGCCGCCATGACGGTCTGGGAGATCCGCTCGCCCACGGTGCTGCGCAAGGGCTTCCTGCCGATGGCGACCACGCGCGGCGACCGCCTGTTCATCGGCCTGCTGGTGGCCGCCTACATCAACCTGGCCTTCCTCGGCCTGGGCGAGACCTTCATGGACTGGTTCGCCCTGGACGAGGAGCCCTCCGTCTGGATCAGCTTCGTCCTGTCCATGGGGGCGCTGGCGTTGATCATGAAAAAAGGATGATATTTCCAGCGCCAGCCTATTTCCCCGGGCGGCGCCGGCAGACAGGGCAGGGGAGCACACAGAGGAGAACATGATGAGATTCCGCCATACCGCCTTGGCGCTGGCCGTCGCTTGCGCCCTGGGAGGCCAGGCCGCCTGGGCCGGCCAGGCAGAGGCCCAGAAGTGGGTCGACAACGAATTCCAGCCGTCCACGCTGAGCAAGGACCAGCAGATGGCCGAAATGCAGTGGTTCATCGACGCCGCGGCCAAGCTCAAGGCCAAGGGCGTCAATGAAATCAACGTGGTGTCCGAGACCATCACCACCCACGAATACGAATCCAAGGTCCTCGCCAAGGCCTTCGAGGAAATCACCGGCATCAAGGTCCACCACGACCTGATCCAGGAAGGCGACGTGGTCGAGAAGCTGCAGACCTCCATGCTGTCGGGCAAGTCCATCTACGACGGGTGGATCTCCGATTCCGACCTGATCGGCATGCACTACCGCTACGGCGTGGTCCTGTCGCTCACCGACTACATGGAAGGCGCCGGCAAGGAATACACCAATCCGGGCCTGGACCTGAAGGACTTCATCGGCACCTCCTTCACCACCGCGCCGGACGGCAAGATGTACCAGCTGCCCGACCAGCAGTTCGCCAACCTGTACTGGTTCCGCTACGACCTGTTCAACCGTCCCGACCTGAAGGAAAAGTTCAAGGCCAAGTACGGCTACGAACTGGGCGTGCCGGTCACCTGGACCGCCTACGAGGACATCGCCAAGTTCTTCTCCGAGGACATCAAGACCCTGGACGGCAAGCCCATCTACGGCCACATGGACTACGGCAAGAAGGATCCGTCCCTGGGCTGGCGCTTCACCGACGCCTGGCTGTCGATGGCGGGCTCGGCCGACAAGGGCACCCCCAACGGCCTGCCGGTGGACGAATGGGGCATCCGCGTGGCCGACGACAAGTGCACGCCGGTGGGCGCCTCCGTGGCGCGCGGCGGGGCGACCAACTCGCCGGCCGCCGTCTACGCCCTGACCAAGTACATCGACTGGATGAAGCAGTACGCGCCCAAGGTGGCGCTGGGCATGACCTTCTCCGAAGCCGGCCCCGTGCCGGCCCAGGGCGAGATCGCCCAGCAGATCTTCTGGTACACCGCCTTCACGGCCGACATGACCAAGAAGGGCCTGCCGGTGGTCAACGAGGACGGCACGCCCAAGTGGCGCATGGCGCCGGCCCCGCACGGCCCCTACTGGAAGGACGGCATGCAGAACGGCTACCAGGACGTGGGCTCGTGGACCTTCTTCAAGGACCACGATCCGGACAAGGTCGCCGCCGCCTGGCTGTACGCCCAGTTCGTGACCGCCAAGACGACCTCGCTGAAGAAATCCATCGAGGGCCTGACCTTCATCCGCGACAGCGACATCCACAGCGACTACTTCACGCAGAACGCCAACAAGTACGGCGGCCTGATCGAGTTCTACCGCAGCCCGGCGCGCGTGGCCTGGACCCCGACCGGCACCAACGTGCCCGATTATCCGAAGCTGGCGCAACTGTGGTGGCGCAACGTGTCCCAGGCGATCGCCGGGGAAAAGACGCCGCAGCAGGCCATGGACAATCTGGCCAACGAGATGGACAAGGTCATGTCCCGCCTGGAACGCGCCGGCATGAAGCGCTGCGCGCCGAAGCTCAACGAAAAGAGCGATCCGGCCAAGTGGCTCAGCGACGAGCACGCCCCGTGGAAGAAGCTCGCCAACGAGAATCCGAAGCCGGAAACCGTGTCCTACGATTCGCTGCTGCAGGCCTGGAAGGAAGGCCGCGTCCGTTGAGGGGAGTGTGAAAGATGTCCCAGACCGCTGTTCCGCCGCCCGTCACGACGGATCGGGATCGATTGCTGCAGGACCTCGAGGCGCTGTCCGAGGTGGATCTGATCGTCGTCGGCGGCGGCGCCAGCGGGCTGGGCGTCGCCCTGGACGCCCGGCTGCGGGGCCTGTCGGTCCTGCTGCTGGAGTCCCACGATTTCGCCGGCGGCACCTCCTCGCGCGCGACCAAGCTCGTGCACGGCGGGGTCCGCTACCTGGCCCAGGGCAACATCGGCCTGGTGCGCGAGGCCCTGCACGAACGCCGGGCGCTGCTGAACAACGCGCCGCACCTGGCCCAGCCCCTGGCCTTCGTCATGCCCGCCTACCGGCCCTGGGAAGTGCCGTTCTACGGCCTGGGCCTGAAGATCTACGACGCCCTGGCCGGCTCCGCCAGCCTGGGCCGCACCGAATGGCTGGGGCGCGCCGGCACGGCCGCCCGGCTGCCGGGCGTCAACGCGGCCGGCCTGTTCGGCGGCGTGCAGTACTGGGACGGCCAGTTCGACGACGCCCGGCTGGCCCTGGCCCTGGCCCGCACGGCGGCCGCCCAGGGCGCCCTGGTGCTGAATTACTGCCCCGTCGTCGACGTGCTGCACGAAAACGGCCGCGTCGGCGGCGTGCGCTGGCGCGACGCCCGGGATGCCGGCGGGCGCCGCGAGGGCACGGTCCGCGCCCGCTGCGTCATCAACGCCACCGGCGTCTGGGTGGACGAACTCCGCCGCCTGGACGATGCCGCCAGGGGGCAGGACACCGCGCCCATGGTGGCGCCCAGCCAGGGAGTGCACCTGGTAGTGGACCGGTCCTTCATGCCGGCCGACGAAGCCCTGCTGGTGCCGCGCACCCGCGACGGCCGGGTGCTGTTCGCCGTGCCCTGGCTGGGGCACCTGATCCTGGGGACCACCGATACCCCGCGCGACGCCGTCGCCCGCGAGCCGCGGGCGCTGCCCGAGGAAATCGCCTTCATCCTGAACGAATCCGCCCACGTGCTGGCGCGCGCGCCCCGGGCCGGGGACGTGCTCAGCGTCTGGGTCGGGCTGCGCCCCCTGGTGCGGCCGGCGCACGAGGATGAGGCTGGACATGGCGCAGTCCCTGCGGACTGCGCCATGCCTGATGAATCCGAGCCGCTTGCACGCGGCAAGGCGGGGGGCGGCACCAAGACCATCAGTCGCGAGCACACCGTGCGCGTCAGCCCCTCCGGGCTGGTGACCGTGACCGGCGGCAAGTGGACCACCTACCGCTCCATGGCCGAGGACGTCCTGCGCCACTGCCAGGGCGCGGGGCTGCTGCCGGCCCTGCCGCCCTGCCGCACGGCGCATTTCCCGCTGCTGGGCGCGCCGCCGCCCGGCGCGCCCGCCACGCGCCTGACGCACCCGCCGGGGCTGCACGCCTACGGCACCGAGGCCGCCGACGTGCAGGCGCTGCCGGGCGCGGGCAACGAGCTGGGCCTGGGCCTGACCGAGGCCATGGTGCGCCACGCCGCGCGCCGCGAATACGCCCGCACCGTCGAGGACGTGCTGGCCCGGCGCCACCGGATGCTGTTTCTGCATGCGGACCGGGCGATCCAGGTGGCGCCCGCCGTCGCCCGCATCCTGGCCGAGGAAATCGGCTCGGACGGCGATCTGGGCGCCTTCCTGGCCCTGGCCGAACAGTACCGCCACGTGCCGGCCTGAGCGCCGCCTTCCCCGGGGTGCCGCCCCACGGGCCGAAAGGCCCGCGGGGCGCGGCTTTGCGCGGGATTCCGCCGGCCCGTCCATGCGGATACAGGATGTTGCGTCTGTGCAACTTTCATTAGGGTAAGCCAGTGTTTCGTCATGGTTTTCCCTAGATTGCCTTACATATATAAACAAAAATTTCTTTTGTTAAAGGTTAAGTAGCGCCAAATTTGGGGACAGTTAAGGCTATACTCCTACCGTTCATGTCAAATGTGCATGGAAATGTATTTTTGATGTCTGGATTTAATTGTTGTGACGCGTCATTTGTGACAATTGATTCAGGTGCGGGCGGCGCCATCGGCCTGCCTGTGATGAAGCCGGCGCCCGCTTGCGGGCTCCGGTAATAGCCAAAAAGGGATCCCATGTCCACTTTCGATTCCACGCTGTTGAACGACGTCCGCGAAGTCAATCTGTCCTATCTGATGCTGGCCCAGCGGCTACTGCGTGAAAATCTGGCCGCCGGCATGTTCCGACTGGGCTTCGACGCCGACGTCGCGGAAATCATCCTCAATCTGTCGCCGGCCCAGATCGTCCGGCTGGCCAGTTCCAATTCCGTGCTGTGCGCCTTCCGCCTGAACGACGCCCAGCTGCTCAACTCCCTCACCCACGAAGTCCTGGGCGGGGTGCTGCAGCAGGCGCATTCCACCATCCTGATGGCGCGGCAGGAAACCGTGTCCGCCTAGGATCCGGTCAGCGTGTACGGGTCCTAGCATGTCCACCAGCAAGAGCGTTTCCCGAGAAGCCGACGACATCCTGCTCGCCACGGACATGATCCGTCTGGGCGCCCGCCTGCAGGTGCTGCAGGCCGAGACGTCCCTCAGCTACGACCGGCTGGCGCGCCTGTACCGCGAGGTCAAGGGCGCTTCGCCGCCCAAGGGCATGCTGCCGTTTTCGGTGGACTGGTTCATGACCTGGCTGCCGAACATCCATTCCAGCCTGTTCTACAACATCTACCGCTATATGGACACCTTCACCCCGGCGAAGAAATCGCAGGCGCTGGTGGAGGCCTACCGTCTTTATCTGGAGCAGTCCTCGGTGGGGCTGCAGCCCGGCGAGGACGCCGACGAGCCCGTCCTCAGCTTCACGCGCGCCTGGATGCTGGTGCGCTTCTTCGAAAGCGGACTGGTGCAGCTCTCCGGCTGCCAGCAATGCCAGGGCCTGTTCGTCGCCCACGCGCACGATCCCGAGTCAGGATTCGTCTGCGCCATCTGCAAGCCGCCGCCCCGGGCGGGCAAGACCCGCGCGCGCCGCCGGTCGACGGCGCGCATGCCAGCCTGATCCCGTGGCCCCGTCCCGCGGCCTGATTCGGGATTTGTGGACAAAAAGACCTGTTTAACCATGCTTTTGAATGCAGGAAAACAGGGGATGATGGCGGTATTCTGACTCTCGAGGCGCGTGCACGTGTTTATCATCCTGGGGTACCTGATCGTAGGGGTGGGGGTCTTCGCCAGTTTCATCGCCATGGGCGGCCACATGGGCGCCCTGTACCAGCCCTTCGAATTCACGCTCATCGGCGGTGCGGCGCTGGGCGCCTACATCGCCGCCAGCAACGGTGCCTCGGTCAAGCTGCTGATCGAAGCCATCCCCAAGGCCATCAAGCGCAACCCCTACGGCAAGCCGCTCTACATGGAGCTGCTGGCCCTGCTGTACACCCTGCTGAACAAGGCCCGGCGCGACGGGCTGATGTCCATCGAATCCGACATCGAGGATCCCAAGGCCAGCGCCATCTTCACCCAGTATCCCCAGGTCCAGAAGGACGCCAAGCTGATGGAGTTCCTGACCGACTACCTGCGCATCATGATCAGCGGCAACATGAATTCCTTCGAGATCGAAACGCTGATGGACCAGGAGATCGAGGCGCTGCACAACGAGCACCACACTCCCGTCAACGCCGTGCGCGCCGTGGCCGACGGGCTGCCCGCCTTCGGCATCGTGGCCGCCGTGCTGGGGGTGGTCAAGGCCCTGGCGGCGGTCGACCAGCCGCCGGCCGTCCTGGCCGACCTGATTTCCAAGGCCATGGTGGGCACCTTCCTGGGCATCCTGCTGTCCTATGGCTTCTGTGCGCCGTTCGCTTCGGCGGTCGAGCGCCAGTCGGTGGCTTCGATCAAGGTGCTCGAATGCATCAAGGTCACCCTGCTGGCCAGCATGAACGGCTATCCGCCGCCGCTGGCCGTCGAATTCGGCCGCAAGGTCCTGTTCTCCTCCGTCCGTCCCACGTTCTCCGAGCTCGAGGCTCACGTGCGGCAGACGAAGGGCCAGGCGGCGAGCCGCTGACGCGAGGGACGGGGGGCCATGGCCAAACACGACACCGGCCGCATCGTCGTTCGCCGCAAGCGGGCGTACGGCGAGTCCCATCACGGGGGCAGCTGGAAGATCGCCTACGCGGACTTCATGACCGCGATGATGGCGTTCTTCCTCGTGATGTGGCTGCTGCTGCTGGTGCCGAAAAAAGACCTCCAGTCCATCGCCGAGTACTTCCGCATGCCGCTGATGACGGCGATCACGGGCGGCGAGAAAATGGATTCCAGCAAATCCAAGATTCCCGGCGGCGATCCCAGCGTGATCCCCAACCAGCATCCCCTGCCTCCGGCCAGCAGCCTCCGGAACAGCGCCGAAGGCGATCTCGACCTGGACGAGGACCAGGCCGACCAGGAAAGCCTGGAAAACCTGAAGCAGAAGCTCGACAACCTGATCGAGCACAATCCCGTGCTGCGGCAGTTCCGGCCCCAGTTGCTGCTGGACATGACGCCCGACGGCCTGCGGATCCAGATCCTGGACCAGCAGAACCGGCCCATGTTCACCACCGGCAGCGCGGTGGTGCAGACCTACATGCGCGACATCCTGCGCGAGCTCGCCCCGCTGATCAGCGAACTGCCGAACTCGATCACGATCTCCGGCCACACCGACGCGCTGCGCTACGCCTCCGGCGACCGCAACTACAGCAACTGGGAACTGTCGGCCGACCGCGCCAACGCGGCGCGCCGCGAGCTGGTCGCGGGCGGCCTGGTCGAAAACAAGATCAAGCGCATCCTGGGGCTGGGCGACACCGTCGACCTGATCAAGGACGACCCCATGGCGGCGGTCAACCGCCGCATCAGCATCCTGGTGCTGAACCGCCGCGCGGAACGGCGCATCGACGAGCAGAACGCCATCGGCGAGGACGGCGCCAGGATCCGCGAACGGCTGGAAATGCTGCGGCATCCCGGCGCCGTTCCGGGCGCCGCCGGGGCGGGGAACGGCGCCGCGCCACCGGCGCCTCCCGCGCCGGCCGCCGCACCGGCGCCCGCAGTGACCGCACCGGCCGAGATTTCCGCGCCGGCGCCCGCCGTTTCCGCGCCGGCCGCGGGTGCCGCCCCGGGGCCGGGCGCCGCGACCGTATCCCCCCCAGCGGGGCAATCCACAGGTGCGCCGGCGGTTCCCCCGGCCGGCGCGTCCGGTAATCAAGGGTGAGGATGGATCATGAGTGCAGGCGTGGACCTGAGTGAGTTTTTCGACACGTTCTTCGACGAGGCCGACGAACTGCTGACCAATATGGAGCAGCAGCTGCTGAACCTCGACCTGGAGCAGCCGGACCCGGACGTGCTCAACGGCATCTTCCGGGCCGCGCATTCCATCAAGGGCGGGGCGGGCACCTTCGGTTGTTTCGAGGAGCTCGCCAAGACCACCCATTTGCTGGAAAACCTTCTCGACCTGATTCGCCATGGGGAAATGACCCTGCGTCAGGATATGATCGACCTCTTTCTGGAGACCAAGGACGTGTTGACCGACCAAGTCGCCGCCTACCGCGGCTCGGGGAAGCCCGATCAGCAAGTCTATGAGCGCATCTGCGCTCAACTGCGCCAACTCGCCCTGGAACAGCAGGAGCAGGGGCAGGGCGGGGCGCCCGCCGCGGCCCCTGCGGCTGCGGCTCCCGCGGCGCCCGCCGCTGCGGCGGCTCCCGCGGCCCCGGCCGCCCCTCCGCCGGCCGCGCCGGCGCCCCAGGCCGCCGCGCCCGCCCCCTCGGGCGATCTGCCGGTGCGCGTGCGGATCAGCCGCATCCAGGACAAGGACGTCGAGCCCCTGGTCAACGAGATGGCCCTCATGGGCCAGATCCTGCACCGCGAGCAGAGCGGCAGCGACCTGTCGCTGTGGCTGCAGACCAACACCCCGGCCGCCGACCTCGAAGCCGTCTGCTGCTTCATCGTGAACGCCGACCAGGTCTCCGTCGCGCGCGAGGCCGTGCCGGGCGCCGAGCCCGCCGCCGCTGCGCCGGCGCCCGCAGCACCGGCAGCCGCCCCCGCCGCACCCGCGCCAGCACCTGTCCCCGCCGCGGCTGCTCCCGCGCCGGCCGCAGCGCCCGCGGCGCAGCCCGCTCCCGCGCCGGCCGCGCCCGCCGCGGAGGCCACGGCGTCCGACGCAGCGGAATCGTCCGGATCGCGCGATGCCGCCGATTCCGGCAAGTCCGGCGCCAAGGCCGCCAAGCCCAAGGAAAGCGGCACCATCCGCGTGGGCGTGGAAAAGGTCGACCAGATCATCAACCTGGTGGGCGAGCTGGTCATCACCCAGGCCATGCTGCTGCAGACCTCCCAGACGCTGGACCCGGTGCTGCACGACCGCCTGCTCAACGGCATCGAGCAGCTGGAACGCAACGCGCGCGACCTCCAGGAGGCCGTGATGTCCATCCGCATGATGCCCATGGACTACGTCTTCAGCCGCTTCCCGCGCGTGGTGCGGGAAAACGCCACCAAGCTGGGCAAGCGCATCCGGCTGGTCACCAAGGGCCAGGCCACCGAGCTCGACAAGAGCCTGATCGAGCGCATCATCGATCCGCTCACCCACCTGGTGCGCAACAGCCTGGACCACGGCCTGGAAACGCCGGACGCCCGCATCGCGCAGGGCAAGGATCCGGAAGGCACGCTGATCCTGTCGGCCCAGCACAACGGCGGCCAGATCATCATCGACGTGATCGACGACGGCGCCGGCCTGAACCGCGAGCGGATCCTGAAAAAGGCGATCTCCTCCGGCTTCCCCGTGTCCGAGGCGACGCCCGACGACGAACTCTGGCAGCTGATCTTCGCGCCGGGCTTCTCCACGGCGGAAAAAGTCACGGACATTTCCGGCCGCGGGGTCGGCATGGATGTGGTGCGGCGCAATATCCAGAGCATGGGCGGCCACGTGCAGCTCGCCTCGCGCAAGGGCGAGGGCACCACCACCCGCATCGTCCTGCCGCTGACGCTGGCCATCCTGGACGGCATGTCGGTCAAGGTCGGCGAGGAAACCTTCATCCTTCCGCTGTCCCACGTCACCGAGTCCATGCAGGCCACGCAGGACCAGATCCACCGCATTTCCGAGACCGAGCAGGTCCTGCACGTGCGCGGCGAATACCTGCCCATCGTCGCGCTGCACGAAGTCTTCAACGTGGCGAATGCCGAAACCGACCTGACGCGGGCCATCGCCGTGATCCTGCAGGCCGAGGACCAGCGCTTCGCCCTGATGGTGGACCACCTGATCGGCCAGCATCAGGTCGTGGTCAAGAATCTGGAAACCAACTATCGCAAGGTGCCGGGCATCTCGGCCGCCACGATCCTGGGCGACGGCAGCGTGGCCCTGATCGTCGATGTGTTCGCCCTGCGACGCACCACCTCGTTGCGGGCCGGCGCGGCCGCCTGACCCCCACCCATTCGGAGCCATCATGAATCAAGCCACCCCCACCAAGCAGGCGCAGGGAGAAACCCAGGGCAAGGAATTCCTGATCTTCACCCTGGCCAACCAGGAATACGGGATCGACATCCTCAAGGTGCAGGAGATCCGCGGCTACGACAGCCAGACCGTCACGCGCATCGCCAACGTGCCGTCCTTCGTCAAGGGCGTCACCAACCTGCGCGGCGTGATCGTGCCCATCGTCGATCTGCGCCTGAAATTCAACATGGACAACGTGGAATACACCTCCCAGACCGTGGTGGTGATTCTCAACGTCCGGTCCCGCATCGTGGGCGTGGTGGTCGACGGCGTGTCCGACGTGCTGATCCTGCAGACTTCGCAGATCAGCGCGGCGCCGCAGTTCGGCTCCGCCTTTTCCACCGAGCACCTGACGGGCATCGGCACCGTGGGCGACCGCATGCTGATCCTGGTGGACATCGAAAAGCTCATGACCAGCGAGGAAATGGCGCTGGTCGAGGACGCGGTCGCCTGATCACCGGGCGGCTTTCCTTGTTTCGACCCCCGACGGGTTTCATTCATTGGGTTTGACCACATGCAATCAGGCGGAAGATCGCTCATCGGCGCGCTCAAAGTCCGCACCAGCCTCGTTCTGGTGCTCGTTTTTTTCTTCATCATGCTCATTTCGGGGGCGCTGCTGGGCGTGCTGTCCCTGAAGATGAACAATGACGCCCTGCGGGAAATCGCCGCCGACGACGAGGCCGTCCGCCTGCTGGACGAGTCCGTCGGCCGCTACCGCGAAGTGCAGGTGCTGATGGGGCGCACCCTGGGCAGCATCGTCGTCAACAGCGACCTGGCCAACAGCGCCATTCTTTCCGCCTGGGCCGGCGGCGGCCAGGAGAACGGCGCCGGCGCGCTCAGCGACGGTTCGCGCGCCCTGATCGCCCTGGCCGAGACCCGCCTGGGGCAGGCGCGCGTGGCGTTCGACCGGTTCCGCAGCGCCGCCCAGGCGCAGATGACCGGCAGCGAGCAGGCGGGCCACGTCGAACGGATCAGCCAGACCTACGCCCACCTGCTCGACAAGGTGCTGCCGCCCGTGCTGGCGCAGCTCAAGGCCGGCCAGATCGAGGAATACGAGAACCTCCAGTCCAAGACCGTCGAGCCGGCCGAGCGCGACTTCGTGCAGGCCGCCCAGGCGCTCAAGGACCTGCAGCAGGAACTGACCGCGCAGGCGATCGGGGAAGAGGCCGCGCACCTGCGCCTGGTGGTCCTCATCGTGGGCGTTTCCATGCTCGTGGCGCTGCTGTTCGCCGTGGCCGCCTACCTGTTCCTGCAGCGCGTGGTGCTGCGGCCGCTGCGCGTGGCCGGCCAGCACTTCGACCGGATCGCCGCGGGCGATCTCACCCAACCCATCCATGTGCCCTCGCGCAACGAGATCGGCGTGCTCTACCTGGCGATGCAGCGCATGCAGGAAAGCCTGGTGCGCATGGTGTCCTCGGTGCGCAGCGGCGTGGGCGAGATCCGCCTGGGCGCCCAGGAAATCTTCGCCGGCAATACCGACCTCAGCAGCCGCACCGAGCAGCAGGCGGCCTCGCTGCAGCAGACCGCCGCCAGCATGGAGCAGCTCGCCAGCACCGTGCGCCAGAATTCCGACAACGCCGCCCAGGCCGACCAGCTCGCCAAGACCGCGGCGGACGTGGCCCAGCGCGGCGGGGCCGCCGTCACCAGCGTGGCCGAGACCATGGCCGGCATCACCCAGAGCTCGGGCAAGATCGGCGAGATCGTCAGCGTGATCGACGGCATCGCCTTCCAGACCAACATCCTCGCCCTGAACGCGGCGGTCGAGGCCGCCCGCGCCGGCGAGCAGGGCAAGGGCTTCGCCGTGGTGGCCGGCGAGGTCCGCTCGCTCGCCCAGCGCAGCGCCCAGGCCGCCAAGGAAATCAAGGGCCTGATCGACGATTCCGTGGTGCGGGTGCGCGAAGGCTCGGAGCGCGTCCAGGACGCCGGCCGCATCATGAGCGAGATCGTCCGCTCGGTGCAGGGCGTCACGGCCATCATGAACGAGATCTCCTCGGCCTCGCGCGAGCAGGCCGACGGCATCAGCCAGATCAACGCGGCCGTCAACGACATGGACCATGTCGTGCAGCAGAACGCCGCCCTGGTCCAGGAGGCGGCCAGCGCCGCCGGCTCCCTGCAGGACCAGGCCGAGCAGCTCGGCATGGCCGTCGCCGCCTTCCGCCTCCAGGAAGGCGGGCAGGTGGTCGAGGTGCAGGGCGGGCAACTGGGCTATACTCCGCGCGCCGGACGCCCGGCCTTGGCGCTGGGACAGGCCTGATTCCGGATTTCCCGCCCCGACATCGACATGATCCACGACGCGCCTTCCGCTTCCTATTTTTCGCAGCCCGCCCTTCCCAGGGCCGACGGGGCGGACCTGGCGCGGGCGGTGCAGGTGCTGCACCGGCGGGCGGGGATCATCCTGGGCGACCACAAGAAGGACATGGCCGCCCGCACCCTGGGCCTGCGCGCCCACCACGCCGGCGCGGCCACGGTGCGCGGCTACCTGGACTTCCTGGAACAGAACCCGCAGGCCGACGAGTGGGACCGCTTCATCAGCGCCTTCACGATCAACCACACGGCCTTCTTCCGCGAGCAGCACCATTTCCGCATCCTGGCCGATTTCGTGCGCACCCGCCGCAAGCCGATTTCCGTCTGGTGCTGCGCCTCGTCCACCGGCGAGGAGCCCTACACCCTGGCGATGACGCTGCACGATGCCTGTGGCCAGTCGGAAGCCGGCCTGTCGGTGCTGGCGACGGACATCGACACCCAGGCCCTGGCCCAGGCGCGCAAGGGCGTCTATACCCTGGACCGCATCAAGCCGGTGCCGCAGGAATTCCTGCGGCGCTATTTCCTGCGCGGGGCGGGGCGCCAGGCGGGCATGGCCATGGTCAAGCCCGTGATCCGCAACATGGTCACCTTCGAGGAACTGAACCTGGTCGCGCCCAGCTGGCCGATCAACCAGAAGTTCGATGCGATCTTCTGCCGCAACACCATGATCTATTTCGACAAGCCGACCCAGACCCGGATCCTGGAGCGCTTCGTCCCCCTGCTCAAGCCGGGCGGCCTGATGTTCGCGGGCCACTCGGAAAACTTCACCTACCTGACCAAATCCCTGCGCCTTCAGGGGCAGACGGTCTACGCCGTCGCCTGATCCGGGGGAGTCCTGCTGAAAAATGGCCGTCAACAAGAAAATCCGCGTGCTGTGCGTCGACGATTCCGCCCTGGTGCGCAGTCTGATGACGGAAATCATCAATGCCCACCCCGACCTGGAGGTCGTCGCCACCGCGCCCGATCCGCTCATCGCGCGCGAGCTCATCAAGCAGCACAATCCCGACGTGCTGACCCTGGACGTCGAGATGCCGCGCATGGACGGGCTGGACTTCCTGGAACGGCTCATGCGCCTGCGCCCCATGCCGGTGGTGATGGTGTCCTCGCTGACCGAGCGCAATTCCGAAGTCACCATCCGGGCGCTGGAGCTGGGCGCGGTCGATTTCGTCACCAAGCCCAAGCTCGGCCTGCGCGACGGCCTGCTGGACTACGGCGACATGATCGCCGACAAGATCCGCGCCGCCGCCCATGCCCGGCTGCGCCCGCGTACGGCCCAGCCGGGCGGCGAGGCGCCGCGGCAGCGCCTGTCGGGCAATTTCTCCACCACCGAAAAGCTCGTCATGATCGGTTCGTCCACGGGCGGCACCGAGGCCATCCGCCACGTGCTCGAACCCCTGCCGGCCAACAGCCCGGCGATCATGATCACGCAGCACATGCCGGCCGGCTTCACCAAGTCCTTCGTGCAGCGCCTGGACGGCCTATGCGCCGTGCAGGTCCACGAGGCCGAGGACGGCCAGCGCGTGCTGCCCGGCCACGTCTACCTCGCGCCGGGCGGCGTGGCCCACATGAAGCTCGCCCGCTCGGGGGCCAATTACGTGGTCAAGCTGGAATACAGCGAGCCCGTCAACCGCCATCGGCCGTCCGTGGACGTGCTGTTCCAGTCGGCCGCCCAGGTGGCCGGCAAGAACGCCATCGGCGTCATCCTGACCGGCATGGGCAAGGACGGCGCCCAGGGCCTGCTGGCGATGCGCCAGGCGGGCGCGCGCACCTTCGCCCAGGACGAGGCGAGCTGCGTCGTCTTCGGCATGCCGCGCGAGGCGCTGCTGATCGGCGCCGCCGAGGAGGCCGTCCCGCTGGACGAACTCAGCGAACGTATCCTGAAAAGCGCCGGCTCCTTCGGGCACCGCGTTTGACGGACTTGAACAGTGGCATCGGGTACCCGAATACCCTGCTTTTTTTATTGATTGGAGAGTGATCCGTGGTACAGAAAACGATGAAAATCCTGGTCGTCGACGACTTTCCCACCATGCGCCGGATCGTCAAGAACCTGCTCAAGGACCTGGGGTTCGAGAACGTCGACGAGGCCGAGGACGGCGCCCAGGCGCTGGAAAAATTGCGCAACGGCGGCTTCGAGTTCGTGGTATCGGACTGGAACATGCCCAACATGGACGGTCTGACCATGCTGCAGAACATCCGCGCCGATCCCAACCTGGCCAGCCTGCCCGTGCTGATGGTCACGGCCGAGGCCAAGAAGGAAAACATCATCGCGGCGGCCCAGGCCGGTGCCAACGGCTACGTGGTCAAGCCCTTCACGGCTGCGACCCTGGAAGAAAAGCTGAACAAGATATTTGAAAAACTCTGATCGGAGGCGCATCATGACGACGGATCAATCTTCCGGTCAACGGGATTTCGCGGAACCTTCCATGGACCTGATCCAGCGCATCGCGCAGCTCACCCGCACGCTGCGCGTGAGCATGCGCGAGCTGGGCCTGGACCAGGCCATCAAGGACGCCGCCCACGCCATTCCCGACGCGCGCGACCGGCTGCACTACGTGGCCCAGATGACCGAGCAGGCCGCCAACCGGGTGCTCAACGCCGCCGAGCAGATCCAGCCCTGGCAGGAAGCGATGCAGCGCGACGCCAAGGCCCTGGACGCCCGCTGGCAGGACTGGTTCGACCACCCGGTCGAGCTGGACCAGGCGCGCGAGCTGGTGGACGCCACCCGGGCCTTCCTCAAGGACGTCCCCGAGAAGACGCAGGCCTCCCAGAACAACGTGATGGAAATCATCATGGCCCAGGACTTCCAGGACCTGACCGGCCAGGTGATCATGAAGATGCTGGGCGTGATCGGCGTCATCGAGACCGAACTGGTCCAGGTGCTGATCGACAACGTGCCCCAGGAAAAGCGCGAGGAAACCAAGGCGCTGCTCAACGGTCCGGTGGTCAACGCCGCGGGCAAGAGCGACGTGGTCACCAACCAGGATCAGGTCGACGACCTCCTGGCCAGCCTTGGATTCTGAACACGCGGCGACGGTCCTCCGCGGACTGTCGCCCCCCGCCTGGGGTTTTCCCTGGACAATGTGACATCGGGGAGAAATGTAAGTCCCGCGTAAGGTCTGAAACCCAATATGTGCCGACCCGGGCGAGGCGGCAATGATCCGGGCGTTCGTGGCCGGCCCACCGGCCCCTTCTTCAAAGGAGGCAGCATGTCCACAATGCGCGGAAGAACCCTGGGCCTGGGGCGCCTGATCCGGCAATTGCGCCACGGCCGGGCCACCCTGAACGACCGGGCCTGGACCCTCAGCCCCATCGCCCTGCCGGTCGGGCGCTTCCTGGGGGCCCTGCGCGAGCGCTTCGTGGTCATGCGCCAGTCCAGCATCCGCATCGCCATCAACGCCGCCCGCCTGCAGGCGCACACCGAGGCCTGCGAGACCATGGCCGACGAACAGGCCCGCGAGGCCGAGAGCCTGTCGGCCCAGGGCACCCAGATCGCCAGCCTCTCGCAGCAGACCAACGACATCGTGGCGGGCGCCGCCGGCGTGTTCCGCCAGCAGCTCGGCGGCCTGCGCTCCACCCAGGAACAGCTGGCCGACCTGCACCGCCGGGTGGCCCGGGTCACGACCCAGATGCAGTCCTTCGCCGAGGTCATCGCCCAGCTCAGCCACCGGGCGCGCTCGGTCGAGGACACCAGCCGCCTGATCAAGGACATCGCCCTCCAGACCCACCTGCTGGCCCTGAACGCGGGGGTCGAGGCCGCCCGCGCCGGCGAGGCCGGCCGGGGCTTCGCCGTGGTCGCCAGCGAGGTCGGCAAGCTGGCCGAGCGCGTCAACGCGGCCACCGGCGACATCGTCCAGCACACCGGCGAAATCCTCGGCCTGGTGTCCGACACCGAACAGCAGAGCCAGTCCATCCATGCCGACATGCGCGCTTCCGACCGCCTGGTGGACGAGTTCGCCGGGCAGTTCGACGCCCTGGTGCGCGAACTGGGCGGCGTCGGCGCCCAGCTCGACGGCGTGGCCGACCACGTCGCCCAGGTCAACCAGACCAACCAGGACATGAGCCGCTCCATCGGCCGCATCGCCGACCACAGCGCCATCCTGCGCCAGCGCATGCAGTCCATGCGCGAGCAGGTGCATGGCGTGCGCACCCAGACCGAGAGCCTGCAGGAAATGCTGGCGGCCTGGCGCACCGGCGCCACCCCCTTCGACGACCTGGCGGCCCGCCTCGGCCAGCTGCGCGACCGCTGCGCCGCGCTGCTGCGCCAGGCCCGCGCCGACGGCCTGGACGTCTTCGACAAGGCCTACCGCCAGATCCCCGGCAGCCGGCCGCCGCGCTACCACGTGGCCTACGACCAGGCCATCGACCAGACCCTGCAGGGCATCCTGGACGGGGTGCTGGAGCAGGTGCCGCACGGCTACTACGCGATCCTGGTGGACATGAACGGCTATGCGCCCACGCACAACCGCCGCTATTCCCGCCCGCCCACCGGCGACGTCGCGCACGACACCCTGCACTCGCGCGACAAGCGCCTGTTCGACGACCAGATCAGCCGCGGCGCGATCGGCAACCGGGGCGGGGTGCTGTGCCAGACCTACATGCGCGACACCGGGGAAATCATCACCGACGTCTCCCTGCCCCTGGACCTGGACGGCGCGCGCTGGGGGGCCGTGCGCATCGGCCTGGATTACCTGCAGTTCGAGCAGGCCCTGTCCCCGGCGGCCGCCCCCGCCGCCGCCGCCCGGCTTGCAAGCCCTTGAATTGCCGCGCCTAATGCGCTTTTATCCGTGCTTCGCCCCGGCTGCCTGGACACTACAATCCAGGCTGTCCGTATTGTCGTCGGCTGAGCATGGCCCAGGATAGCGATCTCGAAAAAACAGAACCAGCGACTCCCCGGCGCCTCCAGAAGGCGCGCGAGGAAGGCCAGGTTGCGCGCTCGCGCGAGCTGGGCACCTTCCTGGCCCTGATCTGCGGCATCGGCGCCCTGTGGCTCGGCGGCGATGCGATCTTCCGCACGCTGCGCGGCATCCTGCTCAACGGCCTGTGGTTCGACACCCGGATCGCGCGCGATCCCCAGGTCATGCTCAACGTGGCCGGCGACTCCGCCTGGCACGGGCTGATGATCGTGCTGCCGTTCATGGCCCTGCTGCTGGTGGTCGGCATCTTTTCCTCGGTGGCGCTGGGCGGCTTCCTGCTGTCGGGCAAGGCCCTGGAGCCCAAATTCGAGCGGCTCAACCCGCTGGCGGGGATCAAGCGCCTGTTCGCCGCGCAGACCCTCATCGAGCTGGTCAAGACGCTGGCCAAGGCGGGGCTGGTCGGCTTCGTCGGCGTCAAGGTCATCTGGGCCTACCGCGACGACATGCTGGCCCTCTCGCGCATGGCGCCCACCGAGGCCCTGGCGCGCGGGCTGGACCTGACCGCCCTGTGCTGCCTGCTGATCGCCTCGTCGCTCATCATCATCGTCCTGATCGACGTGCCCTGGCAGATCTGGAACCATGCCAAGCAGCTGCGCATGTCCAAGGACGATGTCAAGCAGGAGCACAAGGACAGCGACGGCGATCCCCACGTGAAGGGCCGCATCCGCTCGCAGCAGCGCGCCATGGCGCGGCGGCGCATGATGAGCGCCGTGCCCGAGGCCGACGTGGTCGTCACCAACCCGACCCATTACGCCGTGGCCCTGCGCTACCGCGAAGGGCAGGGCGGGGCGCCCGTGGTCGTGGCCAAGGGCACCCGCCTGATCGCCGCGCAGATCCGCGAGATCGCCGACCGGCACGGCGTCGCCCTGCTGGAGGCCCCGCCGCTGGCGCGCGCCCTGTATCATCACGTCGAACTCGACCGGGAAATCCCCGTCGCCCTGTACGCCACTGTGGCCGAAGTGCTGGCCTGGGTCTATCAGGTGCGCAACTGGCAGCACGGCTCGGGTACACTGCCGCAGGCGCCGCGGGACCTGCGCGTGCCGCCCGAACTCGATCCGCAACACGGCCCTGAACCGGTGCCAGTCCCCGCCTCATGAACAGCTTCCTGGATTTTCTCAAGACCCAAGGCTCCGGGCATGCCCGCCTGTTGGCGGGGCCCGTGCTGATCCTCATGGTGCTCGCCATGATGATCCTGCCGCTGCCGCCCTTCATCCTGGACCTGCTGTTCACCTTCAACATTTCCCTCTCGGTGATGATCCTGCTGGTGGCCATGTTCACGCGCAAGCCGCTGGACTTCGCCGCCTTTCCCTCGGTGCTGCTGTTCGCCACGCTGCTGCGCCTGTCGCTGAACGTCGCCTCCACCCGGGTGGTGCTGCTCAACGGCCACAAGGGCCCGGATGCCGCCGGGCAGGTGATCGAGGCCTTCGGCCACTTCCTGGTGGGCGGCAACTTCGCCGTCGGCATCATCGTGTTCATCATCCTGGTGATCATCAATTTCACCGTCATCACCAAGGGCGCGGGCCGCATCGCCGAAGTCGGCGCGCGCTTCACCCTGGACGCCATGCCCGGCAAGCAGATGGCCATCGACGCCGACCTGAACGCCGGCCTGATCGGCGAGGACGAGGCCCGCAAGCGCCGCGCCGAGGTCTCCCAGGAGGCCGAGTTCTACGGCGCCATGGACGGCGCCAGCAAGTTCGTGCGCGGCGACGCCGTGGCCGGCCTGCTGATCATGGTGATCAACATCATCGGCGGCCTGATCGTCGGCATGGTCCAGCACGGCCTGTCGGCCTCCGACGCGGGCACCGTCTACACCCTGCTCACCATCGGCGACGGCCTGGTGGCGCAGATCCCGGCGCTGGTGATCTCCACCGCGGCCGGCGTGGTGGTCTCGCGCGTGGCCGACGACCGGGACGTGGGCCAGCAGATGATCGGCCAGCTGTTCTCCAATCCCAACGTGATGTTCATCACTTCCGGGATCCTGACGCTGATGGGCCTGATCCCCAACATGCCGCACGTCGCCTTCCTGCTGCTGGCGGCCATCATCGGCGGCAGCGGCTGGCTGCTGCTGCAGCGCCAGCAGCGCGACCTCCAGGCGGCCGCCGCCGATCCGGGCCACGAGCAGGCGGCCGCCGTGGCCGCCGCCGCCGAGGCGAGCTGGGACGACGTGGCCCCCGTCGATCCGCTCGGGCTGGAAGTCGGCTACCGCCTGATCTCGCTGGTGGACCACCAGCAGAACGGCGAGCTGCTGCACCGCATCCGCAGCCTGCGCAAGAAATTCGCCCAGGAAATGGGCTTCCTGCCGCCGGTCGTGCACATCCGCGACAACCTCGAAATCAAGCCCACGGACTACCGCATCCTGCTGTTCGGCGTGGAGATCGGCCGCGGCGTGGCCCAGACCGGGCAGTGGCTGGCCATCGACCCGGGCGGGGTGACGGGCCCGGTCCAGGGCACGCCCACCAAGGACCCGGCCTTCGGCCTGCCGGCGTTCTGGATCGACCCGGCCTTGCGCGAACAGGCGCAGATCGCGGGCTACACCGTGGTCGATACCGCCACGGTGGTCGCCACCCACCTGAACCACCTGATGCACCGCTACGGCTCGCGCCTGCTGGGCCGCCAGGAAACCCAGCAGCTGCTCGACCACGTCGCCCGCGACGTGCCCAAGCTGGTCGAGGACCTGGTGCCCAAGACCCTTTCCCTGCCGCAGCTGCAGAACCTGCTGCGCAGCCTGCTCGACGAGGACGTCCCCATCCGCGACATGCGCAGCATCCTCGAGACCATCACGGAATACGCCCCGCGCCTGGCCGCCCTCAATCCGGCCGGCACCGGGCCGAATCCCGACGAACTGCTGGCGCAGGTCCGGGTCGCCCTGGGCCGGGCCATCGTCCAGCACTGGTTCGCGAGCGAGACCGAACTGCGCGTCATCGGCCTGGACGCCCGCCTGGAGCGCGTGCTGACGCAGGCCCTGGGCAGCAGCGGCGCCCTGGAGCCCGGCCTGGCGGAAAACCTGCTGGGCGACGTCGAGCGCATCGTCCAGGGACAGGAGGACCGGGGCGACGCCCCCGTGCTGGTGGTGCCGCCGGTGCTGCGCGCTTCGCTGTCGCGCTTCCTGCGCCATCACCTGCCGCACATGGCGGTGCTCTCCAGCGCCGAGATCCCTGAAGAGCGTATCATTCGGGTCACTGCAGTCGTCGGCGGGAGTCCTGCGTGAACATCAGTCGTTTCTTCGGTGCCACCAACCGCGAGGTCCTGCGCCAGGTGCGCCTCGCGCTGGGGCCCGATGCCCTGATCATCTCCAACAAGCGGGTCAACGGCGGGGTGGAGATCCTCGCCACCGACCAGACGTCCCTGCCGGACGCCGGTCCGTCCGCCGCCCCCGCCCGCCCGGCGGCGCCCGCGGCGCCCCGGCCCGCCGCCGCGCCCCCGTCCCCGGCGCCGCATGCCGCCGCGGGGCCTGCGCCCGGCATGCCGGGCGCGGACCTGATGGGCGCCATCGGCGAGCTCAAGGGCTCCCTGGAAACCCGCATCGACGAACTGCTGTGGGGCAGCCAGCTGCGCCGCTCGCCGCAGGCGGTCACGCTGTTCCAGAACCTGCTGCGCTTCGGCTTCAGCACGGCCCTGCTGCGGGCCATGCTCAAGCACATGCCGGAACAGGCCGGCGCCCGGGCCGCCTTCCAGTGGGCGCGCAACGAACTGGTCCGCCATCTGCCGGTGCTGGAAGCCGAGGACGCCCTCTGGCAGCCCGGCCTGGCGCTGGCGCTGGTCGGCCCCACCGGGGTGGGCAAGACCACCACGGTGGCCAAACTCGCCGCCCGCTGCGTGCGCCGCAGCGGGCCCGGCAGCCTGGTGCTGCTGACGACCGACACCTACCGGATCGGCGCCCACGAGCAGCTGAAAATCTACGGCCAGATGCTGCGCGTGCCGGTGCACGTCGTGCAGGACATCCACGAAATGCGCCGCATCGTGCAGACGGTGCGCCCGGACCAGACCCTGCTGATCGACAATGTCGGCATCAGCCAGCGCGACCGCTACATCCACGAGCAGGCCGCCCTGCTGGCGGGCGCCGGCCGCAGGATCGAGCGCCTGCTGGTGCTCAACGCCGTCAGCCATGGCGACACCCTGGACGAGGTCGCCCGGTCCTATGCCGGCGACGGCGGCACGCCGCTGCGCGGCTGCATCGTCTCCAAGATCGACGAAGCCTCGCGCCTGGGCGCGGCGCTGGACACCGCGATCCGCTACAAGCTGCCGATCCATTACGTATCCAACGGCCAGAAGGTCCCGGAAAACCTGCTGTTCCTGCCGGCAGCCGAGCTGGTGGACCGGGCGCTCGCGCCGATCCAGGCCAACCGCGCCCTGTACGCGCCGTCCGAGGCCGACCTGGCGGCACTGCTGTCCATGACGCAGCCGGCCGACAGCCCCGATGCCGCCGCCGAACGCCGCCGCCAGCAGATCCTGCTGCCGCAGCTGCTGACCGGCTCGGCGAGCGGCGATGCGCTGGGCATGGACCAGCTGCGGGCCGCCGTGACCCTGCAGGACGAGGATCCGGTGCTGTCCGAAGCCTACGACCTGTGGCGCAGCCGGGCGGCGGGCGGCCTGCCGCCGGCCGCCGAGGCCATCGAGCATCTGCGCCGGGTCGCCCACGGCGGCCTGGACGAAACCCAGCCGGCCCTGGTCGTGCATGCGCGCCAGTCCCTGGACTGGCAGGGCCGGCGCGGCGCCTGGTCGGGGGCCGCCTGGTTCGACGGCCAGGGCCGGCCGCTGGCCGCGGCCACCCAGCAGATCGGCCTGGCGGACGGCTGGCATACGCCGCAGGGGGCCTGGTTCCTCCCGTCGGACCGTCTCCAGGCGAAAGGTGTCCTCCCGGGGGGCGGCAGGCCGGAAGCGCAGCGCGGCGGGCGGATTCCGGCGCCTTCGGCCGCCGATGCGCTGCTGGCGCAGATCGAAACCGAAACCGAGGATGCGCCCTCTGCGGTCCTGCACGTGTTCGACGGCGGCAGCCAGGCCCTGCTGCGCGCCTTGAGCGCCCGCGAGCGCCGCTGGCTGGCCGCCTGCAGCCCGCGCGCCCGGGTCTTCCTCGACGACGAGCCCGGTGTCCTGTCGGCCGCCGTCCAGTCCCTGATGTATCAGCCGCTGGATGCGCAGACGTTCTGGCCCCTGCTGTCGGCGGCGGGCCTGGAAGACGCCCGGCCGGCCTGGTGGGCCGCGCTGGGCGAGGCCGAACTGCGCGTCCGCGGCGAGCCCGCGCTGCCGGTGCGGGTCTTCAGCCTGCGGGCGGTGGATCCCCGGGATGGGCGCCTGCTGAAAGTCTGGCACGCCGTGGCCGGGATGGCGGTGGACCCCGATCCGGGCCGGATCGCCCGCGCCCTGATCCTGCGCCAGGAATGCCAGGCAGCCTGGCGGCAGGCCGCGCCGCTGCTGGCCGAAGCCGGCCGCGAACCGCTGGTGGACCGGGCCGTGTTCGTCGCCCAGATGGGGCTGGCGGCCTGGCGTCTGGCCCAGGATCCGGCCCTGGCGCCGGCGGCCCGGGTCGCCGCCCGCATGCTGGGCGCCGACCGGCTCGCGCCGCGCCATGCCCACGCCGGGCTGCTCAAGCTGTATGCGTTGAAAGAGCTTTTGGCGAATTGACGGTCGTTTTATGGCGGCCTTTTCGCCGCTGGCCTGCGCCTGGCGAATCCGAGCAGCATGCAGGCCGCGAGGTGGGGGAATGCGCCTTTGAAAGGGATTTTCCCTTAGCGCCGGGGCAGGCGCCCGCGGGCGTCGTACAGATCCTGGTTGACCAGGGAATGCAGGGTGTCCAGCGCGCGCTGGTTGTGTTCCATGAAGGTGCGCAGAAGCTGGCCGTTGTCCTGGTTCAGGCGGCTGGCCCGGTCGGCGCGCTCGAACAGCGCGTCGAAGGCCGGGCGCAGTTCGGGGTGGACGGCGCAGACGGCGTCGATGCCGTCTGCGTCGTCCGCCTGGTCCAGTTCGCCCAGCAGCCGGGCGCGTTCCCCGTCCAGCCGGCCCAGGCGTTCGGCGTAGTCGTTCTTGCGCTGGGCCAGTTCGGCCAGGGCGAGGTTCGTGGGGGTGTCCAGCAAGGTGGCGGATTCTGCTTCCAGCGTCTGGATGAATTCGTCCAGCAGGCCCGACTGGGCCTGGACGCATTGCAGCAGGTCGTCCGCCAGGCTCATTTGAGGAGGTCGCGGACGCTGGCCAGCAGGCCGTCGGCGATCCGGCTGGGGTCGATCTTCAGTTCGCCGGAGGCCAGCGCGTCGCGGATCTGCTGGACGCGCTCGGCCTGGACGTCGGCGTCGCTGTCGTTCAGGGCGGCCAGATGGCGGGCGGCCGGACTGAGATCGACCGCCGTGCGGCTACCGGCAGCCGCGCTCGGCGCGGCAGGGGAGGCCGTGTCGTTGCGCGTTCCCCCGGCCACCCCGTTCAGCAGGGGGTTGGACGAAGTGGAATTGATTTTCAAGACTCGTCTCCGGGTTGGGTGGGAAGGATCATTGGTGCATCCCTCGTAACGGCGGGCCGGGCGGATTCTTTAGGGTTCCCCGTCGCTACATCATAACCTGGACCGTGTGGGCGTCGATCACCGTGCCGGTGATGATCTGTCCCCCCGGGGTGCGGACCTGGATCCGGGCGCCGGGGCCGCCCGATTCCAGCGCCTGGCCCTCGCCGGTGGCGACGAAGCCGACGCCGCGCGCGATGGTGCGGACTTGCTGGCCGCGTTCGATGGCGTTCGGGTCGCGCAGGGCGCCCGATTCGATCGGCCCGCCGGCCCGGATGCGGCGCGTGGCGATCCAGCCCACGATGTGGGCCGGATCGCCGATCAGCCGGCGGTTGCGCAGCAGGTCGCCTTCGCGAGTGTCCAGGTCGTCCAGGCTCAGGACCTCGTCGCGCCGGATCAGGCGGTTGGCGACGAAATAGGTGCCCAGGATCTGGACGCTGGCCTGCACGTAGATCGTCCAGGGCTGCGGTGCCAGGCAGCGCACCCCGACGGGCGTGCGCGGCTGCAGGCCCGAGCCGGACAGGAAGGCCTCCATCCGCTCGCAGGCCGGCTGGTTCACGATGCGGGGGGCGTCCACGTGGATGACGGCGCGGCCCGGCCAGTCCGCCGCCCGGTCCTGCAGCAGGGTCTCGACCTGGGCAACGACGGCCGCCGGGTCCTGCAGGGCGGGGCGGGCCGCCTGGGCGTGCGCCGGCCCCGGCAGCACGGCGGCCAGCAGCAGGGACGGCAGGAATCGGGATGCGCGCATCGCCCCATTGTAGTGTCTCGCCGGCGGGTTCGAACCCGCAGCGCCGGGCTTCGGGGGCCGCGGGCCGCCCGGGGCCGCCGTGCGCAGGCCGGTGTCCGGCCCGCATCGGACGAATAGGGCTTCAATCCCCGCCTTGTTTTGGCGTTTATCCCCCTGACGGGGACCGTACTATGATGGCGTGCGAGAAAACCGCGAATGGTCGGGGGATCATTTGGTGCACGGTGGCGGCGCACACTGCTCATCCGTTTCAGTGTAAAGCCATGATCGATCGAATCGGCAAGGACTTCGAGTTCTACCAGAAAGCCCTGGCCCTGCGTCAGCAACGCCAGGAAATCCTGGCGTCCAACATCGCCAACGCCGACACGCCCAACTACAAGGCGCGCGACGTCGATTTCAACGCCACCCTGCGCGACGCGATGGGCGAGGGAGGCCTGCCGCGCCTGCCGGACACGTCCCTGACGCTGACCTCGGCGCGCCACATCCCGGCCAGCGCCCACACCAGCGGCCCCGCCGAAGAACTCTACCGCGTGCCCACCCAGCCCAGCCTGGACGGCAACACGGTCGAGATGGACGTCGAGCGCGTGCAGTTCGCGGACAACACCCTGCGCTACCAGACCGACCTGCAGGTGCTGAACGGGCGCATCAAATCCCTGCTGGCCGCGATCCAGCAATAACCGGCCGCGCCACGGAAACCGCCATGTCCACCTTCAGCATCTTCCAGATCGCCGGTTCGGCGCTGTCGGCCCAGTCCCAGCGCATGAACGTCACGGCCAGCAATATCGCCAACGCCGAGAGTGCCGTCGGTCCCGACGGTCAGCCCTACAAGGCCCGCCAGGTCGTGTTTCAGATGACGCCCTCGGCGCGTTCCGAGGCCGTCGGCGGCGTGCAGGTCGCTTCGGTTCTCGAAAGCAATGCGCCGCCGCGCGTCCAGTACGACCCGGGCAACCCCCTGGCGGATGCCAAGGGCTACGTCACCCTGCCCAATGTCGATGTCGTTGCCGAGACCGTCAACATGATTTCCGCCTCGCGGTCCTATCAGGCCAACGTGGAAGTGATCAATACGGCCAAGTCATTGATGGCCAAGACCCTCACCCTGGGTCAATAAGGAGTCCCGCCATGTCCACCGTCAACGACGTCTACGGCTCGAACGCCGCATCCGCACTGGCCAATGCCCAGACCAAAAGCCTGATGGGCGAGACCCAGGACCGCTTCCTGACCTTGCTGGTCACGCAGTTGCAGAACCAGGACCCCCTGAACCCCATGGACAACGCGGCGGTCACTTCGCAGATCGCGCAACTGTCCATGGTCAACGGCATTTCGCAGTTGAACAATACTCTGCTGGCCCTGTCGGGCCAGATGGATATGTCCCAGTCCCTGCAGGCCGCCGGCCTGATCGGCAAGGACATCCTTTATCCGGGCGAAAAAATCTCGCTGGGCAGCGATGCCGATTCGGGCGTCAAGTCCGCCACGCCCTTTGGCATCGATCTGATGTCCGGCGCGGCCAAGACCAAGGTCTCCATCCTGGATTCCACCGGCAAGGTCGTGCGCGAATACGAATTCGACGCCAAGGATGCCGGCGTCTACCCGATGACGTGGGACGGACTGGATGCCGCCGGTGCGCCCGCGCCGGACGGTGCCTACACCGTCCAGGTGGCAGCCTCCGACGCCAACGGCAAACCCGTCTCTGCAGAGACGCTGACTTCGGGGCACATCAACAGCATCGCCTACACCTCCGAAGGCCTGAAGCTGAATCTGGCCATGGGGCAAAAGATTTCTCTGCTGGACATCCGGCAGGTCATGTAATCCGGGCGGCGGGCGCATCGCGTACCGCCGTTTCAACGAATCAACGCAGTACGCACTGAAAGAGGTCAATCATGGGTTTCGGTCAAGGTCTCAGCGGTCTGAACGCCGCCTCGCAAAACCTGGACGTCATCGGCAACAACATCGCCAACTCCGGGACGGTGGGCTTCAAGACCGGTACGGCCACGTTTGCCGACGTCTACGCCAGCTCGCGCGTCGGCCTGGGTGTGCAGGTCGCGTCCATCAACCAGCGTTTCACCACCGGGATCGTGTCCACCTCGGGCAACCAGTTCGACATGGCCATCGACGGGGCCAAGGGCCTGTTCGTGGTGACCCAGCCCAACGGGGCCACGCTGTACACCCGCAACGGCCAGTTCCTGGCCGACAAGGACCACAAGATCGTCAACGCCCAGGGCCAGCAATTGATGGGCTATGCGCCGGGCGGCACCAACCTGATCGGCATGACCGTGCCGGTAGGGAACATCGATCCTAAGGCGACCAGTACGCTGGACAATACGGTCAATGTGAATGCCAATGCAGCCGTCATTCCTGCGGCAACGGCATTCGATCCCACCGACGGCAGTACGTTTTCCAACATGACGCCCCTCACGGTGTATGACTCTCTGGGCAATGAGCATCGGGTCGAGCAATACTACGTCAAGCGTGCGCCGAGCGGGGCTGCCCCTAATGAGGTCAATAATTGGGATGTTTACGTCGCCGTGAACGGACAGGTTGTCGATGCCGCTGGTAATCCCGTTGCGGCGCCCGGCCCGTATCCCGTTGCCCATCAGATGCAGTTCGACAAGGCGGGCCGGCTGGACGCCGCCACTGCCTCTTATACGCTGGCTTATAACGTGCCGTTGACCGGATCCGCCGCCCTGCCGCTGTCCATCACGGTCAACTATGCTGGTTCTACTCAGTTCGGCGGCAGTTTCTCCCAGGATTTCATCCAGAACGGGTACAAGACTGGCGAATACGCCAGCATGTCCATCGGCGCCAACGGTGAACTGATCGCCAACTACACCAACGGCGCCAAGCAGACCATGGGGACGATCGCCCTGGCCGATTTCGCCAATCTGCAGGGCTTGCAGCCGGTGGGCGGCAATGCCTGGGCCGAGACCGCCAATTCCGGCCAGCCCATCATGGGCACCCCGGGCAGCAACGGTCTGGCGACCATCAAGGGCCAGGCGGTGGAAGAATCCAACGTGGACATGAGCCAGGAACTGGTCAATATGATCATTGCCCAGCGTACCTACCAGGCCAATGCCCAGACGATCAAGACGCAGGATCAGATCCTGCAGACCTTGATCACCATGCGCTAAACGGATAGCCCGGCATGGATCGCATCCTGTACACCGCCTCCAACGGCGCGGCCCGCATCCTGGAACAGCAGTCGGTCATTTCCAACAACATGGCCAACGTGGCCACGACCGGGTTCCGCGAGCAGATGGCGATCTACCGGTCCGTGCCGGTGGTGCCCCAGGCGGGCGAACTGCCCACCCGGGTCAGCACCGTGGCCTCCACCCCGGGCAGCCATTTCCGCCAGGGCATCATGGCCGAGACCGGCCATGCCCTGGACGCGGCCATTTCCGGGGACGGCTGGTTTGCGGTGCAGACGCCCCAGGGCGAGGCCTATACCCGCGCGGGCGAATTCGCCGTCAACGATCAGAATCAACTGGTCACGCACACCGGCCTGCCGGTGCTGTCGGCCGACGGCCAGCCCATCGAGATTCCCGAGCGCGGCAGCGTGACTTTTGCCACGGACGGCCAGATCAGCGCACTGGGCGCGGGCGACAACCCCCGCGACATCCAGTTGCTGGCGCAGTTGAAGCTGGTCAATCCGCCCAAGGATCAACTGGTGCGCAGCGACGATGGCCTGTTCCGTACGGCCGGCGGCCAGCCGGTCCAGCCGGACGAAGCCGTCCGGATCGCCCCCGGTTTCATCGAAAAGAGCAACGTCAATCCGGCCGCCATGATGGTGGCCATGATTTCCAACGCCCGCCAGTTCGAGTTGCAGATGCAGGTCGTCAAGAACGCCAGCACCAACGAAGAGCGCGGCAATTCGATTCTTTCGGCGGTGGGCTGAGCCCGCCGCCCCTTTGAACAGGCACAACTGACATGATACGTTCCCTGTGGATCGCCAAAACTGGTCTGGAAACTCAACAGACCAGCATGGATGTGATTTCCAACAACCTGGCCAACGTCAACACCACCGGCTTCAAGCGTAGCCGCGCCGTGTTCGAAGACCTGATGTACCAGACGATGCGCCAGCCCGGCGCCGCCGTCGGTGCGGCCAACCAGTTGCCCTCCGGCCTGCAGGTCGGTACCGGTGCGCGCGTCGTGGCCACCGAGCGCATCCACACGGATGGCGGCCTGAAGGAAACCGGCAATGCGCTGGACGTGGCCATCCTGGGCAAGGGTTTTCTGCAAGTGGAAATGCCCGACGGCTCCTTTGCCTACACGCGCGACGGCAGCATCCAGCGCGACCAGAACGGCATGCTGGTGACGGCGGGCGGCTACCCCATCCAGCCGGGGATCAACATCCCCGACAATGCGTTGTCCATTTCGATTTCGCGCGACGGCACGGTGTCCGTGACCCAGCCGGGCGCGGCCGGTACCAACGTCGAGGTCGGTCAACTGCAACTGTCGACCTTCATCAACCCGACCGGCTTGCAGAGCATGGGCGAAAACCTGTACCTGGAAACCGATGCTTCGGGACCGGCCAATCTGCTGCAGCCCGGCCTGGACGGTGCGGGGACGCTGATGCAGAACTACGTGGAAACGTCCAACGTCAATGTGGCCGAGGAACTGGTGAACATGATCACCACCCAGCGCGCCTTCGAGATGAACAGCAAGGCGGTGCAGACGTCCGACCAGATGCTCGCCCGCCTGACCCAGTTGTAATACAGGATGTCCATGAAGGGATTGCGTCGTTTGGCGGGTGCGTGGGCGGCGACGCTGGCGCTGGTCTTGTCCGGGTGCGCGCTGGTGCCGCCCGAGCCGATCGTCACGGGGCCGCTGACCGCGCCGCCCCCGCCTCAGGTGCCGCCGATGGCGGAAGCCAACGGTTCCATCTATCAGCCGACCGCCTACGGCAACTATCCCTTGTTCGAGGATCGCCGGCCACGCAATGTGGGCGACATCGTCACCATCGTGATCCAGGAAAAGACCAATGCCGCCAAGACGGTCGGCACGTCCACCGACCGCAGCGGCAGTTCCAGCATGACCATCGGCCTGGCGCCGGCGATCCTGCCCACCGACCTGGGGGCCAAGCAGAACTTCGAAACCGACAGCGGCAACAAGTCCGAGGGCAAGGGGTCCAGCAGCGCCACCAATCTGTTCACGGGCACGCTCACCACCACGGTCATCGGGGTGCTGCCCAACGGCAATCTGCAGATCGCCGGGGAAAAGCAGATCGCCATCAACCGGGGCAGCGAATACGTGCGCTTCTCGGGCGTGGTGGACCCCCGCTCGATCACCGGCAGCGGCACGGTGGCCTCGACCCAGGTGGCCGACGCCCGCATCGAATACCGCAGCAAGGGCGTGATGGACGAAGTCCAGACCATGGGCTGGCTGCAGCGCTTCTTCCTCAACATCGCTCCGTTCTGACGTCATGGCCGCATCGCTGATTCCGCTTTCCTTCCTTTCGCGCCGCCTGGCCGCCGGCGCCCTGGCCCTGTGCCTGGGGGCGCTGGCGCTCCCGGGCGCCGTGCAGGCCGCCGAGCGCATCAAGGATCTGGCGTCGTTCACCGGAGTGCGCGAAAACCAGCTGATCGGCTACGGCCTGGTGGTCGGCCTGGACGGCAGCGGTGACCAGGTGCGCCAGACGCCCTTCACCCAGCAGAGCCTGACCAACATGCTGTCCCAGCTGGGCGTGACCGTGCCCCAGGGCACCAACATGCAGGTGAAGAACGTCGCCGCAGTCATGGTGACCGCGCGCCTGCCCGCCTTCGCCCAGCCGGGCCAGAGCCTGGACGTGGTGGTGTCGTCCATGGGCAACGCCAAGAGCCTGCGCGGCGGCACGCTGCTGATGACGCCGCTCAAGGGCGCCAACGGCCAGGTCTACGCCCTGGCCCAGGGCAATCTGCTGGTCGGCGGTGCCGGCGCGTCCCAGGGCGGCGCCAGCGTGCAGGTCAATCAATTGAACGGCGGCACCATCCCGGACGGCGCCATCGTCGAGCGCGGCGTGCCCACGACCTACGCCCAGAACGGCATGGTGCGCCTGGAGCTGAACAGCAGCGATTTCGGCATCGCCCAGAACGTCGTGGCGGCGCTCAACCGCAAGTTCGGCGCGCAGACGGCGACCGCCCTGAACGGCCGCACCATCGAACTGCGCGCGCCCACCGATCCCAAGGCCCAGCTCGCCTTCCTGTCCCAGGTGGAAAACCTCCAGGTCGGCCTGCCGCCCGCCCGCGCCCGGGTGGTCGTCAACGCCCGCACCGGCTCGGTGGTGATGAACCGCACCGTCACCATCGACGAGGCCGCCATCGCCTACGGCAACCTGTCGGTCACCATCAGCCCGCAGCAGCAGGTCAGCCAGCCGACCACGCCCTTCGGCGGCGGCGAGACCGTGGTGACGCAGAACACCCAGATCGAAATGCGCAGCGAGGGCGGCGCCATCCAGCGCGTCACCACCAGCGCCAACCTGGCCGACGTGGTGCGGGCGCTCAACGCCCTGGGCGCCACGCCGCAGGACCTGCTGTCCATCCTGCAGAACCTGAAGAGCGCCGGCGCCCTGCGCGCCGACCTGGAAGTGATCTGAGGCCGGCCATGGGATTCGTTTCGCACATGCCGCTGCCCGGTTCCGACGCCACGCCGTCGGCGCTGGACTTCAGCGGCCTGAATGCCCTGAAGCAGAGCGTGCGGGCCGGGGGGGGTGCCGCGCAGGACCCGCAGCGCGAGGTCGCGCGCCAGTTCGAGGCGATCTTCATCCAGATGATGCTCAAGCAGGCGCGCCAGCAGTCGGCGCAGATGCCGTCCCTGTTCGACTCCGAGGCGACGCGCATGGCCCAGAGCCTGGGCGACGAGCAGGCCGCGCTGGCCATGGCCGACCCCGGCCTGGGCCTGGCCGACGCGCTGATGGCGCAGATGCGGGGCGGGGTGCTGAAGTCGTCGGCCGGTGCCTCGGGCGATCCGCCCGAGGCGGCCCGCTCGCGCCTGCCGGGCCTGCAGTCGCGCATCGGCGAGGGCCGGCGCGAGATGGCCGATTCCATCGAAGGCCTGATCGACCGCCTGGCGCGGCGCGGCGCGGGCGACCGGATCGGCGGCGCCATCCAGGGCGCGCCGGAACACATCCGCGCCTTCGTGGACCGCATGGCCGGCGCCGCGGAACTGGCGTCCCGGCGCAGCGGCGTGCCGGCCAGGCTGATCCTCAGCCAGGCGGCGCTGGAATCGGGCTGGGGCGAGCGCGAGATCCTGCGCCCCGACGGCCGCAGCAGCCACAACCTGTTCGGCATCAAGGCCGGCGGCGGCTGGCGCGGCGAAGTGGTCCACGTGACGACCACCGAATATGACGAGGACGGCGTGGCGCGCCGCCTGTCGCAGCCTTTCCGGGCCTACGGCTCCTATGCCGAGTCCTTCCAGGACTATGCCGAACTGATCGGCGGCAGCGAGCGCTACGGCAAGGTCGCCACCGCCCCTTCCGCGGAGGCCGCCGCCCGGCGCATCCAGGAAGCCGGCTACGCCACCGACCCGGGCTATGCCGACAAGCTGATTTCCATCATGGGGTATTTCAACGCCCGCTGAGGGCGCGGCCCCCGCGCGCCGGACCTAAGCGCGCCGGACCTAAATTTCCGTGCGCGCCTGCCGTTATCATCAGGGAAGAATTCCGGTGCACGCCCCTCCGGCGCGCACCGCAACCGATAGGATTGCAGCATATGAATCTGGAGAATCTCGGCAAGGCGGGCCTCCTGGTCGCGCAAAACCGTCTGCAGACGGCCGGGCACAACATCAACAACGCCGCGACCGCCGGCTACAGCCGCCAGACCGTCCTGTCGGAGACGGCGGGCGCCATGTCGACTTCCGCCGGCTGGATCGGCCGGGGCGTGCAGGCCGTCAGCGTGCAGCGTTCCTACGACAATTTCCTGCAGAACCAGCTCGCCACTTCGCTGATGCGCGGCGCCGCCCTCAAGGCCTATGGCGACCAGATCAGCCAGATCAACAATCTGGTGGCCGACCGCACGGTGGGCATTTCCCCGGCCATCCAGAAATTCTTCGACAGCCTGGACGCGGTGGCCTCGGCTCCCGCCGACGTGGCCGCCCGCCAGGAGCTCATCGGCCAGGCCAACAGCCTGGCGGCCCAGCTGCGGGATGCCAATGCCTTCATCGACAATCAGCGGATCAACGTCAATACCCAGATCGACACCACCGTCAGCCAGATCAACAGCTACCTGGACCGCATCCAGGACCTGAACCGCCAGATCACCACGGCCAAGGCCACCAATCCGAGCCAGCCGCCCAACGACCTGCTCGATCAACGCGACCAGCTCGTGTCCGAACTGGGCCAGCTCATCGACATCAAGACCTACGTGCAGGAAGACCGGGTCAACATCACCGTCGGCAATGGCCAGACGGTGCTGGGGGGGGATTCCGTCTTCCATCTCGAAACGCATCCTTCCAAGGCCGACCCGTCGCGCACCGCCGTCAGCTTCACCGTCCCGGGCCCGGGCGGCACGACCATCCCCGTCGAGATGAGCGATACGCTGATCACCGGCGGCAAGCTGGGCGGCCTGCTGACCTTCCGTACCGACGTCCTCGACTCGACCCAGAACGACCTGGGGCGCATCGCCCTGGGGATCTCGGTCGCCATCAACGAGCAGCATGCCCAGGGCTACGACCTGTCCGGCACCCTGGGCGGCGATTTCTTCACCGTGGGCACGCCCAAGGTCATCGGCAACGAGAACAACAGCGCGGCGGCGGGCACGCCGGCCGCCACCTACGTGCCCGGGGATCTGTCCAAGATCACCAACCAGGACTACCGGATCCAGTTCGACGGCACGAACTACACGATCACGCGGGTGCCCGAAGGCACGGCCGTGACGCCCACGGCGGCGGGCACGACCCTGAGCTTCGACGGCCTGGAAATCGACACGGCGGGCATGACCCCGGCGGCGGGCGACAGCTGGCTGATCCAGCCCACGCGCAACGCGGCGGCCGCCATGACGGTGGCGATCACCGATCCCGACAAGGTCGCCGCGGCCGGGGAGGCTTCCCCGGGCGTGGGCGCCGGCACCGCCAACGGCGACAACGCCCTCGAACTGGCCGCCCTGCGTTCCAAGAAAGTCCTGGCCAATGGCTCCATGGGCCTGAACGAAGGCTATTCCAAACTGGTCAACAACGTGGCGGTCAAGACGCAGGCCAATACCACGGCCCAGAAAGCCCAGGAATCCTTGATCTCCCAGAATTTTTCGGCGCAGCAGGCCGTGTCCGGCGTCAATCTGGACGAAGAATACATCAATCTGCAGCAGTTCCAGGAACAGTACCGCGCCGCCGCACGCCTGATCGACACGGCCTCGACCCTGTTCGACACCCTGCTCGCCCTGCGCAGCTAAGCCGCGCCCGTTTCAGGAATCCATCATGCGCATCAGCTCCAGCCTCGTTTTCCAGACCGGCCTGAAGACCATCAACACCCAGCAGGCCGACCTGCTGCACCTCTACCAGCAGATCGGCACGGGCCAGAAGATGGTCTCTCCGGCCGACGATCCCCTGGGCGCCTCGCAGGCGATCAATATTTCCCAGTCCCAGGCCCAGAACGCGCGCTACGCCGACAACCGCGCGGTCGCCAGCCAGGGCCTGGGCGCGGAGGAAGACGCGCTCAATTCGCTGACGCTGCTGCTGCAGGACGTGCGCACCCGGCTGGTCGAGGCCTCGAACGGCACGCTGTCGGACTCCGACCGGGCGACCCTGTCCAATGTGCTGAAGAATGCGCGCGATTCCCTGATGGGCGTCGCCAACACCACGGACGGCAGTGGCCAATATCTGTTTTCCGGCTCCAAGGGCGACACGCCCGCCTACGACGCCAGCGGGAACTACAGCGGCGATACGCTGCAGCGCCTGATCCAGGCCGACCAGACGCGCCGGATCGCCGGCAGCGACGTGGGTTCGGACGTCTTCCAGCGCGCCCAGCCGGGCACGCGGGCCTATGCGTCCTACGCGGATGCGGGCAACACCGGCACGGCGGTGGTGGGGCAGCCGGGGGTGACGGACGGCTCGGCCGGCAACGCCGCGGCGAATTACAGCTTCAGCGTCAACTTCACCAGCCCGACGACCTATACCGTCACCGTCACGGATGCGTCCACCGGGACCCCCATGCCCCCGCCCGCGGGCTCGCCTTTCACCCTCGCGTCCGGGCAGGCCACGCTCGACCTGGGCTATGGCACCACCGTGCAGATCTCCGGTTCGCCGGCCAGCGGCGACCAGTTCGACGTCAAGCCCCTGCAGCACGAGGACGTCAATCTGTTCAAGTCCTTCGATGACGCGATCGCCGCCCTGAACACGCCTTCCTCGGGCAACGGCCAGGCCACGGCGGCGCTGCGCAACGTGCTGAACACCACCATGCAGCGGGTCGCCACCAGCTACGACAACGTGCTGACGGTGCGCGCTTCCGTGGGCGCGCGCATGAACGAACTGACCGCCCTGGACGGCAGCGGTTCCCAGCGCAACCTGGGCTACGCCCAGGCGCTGTCCAACATCGAGGACCTGGACTATTATGAGGCCTCCACGCAGCTCAGCCTGCGCAAGATGGCACTGGAAGGCGCGGGCCTCGCGTTCCAGACCATCCAGGGCCTGAGCCTGTTCAACCGCAATCAGTGATCCGGCCGCGGGCATCGCGGCAAGTGGCAATTTCCGGGATGGCCTTGGCTGTCCCGGTCTGTTTCCGCCCCTGGACCAGGGGCGGAGCAATACCGACGAATGGGGCCTACAAGGCCCTATTTTCTTTGGAAGCATCCCGGCGCCGACATGGCATGCTGGGAACCTGATAGAGGTAGAGGAGACATGAGAAAAATCACCCTGACTTTGTCCCTGCGCGCCCGGCTGACGCTGGTCGTGGCGCTGCTGTCCCTGCTGACGTTCGCGGCGGTGGGCAGCGCCTGGTTCGTCCAGCGGGAAAGCCAGCGCACGGTGGGCCAGTTGTCGGCCATCGGGGTCCAGGCGAATTCCGACGTCAAGAACGCCTACATCTACGCCCAGCAGGCGGCCACCCAGGTCGACGGCGCGCTGGGCATCACCAACGAAAAGCAGCGCCTCTGGGAACTGGGCCAGGCCGACCAGCTGCTGAAGCGCTCGCGCGACGGCATGGCGTCCCTGCAGGCCTCGGGCGCCCTGGCGGGCTCCGACGGGGAGAACCTGCTGCACATGCTGGACGCGTCCTTCAAGGACTACTGGGCCCAGGTCGAGCAGCTGCGCGACTTCGCGGCCAAGCAGGACGCCAAGGGCTTCGAGGCCCTGAAGCGCGGCCGCCTGCGCGGCGCGGCGCGCGGCATGGATCGCGTGTTCGGCCAGTTCGACAAATTCATCCAGGACCGCAGCTCGGCCTCGCGCACCGAACTGGCGCAGCTGTTCCATTGGGCCAATACCGGCCTGCTGGCGCTGCTGGTGGTGGCCGTGGTGCTGGCCCTGCTCGCCTACCGGACCCTGATCCGCACGGTGCTGCGGCCGCTGCAGGCCGTGGGCCGCCATCTGCAGCGCATCGCCGGCGGCGACCTGCGCGTGGCCATCGTGCCGCGTTCCAGCGACGAGATCGGCGCCCTGCTGCGCGACCTGAAGACGATGCGCGACAGCCTGGAGGCCATGATCTCCGGCGTGCGGGGCCGGATGGGGCAGATGGCCGGCGGCGCCCAGCGCATCGCGGCGGGCAACCTGGACCTGAGCAGCCGCACGGACGAGCAGGCGGCGGCCCTGCAGCAGACGGCGGCCAGCATGGAGCAGCTGGCCAGCACGGTCAAGCAGAACGCCGACAACGCCCAGCAGGCCAACCAGCTGGCGCATACCGCCTCCCAGGTGGCCTCGCGCGGCGGCGAGGTGGTGGGCGAGGTCGTCGCCACCATGGAAGGCATTTCGGGCAGCTCGCAGAAGATCGCCGACATCGTGGGGGTGATCGACAGCATCGCCTTCCAGACCAACATCCTGGCGCTGAACGCCGCGGTCGAGGCCGCGCGCGCCGGCGAGCAGGGCCGCGGCTTCGCCGTGGTGGCCGGGGAAGTGCGCGCGCTGGCCCAGCGTTCGGCGGCCGCCGCCAAGGAAATCAAGGGGCTGATCGAGGATTCCGTCAGCCGCGTCGGCGCCGGTTCGGCGCAGGTCCAGCGGGCCGGCGCGACCATGCGGGAAATCGTCGAGGCGGTCACCCGCGTGTCGGACATCATGAGCGAGATCACCGCCGCCACCATCGAGCAGTCCTCGGGCATCGACCAGATCAATCTGGCGGTCGCGCAGATGGATTCCGTGACCCAGCAGAACGCCCTGCTGGTGCAGCAGGCGGCGGAATCGGCCGGATCGCTGGAATCCCTGGCCGCCGAAGTCAACCAGGCGCTGGCGGTGTTCCAGGTGGGCGACGCCGCCGCCGACGATCACGGGATGCCGCCGTCCGCCGCCGCGCCGATCGCCGCCGTGCCGCCCGCCGCCGCACTGCCGGCCGAATCGGCCGCCGGGCACGAACCGGCCCCGGCCCCGGCCTCCGCCCGGCGCGAGCGGCCGGCCCCCGCCGCCGCGCCGCGGCTGCCGGCCGCACGCAAGTCCGCACCCGCCCGCCAGCCGGCGCGCGAGGAAGAATGGGAGGAATTCTGAGCATGGGATCTTTTTTCGCGCGCCGCGCGCCCGGGCGTGTTTCGGGCGGGGCCAGCGCGGCCGGGCGGCTGCGCCGGGCCGCGCTGGCGGTCTCGGTCGCGCTGCTGTCGGCATGCGCATCCACGGACGTCCTGAATACGTCGGGGCTGGACCGCATCGTGGAGGGCCGCACCACGATGGAGCAGGCTTCCGACTACCTCGGCGCGCGGCCGGTGGACGTCTGGCGGCAGGGCGACACCACGCTGGCCCGCTGGGCTTTCAAGGGCTCCCTCGCCACCGATGCCGTCTACATCCGCCAGGAGGCCTGGCTGCGCTTCGGCCCGGACGGCACGTTCCAGCGCATGGAAAACGCCATCAACCTGCCCCTGAACCGGCGCCCCAGGACGGCGGCGCAGGCCGACCAGGAGGCGCGGGCCGAACGCCAGCAGGCCGGACGCGAGCAGGCCGCGCGCCCGGCGGCGGCCGCTCCGCTGCCCGTCCAGGCCGCCACGGCGCCGGCGGGAGAGACCGCGGGCGCCGCGGCGGTGCCGCTCGCCGTGCCGGCCGCCGACGCCATCCAGCCCGCGTCCCTGACCATTCCGCCGCCCGCCGCGCCGGCGGCCCGGACCTCCGGCAAATCGGCCAGGGCCCGCGCCGGCCAGGCGGGCGCGCCCAAGGCGGGCGGCGCCAATCCGCTGCTGCCGGCCGGCACCCGGGTCATCCCCGGCGTCACCTATCCGGTGCGCAAGGATCGCTGACGCGATTACATGCCGGCCAGGCTGCGCGCGATGCGCGCCATGGCCTGGTAGCCGCCCTCGAACAGGCTGGCCAGGAAATCGCCGCTCTGGGGCACCACGATGGCCAGCGTGATCAGGCCCGTGGTGAGCGAGATCGGAAAGCCGATGGCGAACACCGAGAGCTGCTGCGCCGTGCGGTTCAGGATCCCCATGGCCAGGTTGATCGTCAGCAGCACGATCACCAGCGGCAGCGCCAGCAGGGTGCCCGAGACCCAGAGCTGGGCGCTCCAGTCCAGCAGCGCGCCCCAGCCGTCGGTCATCAGCGGCGCGCCCACGGGCAGCAGGTCGAAGGTGCGCACCAGGCCGTCGAGCATCAGCAGGTGGCCGTTGACCGCCAGGAACACCAGCATCGCCACGACGTTCATCAGCCGCGACAGCACCGCCGTGTTGGCGCCGGTGGCCGGGTCGAAGAACGAGGCGAAGGCCAGGCCCATCTTCAGGCCGACGAATTCCCCCGCCATCATGACGGCGGTGAAGACCAGCCGCATGCTCAGGCCCAGCGCCATGCCGATCAGCACCTGCTGGGCGGCGATCAGCAGGCCGCTCCAGGAGGCCGGCGCGATCTGCGGCATCGGGCCGGCCAGGGGCGCGGCGATCAGGGTGAGGGCGATGGACAGGCCGATCTTCACCCGCATGGGGATGGACGATTCCCCCAGCACGGGCGCCAGCGCCACCAGCCCCGCGATGCGGAACAGCGGCCACAGCAGGCCGTTGATCCAGTCGTAGAGCTGGCCGATCTGGAAGGAAATCATGGGCCTGGGCGGACGCGCGGCCCTAGGCGGCCAGGCCCGGGATGGAGTCGAGCAGGGAGCGGATGTAGTCCACCATGGTGCCGATCAGCCAGGGCCCGAGCAGCACCAGGGTGGCGCCCACGGCCAGCAGCTTGGGAATGAACGACAGCGTCATTTCGTTGATCTGCGTGGCCGCCTGGAAGATGCTGATGATCAGGCCCACGGCCAGGGTCATCAGCAGCAGCGGCCCGGCCATGATCAGGGCCACCCGCAGCGCCTGGTAGGTCATGGACATCACGGCTTCTGGCGTCATGCCGGGCCTCCTATTCCTATTGGTAGAAGCTGCGGGCCAGCGAACCCAGCAGCAGGTGCCAGCCGTCGGCCAGCACGAACAGCATCAGCTTGAAGGGCAGCGAGATCGTCACCGGCGGCACCATCATCATGCCCAGCGCCATCAGCAGGCTGGCGACCACCAGGTCGATGATGAGGAAGGGGATGAAGATCGTGAAGCCGATCTGGAAGGCCGTCTTGAGCTCGCTCGTGACGAAGGCGGGCACCAGCACGCGCAGGGGCACGGCCTCGGGGGTTTCCAGCGGGCCGACGGCGGCCATCTCGGCGAACATCGCCAGGTCCGATTCCCGGGTCTGGCGCAGCATGAAGTTCTTGAGCGGCTGGCTGCCGCGGTCCAGCGCCTGCTCGAAGGTGATCTCGTCGCGCGACAGCGGCTGGTAGGCCTGGGCGTAGATCTGGTCGAAGACCGGCGACATCGTGAAGAAGGTCAGGAACAGCGCCAGGCCCACCAGGACCGCGTTGGGCGGCGAGACCCCCGTGCCCAGGGCGTTGCGCAGCAGGCCCAGCACGATGATGATGCGGGTGAAGCCCGTCATCATCAGCAGCGCCGCCGGCAGGAACGACAGCATGGTCAGCATGACCAGCGTCTGCACGCTCAGCGACCAGGTTTCCGCGCCGTTGGGGCCGGGCGTGGCGGTCAGGGCGGGCAGGGTGGCCTGCGCCAGGGCGCCGGCGGGCCAGGACAGGATCAGCGCCAGGCCGGCCAGCAGCCAGGGCGCCGGTCGCGCGGCGTGCGGGGCGGGGCGGCGCATCAGGAGCCCGACAGGGTCTTGCCGAGCGTGTCGGCGAAGTCCCCGGACGCGGCGTCCCCCGCCCGGGAGGCGTCCGGCAGGGTATGCAGCAGGGTGATCTGCTGGGCGGTCACGCCCAGCACCAGGCGGGCGTCCTCGACCTGGACCAGGGCGACCGAACTGCGCGCCCCCAGGCTGAGCGTGCCGAGCACGCGCAGGCGCGCCGTCTGTGCGCGGCCCGGCAGCCAGCCGCCGCGGCGGGCCACCCAGGCGAGCATCAGCAGCAGGCCCAGGATGAACAGCAGGGCGAGGACGACGCGCAGGATCTGGTCCTGGTCCATGGCGGATCAGCGGCGGTTGTTCAGCCGCGCGATACGGTCCGAGGGCGTGATGATGTCGGTGACGCGGATGCCGTATTTCTCGTCCACGACCACGACCTCGCCCTGGGCGATCAGGTAGCCGTTGACGTAGATGTCCATGGGCTCGCCGGCCAGGCCGTCGAGTTCCACCACCGAGCCCTGGCCCAGTTGCAGGATGTTCTTGATCGTCAGGCGCGTGCGGCCCAGTTCCACCGACAGCTGGACCGGGATGTCCATGATCATGTCGATGTCGCTGTCGCCCTCGGCGGCCTGGCTGGACAGCGGCTGGAACACCTGGGCGGCGGCGGACTGGGCCGGCGCCTGCGTCGCGGCGGTCTGTTCGGCCAGGGCGGCGGCCCAGTCGTCTTCCGCGCCCAGGCCGCTGGCCTGGGTGGGCTGGTCGTGCGCGGACTGCTGCTCGGCCATGGCGGCGGCCCAGTCGTCTTCCACGGAGCCACCGGAGGCCTGGCCCGTCAGGTTCGGGTCCTGGGTGTCGTCGTCTTTGATGTCGCTCATTTTTTCGTGCGGGCTAGCAGTTTGTCGGAGTCGTCGGGCGAGGCGAGCACCTTGTGCACGCGCAGGGCGTAGCGGCCGTTGAAGGTCCCGTAGCCGCATTCCAGCACCGGCACGCCGCCCACCCGGGCCGTGACGGAGGGCCGGATGTCCACCGGCAGCACGTCGCCCACGGCCAGGTGCAGCAGCTCGGCGATGGAGGTGTCGATCCGGGCGAATTCCACCGACAGCTCGACCTCGGCGCTGCGCACCTCGCGCGAGAGCTGCTGGGTCCAGCGCTGGTCGATCGCGTCGGCGGCGTTCTGCTGCAGCGGGCGCGACAGCAGGTCGCGGATCGGCTCGAGCATGGAATAGGGCAGGCAGATGTTGAGCTTGCCGCCGGAGGCGCCGAGTTCGATGTTGAACGAGGCCACCACCACGATGTCGTTGCCCGTGCTGATGCTGGCGAACTTGGTGTGCATTTCCGAGCGGATGTATTCCAGCTCCAGCGGGTAGACGGATTCCCAGGACTCGCGGTAGCAGTCCAGCGTCAGGCCCATCAGCCGGCGGATGATGCGCTGCTCGGTGTTGGTGAAGTCGCGCCCTTCGATGCGGGTGTTGTAGCGCCCGTGGCCGCCGAACAGGCTGTCGATGACGAGGAAGACCAGGTTCGGGTCGTAGGTGAACAGGCCCGTGCCGCGCAGCGGCTTCATGGCCACCATGTTCAGGTTGCTGGGCACGGGCAGGTTGCGCTCGAAATCCGAGTATTTCTGGATCTTGATCGCGTTGACGGTGATGTCGGCGTTGCGCCGCATGAAGCCGAAGAACATCGAACGCAGGCGGCGGGCGAAGCGCTCGTTGATCAGCTCCAGGGTCTGCATCCGGTGCCGCACGACGCGGTCCGGCGAGCCCAGGTCGTAGGGGCGGACCCCGTCCTGGGACTCGGCCGCGGCCTGCTGGCCCGAGGACTCCTCGCCGGTGACGCCTGCGAGCAGGGCATCGACTTCGTCCTGGGAGAGCATGCTCTGGTAGACCATTACTGCACCACGAAGGCTGTGAAGAGGACGTCGGCGATCTGCGGACTGGGCAGCTGCGCCGCGAACGGATGGGTCAGCGCGGCCTTGAGGGCGTCGACCAGCGCCTGGCGGCCTTCCGGCTTCTGGATGAGGGGCAGCTGCTGCGCCGAGAGCACCTTGAGGATGCGGTCGCGGACTTCGGGCATGTAGTCCGTGATCTGCTTGCGCGAGGCTTCGTCGCCCAGGCGCAGGGTGATCGCGGTGTAGAGGATGCGGTTGCGGGTTTCGCCGTACAGCGTGACCGTGAAGGGATCGAGTTCTGCGAAGATCGGTGCCGGGACCACCACGGGCGCCGCCGGAGCCGGCTGCTCGGTCGCCGAGGCGGCCGCCGGCACGCTGGGTGTGCCGTCTCTACTCGTGAACCACATCGTTGCGCCGACCGAGGCGCCGATGACGATGATGAGCAGGAGGATGAATTTGAGTAGCCTGAGCATGGTTCCGGGTTAATGCGTCACGATGACGGAAGGGCAAAATGAAGCATTGTAATGCGGGTCCTGCCCGGGGGAGCGAAAGAGTTCACGCAAAGGTATCCACCAGCGCATCCGGACGGGCGGCGGACCGGGGGGCCGACGCTGCGGCCGGCAGGGAGGCCGTTTCGGCGCTCTGGCCGTCCAGGCTGAAGACGGCCGTGCCGTTGCGGGCCGAAGGCGCCTGGCCCTGGCCTTGGGCCTGCTGGCCGGGCTGCTGGTCGCCGACGTCGGCCTGGCCCAGCGACAGGCCGGCCTGGGCCAGCTGCTGCTCCAGGTGGGGGAGCGCATTTTCCAGGGCCTGGCGCACGTTGGCGTGCGGCGAGACGAAGGACGCCTGGGCGATGGATTCGCCCACGTGCAGAGTGATGTGGATCGGCCCGAGTTCCGGTGGATTGACGTGCATCTGCACGGTGTGGCCCGCGCCGGTGAGGTTCTGGGCCAGCTGCAGGACCTGCCGGCTGAAATCCTGCGGCCATTGCGGGCTGGACAGCGGGGTGGACACGGCGACGGGCGCCGCGGCCGGGTTCGCCGCCGGCGCCGCGGCGGGCAGCAGGGCGGCGCTGGTGGGCGCGGCGGCCGAGGCCAGGGCGGCGGCGTTCGGCGCGGCGGCCTGGGACGTGTCCGGGCCGGCGTCGGGCCGGACGGAGACGGAGGATTCCACAACCCGGGTTCCGGCAGCCTGCGCCGCGAGCGCCTGGCCCGCGGACTGGGGCTGGTGCGCGGATTGCGCGTGGGCCTGGGTCTGGGCCTGGGCCTGGGCCGCAGCGGCGGTACGGGCGCGGCCGGGCCCCTGGGCCGCCGGCGCCGCCGTATCCGCCTGCAGGGGCGTCCGGCTGGCGGCGGCCGCGGCATGGGAGACCGCGGTGTCGGTGCGCGCAGCCTGGTTGCGGCCGTCCGTGCCGGCTTCGGCCGGATGCGCGGCCGAAGCCGTGCGCGCGTCCGGATCCGGAGCGAGGACGCGCACGTCGCTGCGGGCGTCGCCGTGTGCGGCGAGGGGCGCCGCCGTCCGGCCCGCGGCGGCGTCGGCCGGCAGGCGGGCCGCGCGCGGGCTGGCGGCGGCATCCGGCCGGTCCGTCTGGAGCGGGCGGTTTTCGGCGGCGGCCTGCGTCATCAGGGGCAGGGCGGCGCTGTCCAGGATCAGCGACAGGGTCTCGTCCGGGCCGAGGGGTTCGCGCCGCTCGGCGGCGTCCGCGTCGGCCCGGCCGCGGGCGCCATTGACCCGGCCGCCTGCGCCGTCGGTCCGGCCATCGGCCTTGTCGGGCCGGCGGGATTCCGTCGCGCGGCCGGCGGCGCCGTCCCGTTGCTGCGACAGCACGTTCGAGAAGGCCGGGGCGTCCGTCGGGGCGGCGGCGTCCGCTCCGCGCGCGGCGGCGTCTGCGGGCGCCGGGCTGGAGCTGGTGACAGGGAGGACGGGCATGTTCATGGCGTGTGCGGATTCAATGCGGCTGTCGGGTGCGCCGGTACAGGCCGGCCGAGATCTCGTCGCTGGCGCGCTGTTCGCGGCGCTGCTCGCGATACTGCCACTGACGGACCTGGCGCGCCTTGAGGGTTTCGTAGGAGTTCAGGCGGCGCTTTTCGTCGTGCCACTGCTTGCGTCCGGCCTCGATGCGCACGTCGATCTGGGCGATGATCGTATTTTGCTGGGAAATGGCCTCGTCCAATGTGGCAATAAACTGCCTAAAGTTGTGGTAATTCGAGGCCGATACGCCCTGCTCGGTGGTGTTCTGCAGGCGCCGCGTGTAGTCGGCGCGGTAGTCGTCCAGGGTGTTCAGCTGGCCCTGCGCCTCGCGGCGCCGGGCGCTGAGTTCGGACAGGGCGCGTCCGGCCTCGTCGAGCTTTTCCTGGGCCAGGTCGATCAGCACGTCCAGCGGTGTTTCAGGACTCATGGGCTTTCTCCCAGCACGCCGGCCAGCGCGGCCACCGCGGCGGGATAGTCCACCCGCACGTCGATGCCCTGCTGCAGATAGCCTTCGAGCCAGGGGTGGCGTTCGATGGCCTGGTCGATTTCGGGGTCGTTTCCCGCAGTATAGGCGCCGACGGCGATCAGGTCGCGGTTGCGCTGGTAGCGGGACATCATGCGCTTGAACCGGTGCACGTGGCGGAACTGGCTGTCGGGCACGATGGCGGACATGACCCGCGAGATCGAGGCCTCGATGTCGATGGCCGGGTAGTGGCCGGACTCGGCCAGGCTGCGCGACAGCACGATGTGGCCGTCCAGGATGGCGCGCGCCGAATCGGCGATCGGGTCCTGCTGGTCGTCGCCCTCGGTCAGCACGGTGTAGAACGCGGTGATGGAGCCGGCCGGCCGGTCGCCCTGGGGCGCGCCGTTGCCCGCGCGCTCCACCAGGGTCGGCAGCTTGGCGAACACGGACGGGGGATAGCCCTTGGTGGCCGGCGGCTCGCCGATGGCCAGCGCGATCTCGCGCTGGGCCATGGCGTAGCGCGTGAGGGAATCCATGATGAGCAGCACGTGCTTGCCCTGGTCGCGGAAGAATTCCGCCAGCCGGGTGGCGTAGACCGCGCCCTGCAGGCGCAGCAGGGGCGAGACATCGGCCGGGGCGGCCACCACCACGGAGCGGGCCAGGCCGTCGGCCCCCAGGTTCAGCTCGATGAATTCCTTGACTTCGCGGCCGCGTTCGCCGATCAGCCCGACCACGATCACGTCGGCCTGGGTGTAGCGGGCCATCATGCCCAGCAGCACGCTCTTGCCCACGCCGGAGCCGGCGAACAGGCCCATGCGCTGGCCCCGGCCGACGGTCAGCAGGCCGTTGATGGCGCGCACCCCCACGTCCAGCACGGTGTCCACGGGCGCGCGGGTGAGGGGGTTGATCTGCAGGGCCGTCAGCGGCGCCATCTCCAGGTCCGGGGGCAGGGGCTTGCCGTCCAGCGGCCGGCCGGCGCCGTCCAGCACGCGCCCCAGCAGGGCGTTGCCGACCGGCAGGTGGCGCACCTGGTCGGTGACGATGGCGGCGGCTTCGGCCCCGGCCTGGTCGGCGGGGTCTTCAGGCAGCGGGACCGGGTCCAGCCACAGGGTTTCGGCGGGCACGATGCGGGCGCCCGGGGGCAGGCCGGTGATGTCGCTCTGCGGCATCAGGTAGAGGGTGTCGGCGTGGAAGCCCACGACCTCGGCGTCGGCCCAGCGGTCCTGGTCGGGCGAGATCTGGACCTTGCAGGCGGCGCCGACCGGCAGCTGCAGGCCGGTGGCCTCGAGCACCAGGCCGGTAGCGCGGGTCACGCGCCCCTGCCGGCTGGTCGGCTGGCGCGCCGAGACCCGCTGCTCGCAGGCGGCCAGCTGCGCCCGCCAGCGCGCGCCGGGAGAGTGCGCCGCGGACCCGTCCGGCGTCATGGCGGCCCGTCCGGCTGGCCCAGCGCGGCGATGATGCGCTGCCAGCGGGTTTCCAGCGTGGCGTCCACGGACCCCAGGGCGGTTTCCGCGACGCAGCCGCCGCGCGTGATGCTTTCGTCGGCGCTCAGGCGGTAGCGGGCGGGGTCGGGCGTCTGCTGCAGGAAGGCGTGCACCAGTTCGAGGTCGTCGGGATGCAGGCGCAGCCGCAGCGTGGCGCTTTGCTCGGGGCGGGCCTGCATGACCTCGCGCACCAGGTCCAGGATGTGGTTAGGATAGTCGCGGATATGGGTGCGCAGCACCTGCTCGGCGATGCGCACGGCCAGCTGGATGACGGACTGGCCGACTTCCTGCTCGATGTGCCCGAGCGCGCCGGCGCAGGCCCCGGCCAGGCCGTCCAGCCGGGCGGCCTGCTCGCGGGCCAGGGCGGCGCCTTCTTCCAGCCCCTGGGCGCGGCCCTGGGCGTGGCCTTCGGCCAGGCCCCGTTCCAGCCCCTGGGCATGGCCTTCGGCCAGGCCTTGTTCCAGGCCCAGGGCGTAGCCTTCGCGGCGGCCCTGCTCGAAGCCCTCGGCGCGGCCCTGGGCCAGGCCTTCCGCGCGCGCCTCGGCGAGCGCCTGGGTGCGGCGCCGCTGGAGCTCGGCCTGCTGGCGCGGGTCGCGGTCGCTCGCACGGCGCCCGATGGGCTGCTTGAGCGCGTCCAGGGATTCCATTTCCCAGCGCTGCCAGCGGGCCCGCGTCGCCAGGTCGATGACCGGCCGGGGTTTGTCAGACATACTCGTCGTTGCCCATCGACAGGTTGATCTGGCCGGCGTCGGCGAGCTTGCGCGCCACCATCAGGATCGCCTTCTGCTCGGTTTCGACGCGCGACATGCGCACCGGACCCTGGGCGTCCAGGTCGTCGCGCAGGATCTCGGCCGCGCGGTTGGACATGTTCTTGAAGAACTTGGCGCAGAGTTCCTCGCTGGCGCCCTTCAGGGCGATGGTCAGCGAGGCGGTGTCGATTTCCTTCAGGATGAGCTGGATGGCGGCGTCCTCGACGTCGACCAGGTTGTCGAACACGAACATCTCGTCGATGATGCGCTGCGCCAGGTCGGCGTCGATCTCGCGCAGGCTGCTGACCACGGCTTCTTCTTCGGCCGTGTTCATGAAGTTCAGGATTTCGGCGGCGGTGCGCACCCCGCCCATCTTCGAGCGCTTGGCGCCCTGGCCGGACAGGACCTCGTTGAGCACCTCGGTCAGTTCGTGCAGCGCGGACGGCTGCACCCCGCCGAAGGTGGCGATGCGCATCATCACGTCGTTGCGCACGCGCTCGTTGAGCAGCGCCAGGATGGCCGAGGCGCGATCGCGTTCCAGGTGGACCAGGATGGTGGCGATGATCTGCGGGTGCTCGTCGGCGATCAGTTCGGCGACGTTGGCCGGCTCCAGCCAGTTCAGCGCGTCGATGCCCGAGCCCGTGCCTTCGCCGGCCTCCAGGATGTCCTCGATCAGGCCGGCGGCGCGGTCGGTGCCCAGCGCCTTGGTCAGGACGGAGCGGATGTAGTCGTCCGAGCCCAGGGTCACGGCCATGAACTGGTCGGCCTCGCGGCGGAAGTCCTCCAGCACCTGGTCGACGTCGGCCCGCGTGACCTGCTTGAGGTTGGCCATGGCCGAGCCGATCTGCTGCACCTCGCGCGAGGACAGGTACTTGAAGACTTCGGCGGCCGCGTCCTCGCCGAGGGACATCATCAGGATGGCGCAGCGGGTCAGGTCAGTGTCAGGATTTGGCATTCTTGGGGTCCATCCATGAACGCAGCACCATGGCGACGGCGCGCGGATCGCGTTCGGCCAGCTGGCGGGCGGTGTCCAGGTTTTCCTCGTAGCGGTTCATTTCCGAGGCGCGCAGTTCGTCCTGGCGGCGCTGTTCGCGCAGGGTTTCCAGGTGGGCCTCGTTCTTGACGCGCTCGACCTGGGCGTTGGCGAAGCCCTGGACGATGGGCCGCACGATCGAGCGCCAGAGGAAGAACAGGACGGCCAGGACCAGGAGCACCTTCAGGATTTGCAGGGCGAGGCCGCGGTATTCCGGGTTCTCCCAGGGCTTGAATTGGGGTTCGGTGTTGGTGAAGGCGCTGTTGACCACGCTGAGGGTGTCGCCGCGGTCGGCCGAATAGCCCATGGCCTGCTTGACCAGCGCGTTGATGTCGTCCATTTCGGACGATTCCAGCGGGGCCGGTTCGCCGTCCTTGTTGCGGTAGTTGACCACCACGGCCACGGACAGGCGCTGCAGCGTGCCCAGCTCGTGCTTGACGTGGCTGATGGTGCGGTCGACCTCGTAGTTGACGGTGGCGTCGTTGCGCAGGGAGCCCTGGCGGGGGGCGGCGCCGGAGGCGACGGGCGTGCCGTTGATCGCGGTGGGGCCGCCGGCGGGCTGGGCCGCGGCGCCCTGCTGGGCGCCTGGCGCGCCAGTCTGGCCCTGCGCGCCCTGGGCCGGCGGGGTGGCCGGCGCCGTTTGGATCGCGGCCGTGGCGTTGGCCGGCGGTTCGTTCGACAGGGCGCCGGGGACGCCGGCGGGGGGCTGCATGCCGTTCTGCGCCGAGTCGCTGGTCTGCTTGCTGCGGATGGCGGCCGTGCCGGGCGTCTCGTTGGGGCGGTAGACCTCGGAGGTCTGCTCGCGCTGGGAGAAGTCCACGGCGGCGCTGACCTGGGCGCGCACGTTGCCCGGCCCGACGATGGGGTTGAGCAGGGTCAGGATGCGCTGGGCCGTGCGCTGTTCGATGTCGTTGATGAAGTTGCGCCGGGTGCCGTCCATGGCGGCTTCGCCGCCCGGCGAGGACATCAGGCGGCCGTCCTGGTCGACGATGGAGACCGATTCGGCATTGAGCTTGGGCACGCTGGAGGACACCAGCCAGGCGATGGCCGAGACCTGGGATTCGCTCAGGGTGCGCGACGGATAGAGCGTCAGCAGCACAGA
>OFIS01000193.1_pt1 | contig 60414 bp, 51 predicted proteins | sample 1775071 | NCBI WGS metagenome assembly OFIS01 (sample SAMN08195774, study PRJEB24354) | sludge metagenome | isolation source: sludge from phenol fed wastewater aerobic bioreactor C | place: India: Nagpur | collected 2016-09-17
AATATCAAAATGCATCCAGGGGTAGTCTGTGAAGTGTTCCAGAAATTTTCCTGCGGTAATGGCGCCTCCTGAAGGCCCTCCGATATTTTTCAGATCAGCAAATTCGCTTTTAATCATTTCGCCATATTCTTCCCAGAGTGGATACTCCACGAGGCGCTCGTATTGCCGGAATCCGCTGTCTTTCAGCGCCTGCTTTACCGTTTCTGCGGCAGTGCCCATGCACACCACACCATGCTCGCCTACGGCTACTGATGCGGCGCCGGTGAGGGTAGCAAAATCCATCACCAGCTCGGGCTTATACCTTTTTGCCCAGTGTAGGGCATCAGCAAGTACCAGCCTGCCTTCGGCGTCAGTATTGAGTACTTCCACCGTGGTGCCGCTGTACATGGTTATGATGTCTCCCGGCACATAGGCGTTTTCGCCCGGGCGATTGTCCGTGGCGGGCACCAGGGCTATCAGGTGCAGCGGCAGCTTCATTCTTGCTACCGCATACATGAGGGCCGTTACTACCGCGGCTCCGCTCATGTCGCTTTTCATTCGGTCCATCGAAGCGGGCGTGGGCTTCAGGGATAGTCCGCCGGTGTCATACACAATGCCCTTTCCTACGAGTACAATCGGTTGGGTATTGAGGGATTTTGCCGGTTTGTACTCCATGATGCTAAAGCTCGGCGGCTCCATACTTCCACGGTTTACGGCCAATATTCCGCCCATCTTTTCCTTTACAATCTGCGCCTTTTGCAAGGTGGTTACCTTAAAGCCTGCTTCCTTTCCGGCGGCTGCTATTTCTTTGGCAAGCTGTGTAGCCGACAGATAGTTGAGCGGTTCGTTGACCAGATCGCGGGCCCGGAAGATGGCTGCAACCGTAGCCGTAAGTTGTTCGATTTCTTTTACTGTGGCCGATTGCCGGGTAAAGTAAAGGGTCTGTAAGCTGTTGCTTTTTTTCTTCGCATCCGATCTGTACTTCAGAAACTGGTAGGTGGCCAGCGCCATGCCCTCGGCAAGGAGACAGGCGGCCTGCGATGCTGCAGAAAGGTTGGTAAGGGTGATTTCTGTAAACTTGTTCTTGTTAAAGATGGCGGCCAGCTCCGCTCCTGCTTTTCTTATGTTTTCGCTGGTCTGCCAGGATGTTTTTGCGTCTTTGATCAGATAGATAAACAGCCAGCGCTCGTATTGATTGACAGAGATCAGGTTTTGCTCCTGCTTTATTTTGTCTTTGCAAAAACTGCTTTCCTCCTGGCTCAGTCCGGCAATGTCTGCAAGAGCTGCAACGCTATCAATGATGAATAGCTGATGCCTTTTACCTGCTTTTTGAACGATCTTAAAATCCATGTTTCCCATTTAAGTTCTGTGCAAAAGTAATCAAGTCCGCTTGTTCGCTCCTGCCACCCCCGGTTGCTGCGGGCCACCGCCGCGTGCAAACCCGCTAAAGTGTACATTTGCGCCCATGCAGTACACGCTGAAGAAAAGCCTGGGGCAACATTTTTTGCATGACGAACAGATGTGCCGAAAAATTGTTTCCGCCATTAGCCGGACACCGGGCATGAAACTGCTGGAGATCGGCCCTGGGGGTGGTGCCCTGACCAAGTATCTGATAGAGTGGGGCGACACAGACTATAAGGCCATAGAAGTTGATGCCGAAAAACAGGAATATCTGCTGCATACCTACCCGGTACTATCCGGTAAAATCATTTTGCAGGATATTTTGAAAGCAGACGTTCCGTTTGATGGCCGGTTCAGCATTGCTGGCAATTTTCCGTATAACATCTCATCGCCTATTCTTTTCAAAGTTTTGGATTGGGAACCACAGGTAGTGGAAGTGATTGGAATGTTTCAGAAAGAGGTGGCGCAGCGCATAGCCAGCGGTCCGGGATCAAAACAATATGGAATACTGAGTGTGTTGATGCAGGCGTTTTTCGCAGTGGAATATCTTTTTGATGTGCATGAAAACTGTTTTACGCCTCCTCCCAAAGTAAAAAGCGGTGTGGTGCGTTTCACCCATCTGCAAAACCCGTTTGCAATTGAGGACAAAAAAAAATTCGTGCGGTTGGTAAAGGCGGCTTTCAACCAACGAAGAAAGACCCTGCGCAATGCTTTGAAAGGTACCTTGCCTCCGGAAGCTTCAGAACACCCGCTGATGAGCCGAAGGGCCGAACAACTTTCTGTTTCCGATTTTGTGGAGCTTTATAAAACCTTTTGACCAACAGATGAGCAAAGGAAAGGTATTGCTTGCGGCCCCGGTGCATGCTGTGCTTACCGAAGCACTGCGGCACCACGGCTACGAAATAGTGGATGCCACAGCCGCGAGCCCGCAGGAGACGCTTAGGTTGATAGCTGACTGTACCGGCGTCATTACCTCTACGCGGCTGCAGCTTGATAAATTTCTCCTCGACCAGGCAAAGCGGTTGCGATGGATCGGCCGGATGGGGTCGGGAATGGAGGTTATAGACACGGCCTATGCCGCTTCAAAAGGCATAGTTTGCTTTAGCAGCCCTGAGGGCAACTGCAATGCCGTAGCGGAGCATGCCCTGGGTATGCTTTTGTCGGTATTGAAAAGAATAAGCTACAGCCAAAGGCAGATTATGGACGGGCAATGGCTAAGGGAAGAAAACCGGGGTGAAGAACTCGACGGAAAAACAGTGGGCATCATAGGTGTAGGACACACCGGCCGGGCCTTTGCTAAAAAGCTTTCCGGCTTTGATCTGCGCATATTAGGCTATGACAAATACAATCCGAAAGATTTTCCACCGAATGTAATTCCCTGCAGCTCGCTGTCGCCCATTTTCGAACAGGCAGATATTGTCAGCTTTCACGTACCCCTGCAGCCCGATACACTGCATTATTTCAACGAGGGGTTTTTATCGTCGTTTTCAAAGCCCATTGTGCTTATCAATACCTCGAGGGGATCTGTTGTTGATACCGGGGTCTTGCTTCAGGGTATCCGCTCCGGAAGGCTAAGGGCGGCATGCATCGATGTGCTGGAAGACGAGCCCCTGCCCAAAATGTCGGAGGAACGGCAGGAAGAGATCAGGGCCCTGGCGGCACTGCCCCAGGTGGTGATCACACCTCATATTGCAGGTTATTCGAAGGAGGCTGTTTACAAGATGAGTCTTAGTCTTTTAAGCAAAATTGTCACCGAGCCGTAAGCTTATATAAATCAAACATTTCTTTGACAAAAAGTCAATAGGGCTGTTATACTTTTAACAAGAAATTTTTATTTTTACCCCTCATTGGTTAATAATAATATAATGCAGGATATGACACGTAAGTTACGTTATCTATTCGTATTGCTGTTTGTGAGCATGGCCGGGGCTGCTTTTGGGCAGACGGGAGCTATTTCGGGAACAGTATATGATGAACACAAAGAGCCCGTCATCGGCGCGGTGGTTCAGGTCTTCCAGTCGGGAACTGCGCGTGGTGGCGACGTGACGAATGAAGACGGTAAGTACTCGGTAAAACCGTTGCAGCCGGGTAACAATTACGAGATCCGCGTTAAGTACGCTTCTTACAAGGATATCATTCTTAAAAATGTGATTGTAAGCCCGGACCGTACCACTTACCAAAACTTCAATATGGAAGTGAATGCGCGTGAGATGGCAGAAGTGGTGGTAAAGGAGTACAAGGTTCCTCTGATAAAGAAAGATGAGCCCGGATCTACAACTACCTTTACTGCAGAACAAATTGCTAAAATCCCGACGCGGAACACGAGTGACGTAGCCTCACTGTCTGCCGGTACTTACCAGGCCAAGAACGGTGCGGGCATCAGCATTGCCGGTGCGCGCCAGGGCGGTACACAGTATATCATTGACGGGGTGCAGGTGAGCGGTACCGCTGGAACCAATTTCCCTCCGGGCGCTATCGAGCAAATGTCCGTGATTCGCTCCGGTATTCCGGCCCGATATGGCGATGCATCGGGTGGTATCATCAACATCACCACACGCGGGGGTGCAGCCCGCCATACCGGTGAAGTGGGTTATGAGCATTCGGTGGATGGCTATAATAGAAACTATGCATGGTTTTCCCTCGCTGGTCCTGTGCTGAAGAAAAAAATTGACAGCCTCAACAAAAGAAATGTATTGGGTTACTCACTGAGTGGTAACTATACTTATACTACCGATGATGATCCTAACTATTACGACAACTATCAGGTGAAAGCCGATAAGCTGAAAGAAATTCAGGAACGTCCGCTCACACAGTTCACAGACATCACGGGTAGAAAAGTATTGCGTTCATCGGCTGAGTATATCACGATGAATGACCTCGAAACCCGCAAGACCCGCATCAATGCGGAATCTCAAAGTGCGCGCCTGGTGGGTAAGGTTGACTATCAGCTTTCAGACAATTTCAACGTTGTAGCGGGTGGAAACTTTACATACGGAACCGCCCGGGCATACGATCGCCGCTATTCTCTGTTTTCTGCAGATGCCATGCCTACTTCTATGAGCTATACAGGCCGCGGATTTATCAGGTTCACTCAGCGTTTCGGTAAACCTAACCTCACAGGCGAGCCTCAGGAAAAGCGCCCGCTTATCTCTAATGCTTTTTATTCTGTACAGGCAGACTATCAGGTTACTCACTCCGATGTATCTGATCCTAATCATAAACACAATCCATTCCTTTACGGATATCTCGGAAAATTTGACATCGCCCGTGAAAGCGTCTATGGCATTGGTATAGATACCGCCATCGGTCGCTCGGGTGTTATCCTCCGGTCAAGATTGGCGCCTACTCGTGTAGATTTTACCCCTGCAGGCATTAATCCGCTTCTGGAGAATTATACCAAACAGTTTTATCAAACCGCAGGTGCAGAAAATTATCCTGCTACCCTGAATGATATCACGGCTAACAAAGGACTACTGAATGGTCAACTTCCGGATTTTGTATATAGCTCAGGCTTATACTTCAACTCTGGTTATGCCCGCGGTGGTTACAGCTATGGTACAGAAGAGCAATTTGCCTTCACTGCTGATGCCTCTTTCGACTTTCAACCCAAAAAGACTCGCCACAGCATTGAGTTCGGTCTTTACTATCAGCAGCGCGCAGAACGCAGCTACGGTATCACCGGTGCAAGCACTTCAACCAATCTTTGGTCGCTGATGAGGTTGCAGACCAACCGTCATATCCTCAATCTCGACGCATCAAACCCAACCTATGTTATTAACGGTCAAAGCTATTCTCTGCAGGAGTATCTGAACAGCGGTGTAATATTTGGCCCGCTGGATACTATTTTGTATCCGCAGAAATATGACCCCGCTACGCAAAGCACTTTCGACTTTAATCTTCGTCAGAAACTCGGATTGGATCCCAGGGGTACAGACTATATCAACGTAGATGCTCTTGATCCTTCCCTGCTTTCTCTGGACATGTTTGCTCCAGACGAACTGATCAACGGTGGTGAGCCGCTTGCTTCCTGGTATGGCTATGACTACACCGGAAAAAGAATCAATGGTCAGGTAAACTTCAACGACTGGTTTACAAAGAAGGACGCAAATGGAAATTATACCCGTAATGTCGGTGCCTTCCGCCCCAACTATATAGCGGGTTATATTCAGGATAAATTCGAACTCCCTAATAACGTTCTCTTTAATGTAGGTCTCCGCGTGGATCGTTTTGACGCCAATACCAAAGTGTTGAAAGATCCGTATTCTCTTTACGCAGCCTACACAGTAGCAACCAATCCCGATGCGTATAACCCAGCAGGTAGCACACCGGCTAACATTGGCAGCGACTATGTGGTATATGTAAAAGACAATGCCTCTTCCGGACCTGAGATCATTGGTTATCGCAATGGCGATGACTGGTATGATGCCAACGGTAAGTATCTGGTTGACCCCTCTTTACTCAAAGAAATTGCGGGTACAGATCCTCAACCTTATCTGATCAAGAACAGTAGCGATGGTAAGCGCGCCCTTACGATGAAAGATGACGGGTATGATCCTAATTCATCCTTCACAGATTATAAGCCTCAGGTGAATGTGATGCCCCGTATCAACTTTACCTTCCCCATAGCCGAGCAATCTATGTTCTATGCTCACTATGATGTGTATGTAATGCGTCCTAAAAACGCAGGTGAGATCTACGCTTCTCCATTGTCTTATTATTACCTCAATCAGTTTTCCGGATCTATTATCAATAACCCTGACCTGAAGCCTGAAAAGGTGTTTGACTACGAGCTTGGTTTCCAACAAGTGCTTACACAGAATTCTTCGGTTACGATCAATGGATTCTACAAAGAGCGTAAAGACATGATTCAGGTAAGACCGTATCTGTACGCCTGGCCTGTTACTTACTATACGTTCGGAAACAGAGACTTCATGACGTACAAAGGTTTCTCCCTGAGCTATGACTTAAGAAGAATCAACCACCTGCAGATGCAATTGAGCTACACTCTGCAATTCAGTGAAGGTACCGGCTCCAGCTCTTCTTCGGGCAACGGCGGTAACTCAAACTCTGTGAGCTCCAATGGCTTGCTGGGTTATCTGGTACAGGCAGGACAGCCCGGTTTGCGTTTTGCCTATCCGCTCACCAATGACTCCCGTCATGTGCTGAATGCCAACCTCGACTATCGTTTTGATAAAGGCGAAGGTCCTATTGCGGGCAACAAGCACTTCCTTGAGAATGCAGGGGTAAACCTCGTATTCAGAGCAAGGAGCGGTGAACCGTATACAAGATATCAGTCTGCCGGACAGAATATTGTTGTGGGCGGTGTACAAGGCTCACGTCTTCCCTGGCACTATATGATGGATCTTCGTATTGACAAAACCTTCGATCTTAGCTTCGGTAAGAAGAACCTGGAAGGACGGCAAGCACGCTCCAGACTGGGCTTGCAGGCTTATATCTACATTCAGAATCTGCTGAACACAAGAGACGTATTGAGTGTGTATGGCTTTACCGGCAAGCCGGATGATGATGGATGGATTGCCTCACCGCAAGGACAAAGAGATGCGGCGTCCAAGACATCGGTTCAGTCGTATCAGGATCTTTACCAGTTGTCGCTGCAGAACCAGTATATGATCAATAATCCGAGGAGAATTAATATTGGTCTTTCATTAACATTCTAACGAGTATTAAATAACAACATACGGTTATGTTTAATAGAAATTTTGTACCGAGGTATGCGCTTGCCGTAGCAGTCGTATGCGGTGTTGTGTCGCAGACCAATGCCCTACCTACAGTCGGAACAGAAAAGAAAAAGCAGCTTTTGAAGACTGCTGCCGGTTGTGACCCGGCTACCGCCACCATTGAGCTCGATATCAACAACGTGCGTGCACGTGTGATGACCGGTGGTGATATGTGGTGGAATCAGGGTGTGGGTAATGCGGCCTATGAAGTGCCAAAAGGAAGTAAAAAGAATTCACTGTTTGCCGGCTCAGTATGGGTAGGTGGATTTACCAAGGATCGTCAGTTAAAGGTCTGTGCACAGACCTATCGCTCTGAAGGTAACGACTACTGGCCTGGCCCCTTGAAAAAGGATCCGGCAACGAATGCCATGACGGTTACAAAAGAGGATTGCTCGGACTGGGATCGTTTTTGGAAAGTGGACCGTGCCACCATTAACCGCTTCAGGGAGTTTGTGAGAAGTGGGAACATAGCCGCTACAAAAAACTCACAGTTCCAGTCTATTTGGGAATGGCCGGCTATTGGTAACGGTGTAGGCTCGGCAACAATGAATAACAATGACTATCGCCGCGCTATCGGAACGTCCGGGCTGCCACTGAATATGGATGGCGGACACCCAGGCTATGCGCCCTTTGTTAATAATCCCGAAGATCCCGGCAATAATCCGGACATCTACGAGCCGGAGCGTGGAGATTTTCCTGGTGATCCTACCATTGGCGATCTGCTGGGTGATCAATATATCTGGTGGGTGTTTAATGACCTTGGAAACGTGAAGGGCCAAACCAAGACGGAAGCAATCGGAATGGAAGTGCAGACCGGTGCTTTTGCCTTTGCGTCTAAAGATTTTATGAATGATGCGACCTTTTATAATTATCGCCTCATCAACTGGAGTACTTCTGACCTCGACAGTACTTTTATGGCTACCTGGACGGATGCTGACCTTGGATATGCCTTCGATGACTATATTGGTTGCGATACCGTGCGTGGTTTAGGTATTCTTTACAATGGTGATGGTTTCGACGGTGCCGGTGAAGCAAATAGTTACGGTAGCGAGTTGCCTATGGTTGGTGTTGACTTTTTCCGTGGCCCGCATTATCGTGTTCTGGATAAGGACGGAAAGGTGCTGCTCGATTCTGTTCTAAAGATGACAGCGTTTACCTATTTCAATAATGGTAACGATCAACGTATTGGTGACCCTACCAATGGTGTTCAGGTGTACAACTATATTACCGGTACATCGAGGAATGGACAAAACTTTAATAATGATTTTCAGGGTGCTGGTGTTCCTTCAAATGCGTTAGGGAATGGCCCTGATACCCGCTTCGTTTTCTTCGGTGATCCGGATAAAAACGAGTGGTCGGAGTGTAACTGTGGCAATTCTCCCTGGGATCGTCGTTTCATCCACTCTGCCGGTCCCTTTATACTTCGTCCCGGTGACGTAAACGATATTACCATTGGAGCAGTTTGGGTATCCAATGTTGGCGGTTGCCCTAATACCAACTTCAAGAAAATCCGTTTGGCCGATGATCAGGCTCAGGCACTTTTTGATAACAACTTTAAGACCATCGAGGGTCCGGAAGCGCCTCTGCTTGTAAAGCGTGAAATGGACAACAAAATCATCTTCTATTTTACTAACCCGAGCTATTCTACCAACTATCAGGAGAAATTCGGATATGAAGTGGACTCTAGTAAGTACCGTGTAAAGTCTCTGAAAGCTGTCAATGCAAAGAGCGCTGACTCCTTGTACAAGTTTGAAGGTTATCGAGTATTCCAGTTGAAAAACAACCAGATCTCCGCTTCTCAGATATTTAATGAGCGCGGTGAGGTGGATAATACCGTAGCTGTGGAAGTGTTCCAGTGCGATCTGAAGAACGGAATTTCGCAGGTGGTAAACTGGCAGAAGGATATTAATATTCAAAACTGTCCGGACACTTGCTGGTATCCTGTAGTGAAAGTAAATGGTAAGGATAGTGGTATCCGCCATAGCTTCGAAGTAACGGAAGATAAATTCGCTACGGGATCGAATGCCAAACTGATCAACTACAGAACATATTATTACATTGCGATTGCCTATGCAAACAACAATTTTGCGAATTTCGATCCGGGCAAAAATGAACTGACGCAGGACGTAGTCTATCTCGAAAGTGCACACGGTCCGGGTGGAAGTGCTTTGCAGGTGATCGAAGCTATGCCGAATCCTTTTAGTCACAATGTGGGCGTACAGTTTAACTCTGACTACGGCGATGGTGTTGTGATCAAGAAAATGGAAGGTGTAGGTAACGGAGGAAATTTCCTTGAGCTGACCGATGCTTCGATTCAGGAGGCGCTTCAACCGTCAAACGGTCATCAGTCTAAGCAGCCAACTTATGAAGCTGGCTCCGGTCCGATTGATGTTACAGTGGTTGATCCGCTGAAGGTGGTTCCTGGCACGTGGAATCTTTATATTATCCCCGATTCTACTCAACCAGCTCCTTATACTCAAACCGGTAACTCCTCGGATCCTTATGTCCGCCTTATCGGAAGCAAGGCTAAATGGAAATTGGTTAATAACAACAATGTTGTGGTGACCAGCGAGATGAACCTGGATGTAGTGAATGATCAGATCCTTACGGATTATGGTATCAGCGTATCTATAGAGCAGGCTAATCGTCCGGGTGATGATCAGCTCAATGGAAACGGAACTATTGGCGGAAGCGCAAAAAATTCTTCCACTATTGTGTTTGAAAATCCTGCTGTAACCTGGCTGGCTGGTGTTAACGATGCCGAGCAAACCAGCGATTTCAACTGGATCAGAAGTGGTGGATATACCTACGTTAAAAAGCCAGGTGATCCTGATCCTCCATGTCTCTACAACGACTACGGTTCAGACACCATGCAGTTCTGGGAAGGCATGCTTCAGGATTTTGCCTTTACTACCAGCACCTGGGCACCTTATAATCTTGCTGCAGTAGAAGACCGTACCGCCTGCGTATTCGGTGTTGCCTTCAAGGGAAGTACCAGCGATCAGGGTATGACGGGGATGCAGGGCGTGGATGTCGTCTTCACGCCGGATACTTCAAAATGGTCTCGTTGTATCGTTCTGGAAACCGACAATCAGGGATTGGGTGAAGGTGGCGCGGCCAAATTTATGCCACGTAGCCATCAGTCGTGGAATAAGGAGTACAACGCTAATGGCGGTGCCGTATATTCTACTATTCCTAAAGACACAGGATTCTCATGGTTCCCTGGGTATGCGATCAATGTAGAAACCGGTCAGCGACTTAACATTGTGTTTGGAGAAGATTCCTATCTCTCTAACCATGGTGGCCGCGACATGCTTTGGAACCCAAGTAGTGCAGTACTCGATGATCTGGGTAATCCTATCTGGGGCGGTCGTCACTTCACGTATATTTCCCAAACGCCATATGATAGCTGTGCGGCACTTGCTAAGCTTTTTGCCGCCGGATCTACTGTGAATGTTTTCAGATCCTTTATGTGGATGGGTATCCCGACGGTTAATTCAGGATTTAACCTGCTTCCTTTGAAGGATGGCTTAATTCCGACAAAGACTACGTTGAAGTTCCGTGTAAGCCGTCCTTATGCACGCTACACACCTGCCGGAATTACTGCACAAAATGGTGGCTTCCCCTGGTATCAGTTCTCAACAGACAACATAGCGCGGAAGATGCTTTCTGATGCCGGCAATCCTTATCAGGATGACAAGCAAAAGCTGCTCGACAGGATGTTTGCTGTGCCGAATCCTTACTACGGTACTTCGCCTTCTTATGAGTCCGGAAGGTTGGATACCCGTGTGCGGTTTGTAGGTTTGCCTCAGCGCGCTACGATCATGATCTACTCTCTCGATGGTACGCTGATCCGCAAGATTGACAAGGATAATAACGTATCCTTTGTGGATTGGGATATCCGTAATGCAAAGGGCCTTCCTATAGCAAGCGGTATGTACCTTATACATGTAAATGCTGAGGGCATCGGAGAAAAGATAATTCGTTGGTTTGGCGCTATGCGTCCAATTGATATCACTCAATATTAATCATATTGCAGGGCTGGTACATGCCGGCCCTGCTTAAATTTCATATACGGTTTATGAAACAAAAATTAGCTAAAGCGGGATTGCTGATTTGTACCCTGGGTTCGTTCTTTTCTGCAACAGCCGGAAATAAGGATCGCACCGGACAGTCGGGCGCTGCAGAGCTGCTCATTAACCCCTGGGGAGCGAGTACCGGACTTTTTGGTATGAACAGTTCGTACGTGAGCGGCCTCGAATCCATGAAGAATAACATGGCGGGTCTGGCCCTGGTAAAGAACACAGAAGTGGGTCTTTCGCACTCTATCTACCTCAGAGGGTCGGATGTGACCGTAAACAATATCGGCATTGCCCAAAAAATGGGAAATCTTGGCGTAATCGGTTTCAACATCATGTCTATGGGATTTGGTGAAATACCTATTACTACCACAGAAGACCCGGAAGCGAAAAGCAGCGGTAGCTACAAACCACAGTTTCTTACCTTCCAGCTTGGTTTTGCCAAAGAATTCTCCAACAGCATACGTGCAGGTTTGGGTGCCACATTTGTTTCTGAACAGATCAGCAACATTAAGGCCAGCGGCGCCTGCTTTGAGGGTGGAGTACAATATGTAACCGGTAAACGTGATAACTTTCACTTTGGCGTTACCCTTCGCAACGTAGGTACCAATATGCGTTTTTCTGGTCAGGGCTTTGCCATCAATGCCGAGATGCCCGGTTCTACAACCAACGCACCTTTTTCGGGTCAGACGCCTACGGAAAAGTTTGAAATGCCCACGTATCTCAACTTCGGAGCTTCTTACGATTTTTACCTTGATGAAAAGCATCTGAAAAGTGAAGATGACCTTCCCAAGCATCGCGCGAGCCTGATGCTGAACTTCACCTCCAACTCTTTTAACAATGACTATCTCGGTGGCGGTGTTGAATATGCCTATCAGGAAATGTTCATGGTGAGAGTGGCTTATCGTCATGAGAATGGTATCGGCGGTGCTAATTCAAACACCTTTTATACTGGTCTTGCTGCAGGAGCTACTATTCAAAAAGGAATAGGAGAAAAAGGACCCATCCTTGCTCTGGACTATTCCTACCGGCCCACGGCAAAGCCAAACAACGGCGTGCATACCATTTCCCTGCGCATTATGACCAGGGCAAAGTCTAAAAACGCCTCAGAAGAATAATTCTTTACATTTGCATTGCGTCAACGCTTTCGTTTCAAACGGAAGCGTTGTATTTTTTACTATGTAACGATAAAAAGAAGATTGTATGTCAGGGATCAACTACGTGACCAAAGAAACGCTGGAACAAATGCGCGACGAGCTCAACCAGTTGAAAACAGCCGGCCGTGCAGAGATAGCGAGACAAATCGCCGAAGCCCGTGAGAAGGGCGATCTGCGTGAAAATGCAGAATATGACGCCGCTAAGGAAGCACAGGGATATCATGAAGCCAAGATTGCCCAATTGGAGGGCGCAATTGCCAATGCAAGGGTCATAGATGCGAAGGATATTGACACCAGCAAAGTGTCGATCCTGAGTAAAGTGAAGCTGACCAACATGGCCAATAAAAAGACGGTAGAATATCAGATTGTATCGGAGAAAGAGGCAGATCTCAAAGCCGGTAAGATCTCCGTGACTTCACCCATCGGAAAGGGTTTGTTAGGAAAGGCTGTTGGTGAAGTGGCTGAAGTAACGGCACCCAGCGGCATACTTAAGTTCAGGGTCGAAAACATAACCATCTGATCTATGGCCAGTCTATTTTCAAAAATTATTGCGGGGGAGATACCAGCCTACAAAATTTGCGAGGACGAATATTTCTATGCCTTTCTCGACATCTTTCCTTTACGCGATGGGCATGTTTTAATCGTTCCGAAGGTTGAAGTTGATAAGGCTTTTGATCTCGATGATGAGTTTCTGGGCCGTTGGTTGCGATTTGCACGTCCCATCGCCCATGCTATTGAAAAGTCATTCCCCTGCAATCGTTGCGGCATGGCTATCTTGGGATTAGAGGTACCGCATGCACATATGCATCTCGTTCCTATTGATACTTCCGACGACCTGAATTTTACGCGCGATAAATTGAAGCGTAGTCCCGAGGAGCTGGCATCTGCCCAATCGAAAATCATCAGCCATCTTTAATGGAACTGAATGCGAACGAAAAAGCCACCCGAGTGAGTGGCTTTTTCGTTTAGGCACCTACCGGGTCTTCAGCGTTTCCCTGCTGGCCCAGGAAGTTGTCCACCATGCCTTGCATCATTGGTGGCAACTGCGCCTGTATATAGTTTTTAATGACCTCTATTGAGCGTTCTGCCTGCTCCTGTGTCAATCCTGCTTTAGATATAAGTTCGTTAATGAGCTCTTGCATAAATTGTAGTTTTCTTAGTTATTCTGTTGTCATGCCGCTTTCAGATAGTCCAGTTTCGAGTGTTCCAGCATTTGCCGTGCATAGGCAGCGGTAAGGTGGAAAACACCCTCTTTCTTTTCCTGCGAAGGAATATCAAACATCGCATCGGTGAGTATCATTTCGCAGATGGCCCGCAGACCGCGGCCGCCGAGTTTGTACTGAACCGCTTTGTCCACCATGTAATCCAGTGCCTCATCTTCCACTTCCAGCTTCACCCCTTCGTACTCAAACAGCTTGCCGTACTGTTTGATTAAGGCATTCTTGGGTTCGGTTAAGATGCGCTTCAGTGCAGGACGATCCAGAGGATTAAGGTAGGTAACGATCGGTAGTCTTCCCAAAAGTTCGGGAATCAGGCCGAAAGTCCTAAGGTCCTGCGCATTCACATATTGCAGCAAATTCGCGCGGTCAAGTTCTTTAGTAGATTTTATTGCATTGTAACCAATGGCAGAAGTTTGTACTCGTCTGGCTATCATTTTATCAATACCCTCGAAGGCACCTCCGCAGATAAACAAAATATTCTGCGTGTTCACTTTCACCATTTTTTGTTCCGGATGCTTGCGCCCGCCTTGTGGCGGCACCAGCACTTCCGATCCTTCCAGCAATTTGAGCATAGCCTGTTGCACACCTTCTCCGCTCACATCGCGTGTTATGGAAGGGTTATCGCTCTTTCTGCCAATTTTATCAATCTCATCAATATACACAATCCCTCGCTCTGCGGCAGCCACATCAAAGTTGCAGGCCTGTAAAAGCCGGGACAGAATACTTTCCACGTCCTCACCTACATAGCCCGCTTCGGTAAAAACGGTAGCATCTACAATGGCAAAAGGGACCTGCAGTAACCGTGCAATGGTTTTTGCGAGCAAGGTTTTACCGGTTCCGGTTTCACCTACCATAATGATGTTTGATTTTTCAATCTCCACATCGTCCATGGCAGGCATCGTAAGTCTTTTGTAATGGTTGTAGATAGCTACCGACAGAATTTTTTTGGCGTCGTTCTGCCCGATCACGTACTGATCCAGAAAGTCCTTGATCTCCTTCGGTTTGTAGATCTTGTGTTGCTGAATGTTCAGCTTCACTTCCTGTTCTTTGTTTTTCTGATTGTCGCCAAGCGCTTCCTGCAAAAGATAGTGTGCGTTTTCAATACATTGATCGCAGATATTACCTTTCATTCCTGTGAAAAGAATATTCACGTCGCTTTCCTGACGATCGCAAAATGAACATTTCCTTTCCGTTGTCTTTGCCATGTGCTTCCGGTAATTTTTTTAGATGGCAAAAATACGGCGAATGGCCGAGAGCACACCTGTCAAATTTGAATCTGAGCCGAATATTCTTCCTGCACACTAACTTGCAAATATGCTTTTCCCCGAAAGTCCGACCCAGGGTGTTCGCTTCGCAGATGTAATAGTTCCGCTGGCGCTGCCGCAGGTACTCACTTATGGCGTGCCCACAGACATGCAGGCCTTGCTGCGCCCGGGCATGAGGGTAGAGGTTAGTTTGGGGAGGAACAGGCAGTATGCAGCAATTGTGGATCGGCTGCACAACAACAAACCCGAGCTCTATCAGGTAAAGCCCATCAGAAATATCATTGATGACGAACCGGTAGTGTCCGACCTTCAACTGGAGTTTTGGCGTTGGATTGCTCATTACTATATAGCAGCTCCGGGCGAAGTAATGCAGGCTGCCCTTCCTGCACATCTCAAACTGATGGGCGAAACCCGGCTCATCTGGAAAGCGGATACACCAGAGCTGCAGTGGACGGAGCATACCCTTCTTGCCGTAGAAGCTTTGGAGCACAGAACGGAGCTCTCGATTTCAGAATTGAAAGCGCTGGTTGGTGAGCGGCATTTGAACAAGGTGCTTGATGAATTGATTGAAGCAGAAGCAGTGCTGATCAGTGACGCACTCGAACAAAGCTATGCGCCCAGACGGGAAAAGTTTGTTTCCCTCGCTCCCGAATTCCGGGACGAACAGCGGCTAAGCAAGCTCTTCGATACGCTGGCCAGAGCCCCGAAGCAACTCGAGCTGCTGATGGCGCTCATTGAGCTGACCGTAAAACAGCAAGTCGTAAAGCAGAGCGAACTTTTAGACCGCTCGGGCTGTACGGCCGCACAGATCGCTGCGTTGCAAAGCCGGGGCATACTGCTGGTGGAGGAAAAAGATGTAGATCGCGTGTTGATTGAATCGCCTGTAGAAAAGAAGTCGTATGAATTTACTCAGGCACAGCTCAAGGCATACCAGGCCATAGAGGAAGGGTTTAAAACAAAGCAGGTCATTCTGCTCGAAGGTGTTACCGGCAGCGGCAAAACCTTGCTGTATATACACAAGATCAAAGCCTGCCTGGCACAAGGCGCGCAAGTGCTGCTGTTGCTGCCGGAGATTGGGTTGACCACGCAACTGGTCAGCAGGCTGTACCAGTATTTTGGCGAAGAGTTGGGTGTCTATCATTCGCGCTTCTCCAATAATGAAAGAGTGGAGATTTGGGAAAAGGTGAAACGCGGAACGTACAAAGTAGTAGCGGGTCCGAGGTCTGCTCTGTGGCTTCCTTTTCAACAGTTGGGAACGATCATTGTTGATGAAGAACATGACGCGTCGTACAAACAGAAAGATCCGGCCCCACGTTTCCATGCGCGCGATGCTGCCATTTATCTCGCAGGGCTGCACGGGGCTCAGGTGCTGCTGGGTTCAGCCACGCCCTCGGTTGAAAGCCTGCACAATGTGCAAACGGGTAAGTATGGATGGGTTCCGCTACGGGAGCGCTATCTTGGTGTTGACCTGCCGGAGATACAGGTGATCAATGCAAAATCTCTGGAAGCCATGCGCAGCCTTGCTGTGAAACTAATCACCCCCGAGCTTTATCAGGCCATGGCCGAAGCCTTATCCAATAAAAAGCAGATCATCCTTTTTCAGAACCGGCGAGGCTATGCACCTTTTCAGCTTTGTATGGTTTGTGGTTGGGTGCCGCAGTGTAAAAACTGTGCGGTGGCACTGACCTATCATAAAACCTCCGACAAATTGCATTGTCATTACTGCGGACTGAAATCTGCTATCATCCACACTTGTCCATCTTGCGGCAGCAACCGTTTGCAAAGTAAAACCTATGGTACGGAAAAGGTGGAGGAAGAAGTACAGCAACTATTTCCGGAGGCGCGCATTGCACGAATGGATGTGGACAGCATGCGTGGCAAGCAGACGATGAGTAACCTTTTTGAAAAACTTGAGAAGCACAAAATAGATATTCTTGTAGGTACGCAAATGGTGGTAAAAGGGCTGGACTTTGCCAGGGTGGCGCTGGTAGGCATTTTGAGTGCAGATAGTTTATTGAGCTACCCCGATTTCCGGGTGAATGAACGTGCCTTTCAGCTAATGGAGCAGGTGAGTGGCAGAGCCGGTCGTACCGATGGTGCAGGCAAAGTGTTTATTCAGGCGCATAACACAAAACATCCGGTTATTGCCTGGGTGATAGAACACAATGTGCGGGCTTTTTACGATCATGAGATTCGTTTCAGGGAATATTTTTCTTATCCACCATTTACCAGGCTGATCAAAATAATTTTCAAGCACAAGGACGAAGCCAAAGCTGTGCAAGCCGCTACCATGCTCTGCGAAGCACTGAAATTGCAGGAACAGATCACCCTTCAGGGGCCTGTGCCTGCACTGGTGAGCCGGGTACGCAACCTCTACATACAAGAAGTATCGGTGAAATGTCCGCGGGATACAAAGATCATCGCAGCAGTGAAATCTACTTTGATACAACAACGACAGTTCATCACAGCACAACGTGGACTTTCTTCGCTACAAATGCTTTTTGATGTAGATCCCTACTGAGACATGAAGGAAAAACTGTGCAATGGTTTGGGAAGTTTATAAAAATCGTGACAGGAGAAATTTACTGATGTCCGTTTTCCATTGACAGATCATCCATTAAATTTGCGTTACTTTTATATCAAACCAACATTCCTTTCCATGGACGAAAGTCATGAACAGTTGGCCTACCCTGTAGGCCGTTATGAAGCTCCGGAAAAATATCCGCCGGAATTACAAAATGAATGGATTGCTGCTATTGAAGCATTGCCCAAGTGGCTCGACCTGTGCATTGAAAACCTTGATGCAGACCAGCTCGATACGCCCTACCGTCCGGGTGGGTGGACCATCAACGAGGTGATCCACCATATTGCCGACAGCCACATGAATGCTTACATCAGGCTAAAGCTCGCGCTAACCGAAGATAGTCCGGTCATTAAACCCTGGGACGAAAAGCTATGGGCAGAGCTGCCGGATGTAGAGACCGTACCGGTAAATGTGTCGGTAACGCTGCTGCATGCTTTGCATCGGCGCTGGGTGCAGGTGTTGCGCAATATGCAGCCCGAAGATTGGGAACGCACGTACTTCCACCCCGAGCATGAACGCTACGTGCCGATATGGGAAATGACGGATTTGTACGCATGGCACGGACGCCATCATGTAGAGCAGATCAGGAGTCTGAGGCATAGAATGAACTGGTAAAGAATGAAGGCATTACTCCCGTCGCTAAAAAGAATATTTTTTCAGATTTTGCTTTTGCTGCTCTGCTATTTTCTTAGCAGACTGGCTTTTACCCTCATCAACCACCACCGATTTTCGGGGCTGGGCGTTGCTGGCTTCCTGCGGCTTTGTTTCTATGCTTTGCGTTTCGATTTTTCTACCATCGTTACCATCAATGCCTTGTACTTTGTCATGCTATTGCTGCCGCTTCCACTATGGCGTATGCCTCGCTGGGAGCGGTTTACGCAATATTGGTTCCTTGCAACCAATACTATTGCCTTCGCCTTTGAGGTGAGCGATTGGGCCTATTTCCCATTTACACTCAAGCGCGCCACCAACGATGTGCTCGATATGATTACCCGCAGCAGCGATTTCCTGAAACTGCTGCCGCATTTTCTCACCGACTACTGGTATGCGCCCATTGGCTTTATTCTACTGATCTGGTTGTTTATAAAAGCCAACAATTTCATTCGTTCCAAAACCAAACTGAATGTACCGCCGGATTTTTCTATGAGCTGGATCATAGGTCTCTGGCAATTTGTAGCGATGATACTTATCGTAGGTATCTGCATCATCGGTATGCGCGGCGGACTGCAACTGATACCGCTGGGTAACGGCAATGCGCTGCAGGTCACCAGCAATCAATACGTTCCTATCGTGCTGAACACACCGTTTTCCATCATGCACAGCTACTCCGGAAAAATGGAAGAAGTGCATTTTTTCAGCGAGGAAACCTTAGGGCAGTATTTCCCACCGGTAAAGCAGTATAAGGATCGGCAGTTCAGTAAAAAGAATGTGGTGGTCATCATCCTGGAGAGTTTTTCGAAAGAGTTTACCGGCATCGGAGGAAGGAAAAGTTATACCCCATTTCTCGATAGTTTGATGCAGCATGCACTGGTCTGTCATCATGCCTTTGCCAATTCGCTGCATTCTGCGGAGGGTATCCCCGCCATTCTTTCCGGCATGCCTTCCCTCATGGAAGAGCCCATCACCACATCATCCTATGGCACCGACCGGCTCACTTCCTTGCCGGCTCTTTTGCAGGAAGAAGGATATGAAACAGCATTTTATCATGGCGGCAGCAATGGCACCATGAGCTTCGACATCTACGCTTCTAACGCAGGTTTTCAGCATTATTACGGCAGAACTGAATATGCAAACGATAGAGACTACGACGGAAACTGGGGCATTTGGGACGAGCCTTTTTTTCAATACTTCGCCCGGGGATTAAGTGCGATGAAACAACCTTTCATGGCTTCTGTTTTTTCACTCAGTTCTCATGATCCATTCAAAGTGCCTGCGAAGTACGCAAGTGTTTTGCCGCAGGGAAGTCTCCCTATTCATCAAACCATTGCCTATACAGATCTCGCTCTGCGAAAATTCTTTCAAAAAGCTTCCGAACAGTCATGGTTTGCGAATACACTTTTTGTCATCACCGCCGACCATGCAGCACCGGTGTCCAAAGATCCTTACTATTCATCGCTCAACATGGGCGCTTACAGCATCCCTGTTATATTTTACAGTCCGGCGTTAGACCTCCATACAGGCTTTACCGATACGCTTTTTCAGCAAATAGATATACTGCCTACCGTGCTGGACATGTTGGGATATCAGAAACCTTTTTTTGCCTTCGGACAAAGTCTCTACCACACACAGCAGCCCCGCTTTGTGGTGAACGAACTCACGGGAAGCTACCAATGGTATATGGATGATTTTTTGCTTACCGCAAATGAAATGAAGCCACAGGCATTGTATGATTTCCGCAGCGATAGTCTTTGCAAAAACAACCTGATCAAGGATAGTACGGAAGTAGCCGGGAAAATGATTTCAAGATTTCATGCTTTTGTGCAGTTCTACCGGAGTGCACTCATCCACAACAAGCTTACCGCCAGTGCATACAGTCGCTAATGCGTTTTATATTACCTTAGCCGCAAAAATTTACCACTATGCAAAATGGATTATTGCATCTTCATAATTTCATGCGCTGGGTAGTACTGGCCTTCGCACTCATCACTATTTTCCGCAGCCTGAGCGGCATGAACGGAGGTAAAACTTTTACAGCCGGCAATAAAAAAGCGGCTTTATTTTTAATGATCTCTGCAGATGTTCAGTTGCTGTTGGGTCTGGCCTTATATTTTATGAATGGTTGGTTTGCCAAACTCACAAGTGGCAGTATGGATATGAGCGATAAGTATCAGCGTTTCTGGACCATCGAACATATGTTGGGTATGCTTGTGGCAATTGTTTTGATCCACATCGGCTACAGTGCATCGAAAAAGAATGTGGACGATCGTACTAAATTCAAAAAGCTATTTTGGTTTACGACTATAGCTTTGGTTATTATTCTGGTGACCATTCCCTGGCCATTTCGCGAGGTGGTCGGACGCCCAATGTTCCCCGGTATGAAGTAAGATGATCAGAGCCATTCTTCAACCCTTTTATACTTTTTTTGTACTCATCAGCTTTGCTGCAAGTCTGTTGATCGCGTTTCCGTTTTTTCTCGTCGTGGGTTCCCGCGACACGGGTAAGGCGCGGCGCATCATTGCCACCGTAGTGCGGTATTGGTCGCGCGGATGGTTATTGCTCATCGGCATGCGCATACGCAGCAGTGGCTATTTTCCGAAGGACAAAAAATTTGTGATCGTTGCCAACCATATCTCCTACCTCGACACCGTCAACATCTACGCCGCCATTCCGGAATATTTCCGCACACTGGCAAAAAAGGAAATGGTGAAAATTCCGGTGTTTGGGTTTGTATATAAACAACTCGCCATCCTCGTGGACCGCAGCAGTCAGGAAAGCCGTGCCAAAAGCATGCGCTTGATGTGGCGACAACTGCGTAAAGAATGCCATATCACCATATTTCCCGAAGGTGGTTTTAATGAAACGGGCGCGCCGCTTTCTTCCTTTTATGATGGCGCTTTCCGGCTGGCTATTCAGGCGCAGACACCCATTCTGCCCATGGTTTTTCCGGATACGGTACATCGCTGGCATTACAGCGCGTGGTGGAAACTTTGGCCCGGCAGAAACAGAGCCATCTTCCTGCATCCGGTATATGTAAACGATCTGACCCTTGAAGATCTTCCGGAGCTGAAAGAGAAAGTGCGTCGTTTGATGGAAGAAAAACTGACAGAACTGAGCGCTGAACAGGTAGCATGACCGCACGATAATTTGCCTTCGGCAGTGCCTTTAAATAATTAGTTAGTTTTGCGCAAATTTTTCAAAAAGCAATGGCTTTACAAGTTGGTATTGTAGGACTTCCGAATGTAGGTAAATCCACACTGTTTAATGCAGTAAGTAATAGTGCAAAAGCACAGGCATCGAACTATCGTTTTTGTACCATAGAACCCAATGTTGGTCAGGTGGATGTGCCTGATGAGCGGCTGGCGAAACTGGCGGAGCTGGTATTGCCCAATCGTATTGTGCCTACTACTATTGAGTTTGTGGACATAGCAGGCCTGGTAAAAGGCGCCAGCAAGGGTGAAGGACTGGGTAATAAATTTCTGGCAAACATCCGCGAGGTAGATGCTATCGTGCATGTGATCCGCTGCTTTGAAGATGAGAATATTTTGCGTGAAGAAGGCGAGATCAATCCGGTGAGTGATAAGGAGATCATTGATACAGAGCTGCAGTTGAAAGATTTGGAAAGCGTGGAAAAGAAGATGGGTCGCTATGAAAAAATTGCCAAGAACGACCCCAAGGCAAAGCGGGTGTATGACGTATTGCTGCGTTGCCAGGAACACCTTTCGCAGGGAAAGAATATCCGCGGTTTGCAACTGGAAGGAGAAGATCGTGAAGCGGTGGCAGATTTGTTTTTGCTCACCGAGAAACCGGTACTCTATGTAGCCAATGTGGACGAATCGGGCATCCATACCGGCAACAAATATTCTGAAGCGCTAACCAAAGCGGCGCATGAGGAAGGTGCAGAAGTGATTGTGATGAACAACAGCATTGAAGCGCAGATATCGGAGATGGAAAATGAAGAGGATAAGCAATTGTTTTTGGGCGAGTACGGACTTACAGAGCCGGGGTTGAACCGGCTGATTCGCGCTGCCTATCAACTGTTGCAGCTCATCACCTATTTTACTGCAGGTGTGCAGGAAGTGCGCGCCTGGACCATACACCGCGGCTGGAAGGCACCACAGGCAGCCAGCGTGATCCACACCGATTTTGAAAAAGGATTCATCAAGGCGGAAGTGATTGCCTACAACGACTATGTGCAGTACAAGAACGAAGCTGCTTGCCGCGAAAACGGAAAGCTACGCATTGAGGGCAAAGAATATGTAGTGCAGGATGGAGACGTGATGCACTTCCGGTTTAACGTGTAGTCATTACCAAAGAAATTTTTTGAAGCCTTTCAGGCCGTCTCCGAAAGAAGACGGCTTTTTTCATGCTCCATTATTCCCAAAGCGCAAAGAATTGACCAGAAATGGCTATTGCTCAGTGCCTTGATATTTTGTCATTTTGAAGTCGAAATATGGCGATGGATAATCAAGCCTTTAATAGAAGTCCTAGATAGAACGACCCATATGAATAACAATAAAAATCATCAAACATGAAACTCAAAAGCTTGTTGCTTGCAGCATCCGTACTTTGCCTGGGATTGGGTGAAAGCTGCAAAAAAGAAAGTGGATCGGGTGACCTACAAAACGACACCTTGTATGTCAATGATGCCGCTAGCCTCGCTGCGAATCTCAACATTGAGGGGGCGGTAAGAAAAACCGGAAACATTCCTGCGCCGGCCGGTACCAACTATGGTATCGATCTGAATGTGCTGACACCGAATATTATCCTCACTCCCGGAAACACCTTCGACTTTGAAATTGAGTCGGCTTCCTCAGCGAAAATCCTTTATGTGCAACTCGACGGTACCTCTGAGTATATGATGGTGACGGTAGATGCAGCGGGGAATGTGGTGAACAAGATTACCTCAGGTAGCCAAAAATTCAGACAATGCTGTAGCCCTCCGGGTATGTGTGGTCTATTGCTTAATGCAAAACCCATGGTGATGGAAAATCTGGATGTTGGGGCAACGGTACAGGTATTTCAGCCACCCTTGCAGGCCAATATACCGGATCTGAGTTTTCTAAACGATATCCGCTACTGGTCGCCTCCAAGACGCATTCGATATAAGACCTTCAACACGGGTACAGGAGACATCTATGCGACGCTGACCTGGAATAAGGAAGCCGATATTGATCTTTGGCTGATAGAACCCAACGGAAACAAGATCTATTATGGAAACAGTACTTCTACTTCCGGCGGCGAACTGGACTATGACAATACTTATGCTTACGGCCCCGAAAATATCTTTTATAACACCACCCCTCCTTCAGGAAAGTATGAGGTATGGGTGCACTACTACTCCGGTAGCAACGGCCCGGTAGATTGGGTGGTGAATCTAAAGAATGGCAGCAGTGTTAATACTTACAGAGGTACACTTGTAAACTCCAACGACAAGACCCTGGTGGCTACATTCACGCGATAGGCCTGCGCTATGTGCATCTTACAGCCCCTCGTTACCAGCTCAGTTTGCAGATGCCAGGCCTTCAACAAAAAGTTTCGCTCGAAAAGCGCCAGTTTATTCCCCCGTTTTCGGGGGAATTTTTTTGTCTAATCTCCCCCGCTTCAAGGGGGAGATTTCTTTTTAATAGTTCTTACCTTCATCGCCTTATTTTTTAGTATGAAATATTTGCCAATCACACCAAGGCTTTACACACAAAACCGCCAACGCTTCATGAAAAAGATGAAGCCCAACAGTATTGCCATTTTTCATTACAACCCTGTACTGCCGGAAAACGGTGATGCGGTGTATAGCTACAAGGCAAACTCTGATGTGGTATGGCTATGTGGTATTGTGCAGGAAAAAACCATGGTCATTCTCTACCCCGACAATGCAGACGGAACTGCTCAAGAGGTGCTGGTAGTGCAACGACCCAATGAACATCTGGAAAAATGGAATGGTCATTTGTTCAGAAAAGATGAAGCCACAGCTATTTCCGGCATTCAAAACGTGCAGTTTGTGGATAGCATTGAAGCGCAGCTCCATCTCTGGATGCACCATGCCGACACTGTCTATCTGAATACCAATGAAAACGACCGCCTCAATACCGAAAATCCACGCATAGACTTGTTGTTTGTGCATGACTTTATGAAGCGCTATCCGTTGCATCATTATGAACGCGCAGCACGCATCATGAAAGAGTTACGTTCGGTAAAAACGAAGGAAGAAGTAGAAGTAACCAGGGTAGCTATTGACATTACGCGCAAAGCATTTGAGCGCGTATTGCAATTTGTGCAGCCCGGTGTGATGGAGTACGAAATAGAAGCCGAGATCACCCATGAGTTTCTGCGCAATCGCGCCACCCGTCATGCCTACGGCTGCATCATAGCCTCAGGCGATAGCGCACGTGTGCTGCACTATGTAGAAAACAACCGTGAGTGTAAAGACGGAGATTTGCTGCTGATGGATTTTGGAGCAGAATACGGAAATTATAATGCAGACCTTACGCGGACAATTCCGGTAAACGGTAAATTTTCGAAGCGGCAAAAAGAAGTATATAACGCCTGTCTCGCCGTGCATAACTATTGTGCATCCATCCTGAAGCCCGGTATCAACTATGCAGATTACATCAACAAGGTGAACATGGAAATGGAAAAGCAGTTGATAAAAATCGGGTTAATCTCCAAAGCGGATGTAAAAAATCAGGATCCGGCAAATCCGGCTTATCGCAAATATTTTTATCACGGCATCGGTCATCACCTTGGGCTCGATGTGCACGATGTGGGTACCCGCAATGAACCGGTGAAAGAAGGCATGTTGTTTACCATTGAGCCCGGCATCTACATAGAAGAAGAACAGATGGGCATACGTATCGAAAACAATTACTGGCTTACCAAGACCGGAAATATTGATCTCTTCAAAGGCATCCCGATTACAGTGGAAGAGATAGAAGCCGCCATGAAGAAAAAGAAATAATAGGTCCGTCAACTTAGTAAAAACCGCATCAACACGTTGCGGTTTTTTTATGCCTTGGTCCTTAGCACAAAATGCTGCTTCTCTTTAAACTCCTCCCGGAAAAAAAGTAAGCCTACCCGATAAAGATCAATGCTCATTTTTACCATTGTGGCGGCGCTAATCGTTTCCCAGGCTTCGGTATGAGCTTGGGAATGGTGGATGGAGATGATGAGTAGAACAGCGTTTGGACTCAGCTTGTCTTTATATTTTTCCCATGCCAGCCGCCAGTCTCCGGGCGCTCTGAGGTCGAAAAGGTATAAGTCCGGAGCAGGATATTCCTTATACTGGTCGTAGTTAAACCGTTCGGTACGCAGTTGTACGCCATTTTCTTCTCTCTTAATGGACAGGAAAGTTTCTGATTCGCCATCCTTATTGGTAACCCACAAAATATTATTACAGCCGAAGTAGCTTATGAGTTTGTTGACCAGTTTTTTGTGGTGCGATGTTGCCAGAATAAGCGGCGTATGAATATTCGCCTTCAGTAAATATTCGCTCAAAGCATATACAAAAGGCGAATGAACGCCGTGCCTTGCTTTGGCTTTGCGCCGATAGCTGATATATTTTCGAAACTGGTGTCCCTTACTCACAGATTGATGCGCTCTAATTGTTGGAAGGTAAATGCAAAAGCATGTTTTTCGTCGGCAGGATGATCTTCATGCCACGAGAGTTTCCAGTGTGTGTGGTCAATCTCAGGAAAGAAGACATCTGCATCTTCCACCTTAGTATGCACCCGGGTAAGATACAGTCTGTCAATCAGTGAAAATGTTTCTTCAAATATTTTTCCGCCGCCGATAATAAAGCCTTCCTCTGCGTTTGTCTCTTCCATGCTGCTTAAAGCTGACTTGATATCCGAAAACAACAATACACCATCAGGAAGTTTCAATCCATGCTGCCTGGATAGCACAATGTTCGTTCTGGCGGGCAAGGGCTTCCCAAGACTTTCAAATGTTTTTCTGCCCATGAGCACAGGCTTGCCCAGCGTTGTTTTTTTAAAAAATTTCAAATCATCGGGCAGGTACCAGGGCAACTGGTTGTTTTTACCAATGGCATTGTTTTCGGCAACGGCAACGATGGCAGAGAGTATCATGTTGTAGAATTCTAAAAACTCATAAAAAGCTAAACAGCCACCGGCGCTTTAATATGCGGATGGCACTGGTAGTTCTCAAGCGTAAAGTCGTCGTAGGTAAAGTCGAACAGGTTTTGCACAGCGGGATTCAGTTTCATCGTGGGCAATGGAAAAGGCGTACGGGTTAGTTGCAGTTTTGCCTGTTCTATATGATTGCTGTACAAATGCACATCGCCAAAAGTATGGATGAATTCGCCCGGCAGCAAACCGGTAACCTGCGCCATCATCAGGGTGAGCAAAGCGTAAGAAGCAATATTGAAAGGCACACCCAGAAATACATCTGCGCTGCGCTGGTACAACTGACAACTTAGCTTTCCATTAGCAACATAAAATTGAAACAGTGCATGGCAGGGGCTCAGCGCCATTTTGGGCAGGTCGGCAACATTCCATGCATTTACAATCATGCGCCGGCTGTCGGGGTTGTTTTTTATCTGCTGCAACACATCGGCAATCTGATCGTAAGTATTGCCATCGGCACCGGTCCAGCTTCTCCATTGGTGTCCGTAAACCGGACCGAGATCGCCGTTCTCATTTGCCCATTCATTCCAGATGCTCACGTTGTGCTCCTTTAGATACCGAATGTTGGTGTCTCCTCTCAGAAACCAGAGCAACTCATAAATGATGGACTTCAGATGCAACTTTTTAGTTGTCACCAGCGGAAAACCGTCAGCAAGATCGAAGCGCATCTGATAGCCAAAGACGCTGATGGTACCTGTGCCTGTGCGGTCAGATTTTTCATTGCCTTTGTCGAGGATGTGCTGTAACAGATCTAAGTATTGTTGCATCGTCGCTTCAAAATTCAAGATTCGTGGGGCAAATTTCAAAACATTTTACCAACATCATAGCCTAACTATTTACTTTTGAACTCTTTCTTCTGAAATGGCACAAACACTTTCTATCGTCATACCAGCATATAATGAAGGGCGCACTATTCATCTCATTCTGGATAAAGTGAAGGCGGTCCTGCTCGTTGCGGATATGCAGAAGGAAGTAATCATTGTTAACGATTGCTCCAGAGACAATACCGAAGAAGCAATCCTGGCTTACAAAGCAGCCAATACGGACTTGCCTATCACTTATTACAAACACGAAGTGAATCAGGGCAAGGGAGCGGCATTGCGTACCGGTATTCAAAAAGCTACCGGCGATTTTGTGATCATTCAGGATGCGGATCTGGAGTATGACCCTAATGAATACAATATTTTATTGCAGCCTATTCTCGATGGTTTTGCCGATGTGGTTTTTGGATCGCGCTTCATTGGTGGAAATCCGCACCGTATCTTATTTTTCTGGCATTCTATCGGCAATCGCTGGCTTACCACGCTTTCCAATATGCTCACCAATCTTAACCTTACCGATATGGAAACCTGCTACAAGCTGTTTCGTCGGGAGGTGATTCAAAGCATAAAGCTGGAAGAAAACCGTTTTGGCTTTGAGCCAGAGATTACGGCGAAGGTGGCGAGGATTCCTAAGATAAGAATTTACGAAGTGGGCATTTCTTACTACGGAAGAACTTATGAAGAGGGTAAAAAGATTGGCTGGAAAGACGGTTTCAGAGCCATTTATTGTATCCTGAAGTATAACCTTTTCAAATAAGTTCGGGGAGCTTCCGCAAAAGTTAAAACACAAGCTAAGCTATGGCAGTCATTTTACCAGTAAAGGGCACACATCCGCAGATACCCGAAAGTTGCTTTGTAGCTCCCAACGCCACCATTGTGGGCGATGTGGTAATGGGTGAAGAATGTTCCGTATGGTTCAATGCGGTAGTTCGCGGCGATGTGAACAGCATCCGTATGGGTAATAAGGTAAATGTGCAGGATGGCGCTTGTATTCACTGCACGTATCAAAAGACAAAGACGATCATTGGTAATAATGTTTCGATTGGTCACAATGCTATTGTTCACGGCTGCACGGTAGAAGACAATGTGCTTATAGGTATGGGCGCCATAGTGATGGACAATGTGAAGATTGGCAGCAACAGCATAGTGGCAGCAGGTGCCGTGGTGTTGGAAAACACGGTCATTCCTCCCGGAAGCATTTTTGCCGGTGTGCCCGCTAAAAAAGTGAAAGACATCAGTCAGGAGCTGCTGAAGGGAGAAGTGGAACGTATTGCCAATAACTATGTGATGTACAGTGGCTGGTTTAAAGAGAACTAAGGATGGGCTGAGGTGATAACCGGCCCAAAGTCCGCATCAGGCGCATTTTACAATGTCGTCAACGAATTAGAGCGACCCGTAAAGCGCGCCAACAAATATCTTTCGCCCTATTGCATTAATAAATACGGACTATTACATTTGTTGGATAAATTAAACACGCTTAATCTATATGAAAAAATTTTTCCTTGCTATTCTTGCTGTTGGAGCGGTAGCTACGGCGCATGCGCAAAAGGCTGGAAGCCTCTTTCTTTATGGTGATGCAGGATACAGCGCGAGCAAGCAGACTGACGACGATGGATTGCCAGGCACTGCTGACAATATCACTAAATACAGAAACTGGAATTTTTCTCCCGGTCTTGGTTTTCAGTTCAACAAATATTTTGGTGCAGGTATCAACTTCAGCATTGGCATGCGCACCAACACCAATGACAATGGTAGCATTACCTCCGAAAATAAGATGACAGAGTTGATGGTTGGACCTTTCATCCGTCATACTATGCCTTTGGGCAAAATTTTCTTTGTGTACAGCCAGTTGAACCTGAGCTACCTTCATGGAAAGAATACTTATGACGATGGTATTGCAGGTACTCCGGATGTAGAAACTAGCTACAATGGTTTCTATGTAGGTTGGTTCCCCGCGATAGGTGCCAACGTTACCAGCGGAATGGCATTTACTATGTCTTACGGAGGTCTTAACTACCAAAAGAAAAACTACGATCTTACCGGTCCTGCAGAAACCACTACTTCTGATTTCAACTTTACCTTTGGTAAAACAGTTAACATGGGCATCCAGTTGAACTTCGGCGGACACCATCATCATGGAAGAGGCCACCACATGGAGCCTGGTATGGAGCATCGTCACATGGACATGTCTGACTACGAAGATGAGGATGATGCACCAAAATCAAAGAAGAGCTCAGATATCGAAGAATAGTCTCTCAACGAATCATATTGGAGTAAGGCAGCCGCAAGGCTGCTTTTTTATTGTGCTCCTGCAAATATTTTTGTGGCCGCTGCGTTGTTGGTAGAACCCGGCAAGATGATTGTATTGTAAAACAAAGCTTATTTTTAAACCACAATTTTGCGCATGAAGTCCGTCCTGACGCTTTGCCTTATCTCTGCGATGGTATCAAGCAGCTTTGCACAGCAGACTGCAGAAGCTACCGGTAATGCCGGCGGACAACCCGCTTTTTCACAAGGCACCAGGGTCCTTTCGCTGGGTCTGGGCTTTCCGCATCTTTACCGTATCGGCTACGAGGTTCCGGCAGGATACACCCACCTTAAGACTACCGGGTTTGGACCCATGTATGTAAAGTTTGAGCTGCCAGCCACTGATCATATCGGTTTGGTCACTTCGCTCGGCTATGGTACATTTCACTATTCTTATTTCGGCTATTCGCCGCAGGTAGTGCACTACGACGATGTAAACACTTTTGCACTTTCGCTGTCCGCAAATTATCATTTCAGCCATTGGGTGCGCAACCCCCGGGCGGATATTTATGCAGGTGCGGGATTGTCGGTAGATTATCAGAAGTACAGCTATGGTAATATTCCCCCTTACCGCCCCAGTGAAAATAAGGCACATATTTACCCACTGTTTCGTGTAGGAGCCCGCTATTATCCCGGTCAAAACTTTGGTGTATTTGGTGAAGCAGGCTACGATGGATTAAGCATCGTTCAGCTCGGATTTTGCCTTAAACTATAAAGCACCGCTCATTATAGCCTTTCTCTCCTGTTTTGTAACTTAGCAGCCCGCTTCTTCGCTCTGAACGAAGGGCGTTAATAATTTACTATTCACAGTATTCTGAGCTATGTCTTATACGCCAAAAAATAAGGTACGTATCGTTACCGCAGCTTCGCTTTTTGATGGTCACGACGCCTCCATCAACATCATGCGCAGAGTGATGCAGTCGAGTGGAGTAGAAGTGATCCATTTAGGTCACGACCGCAGTGTGCAGGATGTGGTTAACTGCGCCATTCAGGAAGACGCCAATGCTATTGCCATGACCTCCTATCAGGGCGGGCATGTGGAATACTTTAAATACATGCACGACCTTTTGAAGGAAAAAGGCTGCGGACATATAAAAATCTTTGGCGGCGGCGGCGGCGTTATATTGCCTGAGGAAATTGCTGAGCTTCAGGAATATGGCATCACCCGCATCTATTCGCCCGACGATGGAAGAGCCATGGGGTTGCAGGGCATGATAGATGATCTGATCGAGCAATCGGATTTTCCGACTGGCAATCAACTGAATGGTGAAGCGGGACATTTGGCACAGCACGATGCCAAATCCATCGCAAGGCTTATTTCGGCAGCAGAGAATTATCACGATCTGCCCGAGACACAAGCCATGCTGAAAAAAGTAGCAGAACAAGCTTCAGTTTCCGGTGTTCCGGTGCTGGGTATTACCGGTACGGGTGGTGCAGGAAAAAGTTCGCTGGTGGATGAGATCGTCAGGAGATTTTTACTCGATTTCAAAGACAAACATATTGGGATCATTTCCGTCGATCCTTCAAAAAAGAAAACCGGCGGCGCTTTGCTGGGCGACCGCATCCGCATGAATGCCATCCGCAACGACCGGGTGTATATGCGCTCTATGGCAACCCGCCAAAGCAATCTGGCGGTGTCGAAATACATTTTCGATGCTGTCAATATTCTCAAAGCAGCAAAATACGATCTGATCATCCTCGAGACATCGGGCATCGGTCAGAGCGATACACAGATCACCGATTACAGCGACCTGAGCATGTACGTGATGACGCCGGAATACGGAGCCGCCACGCAGCTCGAAAAAATTGACATGCTCGATTTTGCCGACATTGTTGTGATCAATAAGTTCGATAAGCGCGGCGCTATGGATGCTCTCCGTGATGTGAAAAAACAATACCAGCGCAATCATAAACTATTTGAGAAGCAAGCCGATGAAATGCCGGTTTATGGCACCATTGCCTCGCAATTCAACGACCCGGGCACCAACACGATGTACAAGGCGCTGATGGATGTGGTGGTGCGCAAGACCGGCAATGAAGCGCTCACTTCGAAGTTTGAGATCACGAACGAGATGAGCGAAAAGATCTACATCATTCCGCCCAACCGTACCCGCTACCTGAGCGAGATCACCGAAAACAACCGCAACTACGACAAATGGGTGAAGAAGCAATCGGAAATAGCGCAGAAACTTTTTGGTTTACGCAAGACGATTGATACGCTGCAGGAAAGTAAGATTGAAGACAAAGATCGCCTGATCAAGCAACTGGAAGAAGTATATAGCAAACTGTCTATGGACCTCGATCCCAAAAATCTGCACTTGCTGCAAAACTGGGAATCGAAGAAGCGGCATTATCAGGATGAATATTACATTTTCCGTGTGCGGGAAAAAGAACTGAAAATAAAGACGCATACCGAATCGCTTTCTCATACACAGATACCCAAAGTAGCCGTGCCCGGCTTTGAAGCCTGGGGTGAAATATTGAAGTGGGCGCTCAGTGAAAATTTTCCCGGTGAGTTTCCTTACGCAGCAGGCATCTATCCTTTCAAAAGAGAAGGAGAAGATCCTACACGTATGTTTGCCGGCGAAGGCGGACCGGAACGCACCAACAAGCGCTTCCATTACGTATCACTCGGTATGCCGGCAAAACGTCTATCTACAGCCTTTGATTCTGTAACACTTTATGGTCAGGATCCTGACCATCGTCCGGATATCTATGGCAAGATTGGTAATAGCGGTGTAAGCGTGCCCACACTCGACGATGCAAAAAAGCTCTATAGTGGCTTTAATCTCGCCGATCCTAAGACTTCGGTGTCCATGACCATCAACGGACCTGCACCAACACTCACTGCATTTTTCATGAATGCCGCCATAGACCAGCAATGTGAAATTTATATTCGCCAAAATGGTCTTGAAGAAGAAGTCTGCAAAAAGATTGATGCGATTTATGCATCGAAAGGAACGCCACGTCCGTATTATAACTGCCTCCCCCCAACCCCCTCCGAGGGAGGGGGAGACACCGACGACTCCCAGTTAATTCATGGCTTAAGTACTGCAGATAAACTTATTTACGAACGCCTGAAACTGTATGCAAAAGAAATGCGCTCCGCACCAACAGAGGCAGAAGCAATTCTTTGGAACCTGCTTCGCGATAAACAGTTGGACGGGTTGAAGTTTAGAAGGCAACATGTACTCGGCAGATATCTCGTAGACTTTGTTTGTTTGCGTGAGCGGCTTGTGATTGAAGTAGCTGGAAGCATACATCAACTGCCAGAAATGAAGGACTCTGATGAGCAACGAACCGCATGGCTCAATGAAAAGGGCTTTTCGGTGTTGCGCTTTAGCAACACAGAGATTATGCGGGCTGGTGATCAGGTTCTGGAGAAAATCCGTAAGGCTGTGTCATCAGCACAAAAGGAGTCACAAACCGGAGTATCGAAATCTGAGGGTAATTTGTCACCCTCCCCCTCGGGGAGGGCTGGGGAGGGGCTTCCCGAAGGCAACGACGGACTTGGATTGATGCTGCTTGGCGTTACCGGAGATCAGGTGCTGCCAGCAGAAGTTTATGCAAAAATCAAAGCCGAAACACTAAAGCAAGTGCGCGGTACCGTGCAGGCAGATATTCTGAAAGAAGACCAGGCGCAGAATACCTGTATTTTCTCTACAGAGTTTTCGCTTCGGGTGATGGGTGATGTGCAGCAATATTTTATTGATCAGGGCGTGCGCAATTTTTATTCCGTATCCATATCGGGCTATCACATTGCGGAGGCGGGAGCAAACCCGATTTCACAATTGGCATTCACCATTTCCAATGGGTTTACCTTTGTAGAATATTACCTGAGCCGTGGAATGCATATCGATGATTTTGCACCAAATCTTTCGTTCTTCTTTTCCAACGGTGTAGATCCTGAATACAGCGTTATCGGCAGGGTGGCACGCAGGATATGGGCAAAAGCCATGAAACTGAAATATGGCGGCAATGAGCGCTCTCAAATGCTGAAGTATCATATTCAGACTTCTGGTCGCTCGCTGCACGCGCAGGAAATAGACTTCAACGATATCCGCACCACGCTGCAGGCGCTTTATGCGATCTACGACAATTGTAATTCGCTTCATACCAATGCATACGACGAAGCCATCACTACACCTACCGAAGAAAGCGTGCGGCGCGCCATGGCGATACAGTTGATCATCAACAAAGAGTTAGGACTAGCGAAAAATGAAAATCCGCTGCAAGGCTCGTTTATCATTGAAGAATTGACAGACCTTGTGGAAGAAGCAGTGTATGCGGAGTTCGACAGGATAACCGAACGTGGTGGTGTACTCGGTGCTATGGAAACCATGTATCAACGCGGAAAAATTCAGGAAGAAAGCCTGTATTATGAAACCCTGAAACACACCGGTGAATATCCGATTATTGGTGTAAATACATTCCTTAGTTCAAAAGGCTCGCCAACGGTGCTGCCCCGCGAAGTCATTCGTTCCACCACGGAAGAGAAAGAATTTCAGATAGCATCGGTGCAGAACCTCTGGAAGCGCAATGAAGATAAGGGCGAAGAAATGTTGAAACGATTGCAGCAGGTAGCCATCAACAACGGAAATATTTTTGAAGAATTGATGGAGACGGTGAAGTTTTGCTCGCTGGGGCAAATCACCAAAGCCTTGTTTGAAGTGGGTGGGCAGTATAGAAGGAATATGTAAGGGTTATGATCAATTTTGGGTGTTGAATTTTGAATTTTGAATGAAATAGATGGAAGACATTCGGTGGCATCAGAGGTTGGACAGTTATGAAAAAGCCTTACTAAGGCTTGAAGAAAACATCCGTTTTATTGAAAAGGAGTGCCCGAACATTGATTTTTCTAATACAGAAAGTATTCAATCATTCCTTCGTGAAATGCCCAATATCTACAAACAAGGATTGATACAAAGCTTTGAATTTACGTTTGAACTGGCATGGAAAGTCATGCAGGATTTTGCCGGCTATCAAGGCGTTAAAGATATTATTGGGAGTCGAGACGCGATAAGGTTTGCAGCCAAAAACAACTTATTGGAACATGCACACAGCTGGATGGAAATGATTAAAACCAGAAATGATACAGTACATACTTACAATGAGGAACTTGCCAACGAAGTGTTAATCGAAATACTGCAATCCTATTTTATTCTTTTGAGAAAGTTTGAGACAAGAATGCAAACAATACAACATGAATCCTAATCAGATGATTTCAAATGGCGTTGTTCTGCCTGCTGCAGATTTGCAGAAAATAGTATCCGTGTTCTCATTTTTTCCCCAAATAGAAAAGGCGTGGGTGTATGGTTCTAGAGCGATGGGCAATAATCAACCCTATTCCGACATTGACCTTACTTTAAAAGGGAAAGACTTGAATTTAAAATCCATAAATCGAATAAGTTTAGCATTAGACGATTTGTACCTTCCCTACGAAATAGACCTAAGTGTGTTGGATAAAATTGAGAACAAAGAATTACTGGAACATATTAGACGAGTTGGAAAATTGGTTTATGAAAGCAGCCATTAAAATCTGTCGCTACACTTAGAACGATTTCGTACATAAACAGTTTGCCATTTTCATTAGAGATCTTAGTAGATGAAAAACTGCGAGAGGAGTATATCGAACAAAGAAATTTGATTGCTTATTCTTTTTTCAATAGCGCAAAAAATACTTTTCTGATAGATGTATTGGTAAAACAGCTTTTTGACTTTAACGACATTTGGCAACGAAAAGAAACACAAACAAAAATCTGAGGTATTATGAGGAGAATGGATTTCCTGAGTGGTTGTAATTTTTAGCGCGTTCGCACACGAACTTTCTTCTTCTACATTTCCAATAATATTATTTAGTCTTCCGTTGATTTTTTCTGCTTCGAGTTAATCATGCTTTCGCGTCTATACGGTTGACAACAATTCAGGCTACAAAATTTAAATCTCTTCCCCTTTCTCTTTTTGTTATAAAAATTCCTATTTTTCTAAGCAAAGGAATTCAGGAAATCTATGATTATAGGAGTATTGAAAGAACCGGCTTCGGAAACGCGTGTATCGCTGGTGCCCGAAGTAGTAGCACAGTTGGTGAAGATGAAGGTGGACATACAGGTGGAACAGGGCGCTGGTGAACGAGCCTTTTTTACCGACAAGGCTTATGTGGATGCGGGCGCAGTCATCAAAACGAAAGAGGAAGTGTTGCAGAGTGCTGACCTTGTGCTCACCATCCAACCGGAAAACATTCCGACTTCCCTCAAAAGCAATGCAGCGCTGCTCGGTGTATTTCAACCTCTGTTCAATGCCAAGCAAATGATGTCTGTTGCCGACCGTGGTATTACCATTTTCAGTCTCGATACCATACCGCGCACCACTCGTGCACAAGCCATGGACGTGCTCAGCTCTCAGGCAAATATCGCCGGATATAAGGCAGTACTTCTGGCCGCTTATGAATACAGTCGTTACTTTCCCATGTTTATGACTGCCGCGGGCAGCATTGCTCCGGCAAAAATGCTCATCCTCGGTGCGGGTGTTGCGGGGCTGCAGGCTATTGCTACGGCGCGCCGTCTTGGTGCCGTGGTAGAAGTTTTTGATACGCGTCCGGCAGTGAAAGAAGAGGTAATGAGCCTCGGTGCAAAATTCGTAGAAGTGGAAGGTGCTGCCGATGCTTCGAAAGCCGGTGGTTATGCCGTGGAGCAAAGTGAAGAATTTCAGCAAAGGCAGAAAGCCAAAATTCATGAGCACGCACGGAAAGCCGATATCATCATTTCTACCGCGCAGATACCCGGACGAAAAGCTCCTATCCTCATTACCAAACAAATGATAGAAGATATGCGGCAGGGGTCGGTGATCATTGACCTCGCAGCTGCCACTGGTGGAAACACGGAGCTTACCATGAATAATCAGACCGTGATGCACCACGGCGTTTCCATTATTGGCAATTCGGCGCTCGCTGCTACCATGCCTTCAGATGCCAGCAAATTGTACGCGAAGAATGTCTTCAACTTCCTGAAACTCATCATTGATAAAGAAGGAAACATGAACCTCAACTGGGAGGATGATCTGGTGAAGGGAACTTGTATAGCCCACGAAGGCAAGATCACCAACGAGCGTGTTCAGGCACTCATTCCACAAAACGCAAACGCATAATCATTTATGGATAGCATAGCACAACTTTTTACCGATCCGGCTACATACCGGCTCCTGACGATTGTCATTCTCTCAATTTTTCTCGGCATCGAAGTCATCTCCCGCGTGCCATCGGTATTGCACACGCCATTAATGAGCGGAGCTAATGCCATACACGGTGTAGTCATCATCGGTGCCATCATCGTTATGGGGCAGGCTCCGTCCGACGATTACCTCGCGCTCACGCTGGGCTTTCTTGCAGTGATACTCGGTACACTGAATGTGGTGGGAGGCTTTGTGGTAACCGACAGAATGCTGGAAATGTTTGATAAGAAAAAGAAGAAAAAATAATTCATCACGCACACACTTTACTGATGGGAAATATTGTATTGCCATTAAGCTATCTGATTGGCTCGGTTACTTTTATTATCGGGCTCAAAATGCTTTCGCATCCTGATAGTGCACGCCGGGGAAATCTCGTGGCTGCCTTCGGTATGACCATTGCCATTCTTGCCACCATCTTTTTGTTTCGCGACCATGAAGGGAATGCGCTCGGCAACTATCTCTGGATATTCGGAGGGCTGATCATCGGTAGCATTGTAGGTACGCTTGCAGCAAAAAAAGTACAGATGACTGCCATGCCGGAAATGGTGAGCCTGTTTAATGGTATGGGCGGTGCTTGCGCCATGCTGATTTCGGTAGTAGAGTACCACCACAATCCAAGTCCTGCCACGGGCACACTCATCGTTATCGTGTTGGGTATGATCATCGGTACCGTGTCCTTTGCGGGTAGTATTATCGCCTGGGGAAAGCTGAATGGTAAGATCAAAGACAAGACCATACCTGCCGGACAGGCAATCAATTTTTTGTTGTTTGCGGGTATTGTGGCACTGGCAGTTGCTGTGATCGGTGGCTTCAGTACTGCACCGGCTTTGTTTTATGGTATTCTTGCACTGGCGGCGCTTTATGGTATTCTGTTCGTAATGCCCATCGGTGGCGCCGATATGCCTGTGGTTATTTCATTGCTCAACTCCTTTACCGGTGTTGCGGCTGCCTTTGGCGGCTTTCTGTATGATAATCCGGTGATGCTCACGGGCGGTATTCTTGTAGGTTCTGCGGGTACCATCCTCACCATACTGATGTGCAAAGCCATGAACCGCTCGCTCAAAAATGTATTGATCGGTTCCTTTGGCGGCGGTGCCAAAGCTGGGGCTTCCGGTGGTGGAGATAAGCAACAAGGTAGCTACAAAGAAATATCCATGAACGATACCGCGGTGTTGATGGCTTATGCCTCGAAAGTGATGATCATTCCCGGCTACGGACTGGCAGTGGCGCAAGCGCAGCATGCCTGCCACGAGCTGGAAAAGATTCTGGAAGACAAAGGTGTGGAGGTGAATTATGGCATACATCCCGTAGCAGGTCGGATGCCGGGACATATGAATGTGTTGCTGGCAGAAGCCGATGTGCCTTATGAAAAGCTAAAGGAAATGGAAGATGCCAATGATGAAATGGGGCAAACCAATGTGGTGCTGATATTGGGTGCCAATGATGTGGTGAACCCCGCTGCGAAAGACGACCCTGCAAGTCCGATATATGGTATGCCGATACTGGAAGTGGAGAAGGCAGAGCACGTGATTGTGAACAAACGCAGTATGAAGCCGGGCTATGCAGGCATAGAAAATGAGCTTTTCTTTAAACCTAAAACTTCCATGCTTTTTGGCGATGCGAAAAAAGTATTGCAGGATCTTGTTAGCGAGCTCAAACAAGTATAGGGTCTTTATTGCGGGGATTCTCTCGTTGTTCATTGTCAATTCCTGTAGGACCGCGGTGTGCAAATCGAACGGCGCAAGTTTGATTTTGTATATGAATCCGACGTTTGCCAAGTCTTTCGACAGCGCCCAGCTTTCGGTAATTGATGTTACCTGGTACGAGCGGGGAACTAACTTCCAAAAAATAACCAGTCATTATGTTACGGGTACATCCATACGAGTTGGAAACGGTGTCGATACATTGCCGGGCGGAATAACTTTTCAATTAACTGAGAAAGAAGATCTGATACTGAAGTTGCCTGTAAATGATACAGAATATCGTATTCGGGATTTTAACTGGATTCAGACCAAAAGAAAAGAGATTTCTATAGCAGGCGGAGAGATGAACCCATGCACGAACAGGAGTCAGGTATATATTAATGATTCGCTTTACACGGACCCGGGGAGCGAGTACTCACAGTTAAGTTCCTACTACTATATCAATGGGCGATAGCCTGCGTCATTGCTTGCTGCAACAAGGAAGATCACTGACCAAATACTACTTCAAAAAAAATTTGTAGCCGCTATGAAAAAGATTTGCAAAAATAATTTTGTTATCTACCTTTGCCATCCCAATAACAACGGGGCAAGTTCTTTTAATGATTATTAGCCACTTTAGCTCAGCTGGTAGAGCAACTGATTTGTAATCAGTAGGTCGCTGGTTCGATTCCGGCAAGTGGCTCTTGACTTAGTCATAAGTTGTTAGTGGAAAGTATAAGATGCTCGAATCTTTTACTTCTTACTTTCTACTTAATTCTATTCAGGGCAGATACCCAAGCGGCCAACGGGGGCAGACTGTAAATCTGCTGTCTTACGACTTCGGAGGTTCGAATCCTTCTCTGCCCACATTGACGAAGTCAGGAATTGAATAAGTAAGCGGGAGTAGCTCAGTTGGTAGAGCGACAGCCTTCCAAGCTGTAGGTCGCGGGTTCGAGCCTCGTCTCCCGCTCAAAGCGAGTAGCACATTTCGATAAGCGTCGCGGGTTCGTCCCGATAGCTATCGGGATCGTCTCCCGCTCAAAGCGAGTTGAATTAGCTAATTAGCCAATGTGCCAATTAGCTATTTGTGCAGTTGTAGAAGGTTCTTAGACAATTAGGTAATTTGATAATTAGCCAATTAGCTAATTGTGTAGTTGTAGAAGGTTCATGGAAAATTAGATAATTAGCTAATTAGCCAATGTGCCTGTTAACAAATTGAGTGGTTGCAGAAAGTTCTTAGAAATATTGAGTTCATTAGCACATTAGCAAATTGGCGAATTGTGCAGTTGTAGAAGATTCTTGGATGATTAGATAATTAGCCAATGTGCCAGTTAGCTAATTGTGCAGTTGTAGAAGGCTCTTAGACAATTAGCCAATTAGCCAATTAACTAATTGTGTGGTTTGCAGAAAGTTCTTAGAAATATTGAGTTCATTAGCACATTAGCGTATTGGCTAATTAGCTAATTGAATATGCTGTTGTAGCTCAGTGGTAGAGCACTTCCTTGGTAAGGAAGAGGTCGGCAGTTCAATCCTGCTCAACAGCTCCGGATAGCGTCTTTGCGCGGTTGTGTTTTCTGAAGGTATAATCAAGTAGAAAACATGAGTGACGAATAGCGGGAAAGGCGTACAAGAGTGCGACGCAACGATGTGTAATCAGGGCTGTGAAGCCGGTAACATAAACAAACATTTAAACAACATCTCTTAAAAAAAAATAAAATGGCAAAAGAGACCTTTAAGCGGGACAAACCCCACGTAAACATTGGTACTATCGGTCACGTTGACCATGGTAAAACTACTTTGACTGCTGCGATCACTACGATCCTGGCGAGCAAGGGTATGGCTGAGAAAAAAGGATATGATGAGATTGATGCTGCACCTGAAGAAAAAGAGCGTGGTATCACGATCAATACAGCTCACGTAGAGTACCAAACTGCCAATCGTCACTATGCGCACGTTGACTGTCCGGGTCACGCCGATTATGTGAAGAACATGATTACCGGTGCTGCGCAGATGGATGGTGCTATCCTGGTGGTTGCTGCTACTGATGGTCCGATGCCGCAAACGAAAGAGCACATCCTGCTTGCACGTCAGGTAGGTGTACCTCGTATTGTTGTATTCATGAACAAGGTTGACCTGGTTGATGATCCTGAAATCCTTGACCTGGTTGAAATGGAAATCCGCGAGCTGCTGAGCAAATACGAATATGATGGTGATAACACACCAATCATCAAAGGTTCTGCTACAGGCGCACTTGCTGGCGAAGCTCAGTGGGTAGCTGCTGTAGAAGAATTGATGGCTGCAGTTGATGAGTACATTCCTCTTCCTCCTCGTCCGGTAGATATGCCGTTCCTGATGTCTGTAGAAGATGTGTTTACCATCACAGGTCGTGGTACAGTAGCTACAGGTCGTATCGAGCGTGGCGTGATCAAAGTGGGTGACAACGTAGAAATCGTAGGTTTCAATGAAGCTCCTCTTTCTTCTACATGTACAGGTGTGGAAATGTTTAAGAAACTTCTGGATCGTGGTGAAGCTGGTGACAACGCTGGTCTTCTGCTCCGCGGTATTGAAAAGAAGGATATTCGTCGTGGTATGGTAATCTGCGCTCCTAAGAGCATCACTCCGCACACTGAATTCAGAGGTGAGGTGTATGTACTGAGCAAAGAAGAAGGTGGTCGTCACACGCCATTCTTCAACAAATACCGTCCTCAGTTCTATTTCCGTACTACCGACGTAACAGGTGAGTGCCACCTGCCTGAAGGTGTGGAAATGGTAATGCCTGGCGATAACGTAAACCTGCGTGTAAATCTTATCGCACCCATCGCGATGGAAAAAGGTCTGAAATTCGCGATTCGCGAAGGTGGACGTACAGTAGGTGCCGGTCAGGTTACTGAAATCATCAAATAAGCATAGCATTTTGCTCATAGAAGCTGCCCTGCCTTGCGCGGGGCAGTTTTGTTTATAGCAAGTTCCTGTGCACATTCAAAGAATTTTCCCCTGCTGATTTTTTGTCTTTCCTTTTGTTTTGCCCTCAAGGTTGCGGACATTTGAAAGCATGCAACGATCGGTCTATCTCAACACTGCTTCCTGCGGCTTACTATCCGAGGAAAGCCTTGCACCTGCTACGGAATTGCACAGGCAAATGATCAGCAATGCGAGTGCTGCGGTGGAACCGCTGCGAGATACGGGAATAGAAAGAATTCGGCAAACCGTGTCTGCATTTATAGATGCACCCGCCACACAGGTTGCCCTGATTCCCAATTTTTCCTGGGGACTCAATGCCATTGTAAAATCATTGAGCGGAGATGAACGCGTATTGCTCTACCGACGAGACTACCCTTCGCTGCTGGCGCCGTTTACCATTAATCATTTTGCCATAACCTGGATAGGCGATGAAGATGGTTACCACATTGACTTCGACAAGCTGAAACATACACTTATTGCCGAGCAGATTCAGGTCGTAGCGTTAAGTCATGTGCAATGGCTCACAGGTTTTAAAATAGACCTTTCTGCACTCTCAGCCTTTTGCCGCGAGAAGGGAATTCGTCTGATTGTGGATACCACCCAAAGCCTCGGTGCTGAGCTGATATCTATTCGTGATTGCGAACTGGATGTGATGATCTGCAGCAACTATAAATGGATGAATGCGGGCTTTGGTACGGGTATTCTGTATGTTTCAGCAGACTTCATGAATAACTATCCACCCACGGTTGGTGGTAGTAATTCCTACATTCTGGATAAAGGATCGTCTATTTATGAACCGTCGATAAAAAACTTTGAGCCCGGACATTATAACGTACATGGATTGCTGATACTGGAACAAGCGATTGCGCAGAAAAGCGAAATGGGTCTAAAAGCCATTGCGCAGCACAATCAGGAACTTGTACAAAAAGTAGCAAAAGCTGTGAATCCGGCGCTGCTTTACAGCGCGTATTCAGCAACAGAATCCGGAAGCATATTGTTGCTCAAAGATGGCGGTGGACTTTATGATCATCTTATCAAAAATGGAATTGTCTGCATTCAACGCGAAGGCAACATCCGCATCGGCTTTCACTTTTATAACACAGAAGAAGAAGCCGACTACCTCATCTCCTTGCTACAAAACTACTGAAGTGGTAAGGCTTCGGCAGATCGCTGCTGCAGCAGGAAATCCGTACCGAAGCTGAGCTTTTTTGCCGTGCGAGATTTCAAACCGATGATCCTCCAAAATGGTGCAACTTCATTCACGTCTTTACCTTGTTGCAGTTGTTCAAATGCGTTTTCTGCCACAATGCGTAAGAAAATGCCTGCCGTAACCGGACACATATATTCTGCGCCGAAAGATGCGGCAAGATCTTTTCTCATTTGCCCGATGGAAGTCGCCGTACCCTCCGGAATTGATTTCACATATTCGTTCACTATAGCAGGTGTGGCAACGAGCATGGAGCTTCCTGCCGGTATGTCGGCAAAGTCTTTTTCTATGCGCTCAATTTTTTCTTTTGCTGCCGGGTTCATTTTTTCTGCCCAGGTTTTTCTTTTGTATGCCATCGGAGAAAGCGCTATTTTTTCAATGAAATTATAAAGTTGTTTACTTTTTCGCCTGATCAAAGTCATAGGTATGCGCAATATTCTTCTCTTCGTTTTATGTGGCTTTCTGCCGCCGGCTTGCTCCGCTCAAACCAAGGGCTGTACCGACCCGCTGGCGACCAACTATAACGCAAACGCCACGCAAAACGACGGAAGCTGTTTGTATGCGCCTGCCTCTGTTACGCCTTATAATGTCCACACCATCAGCGACACGGTTTCGGAGACATCGGGACTTATCTGGTGGAGCGATATGATCTGGACGCATAATGACAATACAGACACACATCTCTACGGACTTGACACTGCCAACGGAAATATCGTAGCAACTCTGGATGTATTAGGCAGTAGTAATACGGATTGGGAAGAAATAACTCAAGACAGCAACTATGTGTACATTGGCGACTTTGGAAATAATGCCAATGGCAACCGCACCGATCTGCGCATTCTGCGCTTTTCAAAATCCGCAATGGCGGCAGGTACGGTAACACCCGATACGATAGCATTTAGCTACAGCGATCAAACCAACTTCAACCCCACAGGCGCCAACGCTACCGATTTTGATTGCGAAGCGTTTATTGCCACAGACGATAGCCTTTATCTTTTTACCAAGCAGTGGCTGAGCAAGAAAACGAGCATCTACGCTTTCCCAAAAACTCCTGGCGGCGCGCCCTATGTAGCACAGAAAAGAGCGAGTTATGATGTGCAGGGATTGGTAACCGGTGCCACTTATCTTCCCGGTAAAAGAGCAATGGTGCTTTGCGGCTATAGCAGTTCACTGAGTCCTTTTGCTTTGCTGCTGTACGATTTTTCCGGCACTGATTTCTTTTCCGGCAACAAAAGGAAGATAGACATCAATCAGGGCTTTTCGCAGATAGAAGGCATGGCAACCACCGATGGTAAAAGTTTTTTTATCTCGAATGAAAAACTCAGCGCCATTCCACAGCGATTGAGTAAAATTGACCTTAGTGCTTTTCTTACAAGCTATTATCAGACCGGCATTGAAGACATTGCTCCCATCGTGAGCCTTAGTGCCCGCGTTGAAAATAGTGGTTCGCGTATGGTAGTGTTGCTAAAGCTGAAAAATAGTGGTAGCGGACATTTCTCAGTTTACGATAGCGCAGGAAAGCTCGTTGCGGCAAAAGAAGCATCGTTGCGTCCGGGTGAAAACTCCATCCATTTTGATGAGGCTTTCGTGCCCGGCATTTACTTTATTGCCTGCAATGTGGCTGGAAAAACTGAAGCCTTAAAAATTCTTGTACCCTAAACTTATTTTACTGCGGTGTATAGTGTTGTGATGCCGAAGGTAAGCGGACGAGCCTTTGCCTCTCTGAATCCGCAGCGGGACAGAATGCTGCAAAATTGATCCCCTTCGGGAAATGCCATTACAGACTCTGGTAAGTATGTGTACGCCCGGCTGTGTTTTGAAACTAGCTTTCCGAGTGTGGGCAGCACAAACCGGAAATAAAACCGATACACTTGCTTCACCGGGAACTTTTTGGGATGAGAAAATTCAAGGATCACCAACTTGCCCCCCTTGCGCAGCACACGATTCATCTCTTTTAGTCCGGCTTCCAGATGTTCAAAATTGCGCACACCATAAGCGCAGGTCACTGCATCGAAACTATCCGATTCAAAAGGCATCGATTCGCTGTCGCCGTGTTGCAGAGTTATAGTGTCCGACAGATTTTTTGCGATGATCTTTTTTCTTCCAACCTCCAGCATCTGATCGGCAATATCCACACCGATAATTTTCTTAGGTCGCGCTTGCAGGGCTGCAATGGCAAGGTCGCCGGTGCCGGTGGCAACATCCAGTATTTTTTCAGGACGAATGGCAGCTACCTCGGCAATAGCTTTTTTGCGCCAGCCTTTATCAATACCCAATGAAAGAAAATGGTTCAGAAAATCATAATTGCCCGCTATGTTGTTGAACATATCGGCTACTTGTGCTTTCTTGGTTAAATTTGAACCCGCATCAGGCAACACTTTCGTAGAGGGATGGGACGCATCGTTCGACTGCATGGGTGCAAAAGTAAGGCAACGAATACAATGGAAATTAAGTCTGCGAAATATTTGATCTCGAGCCCGAAGGTGGAGGGCTGTCCTAAGCCGGATAAGCCGGAATATGCATTCATCGGAAGGTCGAATGTGGGAAAGTCTTCTCTGATCAATATGCTCACCAATCATGCAAAGCTTGCCAAAACATCGGGCAGTCCGGGAAAGACACAAATGATCAACCACTTTATGATCAACGATACATTTTACATTGTGGATCTGCCCGGCTATGGTTATGCCAAGGTGTCTCAGACGCAGCGGGGGCAGTGGCAAAAGATGATTGAAAACTATTTGAAACAGCGCGAAAATCTGATGACCACCTTTGTGCTCATCGATAGCCGGCACGAGCCGCAGGCGATAGACCTTCAGTTTTTACGCAACCTTGGAGAGTGGCACGTGCCGTTCAATATCATCTTCACCAAGGCAGATAAAAGCACGCAGAAAGAGGCACACCGAAATGCCAGAGTTTTTATTGAAGCCATGAAAAAAGAATGGGAATTCATCCCGAGGAGTTTCATTACCAGCGCAGTAAAATTTACCGGGAGAAAAGAAATTTTGGGCTATATTGAAGAGCTCAACAAAGATTTTTTTACAGAACCAACACAATAGGTTTTTGCACAGTCTCTATAGCAACGCAACGTTATGAAAAGTACACGACCCCTGATTCTGGCTGTTGTTTCATTTGTTATCATCATCCTCTTCTTCAGCTTCGATATTTACAAAAACTGGTTTCATGATCGGGTGTATGCCCCCATGCAGGGTTTTAGTGAACAACTGACGTACATGGAACCTCAGGAACGCCTGATCGGCAGATTAGGAAACAGCTATTATATTTCTTACAACATAGGAGAATGGCTCAGGTCGAGCCACAAAGATTCCAATGCGCTGATCCTGCTTCCTCCAAACGATTACATGAAGGAAAAAAAGGTGGACTATCCGGTGCCGGAGCCGGCAGTGTTTTATTATTACACAGGCCTCAAGTCGGTGACCGTAAACAACAAAGGCGCCGAAAAGGCCAATTTTGCAATCGTCTATCAGGACGGAGCAAACCTGCAGGTAGTGGAGATCAACGACGCCAACCGTGCGCAGATTTTCAATCTTTTCAGACAATATAAAAACTAATTCATGACGTTACTGGCCCTCTTTGCTTTGATTGCAGCACATTATTTTGCCGGCAGTGGCCTGCTTCATTTGTTTTCTATAGAGCTAAAGCCTGTGAAGCATTTTTCATTGTCCATCATCTGCGGTGTGGTGTTGCTGTCCTTTATTCCGTTCCTGCTGCAGCTCGCATTTATTCCTCTTAGTCCCGGCACGCTCGCGGCAGCTATTGTATTGCTTTGTCTGCTTCTCAATATCAGGAAGCTCCGGCAGCTCCGGGGTAAGCCTTTTCGGATCAGCAGTTTCAAATTGTCGTCGGTAAAGGTTTATGAAATTCCCTTTATTATCATTCTTGCCTTTATTTTCTTTTCTGCTGCATGGCGCTCTTTTTATTATCCCTCCAATGCGCGGGATATGCTCAGCGGACCAGAAGTGCTGGCGCATTACGCTGTGAAAGAACACACGATCATCAATTCCGTGTTTTCAGTAAATCTCGAGTCCACCAATAATCATCTGAAACCCCCTTTCATTCTGGGATTGCAGATCATCTACAAGTTTTTTGGGTTTGCCGTAGGCAGTGTGTGGGTAAGCTTAATTTCCATATCCTTCTATATTTTTCTCTACCAGATACTTAAAGACCGGCTGCATGCCGTACTCGCCGGCACATTGATCCTGTTGTTTGTAGCCCTGCCGGAGGTGTATGCCTATGCGTACATGATGCTGTTTGATTACGGCAATATGGCCTTGTTTTTTCTTGGCATTTACTTCATGCTTCAATACTTCCGTTCGGGTAAGCAAAACGAAATTTATTTTGCTGCGGTGCTGTTCGGATTTTCAACATTTATCAGGCTGGAGACCTTAGTGCTGATCGGCATGTTGCTGCCCATGTTATGGCTCTATGCTTATCGCAATAAAGTCCCGTTCAAACGTACCTTCTGGCAGTCAGCGAGTATTGTGGGAATTTCTCTCCTTATATACATTTCGTGGATGAATGTTTTTCTTAAGTTTTATATTCCCGGTCTGCTGGAACTGGGCTCTCAGGTCAATCCGCACCTGGCCGATCTGAATCCTTTGTTTAAACGCTTTTCGGATATGAATTCCGAGCTTCTTTTTGGTCGACTGGAAGAACCATTATGGGCCTATTTTATTAAAGTTTTTCTCATCATTATTGTCCTCGACCTGATCATCACGCGCAAGGTGAGTAAGGAATCGCGGAGCTGGTGGTATGCATTAGCTGTGGTATATTTCGGAATACCTTTTCTGGGTTATCTGTTGCCGTTGATGGACCTTACCAACACTACCAAACGTGCTTTGTTCAAGCTTATGCCCGTGGCGTTGATGCTGATGGCGCATACGGGAATACTTACGCGTTTATCTGCCTGGTTGACCCGGTGGGAGCTGGGTGAAAGCGGAGCGGACAACAATAACGCGGGCAAATATGTAAAGCCCGGTGGAAAATTGAAGGCTGCGAAGCGTTAGCCAACACGGGTATAGGGAAGCATTTCCTCGATATAACTGCGATCGTTGCTCAGGCGCGGCACTTTGTGCTGCCCTCCCAGCTTGCCCTTGTCTTTGAGCCAGCGTGTAAAACCACCCGGCGGCATGACGTGAACCACCGGCATGCGCAGGGCAATGTTCTTATGGCGTTTGGCCTCGTAGTCGGAGTTGATCTCCTGAAGTGATCGATCAAGCCATTCAACAAAGGCCGGCAGCGAAGCAGGTGTTTTTTCGAATTCTATGATCCATTCGTGGGCCCCGTTTTCTGATCCGGTCATGTACACCGGTGCAGCAGAATAGTCGTTTACGATGGCGCCGGTTTCTTTGCAGGCTTTGGCAATGGCCTGGTCCGTATTATCTATGATCACTTCTTCGCCAAATGCATTGATAAAGTGTTTGAGCCTGCCGCTAACCTTTATGCGGTAAGGATTGAGCGAAGTGAACTGGATATTGTCGCCAACGGTGTAGCGCCACAAGCCGCCGTTGGTACTGATGATCAGTGCATAGTTTTTGTTAAGTTCCACCTCTTTCAACGAAAGCGTTCTGGGTTGCGCCTGTCCGTACTCTTCCATCGGCATAAACTCGTAATAGATGCCGTGGTTGAGAAACAGAAGCATGCCTTCGCTGCCGGCCTGATCCTGCGCAGCAAAAAAGCCCTCCGAAGCATTGTAGGTTTCGAGGTAGTTAATGTCCTTGTTTGGGAAAAATTTTCTAAAATGCTCGCGATAAGGTTTGAAGCTGACGCCGCCATGAATATACAATTCCAGATTCGGCCAGATGTCGTGCAGGTTGTCGGTGCCGGCAATTTCAAAAATGCGCTTAATCAGGACAATGGTCCAGGTGGGTACACCGGCAATGTAGGTTACATTTTCGTGCATGGTGCTGTGGGCCATCATTTCTATTTTCTGTTCCCACTCGTTCATCAGCGCAATAGAAAGGTCGGGTGTGCGGATAAGCTGTCCGGCCAGCGGCATGTTTTGTAACATTACTGCTGAAAGATCGCCGTAAAAGGATTCGGCATTGAGCTGATTGATTTGGTGACTTCCGCCGATCACAAGGCATTTTCCACTCATGAAACCGGTTTGCGGAAATTGCCGAAGGTAGAGCGCCAGTGTGTCCTTTCCGGATTTGAAATGGTTGTCATCAAGCGACTCCTTGCTCACGGGTATAAACTTGCTCTTATCGCTGGTAGTGCCGCTCGACTTGGCAAACCAGTTGATCTGCGAAGGCCAGAGTATATTTTGCTCGCCTTCCAGAATGCGCTGGATATAAGGCCGCAGGGTGTCGTAATCATTGAGCGGAACGTTGTTCTTAAAGTCGGCAACATTGTTGAAACGTTCAAAACCATATTGTTTGCCGTATTCCGTGTATTGCGCGGAGCTGATCAGTTCGTTAAAGACCTGAAGTTGCGTGTCTATAGGGTTCAACACAAAGTTGTCGATTGCGCTTTGACGCAATCGCATAAAACCTTTCAATGCCGGGCTAATAATGCTCATCTATATCAAAAAAGTCAAAAATTACGCCTGAGGCGCTGCTGCTGCGTACCTAACCTAATTTACTCGAATAATCTTTTCTTTTCAACTCAAAGTGTTGTCCAAGATACACTTTTCTCACCTGTTCATCGGCAGCGAGCTCTTCTGCAGAGCCCGATTTCAGAATCTTTCCCTCAAAGAGCAAGTAAGCTCTGTCCGTGATCGAAAGCGTTTCCTGCACGTTATGATCGGTGATCAGAATGCCGATGTTTTTGAATTTCAGCCGGGCTACTATGGTTTGTATATCTTCCACGGCTATAGGGTCAATGCCGGCAAAAGGTTCGTCGAGCAATATGAACTTGGGATCTACGGCCAGCGCCCGTGCTATTTCCGTGCGCCTGCGTTCACCACCGCTCAGCACATCGCCCGGGCTTTTACGTACATGGGTAAGGCGAAATTCTTCCAGCAGGCTCTCAAGTTTATTTTTTTGTTCAGCCTTCGAAAGCCTGGTCATTTCGAGTACTGCAGCCACATTGTCTTCTACCGAAAGCTTGCGGAATACGGAAGCCTCCTGCGGAAGGTAGCCGATGCCCATCTGCGCACGCTTGTACATCGGTAGTTGGGTTATGTTGAGTCCGTCCAGAAACACTTCCCCTTCATCCGGCTTTACCAAGCCCACCACCATGTAGAACGAGGTTGTTTTTCCTGCTCCGTTTGGCCCGAGCAATCCCACGATTTCGCCCTGGTTCACCTCAAACGATACATGGTTGACCACCGTGCGCGAACGATACTTTTTGATCAGTCCCTGAGTATGAATTTTCACCAGTTGCTTTTGCTCCAAAAATAGCGAATAGCACCCTGAAAATCCGCAAAATGGCAGCATCCCTCATTTTCTTACCGAACTATTCTATTTTTGAAATCGTTTAGTAGAAAATGAAAGTTACACAACACATTGCTGAGGCGAAGGATACGATTATTTCTTTCGAAATATTACCACCCGCCAAGGGGAAAAGCATCGAATCTATTTTCGGTTTGCTCGATCCGCTCATGGAGTTCAAACCTAAGTTTGTAAACGTAACCTATCATCGTGCCGAGCAAGTCTATAAAAAGCGCGCGGACGGTAGCTTTGAGCGGGTGGAAATAAGGAAGCGGCCGGGAACGGTGGGTATTTGCGCCGCCATCATGAATAAGTATAAGGTGGAAGCCATACCTCATCTTATCTGCGGTGGCTTCAGTAAAGAGGAGACGGAGAATGCATTGATCGATCTCCACTACCTGGGCATCAAAAACGTGCTTGCCCTGCGTGGCGATGCTGCGGCCAATGAAAAGTTTTTTACCCCACATCCCAATGGGCACCGGTATGCGGAGGATCTCGTGGGTCAGATACTCGCTCTGAATAAGGGTCACTACCTCGAAGACGATATTATGGATGGAGTAAAGACCGACTTCTGCATTGGCGTGGCCGGCTATCCCGAAAAGCATTTTGAGTCGCCCAACGCCGATACGGACATTTACTATCTGAAGCGAAAGCTCGATCTTGGTGCCGACTATGTGACCACGCAAATGTTTTTTAATAACCAGCATTACTACAATTATTTGCAGCGCTGCGAAAGCCATGGCGTCAATGTGCCCATAATACCGGGGCTAAAGCCCCTCACCGGCAAACGTCAATTGACCGTCATACCTTCCACCTTTAATGTAGAAGTGCCGGTGGAGCTTTGTAATGAAATGTTGAAAGCCCGTACCGATGCCGATGGCGATAAAGTGGGGGAAGAATGGCTGCTCATGCAATGCCGCGACCTGCTGGCCCGCAAAGTGCCCGTGCTGCACTTCTACACCCTTGGCAAGCCACACATTGTTTATAACGTACTAAAAAAGTTGTTTTAGTAAAGTGGTTGTCGGGCGCTAAGGCATTGCCTTGAGCGCAGTGAGATTTGTTTTCAGCACTTTAAGACGGATATCAAACCACTTGCTCATACTATCTCCGGCCAGCACCGTAAAGTTCTGCGCAAAGAAATAAGGGTAATTACGTGCATTGCTTTTGTTCATTGAGTTTTTATGCTCTTTGAAATGTTCAATTTTCTCTACAAATCCTACGATCCAGCAAAGCATCGAATCCGATTTCAGTTGCGTTCCCGTTTTGTAGTACAGCTTGTAGGCGGGCGTTTCTTCTCTGAGCATCATGCTGCGTACAATACGTTGCGACCGCTCTGAAAAAGGCAGTTCATCAAAGTACAGTCTCTTCACAAATCCTACTTCTTCGTCAGCCGATATCTGCAGGGAATCGTTGAGCCAGAATTCATCAATCTTCGGCCCGATGTTCTTATTTCCGTAGTTCACCGTATCGAGGTAGTGCTGCATGTTATTGCGGCCAATGCGGCGGGCGAGCTCCTGATAATAGGCCAGATTACTCATTTTGAAAGCATCACGCATATTCATGTCGCGGTTCCACTCCGGGTTCCACCGCACCACGCTATCCCATTTTATCACAAATTGATCGTCGGCGGCGATAGCAGTCTCGAGGCCTACGAGAGAGTTGAAGATCTTGAAAGTTGAAGCGGGCGAAAAACGTTTAACACAACGGTCTTTGTTGTAATAGTAAATCTCTTCGTGAGTGTGATCGCGCAGGATGAAGCAGGCATTCGATATGCCTTCTTTTGCAAAGTTTTCTGCCAGTTCCGGCCGGTCATGAATGCGGTTTCCGGCGCAGGATTCCATCAGGAAAGCGGCAATGGTAATAACAAAGACTAAACGCATGCTGCAAAGATAAGCGGTTCAGTTCGCCATATGGTTCACCAGGGTTCCGCCGGTTCAGGAAGTTTTTCGACGGAAATTTCTTTTGGCGTAAAACTCGTAGCCAAGGTTCCATACCACGCTTAAAAAACCGCCGATGGTCAATGCCAGCTTTGCCTGCTGCGAAGGGATAAATTCTTCAAAGAACAGAACAAATACCAAAGTGACGGCCGATAGCGCCCAGATAGCATGAATGATCCTTATACGCCGGCCATACCGCGCGTCGCGCAGCCATTTATGATAGAGGTCGTTGTTCGGATCCTCGTGCAGGAGCTGTTTGAGTAGCGTGGTTGCAAGAGCATAGCTCCTCAGTTTGTAGGCGGCCATCGCCTTAAGAAATACAAGGCCATGATACCAGTTGTCGCGTATGGAACGGTCATTGAACAAATCTATGTGCCGGTCGATAAGCTGCAGGCGCCGGTCGCATTCATCTATGGTTTCGTTATAATGATCTTTGGCAAAAAGGGCATTGATGTAGTGCCAGCTCAGCTCTGTAAAATATCGGGTTTCTGCAACAGAAGAAAATTTGTTTACAGCATCCAGAACGCCGGCATTTTGCCGGTAATATTGAATGGCAAATTCGGGCGTTTCTTTAAAACTGGCCCGAAAATGCGTGTAAATGCTGTCTATGGTCTGTGCGCCCATTCTCTGTTGCTAAGTTATCGAACCGTACTCGTTTTTTACAAACGCTTACTCAACGGGCGTTTTTGGCTCAGATCAATAGCCGGTGACGACAACAGTCTGCCGATAGGTTTGATGGCTGGTGGCTACCGTTATGATGTAACAACCGGGTAAGGTGATAAACAGCGAAGTGTTGTGGGTAGTAGATGCAACTTGTGCCGCAATCTGTCCGAGTGCATTGTACACAGTCACCGAATTTAATCTATCGTTTGAGCGAATGTTTATGGTGCCGGCAGAGGGGTTGGGGAAAATGGAAACCCGCAAATCTTCATTCAAGCCAGGCACGGGAGCAATGGTCGTTGCGCTTGTATCGTGCCAGTAGGCCACATATTTCTTATTGTAGGTATTACTAAAAAGACCTCCCGCGTACACATTGAAGTTATGATCTGTTGCCAGGCAGTTGATCTCGCCATTGGCAAAAAATCCACTACCGGGATATCCGGTTTCTGTCCAACTGGTGCCGTCGAACTTAGCTACGTAATAAGGGTCGAAAGGCTGACCGGTGCCCCGCCGAAAGGAACCTGCTGCAAAGACATTATTGAGCGGATCGGTGGCCAGCGATGAAATTTTTCCCGATGCTTTTAAAGAGTTATTGCCGCCAAGTTCGCTCCAGGTGTTGTTTTGATATTGCGCTACATAATAGTTAAGCGCCGTATTGGTAAACAGGCCCGCGGCATAGACGGTACCGGCCTTATCCAGAGCTACCGAGATGATAGGTCCGTTAGCCTGCAGTCCGCTGAGCCAGTTCCATTGGCCGTTGGTCCATTTTATCACCGCATTGTCGCTGCCGGTGAGTGGTGCCAGGGTGCCGCCAGCATAGAGGTTTCCGGCTGCATCCGCAGCCAGTGCATTGATTTGATAGTTGGCGATCAAAGCTCCGTATTGCGACCAGTGGGTGCCGTTGCATTTGGCCACGTAGGTAAGGGAAGTGCCTGCTGAGAAATTTCCACCTGCATAGACGTTGTCGAAAGTATCGATTGCCAAAGCAAAGATCACTGCATTGAGTAAGCTGCTGGAATCGCCGAAACGGCCCCAACTGCTGCCATTCCATTGGGCAACATAATGCAGGCCGCCATTCAGTTTTAGTTCTCCCGCCGCATACACATTACCGTGTTTATCGGTCTTAATTACGTTAATCGCATCGTAGAACGGTGTATTTCCAAGCTTTGTCCATACCGTGCCCGTCCATTTGGCTACCCAATATTCGCTGCCAAAGCGCGCGGCGGCATAAATGGTGCCTGCTTTGTCCACAGCAATGCTGCTGATGTTTGTTGCTTTTAGTGCAAGACTGGTGTCTGTGCCGTCGAGCTCTTGCCAGGTTTGCGTATAAGCCGGGTTGAGCCAAAGCAATGAGCAAATCAGAAGAGAAATACTAAGAAACGGTTTCATGCGATTTTGCTTTATCATACGGGCTATTTGCCGGGGAAAAAGACGGTGTAAAAGCGATCGTTGTTAGTCGAACGACTGGTTGTTTGCAGCGGCTATCTTAACCATACGTTCGTAGTCGCTTGCAGAAAGGTCGTTGAAGAAATAGTGTACAGGATTTATTTTCTGATGGTTTCGGATGACTTCATAGTGAAGGTGAGGGCCCGTGCTTTTGCCTGTGCTGCCCACCCATCCTAATATTTGTCCGCGTTTCACTTTTTCGCCACGGCGTACCTTAATGCGCACCATGTGTCCATACAGGGTTTCATATCCATATCCGTGGTTGATGATCACATGGTTTCCGTAGCCGCCGTCATCAAAGCTCGCATCCGATACGGCACCGTCGGCCGTGGCATACACGGGTGTACCCATGGCGGCCGCGAAGTCGAGGCCGGTATGCATTTTGGGAGTCTTGTAGATGGGGTCTATGCGGTAGCCAAAGCCAGAAGCCACATGGTCGAGCGTCTTGTTGGATACCGGTTGAATGGCAGGGATGCTTGCCAGCATGTTCTCCTTACTCTGCACCATCTTCTGCAACGTATCGTACGATGATTTCTGATGGGCAATGCGGCTGCCTAAGGAGGCTATTTCCTTATGGACTTCACTGACCAGTTCGTCCGTGTTTCGAAACTTGTATTGGTCCCAGTCCACAGAGCTATAGACTTTACCGAGGCGGATGCTGTCCGGCAGAGGAGCTGCTTCAAAAATAGATCGGTAGATATCGTTGTCTCTTTGTTCCAGGTCGGCCACCTGATTGCCCAAAAACTGCATTTGTCGTTGAAGCAACAGATACTTCTCCTGCATGGTGACCAGCTCACTGCGCATTTGCTTTTCTTTAGGAGAATCGAGAAAACGAAAGGCAATAGCTACGATGATAAGGGCAGTAACGATAGCCGCAGATACGAAACCCAATGCCCGCAGCAACTTAGTTTGGAGGGGTACTTCCAGCTTCTCAAAACGCAGCGTCTTGGTATTGTAAAAATATTTTTTGACTTTTTTCAGGGCACTTGCCTATTGTGCGCCAAATATAGCGGTTAGCGCCTGTATATCATACCCGTTGGCCTTTTGTGCCGAAAAGCTTTAACAGTTCGTGCACGTACTCAAAGCACGCTCCATTTGCTATATTTGCCCACCTTTCAACACAGGCTTTTCCCCATGCGGAGCATTTTTTTAAAGGAGATCAACTCATTTTTTAGTTCGATAGTGGGTTACGTTGCCATTTTGATTTTTCTGGTGGCATGCGGGCTTTTTTTATGGATCATCCCCGACACCAGTATTCTCGATTATGGATATGCTACACTTGACCGGTATTTTTCCACGGCGCCCTGGTTGCTGATGTTGCTTATACCTGCGGTCACCATGCGGTCTTTTGCCGACGAATTCAGAGGAGGCACCATAGAGTGGCTCTCTACAAAACCACTACGCGACACGGACATCATTCTTGGTAAATACTTTGCAGCGCTTGCCCTGGTGGTCTTTGCCCTGCTCCCCACACTTATTTACGTCCTTACCATTTCAAGTCTCTCTGCCGTTGCCGGCAATATAGATACCGGCGGCATTATCGGCTCCTATATCGGGCTGTTTTTTTTAGCCGCTTCTTTTACTGCGGTTGGAGTTTTTTGTTCGTCCACCACAAGCAATCAGGTAGTAGCCTTTCTGGTAGCATTGTTCGCCTGCTACATATTATACAGCGGTTTTGAGGCTTTGAGCAAAATACCCGCTTTCACTGCAGGTATCGATTACTATCTCAGCATGGTGGGTATGTCTTTTCACTACGAGTCCATAAGCCGTGGTGTGGTAGATACCCGCGACGTTATCTATTTCACTTCGCTTATTGTGCTGTTTGTTTCATTCACCCGTCTTTCGCTCAACCGTCGCACCTGGGATACCGCAAAGCAAGACTAAAGACATGGCCACGACTACGAATAGTAAAAGGAAAAAGCAACAGCATCAGGCAGTCATTCGCCTTGTGGTGATGATCGCCATCTTGATTTGCGTCAATATTCTGGCTTCGAGGTTTCACAAAAGTTTCGACCTCACCCGCGAAAAGCGGTTTACCCTTTCGGACGCCACCCGAAACATGCTTCGCGATATTGACGAAGTAGTGGTCATTGATGTGTATCTGGACGGTAAATTTCCAGCAGGCTTTCAACGGCTGAGTGAGGCTACACGAGAGCGCTTGCAGTCGTTTAAAGAATACGCCGGTACACACCTGCAATATCGTTTTCTCGATCCTTTCGAGGGGGTGGCCGAAGCGGACAAAGCAAGGGTGGCGCGCAATCTTTACGAAAAAGGTGTGGAGCCGGTTAGCCTCAATGTGCGCGAGGATCAGAACGCTTCGGAACAAATCATTTATCCCTATGCATTAGTGCAATGCAAGGGCAAGACGATGGCGGTGAAATTGCTCGAAAATCACCTGGGAATGTCGCCGCTGGAAAAGCTCAACTATTCCGAGTCTTTGCTCGAGTATAAGCTGGCTACAGCGATTCATAAGGTTCAGATCAGTGCAAAGCCTCGCCTGGCGTACATTGTAGGCCATGGTGAACAACTAGGCCCCAATACCTATGATCTTTTTTATACACTCTCCCAGCACTATTTTGTCGATACGCTCGACCTGACCACGCAATACCATATCAATGATGCCTTGTACAACGCGATCATTATCAACAAGCCAACGCTGCCTTTCGACGAACGCGATAAATTTAAGATCGACCAGTATGTGATGCACGGTGGGCATGTGCTTTGGGCCGTAGATATGCTCAACACACCGGTGGATACCTTGCAGCGCGCCGGCCAGTTCCTTACCGCAGATTTTGGCCTGAACCTCGACGATCTGTTCTTCAAGTATGGTTTCCGTATCAACTACGATCTTGTGGAGGATGTGCAGTGTACAGAAATTCCACTGATCACCGGGACGCTGGGAAACGGACAGCCCCAGATAGAATTAAGGCCCTGGCCATTTTTCCCGGTCTTCACTCCCGTTTCCAAACACCCTGTGGTGAATAATATGGATGCGGTATTGGGCCGGTTTGTCAACAGCATAGATACCATCCGCAATGCGGGTATCCATAAGACCATTTTGCTGGAATCCTCAAACTATAGTCGCACTGCGGCACATCCTGTTCGTGTAAGCCTCAGCATGATACGCTACAATCCTGACCCCAAGCTGTTTACCAATCCCCACAGGCCGGTGGCGATATTGTCGGAAGGAGAGTTTTATTCACTTTATAACAACCGGGTGCCGGCTGCTTTCCTCTCTTTGCTGCGCGATTCTTTGAAGTATAATTTTAAGCCAAAGGTGGATAGTGCTACCAGTATGATCGTCATTGCCGACGGAGACTTTATGCTCAACGATGTATCGCGCTCCACCGGGCCTACAGAAATGGGCTACTGGCGCTATACACAATCACTTTTTGCCAACAAAAATTTTGTACTCAACAGTCTTGAATACCTCACTGACCCTCATAGCATGCTCGAAGCACGCAATAAGGATCTGAAATTACGTTTGCTTGACAGTAAACGAGTAAAAGATGAGGAACTTAAGTGGCAGTTTATCAATGTAGGTTTGCCGATTCTTCTGGTGCTCGTGTTCGCATCTGTTTATTTGTTTTTCCGGAGACGCAGATACGAGGGAAGGAATTCCTAAGCTCGCACCGGACTTTATCGCAGTAACACGCTTTTTTATAGCATGCAAAAAACAATTTTCTATCTTCTCGTTTTAGTCATCCTCGGTGCCGGGGTATATTATTTTGTCTTTAAAGAACACGATCTGTATTCCAAAGACGAAGCTGCCTTTACCGTTAAGGATGTAAACGAACTGGGAAAGATCTTTCTGGCGAGCAGCTCGGGCCGCAGCATCACGCTCATTCGCACCGACACGGGCTGGGTAATGCCGCAGGGCTATCGTGTACGGCAGGGTACACTCGATAATCTGCTGCGTGTACTGCATACGCAGGAAGCAAAATATCCTGTGCCTGAATCGCAACATAATATGGTCGTGAAGGTGCTTGCAGGAAGCTCTGTAAAAGTGGAACTCTACGATCGGGAAGGCGAAAAAATGAACAGCTTTTTCGTGGGTGGATCTGCCGGAAACTACAGTGGTACCTACATGCTTCAGGAGCATGCAAAGCGTCCCTATGTTGTTCAGATCCCCAACTTCGATGGTTTTCTTACTCCCTCCTATTCAACCGATATTGATGACTGGCGCGACCGTTCTGTGATCAACCTGCAGCCAGATGAAGTGAAGCATTTTTCAATACAGTATGCGCAGGATTCGGGGTTTTCTTTTGCCATAGACTTTAGTGGTGATAAGCCCGTGGTGACGTCCTCAGGTCAACCCGCCGGACCTTTGAATGAACGAAGAGTAAGGGTCTATCAGAAGTACTTTTCAGAGAATTACTGTGAGGGTTATCTGAATGGTATTGACGATCTGGATTCCATCATCGCCTCAGTGCCTTTGTTTTGCCAGATGGACGTTACCGCCCGCAACGGCTGGCATCAACACATAGATATTTACAAAATGCCGCTCAACAAACGCAGTAAAAACCTGCGGGTTGCCAAAGAAGGGGATTATGATATTGATCGCTTTTACGGCGTGATCAATAATTACCGCGATACGGTCCTGATGCAGGCCTTTACCTTCGATAAATTTTTTCGCCGCGCACAGGATTTTTTTGTTGAAGATCCCAGTGTGGAACTCATGAAGGGAAATATAAAAACTAACACCCCTTCACAAAATTGACCCGAGTAAATAAAGCAAGCGTGGAGACGAGTACATGTGCCCACCACACGTTGCGTTACCTTAATGTATTGTCATAAACTTCCTATTCGTCGGTGAGGATATTACCGCTCATCGCCGCCGGAACACTCAGGCCCATATACCGAAGCATTGTGGGTGCTATGTCGGCCAGCTTTCCATCACGCAGTTTGCCGTTATAATCATTAGAGATCAGGAACAGCGGCACAGGGTTAAGGGTGTGGGCCGTATTTGGAGTGCCGTCTTCATTCACCATATAGTCCGAATTGCCGTGGTCTGCCGTCAGGAAAATCGCGTAGCCTTTGGACAATGCCAGCGGTATGATCTTCGAAACACAATGGTCCACCGTTTCTACGGCTTTTACTGCAGCTACCCACACTCCGGTATGTCCCACCATGTCGGCATTGGCAAAGTTGAGACAAATAAAGTCGGCGGTTTCGTGTTCAATTTCAGGCAGAATGGCTTCTGTGATTTCATTAGCGCTCATCTCAGGCTTCAGATCGTAAGTAGCTACGGTTTTCGGTGAGGGTATCATAATCCTGCGCTCACCTTCAAAGGGTTGTTCTCTGCCACCGCTGAAGAAGAAAGTAACATGCGGATATTTTTCGGTCTCCGCAATTCTTATCTGCGTTTTTCCATGGGCTTCGAGTACTTCTCCCAGGGTTTGTGTGAGGTTGTCGTTCTCAAAAATGACGCCTACATTTTTATAGGTTTTGTCATATTCGGTCATGGTAACATAATGCAGGCTCAAAGGCTTCATGTCCTGCTCCGGAAAGCTCTGCTGGGTCAGGGCCATGGTGATTTCTCTGCAGCGATCTGTTCTGAAATTGAAGCAGATCACCACATCTCCGTTTTCAATACAAGCCCGTGGCGTATCTGTTTCGTCGCAGATGATGATCGGCTTGATGAACTCGTCAGTGACGCCTTCCTGATAAGAAGCTTCAATGGCCGCCAGTGCACTGGTGGCATGCATGCCTTTTCCATTGGTGAGCGCATCATAGGCCAGTTTCACCCTTTCCCAGCGCTTATCACGGTCCATGGCATAGTAGCGGCCGGTGACGGTAGCAATAAAAGCTCCGGTACCGGAAATATGTTGCTCCAGTGCGCCGATGTATCCCAGCCCGCTTTTAGGATCCGTATCCCGTCCGTCGGTAAATGCGTGAATGGCCACTTTGGCAATACCTTGTTCCTGCGCAAGTGTAGTAAGCGCTTTAAGATGATCAAGGTGAGAATGGACCCCGCCATCGCTCACCAGCCCAATAAGGTGAAGTGTTTTTCCGGATGTTTTCGCTGTATGGAAGGCACTGTTGAGTACGCTGTTACGCGCCAGTTCTCCATCACGAACCGCTACATTGATGCGCTGCAATTCCTGATATACAATACGGCCGGCCCCGATGTTCAGATGCCCTACCTCCGAATTTCCCATTTGCCCTTCCGGCAATCCTACGGCCTCTCCGCAGGTGATGAGCTCGGAATGGGGATATTTACCGTAGAGAGACTTTACGAACGGTACATTTGCCTGTGCAATGGCATCTGCCTGGGGTACCTTTCCATGGCCCCATCCGTCCATAATAATCAACATCGCTTTCTTTGACATGGGCGCAAATTTACACTTTCAAACCTGTGCTTCGAAAAGCTTTGTAATGACTGCTGTTAGCATAGTTGCTATCTGTTTATTATTTTTCGGATGGAAATACGGTGTCGCTGCGGGCGGTTTGGCATATTTATTGAACCCTTCAAGGACTTTGGAAGGATACCGTGTTGAAGTTAGCAGAATGAAGAATTATCTGAAAATCCCTTTGCTGAGCCTGTTTTTGGTGCT
>OFIS01000195.1_pt1 | contig 60205 bp, 50 predicted proteins | sample 1775071 | NCBI WGS metagenome assembly OFIS01 (sample SAMN08195774, study PRJEB24354) | sludge metagenome | isolation source: sludge from phenol fed wastewater aerobic bioreactor C | place: India: Nagpur | collected 2016-09-17
CCACCCGGCTACCTCATCCCGACCCCGGAGCGGCGCGGTCCCTGCTCGGCGCCGCCGCGACGGCCGAACGCGCTCAGAGGCGGCAGCCGCTTGGCTCGCTCGGCGACCCAGCGCGCGCCCTTCTCAATCGGGGCGCGCACGAGCCGGTTCATATCGGCGGTCCGGTCGATGCCCCGGCGGGACAGCGCGCCGCCACCTTGGGCGAGCAGGTCGGTCGGGCGCACCCAATCCACGCCCCGGCCCCGTACCCGCGCCAGCCTCTCCTTCGCGGCCTTGCGTGACTCGGCGGCCTTGACCGCATCCGGCGTCCCCGCGGCTTCGGTCGCCTCGGCCGGGTTCGGGTCGTTCAGCTCACGGGGCGGCGGCTTGGGCTCGGAGTGAGGCCGCTCCCGCATCCGGTCCTCGTCATTCATGGCAGGGCTCCTTCCATCTCGGGCTGCGACCCGGAGGGGTCCGCCTCATCGGACTGGTGAGCACGAGGCAGCCAGCGACCCACCGTCGAGGGATGCACGCCCAGGTGCCGGGCGATGGCCTTGTTCGACCAGTCCTGCTCGCGCAGCTCTGCCGCGAGCACCCGACGATCCGGCCCGCCGTCCGCATCCGCAGCGGCGACGCGTGCCTCCGCAGGTGGCGGGTCGAGAGGTGCCGCCTCGCGCTGTGGCACGGGGGTGATCGGCTCGACAGCCGGTGGCACCTCGGGCGCAGTAGCGGGGCGTGCGGTGGCGCGGGTCAGCACGACGGTCAGATGCGTGATCGCCAGCAACACGACCGGCGGCACAGCAGCGACCGCGGCCGCGAGCGGGCCGGGCACGTCGGCGTCGGCCGCGACCACCGCGTGCAGCGAGTTCGCCGTCACCGACACTGCGGCGCCGCCGACCAGCAGCACCCACGGATACCACGCCGCCCGCTCACCGGCGAGGGCCACCACGGCGACCGTGGAGACCACGATCACGCCATCGACGATCAGCGGCCACGCCCACGCCTGCCCGGCCCCGATCCCGGAGCGGCGGGCAAGGTCGGCCAGGGACGTGAACGACAACCAGAACGCGCCGGCGGCGATGAACACCGTCCCGGCGACCGAGGTGATGACCGCCCACCGGCGGCCGCGCAGCTCCTTCATGGCAGCCCCCGCGTGGCGGGCGCCCGCTGCTGCACGTTCCCGCGAGCGAACTCGCCCGAAGACGATGCGGCGGGACGGTCCCGCCGGGCTCCGACGCCGACGCTGCGATAGGCGCTGTAGACGGTGCGAGTGATTTCCCGCTCCCCGAAATCCGACTGCGCGGCCGTCACCATCGCGTCCAGGGCATCCCCGAGCGGCACCCCGCCCTCAGCCAACCGGCAGGAGGCCCAGAAGAGTTTGAGATTGCGGTCGGTGGCCTGCCGGCCCAGCCACGTTGCCAGCCGCTCCGCGTCCTCCCGCCGCGCCGGCCCCGCGAGGCGCGGCCGGGGCGCGGGCCGAGGATCAAGGAAGTCCCGCAGCCGGCCCGCATCTATCGGCCGGGCAGCACCGGCCGCGGCCTGCTCGATCCGGTACGGGGTGCGCACGCCGTCCAGCCGCAGCAACGAGGGCGGCGCGATGATGTAGCCGCCGTCGCCGCGGCAGTCGATGCCGACCTTCCCGGCCTGCCAGGATCGTTGCGCCTGGTGCGAGTCGGCCGGGAAGTAGGCGTGCTGTCCGCCGGTGGGCGTGCGCACGACCGCCAACGGCTCCGGGACCAGCCCGGCCCGCGCCGCACGCGCATAGGCGGCATACCCGTTGACCCCGTGCACATCCACGTCGATCACGACCAGCCCCGAGGCGGCGCCGGTCGGGATGCCGATGTTCGCGGTCGGCCGCGACCGCCACCACCCCTCAACCCGGGCCAGGTCGACGCTGGCCTCGTGGAACCCGCGCTCCGGGATCGGCCGCTTCCCGCCCGGCGCGCACGGGAACACCGGCACCCCGGCTCGCGCCAGCTCACCCGCCGCGACCGGCAGCGGCGCCCCGTCGAGCTGACCGAACACGGCGGCAGCCGTCGCGGCGGCGACCATCACAGGCCCCGTCCCGAGCCGACCGGAGCCGCCGGTGTCTCCCGTTCCGGCAGCGGCTCGACCCGGCGCGGCGCCTGTTCTGGCGTCTCCTGAGCCTGCGGCGTGCGCTGTGGGCCGTCCACCCGCAGGGACAACGGGTTGCCGTTGCCGAGCTGCGGCGTGTCGAGCTTGTCGAGGATGTCGAATGCGGTGCTGCGCACCTGCTCGCCCGTAGCGCGCACGACCGCCACCGGGTCTTTCCCGTCCACCTTGGCCGCCCAGCCGGCGACATACGGGATCGTGTAGTCGCTGGTGTCCATGCCGTGCGCGGCGGCGATCATCAGCGCCACGGACTCGGCCCGTACCTCGCTGATCCCGCGATGCTCGCGGGCGTCGTCCTGCTGGTTCGGGCCATCCAGCCGGACATGCGCCAGCTCGTGCGCGATGGTCTTGACCTGCGCGGCCGGGTCCATGTCCGCACAGACCATCAACTGACGGGTCTCGAAGTCGGTGCAGCCGTTCGCGCCCCGCTCCATGCGGTCGCGCGGCATCCGCAGCACCTCGAACCCCAGCGACTCCGCCTGCCCGGCCAAGCCTTCCCAGAGGCCGGCGGGGGCTTCGCCTTCCAGCAGCCTCGGACGCGGCAGCTCAGGAAGCGATGCGCCGTGCGTCCTCGACACATCCCACACATAGGCCGGGACGACGTTGACGATCCGGCGACGCACGACCTCGCTGGGCCGCGGCTTCTCCCACTTGCCCAGCCGCCGCCACGACGCCGGGTCGCGCGGGGTCGCTGAGGCGAACCTCGCCTTGACCGGACCGCGAATCCGATAGCCGCCGTCCTTCTCCGGCCAGCGACCCATCTTCCGCCAGTCGTTGTACCCGGCAACCCACGTCGGCGTAGGCGTCGGCACCCGCCCCTGTTCGTAGGCTTCCAAATGCTGCACCCAGATCAGCAGCGTGTTGTTGAACGAGCGCGTGCGGAACCTCGCCGCGAACTCCATCGCCCGCCGCCAGTCATCGCCCGACACCAGCTCCTCGACCGAGCGCACGATGCGCTCTTCCAGCACGTCGAGCGTCGCCTGCTTGTCCTCGTTCGCAGCCACCGTCTGGCCTCCCTCCGCCTGGGTCACCCCAAGAGGGAGCGACCGTGCGACCGCAAGGTGCGCCAGGTAGATCAATGAGACGAGACGGACGAGGAAGATGACGACCGTCAGGCTCCGTGATGAAACCCGACGTATTGGTCCTCTCTAGCCCCTTGCGCCTCCTGCGCCTAGAGCCGCGCGATGAAGTCGAGTCTTGCGGCGCATGTTGCGCGACAAGTTACGCATCCGCCGCCTCGCGACCGTGCTTGCGTAGCCGACGGCTTGCCAGATCATCGGTATGGCTGGCGTGTGGGTGTGATCGAAAATGTGTAGGAGAAACACCGAATCGTCGTCGGAACCAGGACGCAGCCACACGAGGGTCCCCCCAGCCCACCTGACGAGCAGCAACGTAGATGGGAAGGTCGGTCTCCTCGACAAGGCGCGTAAACTCCGTAAGGCGACTCTCCGTTAGGAAGCGGAAAGGTGACAGCCCGACTTGCTGGCTGAACGTTCGGCTGAGCTGGCTTCGCGACATTGCCACTTCCTGCGCCAAGAGACTGATGGTCCAGGGGTCCGACATTCTCGTTCGCAGGAGGATCACGGCACGATCAACCGAGGGGTGACGGCTTCGCTGCGTCAGCCGACCCTTGATCGGCAGCGGCGACAGCGTTCCCAAAGGATGATCCGGTGTAAGGACCGTGGGCAGCGCGATTTCGATCAACTGCGCGAACAACGATATGAGACTCGTCACCGCGAACTCGGGGTCGTCATGAGAACTGACGAGGCTGATCTGTCGCCATAGTGGCTCCATCCGCTTCAAGGCATCTTGGCCCACGACGTGGACGAAAGCCGACCCATCCCAGTCGTCAACATGGGAAATCGACTCCCGAAGCCGAGTCGAATCCGTAAACACCCATCGAAGCTGGCTGCGAAGGAAGACCTCATCCATGTAGACAGTCCACGTCCGAACACGTGGCGTCGGCTGGATGGAGCACCACCTGCCTGCACCCAGAAACAGCACCGAGCCACTGCGGAGCTCGTGGATACCGGTCGCCGTGTGGATTCGCGCCGCGCCGGCCATGACATGCACCGCCTTTGCATGGCGAAAGGTCACCCGACGCATAGGGGCTGTGCGTACGCTCTCGACCGCCGTCATGGGAAGCCCGTTCGAGCGCACGGACCCCGCCGCGCTTGGATCAGCGCGGCTCAAACCCTGCCGACCCGTCGTCCCCTCATTGATGCAGTTAACGACCCCGCACAGGCGCCTGCGCCAGTCCTAACGAGATGCATACGGCGTAGGCGCCGATCCTAACGGTTTCGACACGTCCAGCGCTGAGAGAACGGCTCCCGGTTCGAGCCGCTGGGGCAGTGCAGGATCGTGCCTAGCTTGCCTCGGGGACGTGAAGACGGTAGCCCATTCCGGCCTCGGTGATGATGTACTTGGGTGCGGCGGGGTACGGCTCCAGCTTCTTGCGCAGTTGGGCGATGTACAGGCGCAGGTATCCGGTATCGGTTACGTGTTCGGAACCCCATATCTCCGTTAGCAGGGTCTGGCGTGTGACGAGCTTTCCTGGATTTCGGATGAGTTGTTCGAGCACCTGCCATTCGGTCGGCGTCAGTCTCACCGTTTGTGGTCCACTCTTGGTGCGTCGGGTCACCTGGTGTGCCGATAGGTCAACTGTGACGTTGCCGAAGGAGACGATCGGATCAGCGTCATCGCGCACAACCCTGCGAGTGAGCGCGCGGATTCGGGCGAGCAGTTCGTCGATGGAGAACGGCTTGGTGACGTAATCGTCGGCGCCAGCGTCAAGGGCTTCTACCTTGTCGGCAGCTCCGCTGCGACCGGAGATGACAAGGATGGGTGCCGCGGACCATCCTCGGATGCCGTTGATGACCTCGATGCCGTTGAGCTTGGGCATGCCCAGGTCGATCATGAAGATGTCCGGGTGGTGCTGGACAGCGCTGTTGATGGCCTCGGCACCATCGGCTGCGGTGATGATCTCATATCCTTCCGCTCCGAGCGTGATGCGAAGCGCGCGGAGTATCTGTGGGTCATCGTCAGCGATCAGGATTCTCATGACCTTCATCGCCTTTCTGATTCGTGCTGGGTGGTTCGGCACCGACAGCGGGAAGGGCCACAACCATCGTGACCCCGCCGCCTGGCGTGTCTTCGGGTGTGAGAGTTCCACCCATTCCCTCGATAAATCCGCGAGACAGCGCAAGGCCGAGGCCAAGGCCGGTGGTGTTGTCAGTGTCGCCCAGGCGCTGGAAAGGCACGAACACGTCGTCGCGTCGCTCAGGTGGGATGCCGGGTCCGTTGTCGATCACGCGGATCTCCACCGATCCGGCGAACGCGCTGGTAGTCACTCGGACTCGCGAGCCCGGTGGTGAGTATCGTGCAGCGTTTGACAACAGATTGACCACGACTCGTTGAAGAAGCACCGGATCGGCCAAGACTTGCGGCACGTCGGCGTCCAAGTCCAACCCGGCGGTGTCGGGTCCAAGATGGAGTTCGTCAACGGCGGCGAGGATCACGTCGGCGGGATCGACGGGAGTGCGGGCGATGCTCAGCACTCCGGCTTGGAGCTTGCTGACATCGAGGAGGTCGGTGACGAGGGTCGCCAGGGTCGCCAGACTCTCGTCGGCAGTCGCGAGCAGTTCTGATCTGTCGGCTTCACTGAGTGAGTGGCGCGTGGAACGTAGTCCGCTGACGGCCGCGATGGCCGCCGCGAGAGGACGGCGCAAGTCATGGCTGACAGCCGACAAGAGGGCGCTGCGTACTCGGTCGGAGGCTGCCAGCGGCCCGATCTCGCCCACTGTCTCGGTCAGATCGGAGTGCTCCAGCGCGGCGTCAAGTTGTGCGGCAACAACGTTGAGGAGGCGTTGTTCGGAGGCTTCTAGGTCATGTCCGTGTAGTTCGAGAGTCGCCCGATTGCCGATGGGAACTCGAACGCACTGATTGTCGGGAAGGGGTTCGCCGCTGGTCGCGAGCACAGTGTCTCCTTGGAGCAGGCGAACCCCAGCCATGCCAAATGCTTCCCTGGTGCGCTCGACGAGCGCTTGCACGGCGCCCTGCCCACGCAGCACGCTACCGGCGACGGTGGCCAGCAACTCCGACTCTGCCGCGGCGCGACGAGCGACCCGGGACTCTCGGGCGGCACGGTCAACCACGTAGCTGACGAGGACCGCGATGATGACATAGAGGCTCAGCACGAGCAGATGGAAGGGTTCGTTGACCGTCACGGTGTACAACGGCTCGACGAAGAAGAAGTCCAAGGTGAGCCCGGACATGACCGCGGCAAACAGTGCGGGCCAGATGCCGCCGGTGAGCGCCACGATCACGACGAGGAGTTGATAGCTCAGGACGTCGCTGGTGATCGAGTCCTCACTCCGAAGCGACGCGAGCAGCCACGTGAGCAAGGGGCCACCGACAAGCGCGACCGCGAAGCCAGCGACTCGGCGTTTCAGCGTCAACGCACCGCCGATGCGCGGAAGGGCGAACCGGCCGCCGGCTGCCGCATGGTTGACGATATGGACATCGATGTTGCCGGCCTCGCGGATGACCGTGGCGCCGATGCCTGGTCCTGTGAGTGCGGCGGCGATCCTGCCGCGCCGGCTCACTCCGATGACGAGCTGGGTGGCGTTCACGGACTTGGCGAACTCGACCAGGGCTTGGGGAATGTCGCTACCGACGACCTGGTGGTAGGTGCCGCCGAGCTTCTCGACCAACGCCCGCTGCTGGGCGAGAGCGGCCGGGTTGGCGGTGCGAAGCCCGTCTTGGCTGGATACATGGACCGCCAGCAACTCGCCACCACCGGAACGGGCGGCGATGCGCGCCCCACGGCGCAGCAGCGTCTCGCCCTCAGGCCCGCCGGTGAGGGTCACGACGACCCGCTCGCGTGCCTCCCAGGTGCTGTCGATGCCGTGCTCGGCCCGGTAGCTCTGCAAGGCTTGGTCGACCTCATCAGCCAGCCACAGCAGCGCGAGCTCGCGCAGGGCGGTGAGGTTACCGAGCCGGAAGTAGTTGGACAGGGCAGCGTCGACGCGCTCGGCAGGGTAGATGAGGCCGCCGGCGAGCCGATCGCGCAGTGCTTGCGGGTCGAGGTCGATGACTTCCATCGAGTCGGCGGCGCGCAGGATGTCATCGGGAATGGTCTCGCGCTGCGGGACGCCAGTGATCTGCTCGACGACATCATTCAGCGACTCGATGTGCTGGATATTGAGGGTAGAGATGACGTCGATGCCAGCGTCAAGAATCTGTTGCACATCTTCCCACCGCTTTTCATGCCGTGAACCGGGGGCGTTGGTGTGCGCAAGCTCGTCCACCAATGCGATGTCGGGCCTGGTGGCGATCACCGCATCGACGTCTAACTCGGTCAAGGTAACGTCGCGGTGACTAACCATGCGACGTGGGATGAGCGAAAGTCCTTCGGCCATACTGGCTGTGGCGGCGCGTCCGTGTGTCTCCACAATGGCGACCACGACGTTCTTGCCTTCATCGACCAGACGCCGACCCTCCTCCAGCATGGCGTAGGTCTTGCCCACGCCAGGTGCTGCTCCGAGCAGCACCCGAAGCCGCCCCCGCGCAGTCATGGCTCAGCCCTCCACTTCTTCTACAGCCAGATTAAGCTCTAGGACGTTGATGCGGGGCTGGCCGAGGTAACCCAGGTCGCGGTCTTGGGTGTGCGAGGCGACCAGGGCGCGAACAGTCTCCACGGGCAGGCCGCGTGCTTCCGCGACCCGCTGTACCTGGATCGCCGCGTAGGCGGGACTGATATGCGGGTCCAGCCCAGAGCCGGAGGCGGTCACCGCATCGGCGGGCACCTCTGAGGGCTGGACGCCGTTGAACGCGGCGATCTGGGCTCGCCGTTCGGCGATCGCTGCGATCAGGTCGGGGTTCTCCGGTCCGAGGTTTGACCCGGAGGAGGCGCCGGCGTCGTAACCGTCACCGGCGGCGGAGGGGCGGGGCTGGAAGTACTCGGGCAGCGGATTGCCGGTGGCGTCGGTGAAGGACTGACCGATCAGTGCCGAACCGACCGGTTCGCCATCGCTGGTGGTCACGATCGACCCGTTCGACTGCCACGGGAACACGAGCTGCCCTATCCCCGTGATCGCCAGCGGATAGACCACGCCCAGAACAACCGTCAACACCAGCATGATGCGCACCGCAGTCCACACCGTGCGGGCGGAACTGCGGGCAGAACCGTTCACGAGAAAGGCGTCCTTTCAATAACCGGGGAGGAGTCCGACGATCAGGTCGATTAGCTTGATCCCGATGACGGGTACCAGCAGGCCGCCTACCCCATAGAACAGCAGGTTGCGGTTCAACGCGCGTGCGAGATTTGCCATCCGGTACGGCACGCCGATGAGCGCCAGCGGGATCAAGATCGCGATCACCACGACCCCGAAGATGACCGTAGACAAGATGGCAGAGGCAGGTGAGTGCAGGCCCAGGATGTTCAACGTGGCAAGGCCGGGGAACACACCGACGAACAGAGCCGGGAAGAGCGCCACGTAGCGCACTAGATCGTTGGCGATGTTGAAGGTCGTCAGCGCGCCGCGCGTCGCCATCTGCCGTCTGCCGATGTCGATGATCTCCACCAGCTTGGTGGGGTCGTCGTCGAGGACGATCATGTTCGCCGCCTCTTTGGCAGCCGAAGTCGCGGTGTTCATCGCGACCCCGACATCCGCCTGGGCCAGCGCTGGGGCGTCATTGGTGCCATCGCCGCTCATCGCTACGAAGTGGCCTGCCGCCTGCTCCTGCTTGATGAGATTGAGCTTGTCCTCGGGCCTCGCGTCACCGAGATAATCATTGACGCCGGCCTCTTTCGCGATCGCCGCAGCGGTCAACGGATTATCGCCGGTGACCATCAGAGTTCTGATTCCCAAGGCACGCAGTTGGCTGAGCCGGGCGGGAACGCCTTCCTTGACAACATCCCTGAGCTCAATGACCCCGAGAACCTGCCCTGGTCCACCTGCCCGCTTGACCGCGACCACCAACGGTGTTCCCCCGGCATGCGCGATCGCAGCGGTCTGTGAACGCAGTTCGTCCACCACATGACGTGTCTGCTGTGTGCCAACGTGCTTGAGCCAGCCCAGGATCGCCGACTCGGCGCCCTTCCGAACGCTGCTCCCATCGGGCAGGTCACGACCGGACATCCGAGTCTGGGCGCTGAACGGCACTCCCCTTCCCGCGTCCGGCGGGTCGTTGGCTGCGGCGAACCCCTGTCGATGCGCCAACTCCACCGTGGAAGTTCCCTCCGGGGTGGGGTCATCCCGCGACGACAGCTCTGCAGCCCACATCAGCTCGTCCATCGTGGCACCGGCGACCGGGGTGAAACGAGTAGCGCGGCGATCGCCCTGCGTGATTGTGCCGGTCTTGTCGAGTAGGACTGTCGTGATGTCCCCGGCGGTCTCGAGTGCATGGCCGGAGTCCACGAGCACGTTGCGCTGCAGCAGCCGATACATACCGGCAATACCGGTGACCGACAGCAAGGCTGCGATTTCGGTCGGGATCAGACAGGTCACCAACGCGACCAAGACCGGGATGGACACGGGGCTCGCGACCGGTGAGGCGACCGCGTTGAGCGTCAGCGCGATCAGGACGAAGGATACCGAGAACGAGGCCAGCAGCGCACTCAACGCGAGTTCATTCGGTGCTTTCTGCCGGCGAGCACCCTCGGCGAGCACGATCATCCGGTCGACCTCGGTGTCCCCCAGGGGTGTCGTGACACGCACGATGACCCGATCCGACAGCACCCGGGTGCCGCCGGTGACGGCAGAGCGGTCGCCGCCGGACTCGCGGATGACCGGCGCAGACTCCCCGGTGATTGCCGACTCGTCCACGGACGCGATGCCCCAGATAACCTCACCGTCTGCGGGAATCACGTCCCCGGTGGTCAAGACCACGATGTCGCCGGGCTGTAGTTCCGCGGAGTTCACGTCGCGGATGCTCGATCTGTGACCGCCCGCGTCGTTCTCCGCATCATAATGATGCACACGATGTGCGGTGGTGCTCTCCCGGATGAGCCGGAGCGAACTCGTCCGCGCTCGCCCGCGCCCCTCGGCCAGCGACTCGGCGAGGTTCGCGGCAAGAAGGGTCAGCCACAGCCAGACGGCGATCGTCCAGGTGAAACCTGCGGGTAGCACGGTTCCGCCGGATGGTGCGGGCCCGCCGACGAACGGTTCGCCGATCGCGACGATGGTCGTCAGCGCAGCCCCGCACCACACGATGAACAGCACCGGGTTGCGTGCTTGTGACCTAGGGTTGAGTTTGCGAATCGTGCTCCCCAGCAAGGGGCGAATGGCCCGCCAGAGCATCCGGATTCGAGGCCAGACACGCCTGCCGGTGAAGCGTTGCACCGTTGATGCCATCGTCATCCCAGCCCCTCCGCCAGCGGACCCACCATCAGAACGGGGATGAACGTCGGGACCGCGACGAACACGATGACACCGACGAGCAGGGCCACGAACTGTGGTCGGTGCAGCGGCAGTTCGGTGGCGGTCGACGCGGCACGGTCTTGTGCCGCGAACGAGCCCGCCAACGCCAGCACCAAGGCGATCGGGACGAACCGGCCCAGCAGGATGATGACCCCCAGGGTGGTGTTGAGCCAGGGGGTGTCCGCACTGAACCCGGCGAACGCGGAGCCATTGTTGATGGCGGCGGAAACGAATGCGTACAGAACCTCGGACATGCCGTGCGCACCGGGATTGCCCATGCCCTCGGTCACTATCTCCTCGTGCACTGCTGGGATCGCCAGACTGATCGCCATCCCGGCCAGCGCGAGAGCCGGCATCACCAGGATGAACAGGCTTGCGAGCTTCACCTCGCGCACCCCGACGCGTTTGCCGAGGAACACCGGTGCCCGACCCAGCAGCAGCCCGGTCAGGAACACAGCGATCACGGCCATCACCAAGATCGTGTAGAGGCCGGCCCCGACGCCACCCGGCGAGACCTCACCGAGCATCATGTTGAGGATCGCGACCATCCCACCCAGCGCCGTGTAGGACCCGTGCATCGAGTTCGCCGCACCTCCGGAGGTTCCCGTGGTGGCAGTGGCGAACAGGGTTGATCCGATAATCCCGAACCGTTGCTCCTTGCCCTCCATCGCGCTGCCTGCCAACTCCGGAGCGGTACCCTTGCCGGCCAGCTCGAACGCGGTCACTAGCGTGAACACCACCACGAACAGCACGGCCATCGCCGCTGCGATCGCGTACCCCATGCGATGGTCGCCCACCATCCGCCCGAAGGTGCGCGGCAGGGAGAATGGGATGACTAGCAGCAGGAACACCTGGAACAGGTTCGCCCAGGGGGACGGGTTCTCGAACGGATGAGCCGAGTTCGCGTTGAAGAACCCACCACCGTTGGTGCCTAGCATCTTGATCGCCTCTTGCGAGGCGACCGGCCCGCCGGGGATCGTCTGGGGGCTGCCGGTCAGGGTGGTCACGTCGGTGAAACCGTTGAAGTTCTGGATCACCCCGCCTGCGAGTAGGACGAGCGCGGCCAGCACCGAGAACGGCAGCAGGATGCGCAGCGTCCCGCGCACCAGGTCCACCCAGAAGTTGCCGATGCTGCCGCCCCGGCGGTAAGCCAACCCGCGCACCAGCGCGACCGCGACCGCCATTCCCACGGCAGCCGACACGAAGTTCTGAACCGACAGGCCGGCCATCTGCACGAGGTAGCCGAGGGTCTGTTCGGGCGAGTAAGCCTGCCAGTTCGTGTTCCCCACGAACGACGCTGCGGTATTGAACGCGAGGTCTTCGCGGACCGGCGGCAGGCCAAGCGAGTACGGCAGCAGATGCTGTGTGCGTTGCAGGAGATAGAGTCCGACCAGTCCCGCGCCGGAAAAGACCAGGACCGCACGCAGATACGCCTGCCAGGACTGTTCGCTGTCCGGATTCACACCTACCAGCCGGTACAGTCCCCGCTCGACCTTCCAGCTCTTAGGTGTCGTGAAGACCCACGCCATGTAGTCACCCAGAGGGCGGTACGCCACGACGAGGAGGACACCCAGCGTCAACAGGGCGCAGATGGCGATAAGCCACTCCATCAGAACCGCTCCGGCGAGACCAATGCGAACACCAGATACACGATCGCCGCGACGGCCAGCGCCGCAGCGATCACCTCCACGACGATCACAGCCTTGCTAGCGCCTTCCCGAGCATGCTGATCCCGACCAGCAGTGCCACGCTGCCAAGCAGGTAGGCCACATCCAGCACTGAAGACTCCGTTCCTCGACTGCATCCCTCACGGGAACTCTGAGTCCCGATACAACACCGAGACGCAGCTCGCGAGGAGCACTCCTAACGGAACGCATACGGGGATTGCGGCAACCCTCGCGCTATCCAAACGGTCTCGCTGTCGCGCGAGTCCGATTGGGAGTTCTTGTTGCCGTGCTGAATGAAAGGGCGAGGCCGACCCAGCGCTTCGGGTGTCGCTCGAACTACTCGCCTACCAGGCTCGGCGTTCGCGCAGCGATCCGCAGTCGACGCTGCATGGCCGTCGCGACGCGGGCGAGCACCAGCAGGTCGTTCGGCTGGGACACGGTCGCCGCCGCGATCACCGAGTCGTACGGACCGTCGACTACCCGCCGACCCTTCAAGGCGAAATGACGAAACAGCGTCATCGCTCCCCTCGGCTGCGCAGCGATCTGCGCGGTCTTCGTCTGGTCGTAGCCGCGCTCCTCGAACAGCCTCAGCGCCGCATCCAGCAGTCGCCGCCTCGTCTGCTCACGCCGACCCGACCGTTCAGCCATCACCCAACGTTAGCCACTAGCAAGAACGAAGGAAGGCAGCCCTTACTGCTCAGTCATTCCACCGATCTAAGGCCAGATTAAGCTCTAGGACGTTGATGCGGGGCTGGCCGAGGTAACCCAGGTCGCGGTCTTGGGTGTGCGAGGCGACCAGGGCGCGAACAGTCTCCACGGGCAGGCCGCGTGCTTCCGCGACCCGCTGTACCTGGATCGCCGCGTAGGCGGGACTGATATGCGGGTCCAGCCCAGAGCCGGAGGCGGTCACCGCATCGGCGGGCACCTCTGAGGGCTGGACGCCGTTGAACGCGGCGATCTGGGCTCGCCGTTCGGCGATCGCTGCGATCAGGTCGGGGTTCTCCGGTCCGAGGTTTGACCCGGAGGAGGCGCCGGCGTCGTAACCGTCACCGGCGGCGGAGGGGCGGGGCTGGAAGTACTCGGGCAGCGGATTGCCGGTGGCGTCGGTGAAGGACTGACCGATCAGTGCCGAACCGACCGGTTCGCCATCGCTGGTGGTCACGATCGACCCGTTCGACTGCCACGGGAACACGAGCTGCCCTATCCCCGTGATCGCCAGCGGATAGACCACGCCCAGAACAACCGTCAACACCAGCATGGCGCGTGCGGCGACGAGGATGACGCGCGTGTTCGCGCGAATGTGGGTATTCATGATGACCTTTCACTGGTGAATCAGAATCCGGGGATCAGGCTGACTACGAGGTCAATGAGTTTGATCCCAACGAATGGCGCGATGATTCCGCCGACGCCGTAGATGAGCAGGTTGCGGTTCAATGTCTTGGAAGCGCTCAGTGCGCGGTATTTCACACCGCGGAGCGCGAGCGGCACCAGCAGCACGATGATGATGGCGTTGAAGATGATCGCGGAGAGCACCGCCGATGCAGGTGAGTGCAGTCCCATGATGTTCAGCACCGCAAGACCGGGAAACACCCCCATGAACATTGCTGGGATGATTGCGAAGTATTTCGCGATGTCGTTCGCGATCGAGAACGTCGTGAGCGCCCCGCGAGTGATGAGCAACTGCTTTCCGATCCGTACGATGTCGATGAGCTTGGTCGGATCGGAGTCGAGATCGACCATGTTGCCTGCTTCTTTCGCTGCCGACGTGCCCGTGTTCATCGCGACCCCGACATCCGCCTGGGCCAGCGCGGGCGCGTCGTTGGTGCCGTCACCGGTCATCGCCACGAGATTGCCGCCGTCTTGCTCCTTACGGATGAGTACGAGCTTGTCCTCGGGGGTGGCCTCGGCGAGGTAGTCATCGACGCCGGCCTCTTTCGCGATCGCCGCAGCGGTCAGCGGGTTGTCGCCGGTGATCATGACGGTGCGGATGCCCATCGACCGCAGCTCGGCGAAGCGGTCCGCTAGTCCGTCCTTCACGATGTCTTTCAGGTGCACGATCCCGAGAATCTGCGGGGGGACGCCGGGGGCTTTGATAGCGACGACGAGCGGTGTTCCCCCGGAGCGGGAGATGTGCTCGGTGTGTTCCTCGACCTCGGCAATCACGCTGGACGGCAGGGGCCGGCCATCGGCCTCCAGCCATGACGTTATCGCCGAACCGGCCCCCTTGCGCAGTTGGGTCCCATCGGACAGGTCGAGGCCGGACATCCGGGTCTGCGCGGTGAACGGGACGACCTCACCCCCACTGGGTGTGACCTCAACGCCCTCGGCACCGGCGAGCTCCACGATGGATGCCCCTTCCGGTGTCGGGTCGGCGAGGGAGGCGAGCGCGGCAGCACGACTCAGCTCGCCCGGCTGGATGCCAGCAAGCGGGACGAACGCGCTGGCACGGCGGTTGCCATAGGTGATCGTGCCGGTCTTGTCCAGCAGCAGGGTGGTGACATCCCCGGCGGCCTCCACGGCACGACCGGACATGGCCAGCACGTTGCGCTGCACGAGCCGGTCCATGCCGGCGATCCCGATCGCCGACAGCAGTGCCCCGATGGTGGTGGGGATCAGGCACACCAGCAGCGCGATCAGCACGGTGATGCTCACCGGGCTGGCCGCGTAGGAGGCGATCGGGTTGAGCGTGAGGGCAACGGTCACGAAGATGATCGACAGCGCGGCCAGCAGTATGCTCAGCGCGATCTCGTTCGGGGTCTTCTGCCGCGCGGCCCCCTCGACCAGGGCAATCATCCGATCCACGAACGTCTCGCCGGGTCGCGAGGTGATGCGTACCACGATCCGGTCCGAGAGCACCCGGGTGCCGCCGGTGACGGCAGAGCGGTCGCCGCCGGACTCCCGGATCACCGGCGCAGACTCCCCGGTGATCGCCGACTCATCCACGGAGGCGATTCCCCACACGATGTCACCGTCGCCGGGGATCAGCTCACCCGCCGAGACAACCACGACATCTCCGAGCCGCAGTTCGGCCGAGGAGACAGCTTGCAGCAACGCTCGTTCCGCCCCTGCGTCGGTCACCGCGTCGTAGTGTCCGGTAACACGGCTAGCGGTGGTAGTGCTGCGGGTCTCGCGCAGCGACTCCGCCTGCGCCTTCCCACGGCCTTCGGCCACCGCCTCGGCGAGATTGGCGAACAGCACCGTGAGCCACAGCCAAACCGCGATCGCCCAGGTGAACGACCACGGCACTGCAGTCCCACCGGAGGAAGCAGGCCCGCCGAGGAACGGTTCCGCGATCGCCAGAGCAGTGGTCAGCACGGCCCCCACCCAAACGATGAACATCACCGGGTTGCGCCACTGCTGGCGCGGGTCGAGCTTGCGGAACGCACCCGGTGCCGCCGTGACGAGCTGCACCCAGGAGAAGGTGCCGCGAGGGGTGTCGCTACCGGCGGACGAGCTGCCGGCAGATGAGCTGTGGACGGATGAAGTTGTTGTGGACATGATTCAGAGCAGCCCTTCCGCCAGGGGACCCAGCGTGAGAACGGGGAAGAAGGTCAAAGCGGTAACCAGCACCGTGACGACGGTCAGCAGACCGATGAACTGAGGCCGATGCGTCGGCAGGGTCCCCGCGGTAGCAGGGACTTTGTCCTGCGCGGCAAGCGATCCGGCCAGGGCAAGCACCAGCACGATCGGGACGAATCGGCCCAGCAGGATCGCCAGCCCCAGGGTGACGTTCAGCCATGGCGTATTCGCAGTGAGCCCGGCGAACGCGGACCCATTGTTGTTGGCGGCCGAAGTGAAGGCGTACAACACCTCCGACATGCCGTGCACGCCGGGGTTCCAGATCGACACCGAGGTCACCTCGTCCCGGACGCCGGGTATCGCGAAGCTCAGCGCGGTACCGGCAAGCACGAGGATCGGCATGACGAGGATGTACAAGCTTGCCAGCTTGATCTCCCGTGGCCCGATCTTCTTGCCCAGGTACTCCGGGGTGCGTCCGATCAGCAGACCGGCGACAAACACCGCGATCACCGCCAGAACCAGCAGCCCGTACAGGCCGGAGCCGACCCCGCCGGGTGCGACCTCGCCGAGCATCATGTTGAGCATCGGTATCATGCCGCCCAGCGCGGTGTAGGAGTCGTGCATCGCGTTCACCGCGCCGGTGGAGGTGCCGGTGGAGGTGGTCGAGAACAGGGTCGAGCCGATGATCCCGAACCGTTGCTCCTTGCCCTCCATTGCACCGCCCGCGAGCTGCGGGGCGGTGCCCATCCCTCCGCTCTCGATCGCGGTGAGGATCGCGAAGGATGCCACGAACAGCACGCCCATGACGGCGAGGATCGCGTAGCCCTGCCGCTTGTCTCCGACGAGGCGGCCGAAGGTGCGCGGCAGTGAGAACGGGATGACCAGCATGAGCAGCACCTCGACGACGTTCGTCCAGGCGGTCGGGTTCTCGAAGGGGTGGGCGGAGTTGGTGTTGAAGAAGCCGCCGCCGTTGGTGCCGAGCAGCTTGATAACCTCCTGCGAGGCGACCGGCCCACCGGGGATCGACTGGGCGCCCCCGGTGAGCGTGCTCACCTCGGTGAAGCCGTTGAAGTTCTGGATCACCCCGCCGGCGAGCAGCACGATCGCACCGATCGCCGCGATCGGCAGCAGGATGCGGATGGTGCCGCGCACCAGATCGGTCCAGAAGTTGCCGATCGTGCCGCTGCGGCGGTACGCGAAGCCGCGCACGAGGGCGATCGCCACCGCCATCCCGACCGCCGCGGACACGAAGTTCTGCACGGCAAGGCCTGCGAACTGCACCGTGTAGCCGAGGGTCAGCTCACCCGAGTAGGACTGCCAGTTCGTGTTCCCCACGAACGAGGCGGCCGTGTTGAACGACAGGTGCTCCGACGGCGCAGGCAGGCCCAGCGAGTACGGCAGCCACCACTGCAGCCGCTGCAGCCCGTACACCAGCAGCAGACCCACCGCGGAGAACGCCAGCACCCCCCGCAGGTATGCCTGCCAGGTCTGCTCGCTCTTGGCGTCGACGCCGATCAGCCGGTAGATGCCCCGCTCGATCTTCCAGTGCTTGGGGGCGCTGTACACCCACGCCATGTAGTCCCCAAGCGGACGGTGCACCACCGCCAGGAACAAGGCGACCGTCGCCAGTGCGGCGATCGCAAACAGCCACCCCATCAGAACCGCTCCGGCTTGATGAGCGCGAAGACGAGATAGACGACGGCCGCGACACCGAGCACCGCAGCGGCCAGCTCGAAGATGATCACAGCTTCTCCAACGCCTTACCGAGCAGACCGATCAGCGCGAACAGACCAATCACACCGGCGATGAACACGATGTCTAGCACGAGCAAGCTCCGTTCCTCAGGTCGGTCACCAAGCGATGACCGCATGCGTATTTCGGGACGCGACTCCTGAGACAACACCCTCAAACGGCGAAGATCACGAGGACTAACAGAACGCATACGAGATTGGCCCGAACACTCGCGGCGTCCATACGGTCGGGGCCCGGCCGCACGCGGACGATCAAGATCAAGCGATGTCAAGGGCCTGTCGGCCGAGCGCGCATACGGCGGCCACGGTGGCTCCCGTCGTCGGTCGCGGTCGGAGTCCCCACAGGACACGCTTGACGTATGTGAAGGGGCTCTCCTTGGCATGCCGGCTCGTCGACGAGCGGAAAGAGATTCGGACAGCGGGCGGTTCCACGCGACCAACCACGAGATGGGGCGCCGAGACAGACGAAGATCATCTGGTCTAACGGAACGCATACAGGACTTGGGTGAATCCTCGCGCTGTCCATACGGCGCGGGTTTCCGATACCCGATCCAATGGGGAGATGAGCGTAAAGGCTGCGGCGCGGGGTGGCGCTTGCGCGACCTCACCCAGCGGACCGCGAGCCGCGGTCTAGGCGGCCGGACCGTGAACACCCACGACATGATCGACCGGCTCCAGGAAGTCAGGACCCTCACTAGGCGCTGGGGTACGGTCCGCACGCTCGGTCCCGCACACGGAACACAACTCTTCTTCCTGGAAGTGCATCCTCCTGGCACGACGAGCCGTGATCGGAGACTGATCGCCATCGACCGGATCGCACCCGCATACGGCTCCTCAGCCGGACTCTTGATTGCCGCTCTCATCGACGGGCTGCCAAGCTGGGCGCTCCTCACAAGCGTCCTTGCAACTGCCGCCGCATTCGGCCTCGTGACTCGACGCCTGACGCGCAGGCTTCGCGACCAGACGCGTTCACTTACGGTCGAGATCAACTTCCGCGCCGCCCCCAGCACGACCATTGATGGCAACCCTGATCTACTTGTTTCCTGCCACAGGGCCTTGATCGCACTCGACAACGCTCGCACAAGTGAGTTCCTGACGCCGGCCGAATACGAGCGACGTTGGGCCGAGGTCTACTTCCGTATTCCCGCCATCTCACTACGACGTTGACTGGCCATGACCATCATCGAACATGCCGCGCTTGGCCCTCATTCAAGGACAATGAAACAAGCTCGCATGAACCCGACCCCCGACCCTTCCTTGACGCCTACGCAGCATGTTCGCGCTGCACAGTCTTGACCAGAGCGGTCACCGCTTGCAGCGGGAGGACTCCGTTGCCGAGGGCAGTAATCTGCTGGTTCTGAGTGAGCCCGTATCCGGGGTCGGTAACCCAGCCGGGTTCGAGACCCATGAGCCATTCCACAAACGCGGGTGCCAGACGCGGACCTCTGCCGTCGTTTAGGAGGGCGGGAGCAGGTGCATCCTGTCCGGTGACGTGTTCCCATTGGGCGATGGCTCGGGCGTAGCGTCCCCAGCGTCGAACAGTCCGTCGATCAGGGTCCACAAGGTCTCCGACTCGTCGCATCTGCTCGGAGAGCCGCCCGGTCCGTTCAAGGCGAGGTCGATGATCTGGTGCGACAAGGCGATCGTCCCATGCCGCGCCCGTACCTGATCCAGGCTCTCTCCACCGCGAGAAGAGTCCGTTGCGAGCGGGGTCCGGAACATCACGTTGGGCGACGATGAAGATGCGGAAACGATGGTGAGGAGCGCCGACAAGGGACGCTGGTAGGCCGATCCATTCCGCGTCATACCGCAGGTCGGCCAGATCGCCGAGTACGGCGCCTGCCGCCCGGAGAGGTCGAGCTGCAATGTCTCCCAGACCCCACGGGTCGGGTTCCAGGTCGCGAAGGGTTGCATCGCCGGGGGTTGCGTGGTCGGGGTTGCTTTGTGCATCGTCGTCTCCTTCCAGGGGTTCGCGGACGGCGGGCGAGGACAGCAGGCCGCGCACGTTCTCGATGACGACGAGCTGGGGTTGCAGCGCGTCGATCGCGGCGGCCATGTACGACCAGAGCCCGGAGCGGGTGCCGGGTGCGAGGCCGGCGCGCTTGCCCACGGTCGACACGTCCTGGCAGGGGAAGCCTCCGCAGAGAACATCGACCGGCTCGACGGTGCGCCAGTCGATGGTGGTGATGTCGCCCAGGTTGGGGGCGTCGGGCCAGTGGTGGGCGAAGATGTGCGAGACGTGCCCGTTGTTCTCGGAGAACCAGATCGTCTCGGTATCCAAGGCGTGTTCGACGGCGAGGTCGAGCCCGCCGTAGCCGGAGAACAGCGATCCGACTCTGAGCGGGTGAGTCCGGTCGTGTGGATCGTGCATGAGGGCTCCGGCTGACGGGTGATCCCCGGTCGGACTTCACGCACGAGGTCACCGCCGGGCTGGTCAGCGACCAGGTGCACGACCTTCCGAACCGCGGCCGCCATGCCTCGTCGCCGGTGCCATGCCCGCACTCGGCGCACCACCCCGGCGCGCTTCGGAGTCCGTGGCTCAGGCGGCGTCGCTGGTCCTCAGCCGTCGGCTCCCCGAGCCATCACACGTCTTTCAGACGAGGCCGTTTCGGGCTTTGTCGCATCTGATGCGACCGGTCTCGCGGGCTCACCTGCTCTCCGAGCGCGGCCGGAAGGAGCAGCCGAGGTGACGGTTTCGATGCGCGTGATGAGCGCGGGCGATGGATACAAGTACCTGTTGAAGTCCATCGCCGCGGGCGACGGCGACCGGAGCCTGAGCACGCCGCTGACCCGCTACTACGCGGAGGCGGGCACGCCGCCGGGCTTCTGGATGGGCTCGGGGCTGGGTCGTCTCGGGCACGGCGACCTGGTCGAGGGAGGGCAGGTCTCTGAAGCTCAGCTCGCGCTGTTGGTCGGGATGGGCCATGACCCGATCACGGGCGAGCCGCTGGGCCGCGCCTACCAGCAGTTCGCGTCGATCACCGAGCGGATCAAGCAGCGCGTCGACGCCCTCGACCCCGAGTTGGGGCCGGCGACTCGAGCGCAGGAAGTGGCCGCGATCGAGGCGGAGGAAGCCGAGCGCGGCACCCGCCGCGCAGTAGCCGGTTACGACTTCACATTCAGCGTGCCCAAGTCAGTCTCCACGATCTGGGCGGTCGCGGACGCCGGCACCCAAGCCCTGATCGCGGACGCCCATCATGCGGCGGTTGCAGAGCTGGTTGCGTTCCTCGAACGCGAGGTTGCCGCAACCCGCGTCGGTGCAACCGGGCCGGACGGCGCGGTTGCGCACGTCGACGTCGCCGGTGTCGTGGCCGCGGCATTCGATCACTACGACAGCCGTGCGGGCGACCCGCAGTTGCACACCCACGTCGTCGTCAGCAACAAGGTCCTGACCGTGCAGGACGGCCGCTGGCGGACCCTCGCCGGCCGGCCGATGCACTCCGTGGTCGTCGCAGTCTCCGAGCTCTACAACGCCGCGCTGGCCGACCAGCTCACCCGCGTCCTCGGCGTCGAATGGGAAGCACGCGAACGGGGCAGGGACCGGAACCCGGCATGGGAAATCGAGGGCGTGCCCGACGAGCTGGTGACCGAGTTCTCCACCCGGTCCCGACACATCGAGGCCGAGAAAGACCGCCTCATCGCCGGGTACGTCGCCAAGCACGGCAGGCAGCCCTCCGCGCGAACGGTGCTGAAACTTCGGGCGCAGGCGACGCTCGCCACGAGGCCGGAGAAGCAGGTCCGGTCGCTGGCCGACCTCACCGCCGAGTGGCGGCAGCGCGCCGGCCGGGTGCTGCGCCGGGACGCGAACGGCTGGGCGCGCACGTTCACCGCATCCACCGCAGACGCACCGCGGCGGGTGCTGCGCGCCGACGACGTGCCGCTGGATGTGGTGCGCGAGGTCGGGCAGACCGTGATGGAGACGGTGGGCGAGAAGCGTTCGACCTGGACCCGCTGGAACCTGCATGCCGAAGCATCCCGGCAGTTGATGGGGTGGCGGTTCGCCAGCATCCAGGACCGGGAGGCGATCACCGGGCTCGTGGTCGATGCCGCCGAGCACGCTTCGCTGCGGCTGACGCCGCCGGAGCTGGCGTCCAGCCCGTTGCAGTTCCGCCGCGTGGACGGCACCTCTCGGTTCCGGCCGCACGCCTCGACCCTGTTCTCATCCGAAGTCCTGCTGGCCGCCGAAGACCGACTCCTGGCGCGTGCCGCCACAACGGCCGGGCCGGTGGTGCCGTTGGAGACGGTTGAGAGGATCGCCCGCAAGCCCGACGCACGCGGCCGGGTGCTCGGCGAGGATCAGGCCGCGGCCCTTGCCGCGATCGCGGTCTCCGGTCGGGTCGTGGACGTGCTGGTCGGCCCGGCTGGGGCCGGGAAGACGACGGCGATGAACGGGCTCCGCAGGGCGTGGGAGAAGGAGCACGGCACAGGGTCGGTGATCGGGCTCGCCCCCTCGGCGGTCGCCGCGCAGGTCCTCGCCGATGACCTCGGCATCGCCACGGAGAACACGGCGAAGTGGTGGCAGAACCACCTCATGTACGGGACTACGTTCACGGCCGGGCAGCTCGTCATCATCGACGAGGCGAGCCTGGCCGGCACGATGTCGTTGGATCGGCTCACCCACGAAGCCGAGAAGGCCGGCGCGAAAGTCCTCCTGGTCGGCGACTGGGGCCAGCTCCAATCACCCGGCGCCGGCGGCAGTTTCGCCATGCTCGTGCACGCCCGCGATGACGCCCCCGAGCTGACCGATCTGCACCGCTTCACCAACGAATGGGAGAAGACCACCTCGCTCCAGCTACGCCACGGCCGTGCCGAGGCGATCGACGCCCTGATCGAGCACGGCCGGATCACCGGCGGCGACGAGGAAGCGATGATCGACGCCGCCTACACAGAATGGCGGGCCGATCTTGCCGCCGGGCGGGCGTCGATCCTGGTGACCGAGACCCACGCGACCGTCACCGAGCTGAACGCCAGAGCGCGGGCGGATCGGATCATCGACGGCACCGTAAACCCGACCCGCGAACTGCCGCTGCGCGACGGCACCGCGGTCTCCGAGGGCGATCTGGTCATCACCCGCGAGAACGACCGGCGGCTCCGCAACGGCCGAACCTGGGTCCGCAACGGCTCCCGCTGGACCGTCACCGGAGTTCGCGAGGACGGGTCGGTCAGCATCCGCCCGGCCGGGCGCAGGTTCGGCGGCGGGATCGTCCTGCCGGCCGACTATGTGGCCGAGCACCTGGACCTCGGCTACGCGATCACCGCGCACCGCGCCCAGGGCGTCACCACCGACACCGCGCACGCGGTCGTCACCGCCACCACGACGCGGGAGAACTTCTACGTCTCCATGACCCGCGGCGCCCACAGCAACCACGCCTATGTCACCGTCGACCGAGAGGACGCAGAACACGCGGTGCCGCATCCCGGAGACAACCCGAACGTCACCGCTCGCTCGATCCTCTACGGCGTGTTGCAGCACATCGGCGCCGAGCTGTCTGCGCACGAGACGGTCGCTGCCGAGCAGGACCGCTGGGGCTCGATCGCGCAGCTCGCGGCCGAGTACGACACGATCGCGCAAGCCGCCCAGCACGACCGCTGGGCGACCTTGCTCGCCGCGTCCGGGATCACCGCCGAGCAGATCGAAGACGTGCTCGGCTCCGACGCCTACGGCGCGCTGTCGGCCGAGCTGCGTCACGCCGAGGCCAACCACCACGACCTCGACGCGCTGCTCCCGCGGCTGGTCGCCGCGCGGAGTCTGGACGATGCCGATGACATCGCCTCCGTCCTGCACGCCCGCGTGGCACGCGCCACCGCCCGGCCCGCCGGATCAGGCCGCACCCGCAAGGCCCCGAGGCTGATCGTCGGACTGATCCCGCACGCCGGCGGGCAGATGGCAGACGACATGCGGCGAGCCCTGGACGAGCGCCGCGAGCTGATCGAAGGCCGCGCCGACGCCGTGCTCCGCGGCTACCTCACCGATGAGGAGCCGTGGACGGCCGACCTCGGCGCGGCTCCGAGGGGCGACAAGCAGAAGGCGGCGTGGTGGCGTGCCGCTCGCACCGTCGCCGCCTACCGCGACCGCTACGGCATCACCGACGACCGGACCCCGCTCGGCCCGACGCCGGAGAGCACCAGCCAGAAGATCGACGCCATCCGCGCCCGCGCCGCCCTCAACCGCGCCCAGGCGATCGCTCACGAAGGCACGACGGCTGATGCGGTGCGGCCAGCGACCACATCACGCCCCGCACCGAGCTTGTGAACCCGTCCAGCGAGGGCGGCCGTCAGAGAGAGCGCCCCGGCGTGCCCGGCGACGGGTGCCGGTGCCCGAACTCGCGTCCGACCTCGGGCCGCGTCACAGTCCGGTCCGGGGTTCTGTCGGCGTCGAGTAGGTCGATCACGTCGCTGGGCTGGGTGACGAGCGAGGCGAAGCCTTGCTTGATGAGTTCGTTCGGCCCCGCGCTCGCGACGCTGGTCACCGGGCCGGGCACCGCACCGACGCCCCGGCTGAGTTCGCGTGCGGCGATGACAGTGGTCATCGACCCGGACCGAGGACCGGCCTCGGGGATCACGGTCGCACCCGAGAGCGCCGCCAGCAGGCGGTTGCGGGCCAGGAACCTGTGTCTGGTCGGTGCGGCTCCCGGCGGCAGCTCGCTCACCAGCAAGCCGACATCCCCAATGCGATTCAGCAGCTCGCTGTGCCCGGCCGGGTAGGGGCGGTCCAACCCGCCGGCCAGAACGGCGATCGTCTGACCGCTCGCGGCAAGCACGCTCTTGTGCGCGGCCCCTTCGATCCCATAGGCGCCACCGGAGACGACGACCCGTTCCTCATCGGCAAGACCCGCCGCCAGCTCGCCCGCGACCTGCTCTCCATAGGCGGTCGCAGCGCGAGCGCCCGTGATCGTGGCCCGATCGCTCAGCGCCGTCATCAAGAACGAGACCGCACCGCGAGTCCACAGCAGGTACGGCGCACGATCGCTCAGGTCGTTCAGGCCGGCGGGCCATTCCTTGTCGGCGGGGATGAGCGTGCCGAATCCATGCCGCTCCGCCTGAGCCATCTGATCCAGCAGGCCGGGTGTGACCCGTGCCGTCAGTCGTTCGCGCCACATCAGTGTGTCGGCGCGTGCCAGGCCGGGCACTTCGTCGTCGGACTCGATCAGCCGCAGCGTCTCGACCCCGCCGTGACGGGCCAGGACGTACCCCGTGATCGGGTCGTTCGGCTCGGCGATCATCGACAACGCGACCCGCGCCATCCGCTCACCCTGCACCTGCTCCGCCAACGTGGCCATGATCGGTGTCCTCTCGCTCCAAGGTCACCGACGAGGTACACGCCCGCCTGCCGATGGGGTTCCCTCTGCCATAGGACAGTCGTAAACTCGGTAGCGAGGCAGGTTCAGCAAACTATGCGGGTCCTTCGGGACGGCCCTTCGCGGGCACTCGGTTCATAGCCGCCTCCACGACGGAACACCGTCGCGCTATGACGAGGAAAGAGGCCTGCAATGCTCCGGACGTCCGTGGCGCTCAGCGCACGAGGCTATGGCGTACTCCGCTACGCACCCACGAACCTGCTGCTCAACGCGATCCGCACACGGCGCGGCCTGAAGTGGGGCGTCCCCGCGATGCTGCTCGCCGGGGTCTACTTCTACGCCGCGGCGATCTGCACCACGATCATCAACGACGGGGGTCCCGGTTGGCTCTACCTGCTGGTCCTGGTGTTCGTCTGGAACGCCTTCAAGTTCCTTTGGATCGGCCCCGTCAGTCTGATCCAGCTCATAAGTGTCCGTGCGGGGGAGCGTCGCGAACGGCAACCGGTGCCGTCCTCGCGGTGACGCGCAGGCGAGCCCACCGCGCCATAGGGCACTGACCACGACACAGTCGCATTCGGTTGGCGCGTCCCTTCACGGTGTACCGCATCGATTCGGCGTGTCGATGGCTCTGTGATGTCGTTACGAGTAGTATCCGTTACATGCAGGACTTCACGAGCCTGAGCGACGCGGGCCTCACTGACGTTGATCGAGCGCTGCGTCATGAGCGGCTACGTCGCCGTAAGGCGTGGCGTAACTGCGAGCGCTGCGATCAGGCGTTCCTCGGGCGAGGTGATGCGCGCTTCTGCTCGGCTCGCTGTCGAGTCGCCGCGCATCGAGCGGGGAAGGAGTCCTGATGAGTGACACGCTGCGGGTTGTCGCGTCACGTCGGTACGGAACGCTCTCGCCGCTCCGCTATCCGGGAGGAAAGGCGGCGCTCGCTGGCTTCTTTGGCGACATCATCGATGCTCTCAGGGTCGAGCGCGCACGTTATATCGAGCCATATGCCGGTGGCGTGGGAGCTGGGATTGCGTTGCTCCGTGAGGGCATTGTCGAAGAACTGGTTATCAACGACATTGACCCTGCGGTGTACGCCTTCTGGAAATCTGCGGTCGGAGACAATGCCAGCTTCGTTGAAATGGTTGCGTCCGTCCCACTTACGATCGCTGAATGGCAGAAGCAGCGAGAGATATACAGATCGCGCGATGAGCGAGATTCACTCCGCCTCGGGTTCGCCTTCTTCTTTCTGAACAGGACCAATCGTTCAGGGATTCTGAATGCCGGAGTTATCGGCGGTCAGCGGCAGGAAGGGAGATACAAGATTGACGCCCGCTTCAATCGCGAAACGCTCATCGAACGATTGACTGCGATCGGAGGCTTGGCCGATCAGATCACGGTCTCAGACCTTGACGGCAGGACAGTGATCCAGCGTTACGCTCAGGACGATCGAGCATTTATGTACATCGATCCGCCCTATGTTCAGGCGGGGTCTCAGCTCTACCTCAACGCGTTCGACGGGCGCGATCACACAGCCCTCGCGGCGATCGTCAATACGGTGGAGAAGGCGCACTGGCTCATGACGTATGACACGGCTCCACTGATTGAGAAGCTGTATCGCGAGCACTTCCAATGCCGCTTGGAACTGACCTACTCCGCGCGGTATCCGGGGCAGGCCGAAGAACTGCTCGTTGCATCGCCCGCGGTCGCCGGTGTGGTCAAGGCGTTGCAGGGGCAGACTGTAATGGCGGACGCAACAAGCGCCTGAGCAGCGGATTGACCACCTTCCACGCCTGCCGAACGTCCTCTGCGGTCACTGACGCATCTGCGCTGTGCGCGATGAGATTGAACCACTGGATAGAGCCATGTTTGTGGGCGTTTCCCGACTGTATGGCGCCGATGGTCGATTTGAGAGTCTTCTCCGAGCCATAGGTTTGCGCGACCACTTTGAAAACCGCACTCAACTCGCCTGTCGCGGGCGTTGCAGAGCCCTCGAAATGGACCTTGATGGTGGCTTCGAGAACAGAGCGCAATAGGATCGCGGACGCGATAGGCAAGTTTCCCAGGTTGATCCGTCGTAGCTCGAAGTAGCGCAGTTTGAGGTTCAGTGGTGCGTTCTCGTAGTCGAGGCCAGACAGATCGAGCGTGTCCTTTGTGTCTGGATGGTTCGGTCCACGGCTTCCTGCTCCGCTCGGAGGCTCAGGCTGGGGTGGCGTTGCCCCGCCGGTCGCGCTACCGGGACCGCTTGGAGGCATTCCGTGGCTGACACCTTGCGACGGTCCAGGCGGAGTCGGTGGTGCGGGCGCGGCGGGTGATGGTGTCGGCGTTGCTGTAGTGGGTACACCGTTGAGACGGTCCACGAACGGCTGGTAGGCGTCATCACGCTTCTTGAGCTCCGGAGAGCGGGTGTTGAGCCTTCCAGCGCGAAACTCCCCGACTAGATACTCCAATGCACCGAGCTTCTTCTTTGGAAGTTTCGACGCGATCTTTTCGGGAGTTGAGGACCGAGGAAGCAACATGCCGTCTCTATCGAACTCCACCCCGATCGCAGCCGCGATGTCCTTACTTCGGTACGCGTACTCAAAGGCCGACATCGCCAAGTCGTCGCTGGCGGCGTACTGCCGGAGGGTGTGATCGGAGAATGGCGCAGCGGCAAGGAAGCGTCGCATCACAGCCATCTTCATGAACCTTGCGACCTCGACATCGGGGTACTGCGCCTTGACGTCCTCCACAGTCGTCTGGTCGTCCACGAGTGAGTAGTAGAAGGTTGCTTGTTGGTCGCGGCTCCACCGCTTCTTGGAGATGCCAGTGTGCAGTCGGGCAACGTGCGGGGCGGCGGTCGCGCGATCAGGCGCCACGATCACGCGGATTCGCTCGGGGAGGTTTTCTGCCTCGACTGCGTACCGCTTGAGCAGTGAGCGAACCTCGGCTTCGTGACCAGGCACGATCGTCGGGTCGTAGAGAGCCTTGAGTGCGCTGACGCGCCGGTTGCCTTCCAGGACGATGTACGAAGGCGGCTCGTCCCGTGACTCCGCCGCGATCACGATCGGCACCTCGTTGTCGAAGTAGCCGTCGCGAAGGATCAGCCGCGCCGCGCCGAGGACGTCCTCGGAAGCGAACAGATACTTCAAGGCTCCGGCTTCATCGTCGCGACGAGTCGGGATGCGGTAGTTCTCCAGGTCGAGCAGGAGCCGGCTCAGCTCGACCTCCACGATGGGTAGCTGCTCGTAAGCCATGTCCAGCCTCGTCTCGATGATCCGTCCGGCGATCTACGCCCTCGGTGCCGAACGGACGAGAGCTGTCGTTCAGTCCTAACTGTAGCCGCGCTGTTTCGCGATCGGGCTGAGACACGTCGAGGCGCATCAACCGAAGCTCCTCTGACGCGCGAACGCACGAACTGGTTGCCATAGGCGCCCGTGACGCCGTGACAGTTCTCGACGCGGGCAGGCGCCCAGGCACGGGACCACGGTCATGCAAACCATGCAGCCTGCCGGCGACGCCGCGTGGTCGCGTGAACTGCGGAACCAGACGGAAACGAGGCCGAGCTGCCACTTCGGACGCTTGTACGGAGCCTGTCGTCGCGTGTCTTCACGGGACGGCCATGGTGCGTCGCCGCCTGGTACTGACCACAGTCCGTGGGACGATAGGCATGGGAGCCGCCGGTTCCGAGCGGGAGAAGGTCCGTTGATTCACGCTCATCGTCCCGTTGCGAGCCGAGCGCTCAGCTTGCATCGGGGGGTATGCAAGGAGTAGCCAATGAGGGTCGCGCGCATCCGTATCGGACGTTTCCGGGGTTATCGCCATGCAGCGCTCGTGGTGCCAGAGAACATGGTGCTTGCAGGTGAGCCGCAGGCGGGCCGCACTGACATCGTCGAGGCCCTGCGCCGGGTTCTCGACGCCCGCAGTACTCGGTCCCGCGTGAATCCTCTCGACGTCTACCGACCTGCTGACGGCGATGAAGAGTCCTTGACGGAGGTAGAGGTGACTCTCCTCGACCTCGGGGAGGACCTCGAAACTCTTCTCAGCGAGAATCTGGAAACGTTCGACCGGGCAACCGGGGAGATCGCCACGCCAAGCAACGCGGGCGACGCGGTTCTGGGCGTACGTCTGTGCTATCGCGCACGATATGACCTCGATACGGACACCGGCGAGCACTGGGTCGATTACCCGGCGCGAAGTGATCCCGCTGCCGGTGTGTTCAAGAAGGCGAGCCGGATCGAGCGTGAGTCTCTGCCTGTCCAGTTCGTTGACAGTGCGCCGGCTCTCCAGCTGCGGGCAGAGGGAGTCCTGAGAGCACTCCTTGCTGATGCCGATCCTGGTGGCCTGGACAGCGCCCTCACCGATCTGGATTCGGCCGTCCATGCTGCAACCGGGTCGTTCTCTGAGACGGAGGTGGTCACTAGCGTTCTGGATAAGGTCATTGATTCCGGACCGCAGACTCTCTTCGGTATCGATGACTCCGCCGACATCAGTTTTCTGGCGGATGACGGTTCTATGGCTGCCCTCCTCAGAGCGCTTCAACCAGCGATCTCGATGGGTGCGGCCGGGGCCCTTCCCGTCCGTTCCCAGGGGTCGACTCTCGAGAGTGTGCTCTCGGCCGCTGAAGCCATCGCAGCCGCGCGAGATGCACAATCAGGCGTCGTCATCATCGGCGATGACTTCGGAGATCGCCTTGACGCATCGTCATCTGAACACATGGCGCGGCTCATCCACGTAACGGCAGGGCAAGCGATCCTCACAACGCGCCGTCCTGAGGTAGCACGAGCATTCGATCCCGGTGAGCTGGTTCGGCTCACGGTCAGCCACGGCGAGAGACGACAGCACCAGCTCTCTGCAGTCACGGACAAGACGGGCCGAGTCAACCGGAGGCTCATCCTGGAGCAGCTTCTCGCAGCGCTGAGCGCGAGAACCGTTGTCCTCCTGGAGGGGCCGCTCGATGTCGAGGGGTACGGCGCGCTCGCGTCGCGGCTCTTCCGGAAGACGAACGAACCGCACCACAGCCTCCCCGCTAACGGCATCCGCCTGGTCGCCCCGCCAGGGTCAGACGGAGGAGTTACCCGGCTCCCAGCCATTGCCGAGATCGCCCTTGAACTCGGATTCCGCGTCCGAGCGATCGTCGACAATGACAAGCCAGGACACGAAGATCCAGCAGTCGGAGTCCTTGCAGGAATGATCGAACAACTCGTCGTGCTTCCCACTCGCACCGCCGTGGAGGCCGCACTCATCCGCGGCGTACCCGGAGATCAGCTCCGAGAGACGGTCGAGACCCTGGAAGACTTCGGCATGCCCGCCCTGCCACCCGATCTCGGCGACGACGACATCGCGGACCACCTCATCGCGACGAAAGTGATCAAGAAACAGGGGCTAGGGGCAGCCTGGGCTCACGCACTGACACGACAGCCGCCGATCGCGCGGTCCGCGATCGAAGCAGTCTGCGGCGATACGCTCGGACGCATCGACATCCCTGATCTACCATGACATTCGCCCCGCAGAACCCGGAGCAGCAGCGAGTCGTAGCGACGCAGGCCGAACTCACTGTCGTGCTCGGCGGAGCGGGTGTCGGAAAGACGACCAGCGCGCTCGCCGCAGCTCACGCCCATCTTGAACGAGTAGCAGAAAGCGAACCCCACGATCGGGTCCTGTTCCTCTCGTTCTCTCGTTCCTCGGTGGCGCGCATAGCCTCCCGCGCAAATGAGATTCTCGGCCGCCGAGGCTCCCAGGTGGACATCATGACGTTCCACTCGCTCGCGTTCTCCGTGGTCCGGAGATTCGGGAATCTGGTCGGACACGGCGACGCCGTCCTCGTCAGCCCCGCTCGCGAGAAGCTCGGGCTGGCCCAGCACGAGATCGGATACAGCAGGCTCATCCCGCTCACACTCGAAATCGCTCAGGCCGCACCTGCTGTCGCAGAACACCTTCGCACCCGATGGGGCCTCGTAATCGTCGACGAATTTCAGGACACCGGCGATGCGCAGCAAGACCTCCTTCAGCTGATTGCCCGCGACAGCAGGCTGATACTGCTCGGCGACCCGAACCAGTGCATCTACACGTTCCTCGCCGAAGACGGCGTCAGAGTGGAGCGCATCGATGAAGCCTGCTCGGCCGCTGGGACAGAGAACACCATCCTGCTGCCAGAAACCTCCTTCCGAGACCCCTCCGGGATCATCCCGGCCGTCGCCAACGCCATCAGGGGACGCCTGTTCGACTCAGAGGCCATCGCGGCCGCCATCCAGGACGAAAGACTGGTCATCCAAGACGGAATACCACTCTCCGACGAGACCAGTCACGTCGCACGGGTCGTTAGCGAGTTAGCCGCGAAAGATATGGGCGTGGCAGTATTCACGCACCATAACGACATGCTCGCGGCTCTCTCGGATGCACTTGAAGCCGACGGGATCGAACATGAAGTTGCCGGTCTCAGTGACGCGCTCGCCGCCGCCCTCGACGCCCAGACTGCGATGGCGCGATTCCACACCGGCGATGGCACCTGGGGAATTGTTCTCGAAGCGATAGCCGTGTTCCTGACGAGCGCGCAACGTGGGCAGAAGGCGCCCCCCATCGCGTACCAGGTGATGAACGGTTCAGGCCCCACGACCCTGCAAGCTCGCCTGAGCGCTCTTCGAGAGCGTCTCTCCGAGGCGGGGTCCATTCGGGAGGTAATCGAGGTAGCGGCGACGGCACACGACGCGCTCGGACTACCGCAGAAGTCGGGCGCCTGGCAGCAAGCAGCAACCCTGCTCTCGGTGATGTACGCGCGAGCGGCACGCACGAGCAGCGCCCGCGATGACCGTCAGATGGTTGCAGCGATCTGTGCGGAAGCTCGTGAGGCGAGTTACGCGGCGCTCACGGACTCGGCGCTGAGCCCGCGAGAGGTTCAACTAATGAACCTCTACCAGACGAAGGGACGCGAGGCCGACGCAACCGTCGTGGTGTTGCGGGAGGGAGACTTCATGGGCTACGAATCAGAACCGTTCCCCACAACAAGTCGGCTCCTCTACGTGGTCTTCTCCAGAGCCAGACACAAGATCGTCGTGCTGCTCGTGGGCAACAGGTTCCACGCCGCCGTAGCGCCTCTCGCGGCTCTGGCCGCGAACTGAGCTTGCCTACGAGGGGGACCAGAAGGGGACCAGAATCATGCAATCCATGCATCCCGTGACGTGTTCTGCATGATCTGACGCCCGGAATCACGCGGAATCCGGGCAGGCCGAAGCCGTTTGGACGCCTGGGGGTCAAGGGGTCGCAGGTTCAAATCCTGTCAGCCCGACCAGCAGCACTGTAGATCATGAGAACGTACTGGAGAGCACTAAGCGGCCCCGTCGGTTTAGAACCCTATCTCCAACCAGACCTTGCTCGGCCCGATCGCATCTGGAGTCGACCCTCTCGTGGACATCTGATCATCTTTGTTCATGGCCCATCGAACCGATGAGCCTCATGGGTGCAGGAGGAAGATCTACACCCTGCTTGAGATGTCCCGGCCGGGGTACCCCCTAGAACTTTCGGGGTCCGCGGCGCTCCGCTGACGCCATCGAAGAGCAACTTTGATCCGACCGTTAGATCCGCCAGTGCGCCGCCCGCAGCACTTCGGCGAGATTTCGGCGCACCAGGGAACGAACGCTCCAAAGTGGCGTGCTTCAGGCATCCCCGCATAACGACTGCTTGCCAGCCGCCAGAGCTGGTTCGGACTTGATCTCAGTCATAGAAAAGCTCGTTGAGGCACTGCTGCCCGATCGCCAAGAATCGCGGCTCGGCGTAGATCCCATAGCGCCTAACTCTTCGATCGATCTTGACCGCCTGGATATAGGAGTAGCTCTTCTGTACCTTGTCCAGCGCGCAGGAACAGTAGCCGGGAACGGTGCTTGTCAGCTCGCAACCGCGAAGGAAGTTGGCGCGGAACGTCTTGGGGAACTCGTTACCCGGTGCGTCCGCGACCGGTGCTGGTGCGCGGGTGATCGGTGGGTGGGGAGCCACTGTTCGCTGTTGCGCTACAGATGGTGACTGCGGTGCCGCGGCCTTGGGGCTGTTGCCCTGGGGGGCTGTGGCAACACCGCACGCTGACAGCGTGATTGCTGCGAGTACACCTCCAGCGAGTAACTTAGCCAGGCCCGCTGTTGAGGTGCGGACGGCGGATCTAGCGAACTTCCCTTCGAACCCCGCTCGCATGGGTCACCTGATGCCCTTTGAGATGAGCGAGGCTTTCGCATCAGCGAACTCTCGATCCGTCAGTCCGCCACCGGCGTGAAGGCTCACAAGGGTGGCCAGCTGGGTTGAGAGATCGCCCGTCGCGCTCGGCTGAGCGGCCGGTTCTGGAACGCGCGGTACGGCATGAGCGACGGCGTCGAGAAACTTGTTCGACAGTGCGCCCTTCTCGCCCCATGCAAAGACCTGTGAGCCACCACCGGGCATTCCACCTCGCGCGAGGCTCCCGCCAATTACGACCTTCGAGCCCGAGCCGTCGCCGAACACGCTGGCCGAAAGATCCTGGCCGCCCCAGGACTTCATTGAACGGCCCGTGTTGAAGCTGATCGTCAACGCGGTGGGATCTGAGTGCAGCACGGAGTAGCCTGACGTCGCCACCGCACGACGGCACGCTTCGTACAGCCTCTGTGGTGAAGCGGAAAATCGGCGCTCCAAGGACTTGCCTGCCATTCTTCCCTCCTGCGTGGGACATGCTCCAAGCAGCTGCCATCCAGTCATCGACCCCGTAGGTATGGGTCTTGAGTGGAGCACCCGGCTTTGAGCCCAGAGCGGAGGTGTGCCTCGACAGGCACCGTAGCGACGCGACCCTCTGCAGATACCTGTCGCGTACGCCTCGTAGTTGCGAACCCTTTGCATGTGGCAGGCTTGCGTCCCATGTGTCACGACACATTGTCGTGACGTCTCGAGGGGCCGGGAGGCACTGTGCGGTTGCGTTGGATCGTCGCGTTGACGGCGGCACTGTCGCTGGGCCTCGCGGGCTGCAGCAGCCAGCCGAACAGCAGCGCCGCGAGCGGTGACCAGGTCGATCGCACCATCGTCATCGGCGTCGGCGGGGAGCCGAGCAACCTCAACCCGGTGTTCGGTGACATCTACGGCAGCGTGTACGGCGACCATTGGCCGGTGTTCTCGAGCCTGCTCGACTACGGGCAGGACCTGGAACTGCAGCCGGACCTCGCAGCCGAGCTGCCCGAGGTGTCGACGGACGGCACCGAGGTGACGGTGAAGGTCCGCGACGACGCGCGCTGGCACGACGGCGAGCCTGTCACGGCCGCCGACGTCGCCTTCACGTACAACGCGATCCTCGACCCGAGCGTCGCCACGCCCGTACGTGACCTGTTGTTCCGTTCGCTGCGCAAGGTCGATGCGCTCGACGCCGAGACGGCGCGGTTCACGTTGCACGAGCCCGACCAGGCGTTCCTCGCGAAGCTCACGACGGGAATCGTCCCCGAGCACGTGCTCGCGGGGCAGGACCTGAACAAGGCAGCGTTCAACCTCGCGCCCGTCGGCTCGGGCCCGTTCGTGTTCGACGAGCTGCGCCCCGGCGAACGCATCGTGCTGACCGCCAACCCCGACTACTACGGCGGAGAGGTCGGGCTGGAGCGCGTCGTCGTCACCTTCGTCGAGGACGAGAGCGCCCGCGTCCGGCAGCTGGAGACTGGCGCCCTCGACGTCGACGCAGAAGGGCTCGGGCCCCAGACGATCCGCCGCTTCGAGGACAACCCCGACTACCGGGTCGTACGCATCCCCGGTGACCTGCTCACCCTGACGCTGCCGACCACCAACGCGTTCTTCAAGCAGGCAGAGGTACGGCGCGCGATCGGCAAGGCGATCGATCGCCAGCAGCTCGTCGACGGATTGGCCGCCGGCGCGGGTCGGGTCGTGAGCGGCCCGTTCTACCCCGACCACTGGGCGACCGACCCGTCGGTGTCGGTCGCGTACGACCCGGACGCGGCACGCGCCGAGCTGGCCGCGCACGGCTGGAAGCCGGGCCCGGACGGGGTGCTCGTCCGTGACGGCGAGCGGTTCCGGTTCGACCTGATCTACGGTCACGGCTACGCGGAGGACGCGGCAGCGCTGGCGATCCGCGACGCCCTCGGGAACATCGGCATCGAGGTGAAGCCGAAGGCGCTCGACTACGCCGAGCAGCAGAAGCAGGTCGCCGCCGGCGCCGCCTCCCTGCAGGGTCTGGGTAACGCGTACGACCCGGCGATCGACGTGTTCGACACCTACCACTCCTCGCTCTCCGACGACGACCCGAGCGGGAACGTCGCACGTGTCGAGAGTCGCCGGATCGACGCGGCGATCGAACGTGGAGAGCGCTCGAACGATCTCGCCGAGCGCACCGCGGCGTACCACGAGCTGCACCGGTTGCTCGTCGAGCACGGCAGCTGGCAATACCTGATGCAGGGCGACAACTACTACGCGGTGCGGGCGGACGTCTCCGGGGTGGAGCCGCAGGTACGGGAAGGCCACGTGCACGGATTCAGCCGCGGCCTGCTCTGGAACCTCGCCGACTGGAGCGTGTCCGGCCCGTGACCCGACACCGGAACCACGGGCTGGGCCGGCTCGTCGCGCGGCGACTGCTGGTCCTGCCCGTGGTCCTGGTCGCCGTCGCGGCGATGACCTACCTGCTCGTCGCGGTGTCGCCCTTCGATCCGATGAGCGCGTACGAGGCCGGCAGCGCAGGGCTCTCGGCGCAGGCCAAGGACGAGATCCGGGCAGCATGGGGGATGGACGCGCCGACCTACCTGCAGTTCCTGCACTGGCTCGGCAACGTCCTGCAAGGCGATCTGGGGCACAGCCGGCTGCTCGGCGGGCAACCGGTACTGCCGCAGCTCGGCGCCCGGTTGGCGCCGACCGCGATCCTGGTCGGTACGGCACTCGCCCTCACGCTCGTCGGAGGACTGCTCGCCGGCGTCGCGGCCGCCGCCTTCCGCGACAGCTGGGTGGACCGCGCGATTCGCGGACTGTCGTACGTCTCGGTCGCGGCGCCGTCCTTCTGGACCGGGCTGCTCCTGCTGTGGGTCTTCTCGAGCTGGCTGGGCTGGTTCCCGGCCGGTGGCAGCGCGAACCTGCGCGCCCGCGACGTCGGGTTGGTGGACCCGCGCTACCTCGTGCTGCCCGCGATCGCGCTCGCCGCGACGCAGTTCGCGTGGTTCGCCATGTTCGTGCGCAACCAGCTGCTGGAGGTCATGCGCGAGGACTACGTCGTCTTCGCACAGGCGCAGGGCATCGGTCGCTGGCCGGTGCTGCTGCGCCATGCCCTGCCGAACGCGCTACTGCCGTTCCTGACGCTCGCCGGCGTGCATCTCGCGGAGATCGTCGGGGGGACGATCCTGGTCGAGACGGTCTTCTCCTGGCCCGGCCTCGGGCAGCTCGCCGTCGAGGCGGCCCGCGCGGTGGACCTGCCGCTGCTCGTCGGGATCACGTTGCTCGGGTCGGTGACCGTCGTCCTCGGCAACCTGCTCGCCGACGTCTGCTATCGCGTCGCCGATCCCCGCATCCGTGAGAGCACCGCATGAAGACACCCCACGACGTTCTCCGGCTCCTCCGCTGCGCTCCTGCGCCAGACAACGCCGCGGGGACCCCGACATGAAGTCACCCCACGACGTTCTCCGGCTCCTCCGCTGCGCTCCTCCGCCAGACAACGCCGCGGGGACCCTGACATGAAGGCACCCCACGACGTTCTCCGGCTTCTCCGCTGCGCTCCTGCGCCAGACAACGCCGCGGGGACCCCGACATGAAGACACCCCTCGACGTTCTCCGGCGCGGGGACACCGACGTCGCGAGCGGGACGATGCAGCGCGCGCCTGCGACCCGCACCCCTCCGGCCCGGCGGCCGCGCCGCCGGCTGCCGAACCCGCTGCGTGGCCGTTGGGGCGTACTCGTCGCCGCGACCGTGCTGGGTCTGCTCGTCCTCGGAGCGCTCGGCGCAGACGGGCTGCGCCCGGCCGCCGACCTGCGCAGCGACCTCGACCAGGTCCTGCTGCCGCCGTCCTGGGATCACCCGCTGGGGACCGACGCAGCCGGGCGGGACCTGCTGACGCTGATCCTGCACGCGATGCGGGTCTCCTTCACGGTAGCGGCGCTCGCGGCGCTGCTCGCCGTGCTGCTGGGCGGCGCCATCGGCATTGTCGCCGGTGTGGTCGGAGGCGCCGTCGACGCTGTGATCATGCGGGTGGTCGACTTCCTGATGTCGCAGAACCACTTGCTGTTCAGCCTCCTGATCGCGGTCCTCGCCTTTCCTGTTGCCGGTGGTGCCGGCGCCGTCATGCTTGCCGTCGGGCTGACGCACTGGACCTCTATGGCGCGGATCCTGCGCTCCGAGGTGCTCACCTTGCGCGAACGGCCGTTCTTCCACGCTGCGATCGGCGTCGGTGCCGGCCGGGTCCACCTCGTACGCCGCCACCTGCTGCCGCACCTGGCGCCCTCGGCCGCTCTCGGATTCGTCCTGCTCGCTCCGCACGCGATCTTCCACGAGGCCGCGCTGTCCTTCCTCGGCCTCGGGCTTCCGCCCGACAACCCGTCCCTCGGGACCCTCGTCGCGGCGGGTCAGCAGGCGCTGCTCAAGGGTGGCTGGTGGCTGGTGCTCTTCCCAGGGCTCGTGATCGTGATCGCCTCGATGTGCGTCGGCGCGCTCGGGGACTGGTGGCGGGCGCGCAGCCAGCCCCGCTGGCGTTCGGAGCTCGAGCTGTGACCGGCGAGGGAACGCCCGTCCTGGAGGTCCGCGGGCTCGGCGTGTCGTTCCGGACCCGCCGCGGCACCGTGGCGGCGCTGCGGGACATCGACCTGCAGGTCGCGCCGGGACAGGTGCAGGTCGTGGTCGGCGAGTCGGGCAGCGGCAAGAGCGTGCTCGCCCACAGCCTGTTGGGGTTGTTGCCACGGAACGTCGAGGTCTCCGGTTCCGTGCGCCTGGAGGGGGAGGACCTGCTGGGGGTGGCGCCGGAGCGGATGCGACAGCTGCGGGCGCAGCATCTCGCGTACGTCCCGCAGAGCCCCGCGACCTCGCTCAACCCGGTCCGGCGCACTGCCTCGCTCATGGCGGAAGCGGCCCGGGTCAAGGGCGTCCGACGCGCCGACCTGGGGGAGCGGCTGCCCGCGGTGGGTGCCGCCGTCGGCCTGGACTACGGCAGCGTCGCGCGGCGCTACCCGCACCAGCTGTCCGGCGGGATGCAGCAGCGTGTCGTCAATGCCTTGGCATTGCTCGGGAAACCGGACCTGGTCGTCGCGGACGAGCCCACGACCGGGCTGGATCGTGACCGGGTCACCGCCACCGGCAACGAGCTGTTGCGCCTTGCCGACGAGGGCGCGAGCGTTCTGGTCATCACGCACGACCTCGACCTTGCCGCCGCTCTCGGCGGGCGCACCGCGGTGCTCTACGGCGGACGGCTGGTCGAGGAGCGCCCCACCGCGGCGCTGTTCACCCGGCCCGCCCATCCGTACACGGCGGCGCTGCTCGCCGCGATGCCCGCGCGGGGGCTGCACCCGATCCCCGGCCAGCCGCCCGAGCTGACCGACCCGCCGCCTGGCTGCCCGTTCGCGCCGCGCTGCGAACGGGTCCGCCCCGAGTGCGGCGAGCAGGTGCCCGCAGCGACGACGCTGCCCGACGGCCGGGTGTGGTGCCATGCTGCGCGGTGAGGGTCTGGTGAAACGCTTCGCCACCGGCACGGTCGCCGTACCCGGTGCGACGATCGCCGTACGGCCCGGGGTGCGGCTCGGGCTGCTGGGGCCGAGCGGTTGCGGGAAGTCGACGCTGGCGGCGATGCTCGCGCTCCTGGTCGCGCCGGACGAAGGACAGGTCAGCGTCGACGGACAGCCCGTGACCCGCTTCGGGGTACGCGCGCCCGCTGCGCTCCGCCGCCGGGTCCAGCTGCTGTGGCAGTCACCCGTGGCGGCGGCTGATCCGCGGATGCGGATCCGGGAGCTGGTGACCGAGCCGGCACGCATCGCTCGCGAGGACCCTGCAGCGGTGCTCGCAGACCTCGCGCCGCGCGTCGGGCTGTCGCCGGAGCTGCTCGACCGCTTCCCGCACGAGGTGTCGGCCGGCCAGCTGCAACGTGCCTGCATCGCGCGCGCGCTCGCGTGCCGGCCGCGCTACCTGGTCGCCGACGAGCCGACCGCGATGTTCGACGTGTCGACCCAGGCGGGGCTGCTGCGCACTCTCGCCGACACCGCGACCGAGGACGGGCTCGGGCTGGTGCTGATCACCCACGACACGGCTCTCGCGCAGCACTGGTGCGACGAGGTCGTCGAGTTCGGCGACCTCGTCGCCCAGGTGTGAATCGCCCGACCGAACTCAACGGACCCGCAGCGTCACCTTCTTGCTTACCCCGCGTTTCGCGCCGCTGTCCCCGCGCAGCACCTTCGCATTGTTGCTCGGCAGGCTGCGCTTGACCTTCTCGGGCTTGAAGATGGCGCGCAGCTTGATCTTTCCGGTGCGGTAGACCGGGTCAAGACGCAGCACGGCCTTGCGTGCAGCGACCCGCTCACCCTTCTTGCCGCCCATGGGGCGCAGCTTCGTCTTCCCGATCGTGCTGCTGCCCGCCTTCACGACGAGCGTGCCGCGGATGTCGGTGCGGCGGTTGTGCGGTGCCGTGATCGCGACCTTCGCGGTGGCCGACGCGCCGCGCCTCACCTGCTTCTTGGCGAGCGTCAGCTTGACCTTGGAGGGCTGCGGCTTGATCCGCAGCGGCAGGCTGGTCTCGGCCCACGCGTAGTGCGCCTTGGGGAGGAACTCCGCGTAGATCCGGTCCTGGATCGGAATCCGGGCCGGCAGCTGCAACCGCCACGTCGTCGGGGTGAGCTGCGTGGCGTACTCGCCCCAGCCGAAGCACTCGTCCTGGTACGGGTGCTCTTCCGAGCAGCCCTGGTGGATCAGCACGCCGTAGCCCTGCGGATCCTCGCCGTTGTCCAGGGTCACCGTGACGTCCACGGTCACCTTGTCGGTCTGCCCGTAGCGGACCTTGGAGCGGTTCAGCGTCATGTTGATCGCGGTGCGCGGCGTCTCACGAACCAGGCGCGCCTCCGAGCGGACCACGCCCGTCGTGTACCCGGCCCGCGTCGCGGTCGCTTCGGATTGCAGGAGCTTTCCAACGTCGGCGGCGGTGATCGTGTAGGTGGCGCCGGTCGCGCCGGGGATCGGTACGCCGTCCCGCAGCCAGCGCAGCCCGGTCGTGAGCTTGCCGCTCGGGTAGGTCCAGTTCACCAGGTTCGCAGCCGTGGTCCGCGCGACGGTGCCGACCAACGGTGTCCCCGGTACGTGCGTGTAGTCCATCACGAGCGTGCGGGCGTGCAGCGCCGCCTGGCCGGGGAACTGCGCGGCGATGTCGGCGCTGGCCGGGACGTCGACGACCGTCTCGATCCAGTCCTCCTCCGGCTGCCCGGGGCCCGCGGACGTGCGTGAGAAGAAGGTGTGCGTGCCTGTCTCGAGCAGCGGCACGCGCAACTGGCCGGGCCGCTGCCACGTCAACGTGGTCGGGGCACCGGTGGCGTTCGCGTCGTTGCGCGCGTGGTAGCGCAGGTCGATGACCGGGTGATCGCCGAGCGGATCCTTGCTCGTCGACGCGGATCCGATCCGCCCGATCGGCGTGAGCGCCACGTGGTGTCCGGTCAGCTTCTTGCCTGCGGCGACGCGGATCTCCGTGCCACGGATGCGGCCGTCCGCCACGTCGTCCGGGTCGAAGCCGAGCCGCGGGTCGTGGTTCCAGTCGACCGCGGCGCCGTACCACACCGGCGCGTACGGCTGGCGCTCGCTCGGCAGCACCAGCAGGTGGTAGCGCCCGGCGGGCAGCCCCCGAAGCTGGTACTTGCCCGTGGCATCGGTCGTCGCCTCGGAGGTGTAGAGCCGGATCCACTTGCCCGCCGACGTATCCCAGCGGTACGGCAGGACGTCGACGTTCCGCACCGGTGAACCAGCGGCACGCACCTTGCCGGCGATCGTCGCACCGGCGGGCTTGGCGGCTTGCGCGTCCGGCGCGCCGACCGCGACCGTCAAGGCGCTCGCGGCCATGGTGAGCGTGACGAGCGCGGCAAGCGGGAGGACGACCCGCCGAAGCAGCGTGCGGTCGGTGCGCTCGCGCCGGGTCAGCGGCGCGTGATCCCCGTTCCCATGCATGGGCACAGGACCGTAGCCCATGTCGGGCTCAACCTGCCCGCGGTGAGATGACGCTGCGACACAAGGGTGTTGGAGACCACAACGGCGATGCGCAGGATCCTGTGCCGGCTGCGGACGCGCTGCGGCGGGGTCACCCGATCGGGTGACCCCGCCGCGGCCTGAAGGGTTCCGGATCAGCCGGCCTCGCCCATTCCTTCTGCGGGCTCGGGGGTCTTGCCCTCGCGCACCTGCTTGGCGATGCGTTCGCCGGTCTCGCCGTCGACGTTGCGCCAGTACTGCAGCGCCCGCTCGAGCACGTCCTCCGACAGACCGGAGGCCAGCGCGCCGGCGACCTGGTCGACGAAGGCGTCGCGCTGGGCGTCGTCGAACACGTCCCGCACCAGGATGCCCGCTTGCCCGAAGTCGTCGTCGTCCGCATGCAGCTCGTACGCACTGCGCACCATCTCGGTGTCGGTCTCCCAGCCGTCCTCGGCCGGACCTGTCTCGTCGGCCCAGCTGCGGCCCGCGCTGTTCGGCGCGTACACGGGCGCCGCACCGCTGTGCTCGATCGTCATCTGGCCATCGAAGAGGTAGGTGTTGAGCGGCACCTTCGGCTTGTTCACCGGCACCTGGTGGAAGTTCGTACCGATGCGGTTGCGCTGCGCGTCGTTGTACGCGAACGCCCGACCCAGCAGCATCTTGTCCGGCGACAGACCGATCCCCGGGACCAGGTTGCCCGGGGAGAACGCGGCTTGTTCGATCTCGGCGAAGAAGTTCTCGGGGTTGCGGTCCAGGGTCATCGTGCCGACCGGGATCAACGGGTAGTCACCGTGCGGCCAGGTCTTGGTGAGGTCGAACGGGTTGTACCGGTAGGTCTTCGCTTCGGCGTACGGCATCACCTGCACCGACACCTTCCAGCTCGGGAACTCCTCGCGCCGGATCGCGTCGAACAGATCGCGGCGGTGGAAGTCCGCATCCTCGCCGGTGATGCGCGCTGCCTCGGCGTTGCTGAGGTAGGCCATCCCCTGGTTGGTGTGGAAGTGGTACTTGACCCAGAACTTCTCACCACTCGCGTTGATCCACATGAAGGTGTGGGAGCCGTAACCGTTCATGTGGCGCCAGCTGCGCGGCAGCCCGCGTACGCCCATGAGGTAGGTGACCTGGTGCGCCGACTCCGGATTGAGCGTCCAGAAGTCCCATTGCATCTGCGAGGAGCGCAACCCGGAGTCGGGCAGCCGCTTCTGGCTGCGGATGAAGTGCGGGAACTTGATCGGGTCGCGCAGGAAGAAGATGGGGGTGTTGTTGCCGACGAGGTCGTAGTTGCCCTCGCTCGTATAGAACTTGATGGCGAACCCGCGCACGTCACGCCAGGTGTCCGGACTGCCCTGCTCGCCGGCGACCGTCGAGAACCGCAGCAGCAGGTCGGTGGACGCCCCGGGCTGGAACAGCGCGGCCTTGGTGAAGCGGCTGACGTCCTCGGTGACCTCGAGCTTGCCGAAAGCTCCGGACCCCTTCGCGTGCGGGCTGCGCTCCGGGACGCGTTCGCGGTTGAAGTGCGCCATCTGCTCCAGGAAATGCACGTCGTGCAGCAGCAACGGGCCGTTGCTGCCCACGCTCAGGGTGTTGCGGTCACTCGCCGCCGGTGCCCCCGCGCCGGTTGTCGATCCGGTCTCGTCTGCCATCGCCGCCTCCGATTCGATGCTCGATACGTGCTGGACCCACCCCACCACCTTTTCTGGAATGTGTCCAGACAAGTCGGAGGTCGGCCGGCGCCGACCTGCGGAAGATCACCTCCCGCTCTAGCGTGGCCCGATGACATCACACGGACGGACCGCCCCGGTGGCCGCCAACCTCGCGTTCGAGGGCCTGGTGAAGTCGTACGGCCCCACCGTCGCGCTCACCGACCTCAGCTTCGAGGTGCGCCCCGGAGAGGTGTTCGGCTTCGTCGGCAGCAACGGCGCCGGCAAGACGACCGCCATGCGGATCGCCCTCGGTGTCCTCGAGCCGGACAGCGGACGGGTCTGCTGGGGCGGTGACCCCATCACCTTCGAGACCCGCCGCCGCATCGGCTACATGCCCGAGGAGCGCGGTCTCTACCCGAAGATGCGCGTCGGGGAGCAGCTCGCGTACCTCGCGCGCCTGCACGGGCTGCCCGAACGCGACGCGCGGGCCGCCGTGACGCGCTGGACCGAGCGGCTCGGCATCGCCGAACGCGTGGGTGACGAGGTGCAGAAGCTCAGCCTGGGAAACCAACAGCGGGTGCAGCTCGCGGCGGCGCTCGTGCACGACCCGGCGGTGCTGGTGCTCGACGAGCCGTTCTCCGGGCTGGACCCGATCGCAGTCGACGTCATGAGCGCCGTGCTGCGTGAGCAGGCCGCCACGGGTGTGCCGGTGCTGTTCTCCAGCCATCAGCTCGACCTCGTCGAACGGCTGTGCGACCGCGTCGGCGTCGTCAGCTCCGGACGGCTCGTCGCGCTCGGCGCGGTCGATGAACTGCGGGGCGCGGGCCCGCGCCAGCTCGTCGTACGTCCGGGCGGGACGGCGGACCGGGTAGCCCAGATCCCGGGATGCCGGCTCGTCGCGCAGGACGGCGACCAGCTCGTCGTCGAGCTCGCGGACGAGGCCGACGACCAGGAGGTGCTGCGCGCCGCCCTCGCCGGTGGGCCGGTGCACGAGTTCCGGCCGCGGCGCCCATCGCTGGTCGAGCTCTACCGGCACGTCGTCAGCGCCGCCCCGCCGGGGTCTACAGCGGAAAGCGGAGAACCAGAACCGCCTGCGCGGGCAACGGATGGGAGAGGGGCGGCATCGTGAACGAGTCGACCGGAACACCGACCGGGCTCGGCAGCGTCGCTGCGGTCCGGCTGGTCGCCGGGCGTGAGCTGCGTACCCGGCTGCGCTCGAAGGCGTACCTCATCATCACCGCGGTGCTGGTGGTGATCGTCGTCGCGCTGGTGCTGGTGGCCAAGCTGGTGTCCGGTAGTCACAGCGTCCTGAAGGTCGGGGTGCTGCCCGACGCCGCGCCCGTCGCCCGCTCGCTGCAGGCAGCCGGCGTCGCCCTCGGCGAGGAGCTGGACGTGGTGCGGGTGACCGGGCCGGACGAGGCCCGCCGCGAGCTGGACGCCGGAACGCTCGACGCCGTCGTCGTCGCAATGCGCGGGACCACGCTCGGCGTCCTCGTCACGCAGACCCTGGACCCCAAGCTGCGCGTCGTGCTCGTCGCGACCGCCTCGCAGAGCGTGCTCAACGACCAGATCCGCACGCTGGGCGGGGACCCCGAGGCGGTACACGCCCGCGTCGCCGCGGCGGGCATCGAGGTGAACAGTCTCGAACCTGCTCCCGCCTTCGACCCGCAACGCCTCGCTGTCGGGTTCATCGCAGGGATCCTCGTGTATCTGGCACTCATGCTGACCGGCCAGCTGATCGCGCAGGGAGTCGTGGAGGAGAAGTCGAGCCGCGTCGTCGAACTGCTGCTCTCGACGATCCGGCCCTGGCAGCTGCTCGCCGGCAAGGTCGTCGGCATCGGGCTGGTCGGCCTGCTGCAGGTCGTGCTCGTCGGCGTCGCGGGTCTGGTGGCCGGCCAGCTCACCGGGGTGCTTACGATCCCGTGGGCCGTGGTCGGAGGCGCGCTCGGCTGGCTCGTGCTGTGGTTCGTCCTCGGATTCACCATGTACGCGCTCGTGTTCGCCGGTCTCGGTGCACTGGTGTCCCGCCAGGAGGAGGTGGGCGGGGTCGTCACGCCGGCGACCGCGCTGCTGGTGATCGGGTACGTCATCGGGGTGAGCGTCCTGCCGTCGGACCCGGAGAACCAGCTGGTGGCGGTGCTCTCCCTGCTGCCGGTGTTCTCGCCGACGCTGATGCCGATCCGGCTCGCGATGGGCGAGGTGCCGGTGTGGCAGATCGCGACCGCGCTCGTCCTGGCCGTGGTGACGATCCCGCTGCTCGTCGCGATCACCGCCCGGATGTACCGGAACGCCGTGATCCGCAGCGGTAGCCGGGTGCGGCTGCGCGAGGCCATCCGCGCCGGCTGACCCGCCCGCCGCTCAGCGCCGCAGCAGCGCGAGGGCCGCCTGCTCGATCTCCTCCTGGGACAGCAGCACCAGTTCCGCGGCGTCGCCGAGCGGGACGAAACTGTCCGCGCTCGTCACGCGGGCGAGGCGGCCGTCGAAGCCCGCGTCGACGAGCGCGGTGACGACGGCTTCGGAGACCCCGCCGCTGCGGCGCGTCTCGTCGGCGACGAGCACCCGGCCGGTGGCCTGCGCCGCCCGCAACAGGTCCGCAACCGGAAGCGGCACCAGCCACCGCAGGTCGAGCACACGCACCGCCACGTCCTGCTCGCCGAGCCGACGTGCGGCCCGCAGGCTGAGGCGCAACCCGTTGCCGAACGTCACGATCGTCAGGTCCCTACCGTCGCCGTGGGTACGCGCCCGGCCGATCGGCACGTGCTGCTGCGCCCACCGGTGCGGCGCCGCATAGGGCGCGCGCCACCCGTCGTCGCCGGATTGGTGCAGGTCGCGGGTGTGGTAGAGCGCGATGGGCTCGAGGAACACCGACACGGTGCCGTCGACCGCGGCGGCCTGCGCGCAGGTCCGCAGCATGGCCGCCGCGTCCTCGGGCCGCGCGGGCGAGGCGACGACGATTCCGGGGATGTCGCGAAGCACCGCGACGGCGTCGTCGTTGTGGAAATGGCCGCCGAAGCCCTTCTGGTAGCCGTACGCCGCGACGCGCACCACCATCGGGTTGCGGTAGCGGCCCTGGGCGAAGAACGGCAGCGTCGCCGCCTCACCGCGCAACTGGTCCTCGGCGTTGTGCAGGTAGGCCAGGTACTGGATCTCCGGGATCGGCAGGAATCCGGACAGCCCGGTGCCGAGCGCCAGCCCGAGGATCGCCTGCTCGTCGAGCAGCGTGTCGAACACCCGGGCCGATCCGAAGGTGCGCGCCAACCCGCGAGTCACGCCGTAGACGCCGCCCTTGACCGCGACGTCCTCCCCGAACACCAGTGTTTCCGGGCGGCTGACCAGCAGGTCGGCGAGCGTCCGGTTGATGCTCTGGGCGAGGGTGAGCGGGCCCTCGTCCTCGGGCAAGCGTCCCCCGAACGCCTGCTCGCGCCCGGCGGGCGGCGCCGGCTGCGCGACCTCCTGGGCGACCTCCTGGGCGACCTGCATGCTGCGGCGCGGCGCGATTGGTTCCATGACCGTGGCGCGGTCGGCCAGCCGCGGCTCCCCGCGGGCCTGCGCCGCGGCTGAGAGCACCGTGCGCCGGGCCCGCTCGTACCGGTCGAGGACCTGCGCCGGTCGCAGCGCGCCCGTCTCTACCAGCACGCGCGCAGTCGCGAGCAGCGGGTCGCGTTCCTGGTCGGCGGCGATCTCGGCGGGGGAGCGGTACGCGATCTCCGCGTCGCTGCCCGCGTGCCCCAGGAACCGTACGGTGCGCAGGTGCAGCACCGCGGGACGGCGGCGCTCGCGTACGAACGTCACGGCCGCCTGGCTCGCCCGCCACACCTGCACCGGGTCCTCACCACGCGCGCTGAAGTACGCCAGCTGCCGCCGGGCCTGCAGCGCCTCGGCCACCCAGCCGGCAGGGGAGCGGACACTGATGCCGAGCCCGTTGTCCTCGCAGAGCAGCAGCAGTGGCAACGGCAGGCCCTGGTGCGCCATCCAGGCCGCCGTACCGAGTGCGCCTTGCGCCGTCGAGTGGTTCAGTGACGCGTCTCCGAAGCTGACGACCGTGACGGCGTCCGGGGGCCAGGGGGAGGGGAGCCCCAGCTTGCGCGCACGCTCGATCGCGAACGCGACGCCGACGGCGCGCGGCAGGTGCGAGGCGACCGTCGAGGTCTGCGGGATCACCGCCAGCTCCGGATGGCCGAACACCTTGTGCCGGCCGCCGGCGATCGGCTCGGTCCGCGCCCCGGTGAGCCCGCGGGCGATGTCGAGCACCCCGTCGTGTCCGGGCCGCTTGGCGGCCCGCGCCAGGTAGAACGCGCCGGAGCGGTAGTGCAGCAGCGCCGGATCGTCGACCCGCAACGCCATCGCGACAGCGGCGTTCGACTCGTGACCGGCCGACGCGATCGTGTAGAAGCCGTCCCCCTGCTCGCGCAGCACTCGCGCGACGAGGTCGAGGTGACGACTGTGCGCCTGCGCCTCGAACAGCGCCGCCAGCTCGTCCGCCGTAGGGCCGGGACCCGCCGCGGCGGCTGCGGCCACGCCGGTCGTGGGCGGGGCGAGCCGCCTCACGCGCGTCAGGAAGTGCTCGTCGATCGCCTCCCGCCCCGGCACGGCGCCATCCTGGCACGCAGGGTCGGCGGCGAGCCGGGGCGCCACGGACCGTCGTGAGCCGGATCGCGGCGGCGCGGCAGTTACTGTGACCGCATGAGACGGCGCACCACGTACGCAGTGCTGAGCGGCGTACTGCTCGTGCTGGGCGTCCTCGCGGTCGTCGCGGGCGCGCTGCTCGCCCTCACGTTCGGTCCGAACGGCGAACTGCAGTCCGCGCGTACCAAGATCGACGGGAAGGGCGCGGCCGTGGTGGCCGAGCAGATCAGCGTCGAGGCGAGCAACATCCCGGTGCCCGACGGGGTCGGCACCTTCCGGATCGAGGTCAGTCCGGTCGGTCCCCGTGCGCTGTTCGTCGGCACCGCACAGCAGGCGCCGCTCGACGGGTACCTCACCGGGGTGCCGTACGACGTCGTCACGTCGCTCGAGTCGGGCGGGCAGGCAGAGCTGCGTCAGGTGCCGGGGACCAAGCTCCCGCCGCCACCGCAGCAGCTGGCCTTCTGGACGGCGCAGCAGACCGGTACGCCGGGCGGGACGGTGTCGCTGTCCGCCGACCTCGACCCCGGCACCAGCCTCGTCATCATGAACGCCACGCCCAGCGACGGCGTCGTCGCGGACGTGCGGGTGACGCTCACGGTCGGCTGGGCGTGGCGTACGGCGCTGGGCCTGCTCGTGGGCGGTGCGCTCGCCGTGGTGATCGCGATCGTGCTCGCCTGGCGCTCACGCGTCGCCGGTCGCCGCGCGCGCGCCGGCATGCCGGAACGCGGCCAGCCGGCACCGGGCGAGGCGCTGGCCGCGAGCATCCTGCCCCGTGGCGACGGCGCGGGCGGCGCCCATCCGGTCGTGCCACCGCCGGCCGCCATCCCGACCCCACCTGCCATCCCCGAGGACGGCACGGCCGACCCGACCGAGGTCCTGCCGCGGATCGAGCCGGGTTCGCGCACGCCGGGATCGAGCACGGGCGATGCCCGCGACACCTAGCGCGCCGCACCAGGACGCCGCCACGGGCACCGTGCCATGAAGGTGCAGCAGACCGAGGTCTCCTCCGACCGGATCGTCACCGTTCCCAACGCGCTCTCGGCGCTGCGCCTGGCGGGCGTACCGCTGTTCCTGTGGCTGGTCCTCGGTCCGCACGAGGATGGATGGGCGGTCGCGGTGCTGGCGCTCGCCGGCCTCACCGACTGGCTGGACGGCTACCTCGCCCGTCGCACCGGGCAGATCACCCGCCTCGGTCAGCTGTTGGACCCGGTCGCCGACCGTCTCTACATGGCCGCGACGCTCGTCGCGCTGTGGCTACGCGGGATCGTGCCGCTCTGGGTGCTGGTCGTGCTGCTCGGCCGTGACGTCCTGCTCACCGCGTTCCTCGCCGTGCTCCGCCGCCGCGGCATCGTGGGACTGCCCGTCCATTTCCTGGGCAAGGCCGCGACCTTCAACCTGCTGATCGCCTTCCCGCTGCTGCTCCTCGGCGCCGGTACGGCACTGCACGGTGGGGCCGCCGAGGTCGCCCGCGTCCTCGGCTGGGCATTCGTGCTGTGGGGGACCGCGCTCTACGTCTGGGCCGGGCTGCTGTACGCCGAGCAGGCCGCACGCCTGATCGGCCAGGATCCCGCGAGAGCATCGTGACCGGGACGACGCGTGACGCCGCTCGGCCGACCGCCTCCGGACGAGACCCCGGGTCCTCCATGGCGCTGCTGCGCACGGTGCTGCAGGGCGTGGAGCTCGACTACCCGGCCGATCGTGACCGGGCGGCGGCGCCGCGTACGCTGCGCCGTGCGGTGCTGCTGCTCACCGCCGTCGCCGTCGGGTTGGTGGTCGCCCTCGGAGTCGTGCAGCATCGCCGTGACGCGGCCTCCGACGACCTCGAGCGCAGCGCGCTGCAGGCCCGGGTCGAGGCGCAGACCGACCGGCTGGCCGCGCTGCAGGCCGACGTCACCGCCGCCCAGCAGCGGATCGCGCAGACCGAGCGCCGCACGCTCGCGCAGTCGGTGAGCGGTGGCGTCCTCGCCGACCGTGCGGCGCGCCTCGCGGCTGCGGCAGGGCTGAGCCCGGTCGCCGGACCCGGCGTCGCGCTGGTGGTGGACGACGCGGAGCCGGACCCGGTGAGCGGACGCATCCCGGACGGCGGACGGGTGCTCGACCAGGACCTGCAGCTGGTCACGAACGCGCTGTGGGAAGCAGGAGCGGAGGCGATCGCGATCAACGGGCACCGGCTGACGGCCACCAGCGCGATCCGCAGCGCCGGAGATGCGATCCTCGTGCACCTGCGACCGCTGCTGCCGCCCTACACCGTGCAGGCCATCGGTGATCCCGCGCACTTGCAGGAAGGGTTCGAGCAGTCGGACGGCGGGGCGCAGTTGCGTAGCCTGGGCAAGGAGTACGGGCTGCGGTGGCACCTCGACGCAGCCGAACGCCTCGAGCTCCCCGCCGGCGAGCAGGCACCGTGACGATCCGACGGAGGGACCGATGATCGCAGCGATCGGACTGCTCGTCGGCATCGTGCTCGGCGTGGTGCTGGGCCCGACCGTGCCGCTGTGGCTGCAGCCGTACCTGCCGATCGCCGTCGTCGCCGCCCTCGACGCCGTGTTCGGCGCGGCACGCGCGTTCCTGGACGGGGTGTTCGACGACCGCGTCTTCGTCGTGTCGTTCCTCTCGAACGTCGTCGTCGCGGCACTGCTCGTGTTCCTCGGCGACAAGCTCGGCGTCGGCGGCCAGATCTCCACCGGCGTCGTCGTCGTCCTCGCGATGCGGATCTTCGCGAACGTCGCGGCGATCCGGCGGCGGGTGTTCCGGGCATGAACGAGCCGGCCGGGGCCGGTCCCGGCGCATCGCGCCGCGAGGGGAGGCGACGCTGGACGCAGCTGCTCGCCGGGCTGCTGGCCGCGCTGCTCGGGTTCGGCATCGTCGCGGCCACCCGTCCCGCCCCGGACGACGCGGTCCTCGCGACCGCACGCGAGTCCGACCTGGTCTGGCTGCTCGACGACCTGGACCAGCGCCAGCAGCGCCTCGAGGCGCAGCGCCAGGAACTGCTGTCCGCCGAGGCGCGCCTGACCTCGACCGACGAGCAGGAACGGATCGCCGAGGCGCGCCGCCGCGCGGACGCACTCGCGGTCCTGGCCGGTACCGCCCCCGCGACCGGCGCGGGGATCCTCATGACGATCGGCGACCCCGAGCGACGGGTCCTCGCCGCGACGCTGCTCAACGCCGTACAGGAGCTGCGGGACGCGGGAGCCGTCGCGATGTCCATCGGCGACCAGCGCGTGGTCGTCGACACCTGGTTCGTCGACGGGCAGGCACCCGGCACCGTCGAGGTGTCCGGCGTGGTGGTCCGTCCGCCGTACGTGTTCCGGGTCGTGGGGGATCCCAAGACGATGGAGACCGCCATGCTGATCCCGGGCGGGGTGGCCGACACCGTACGCACCGATGGCGGCACGATGACGATCACCGCGCGGGACGAGCTGACCGTGAGCGCGTTGCGGCCGCTTCGTACGCCTCAGTACGCTGCGCCGGTCCGACCCGCGCCGAGCCCGTGACCGCGACGAGCCGACCCGTCCACCAGACAAAGGGGCCTGCCTTGAGCGAGAACTACCCGGAAGACCTGCGCTACACCGCCGAGCACGAGTGGGTCCGTGAGACGGAGGCCGGGACGGTCCGGTTCGGGATCACCCACTACGCGCAGGACTCGCTGGGCGACATCGTGTTCGTCACCCTGCCGGCGGTCGGCGATCGGATCACGGCGGGCCAGCCCTGCGGCGAGGTGGAGTCCACGAAGAGCGTGAGCGACATCTACGCGCCTGTCACCGGGACCGTCACCGCACGCAACGACGCCGTCGAGACCAGCCCGGAGACGCTCAACACCGACCCGTACGGCGCGGGCTGGATCGCGGAGGTCGAGCTCGACGACCCGGCCGCGGTGGGCGGCCTGCTGGACGCGGCGGGTTACCAGGCCGGGCTCGGCGCCTGACACCGCGCGCGCCCGCGAAGGGTTCCCGGTGACCGGTTGACCGGCGTTCCGTGCGCTGCCTAGGGTGTGACGGCGCTTACCCTCGACCTGTGGTCGAGATGGACACCGTCGGAATCGACAGCGAGCGCCGAGCCGGGGAGGACGCCATGTGCCAGCCGCCCGCCCGCCCGCCGCGGCGGGAGGTCGCACCATGAGCCTGCGCTGCGCCCAGTGCGGCCAGGTCACCGACGACAGCGCCCGCTTCTGCCCCAACTGCGGCGCCCCGGTCGGCATCGGCGCCAGCGTGTCCCCGGACGATGCCGGGGGCGTCGCCGAGCTGACCGGGATCCTCGGGGTGCGCAGTGCCAGCGAGGGCGACTCGGCCCCTCTCGCGACGGTTGACGAGGAGTCGGTGAGCGGGCTGCCCGAAGGGGCGGCCGTGCTGCTCGCCCTGCGTGGCCCGAGCGAGGGGACCCGCGTGCAGCTGGACCCGGCCGACGGGGTCGTGACGGTCGGACGCTCGCCCGAGGCGGTGCTGTTCCTCGACGACGTGACCGTCAGTCGCCGGCACGCCGAGTTCCGCCCCGAGGGCGGCGGCTGGACCCTCACCGACGTCGGCAGCCTGAACGGCTCGTACGTGAACCGTCGCCGCATCGAGACGCACCGGCTCGCCGGGGGAGACGAGGTCCAGATCGGCAAGTACCGCTTCGCCTTCCTCGCGGCCCGGTCGGCGGAGGACGAGGATTGAGCGCCGCGGCGGCCGCGCGGGCGCTCATGGGGATCGGGGACGTGCTCACCGCGCTGCGTCCGGAGTTCCCGGACATCACCATCTCCAAGATCCGCTTCCTCGAGAGCGAGGGGCTGCTGCAGCCGCAGCGCACCTCGAGCGGCTACCGCAAGTTCTCGAGCGCGGACGTGGACCGGCTGCGCTACGTCCTCACCTGCCAACGCGACCACTACCTGCCGCTCAAGGTGATCCGCGACAACCTGGCGGCGATCGACCGGGGCCTCGAGCCGCCGGCCACCGGAGCCGGCGGCACACCGCGCGTGCCCCGCGGGCTCGCGGACGAGGAGTCGCTGCCCTCCCCGGAAGCGTTCCGGCCGGCACACAACGACCTGCGCCTGAGCCGCGCCGAGCTGCTCGCCGAGTCCGGCTTGTCGGAGAAGGTGCTCGAGCAGCTGGAGTCCTTCGGCATCGTCAGCCCGTTGCGCCACGGCGGAAGCACCAAGCACTACGGGGCAGCGGCGCTCGACGTGGCCGGGGCGGTCGCGCGGATGGCGGAGTTCGGCATCGAAGCGCGCCACCTGCGCCAGTTCAAGGTCGCCGCTGACCGGGAGGTCGGCCTGGTTGCGCAGGTCGTCACGCCGCTGGCCCACGGCCGCGACCGGGAGGCGCAGCAGCGCGCCGACGAGGCCATGCGCCAACTCTCCGCGCTCTCGGTGCGGTTGCACGCGGCGCTCGTGCGGGCCGGCCTGGCGGAGGCGCTCGGCCGCTGAGCGTCGCTCGCGCCACCGGCCGAGCGCAGTGCTGCGGCGCGCCGGCCCGATTAGGCTGAAGGGCATGCGCCAACTCGATGTCGTAGGCGTCCGGGTGGAGATGCCGTCCAATCAGCCGATCGTGCTGCTGCGGGAGGTGGACGGGGAGCGCTATCTGCCGATCTGGATCGGGGCCGTGGAAGCGACGGCGATCGCCTTCGCCCAGCAGGGCGTCGTGCCGGCACGGCCGCTCACCCACGACCTGCTCCGCGACGTGATCGCTGCGCTGGACCAGACGGTGAGCGAGGTCCGCATCACCGAGCTCTCCGACGGGGTCTTCTACGCCGTGCTGGTGTTCGCGAGCGGAGCACAGGTCAGTGCCCGGCCCTCCGATGCCATCGCGCTGGCGCTGCGCACCGGCACCACGATCTACGCGGAGGAGGCCGTGCTCGGCGAGGCCGGCATCGAGGTGCCCGACGAGCAGGAGGACGAGGTGGAGAAGTTCCGGGAGTTCCTCGACCAGATCTCCGCCGACGACTTCGGTGACGAACCGCCTTCCAGTTGAGGCCCTGACTCTCTACTAGAGGTAGAGAGTCAACGGTCGCCTCGGCGTGTCGCGCGACGATGCGTTGACTCCGCGCCACCGCGGTCCTACCGTCGCCGGGGACGCGGCGCACGACCGTGTAACTCCCCGGCTGTGGTTCGGCCGGGGGCACCGGACGCCAAGGGGCACCGCGACGTCGGGCCGGCCGACCGGCAAGGGACCCGGCGAGGAACAGGGAGGTCGCGGTGACCGGCACGGCGAGCGAGCAGCAGACGGCGACACCCGCGGGCGTCGGGGCACAGGGGGTGCTGTTCGGCGAGGACGTCCAGGCGCTTCCCGAGGACACCGGGTTCCGCGGCACCATCGCCGCGCGGGCGGCCGGCATCACCTACCGCCAGCTCGACTACTGGGCGCGCACTGGCTTGGTCGAACCCACCGTGCGCGGTGCGCACGGCTCGGGCAGCCAGCGGCTGTACGGGTTCCGCGACATCCTCGTGCTGCGGATCGTCAAGCGGCTGCTCGACGCGGGCGTCTCACTGCCCAACATCAGGATCGCGGTCGACGCGCTGCGCGAGCGCGGCGTCGACGACCTCGCGGAGCTGACGCTGATGAGCGACGGCGCGAGCGTCTACGAGTGCCGCAGCGAGGACGACGTGATCGACCTGCTCAAGGGCGGCCAGGGCGTCTTCGGCATCGCGATCGGGCGGGTCTGGCGTGAGGTCGAGGGCACGCTCGCCGAGCTGCCCCGCGAGACGAGCGGTACGCCCACCGGGGTGGCGGGCGATGAGCTGGCGGCGCGCCGCGCCGCGCGGCGCACCGGCTGAACCGTCCCGGCGTGTAGGCTCGGACGCGGTCGACGACACCGTGCGGGAGAGTCCCGTCGCCGCCAGCGGCGGGCGCCGAAGGAGCAACGCCCCGCCAACCTCTCAGGTCCCAGGACCGCACGGCTCAGACCACTCTGGATAGCGGGTCGCACACCGACCCCGCCGACGGTGCAAGCGCTCGGATACGCCGGGCGTGAAGCTCTCAGGCACGCGGGTGACGCGTGGGTACAGAGGGGGCCCACCGGCCCTTCTCCGCCCGAAAGCAGCGCACCGTGACTGTTCCTGCCGTACACCCCGTACCCGAGCCTGCGAGCGCACGCTTCGTCGACCGCCACGTCGGCCCGGACGCCGACGACATCCGCCGGATGCTCGAGGTCGTCGGGCTCGCGAGCCTGGACGAGCTGGTCGACCGCGCGGTCCCCGACACGATCCGCTCCACGCAGCCCCTCGCGCTGCCGCCGGCCTCGTCCGAGGCGGAGGTCGCGGCGGCGCTCGCCGCACGGGCGGCACGCAACGAGCTGCGCACCTCGCTCATCGGTCTCGGCTACTACGGCACCCACACGCCGGCGGTGATCCGCCGCGGCGTCCTCGAGGACGCCGGCTGGTACACCGCGTACACCCCGTACCAGCCGGAGATCAGCCAGGGCCGTCTCGAGGCACTGCTGGGCTTCCAGACCGTCGTCGCGGACCTCACCGGGCTGCCGGTCGCAGGTGCCAGCCTGCTCGACGAGGCCAGCGCCGCCGCGGAGGCCATGGCGCTGGCACGTCGGGTGAGCAAGGTCGAGTCCTCCCGGTTCCTCGTCGACGCGGACACCCATCCGCAGACGCTCGCCGTGCTCGCCACCCGCGCCGAGCCCGTCGGGATCGAGCTGGTGCCCGTCGACGTCGACGGTCCGCTGCCCAGCGACCTGGGCTTCGGGATCCTGCTCAGCTACCCGGCGTCCTCCGGCGCCGTACGCGAGTTGCGGGCGGTCGCCGAGCAGGTGCACGCGGCGGGTGGCCTGGTGGCCGTCACCACAGACCTGCTCGCACTCACCCTGCTCACCCCGCCGGGGGAGTGGGGCGCCGACGTCGCGGTCGGTTCGGCCCAGCGGTTCGGGGTGCCGGTGGGCTTCGGCGGCCCGCATGCCGGCTTCATGTCGGTGCGCACCGACCTCACGCGCTCGCTGCCCGGACGGCTGGTCGGCGTCAGCATCGACGCCGACGGCGCGCCCGCCTACCGGCTGGCGCTGCAGACCCGCGAGCAGCACATCCGCCGGGAACGGGCGACGAGCAACATCTGCACGGCGCAGGTGCTGCTCGCAGTCATCGCCTCGTTCTACGCCGAGTACCACGGTCCGGAGGGACTGCGCGCGATCGCCGCCGCGGCACACGAGCGCACGACGCTGCTCGCCGCCGGCCTGCAGGCGCTCGAGGTTTCCTTGCTGCACCACGAGTTCTTCGACACGCTGCGGTTCCGCATCCCCGGATCGGCGGCCGGGGTGCTGCGGGCGGCGCTCGCACGCGGCATCAACCTCTGGCAGGTCGATGCCGACACCGTGGCGGTCAGCCTCGACGAGACGACCGACGACCGCACGGTGGACGCGGTCCTGGAAGCCGTGGCCGACGTGCTCTCACGTCCCGCTCCGACGCTCGCCACGCTGCGTACCGGTCCTGTGGCCGCAGCGATTCCCGACGGGCTGCGCCGGACGTCCGCGTACCTCACGCATCCGAGTTTCCACGCCTACCGCAACGAGACCGCGATGATGCGCCGGCTGCGCCGGCTGGCGGACCGCGACATCGCGCTCGACCGCGCCATGATCCCGCTGGGCTCATGCACCATGAAGCTCAACGCCGCCGTCGAGATGGAACCGATCAGCGATCCGCGCTGGGCGCAGCTGCATCCGTTCGCGCCGCTCGACCAGGCCGCCGGCTACCGCCAGCTCTTCGCCGAGCTCGAGGACTACCTCGCCGCCATCACCGGCTACGACGCCGTCAGCCTCGCCCCCAACGCCGGCAGCCAAGGGGAGCTCGCCGGGCTGCTCGCCATCCGCGCCTACCACCGCGACGCCGGAGACGAGCACCGTGACGTGTGCCTGATCCCCAGCAGCGCACACGGCACGAACGCGGCGAGCGCCGTCATGGCCGGCATGCGCGTCGCGGTCGTCGCCTGCACCGACTCCGGCGACATCGACCTCGACGACCTCGACGCGAAGATCGCGGCGAACCGGGACCGGATCGCCGCGATCATGCTGACATACCCGTCGACCTTCGGCGTGTACGAGCCGAGCGTCGCGCAGGTGTGTGCGCGGGTGCACGACGCCGGCGGGCAGGTGTACATCGACGGTGCGAACCTGAACGCCCTCGTGGGCCTTGCCGAACCGGGCCGCTTCGGCGGCGACGTGTCGCACCTGAACCTGCACAAGACGTTCTGCATCCCGCACGGCGGTGGGGGGCCGGGGGTCGGGCCGATCGGGGTGCGCTCCCACCTGGTGCCCTACCTGCCCGGCCATCCGGTGCACGGCGACGCGCTGCCGGGATCCGGGGGAGCGGTCACCGCGGCGCCGTGGGGGAGTGCCGGCATCCTCACCATCCCGTGGGCGTACCTGCGCCTGATGGGAGGTGACGGGTTGACGCACGCGACGAAGGTGGCGGTGCTCTCGGCCAACTACGTCGCCGCTCGGCTGCGCGAGCATTACCCGGTCCTCTACACCGGGAACGGCGGGCTGGTCGCCCACGAGTGCATCGTCGACCTGCGGCCGCTCACCAAGGAGACCGGCGTGACCGTCGACGACGTCGCGAAACGGCTGGTGGACTATGGGTTCCACGCCCCGACGATGTCGTTCCCGATCGCCGGGACGTTGATGATCGAGCCGACGGAGAGCGAGGACCTGCGTGAGGTGGATCGCTTCTGCGAGGCGATGATCGCCATCCGTCAGGAGATCGCGCGCGTCGCGTCGGGGGAGTGGCCGCTCGCCGACTCCCCGCTGCGCGGCGCCCCGCACACCGCGGCGTGCCTGCTCGGGGACTGGGACAAGCCGTACTCCCGGGAGCTCGCCGCCTACCCGGTGCCCGGCGTGCGCGAGGACAAGTACTGGCCACCGGTGCGCCGGATCGACGGCGCGTACGGCGACCGGAACCTGATGTGCTCCTGCCCGGACCCCAGTGCGTTCGAAAGCGCGTGACCGCGGGACAGCGAGGCGGTCCGGCCGCTGCTGTCAGGTGCGGCCGCGCCGTTCCTGCGCATCGAACAGGACGGCCTGTTCGGCCGCGTCGCCGAACATCCAGGTCGCGTGCAGGACTTCGTAACCGGCCTCGCGCAGCGTCTCCACGACCGCCTCGTCGTCGTCCACCACCAGGACGATGTCGAGCTTGCGTGCCAGCCGGGCGAGGATCTCACGCTTGACGATGCGAGCCGGGCGGCGATCGTGCCGCTTCCGCATGTGCAGGTCGCCGGGCGGCACCTCGTGTCGGGCGAACCAGTCCAGCGTCGGCTGCCGATAGGTCTCGCTGCGGCCGGTGACGTACACGACCCGGTGACCGAGCGCCTGCTGCTCGCGCACCAGGTCGTGACCACGCGCCAACAGCGGGTCCTCGTCCATCGCCGAGAAGAACCCGTGCCAGTCCTTGGGTCGCTGCTCGAGGTGGTGCAGGCGGTGGCGGACGTCCGCGAGCACGCCGTCGATGTCGAAGATCGCGCAGCGCGGCAACGACGACGAGTCCGACATGTCGCCATGGTGTCAGCCGAAGTCAGCGCGAGCACCGGCCGGGCCCGGCGCATGATGGGCGCATGACGGTCCGTGTCGCCGCTAGCGCCCTGATCCGCGACGAGGCCGGCCGCGTCCTGGTCGTGTTGCGCGGCCGGGGACCGAACACCGGCCGGTGGTCCTTGCCGGGTGGGAAGTCCGAGCCGGGGGAGACCCCCGCGCAGACGGTGGTGCGCGAGGTGCGCGAGGAGACCGGGCTGGTCATCACTGCCGGGACGCAGCGTGCGGTGGTGCCGGTCCAGGCGCCCACGGCGACGTACGAGATCCACGTGTTCGAGGCGACCGTCCTCGGTGGTGCGGTCAGGGCGGGGGACGACGCCGCCGACGCCGCATGGGTGAGCGAGTCGCAGCTCGCTGCGCTCCCGCACACCGATGGGCTGCTGGAACTCCTCGCCCGATCGGCACCCGACGTCGTGCCCGCGGAACCCGGGTCGCCAGGCACCGGTAGCGTCGCGCCGTGACCTCGCCGACGATGCTCCGTGAGCGACTGCGCAACGCCTTGCGTACCGCCATGAAGGAACGCGACCGGGTGGCGACGAGCGTCTACCGGAGCGCGCTCGCCGCGCTCGACAACGCGGCCGCCGTACCGCAGGCGGTGGATCTCAGCGCGACGGGTAGTGAGCACGTCGCGAAAGCGGCTGTCGGTCCGTACGCCGCCGAGGTGGGCCGGCGTGCGCTCACCGCGGAGGAGGAGCGAGCGATCGTGAGCGCCGAGATGGCCGAGCACCGTCGCGCGGCTGATGATCTCGCCGGGGCCGGCCGCCCGGTCGAGGCGAACCGCGCCTGGGCTCAGGCGGATCTGCTGCAGGAACTGCTCGGCGACTGACGCCGGCGGGCTGCTCGGCGGCCGGTCGACGTGATGGAATGCCACCATGCACCTGGCATCGACGGATGCGGCCAACGAGCTGCTCGAACGGGACCCGCTGGCGTTGCTCATCGGCATGATGCTCGACCAGCAGATCCCCATGGAGAAGGCGTTCACCTCGCCGCATGTGCTGCGCGAGCGCCTCGGCGGCGACCTCGACGCCGACACGATCGCGGCGTACGACCCGGACAAGCTCGAGGCGCTGTTCCGCGAACCGCCTGCGCTGCATCGCTTCCCGGCCGCCAACGCGCGCCGCGCGCAGGAGCTCTGCGCGATCGTGCGCGACCGGTACGGCGGCGACGCAGCTGCGATCTGGCGCGACGCCGCCTCGGGCACCGATCTCGTCGCCCGGCTGGAGGATTTGCCGGGGTTCGGCGCCCAGAAGGCGCGGATCTTCGCGGCGCTCGTCGGCAAGCAGCTCGGGATCAAGCCACGCGGGTGGGCGAAGGCGGCAGCGCCTTACTCGGAGAAGGGATACCGGTCGGCCGCGGATGTCGTCGACGCGGAGTCGCTCGCCAAGGTCAAGTCGTACAAGCGGGAACAGAAGGCGGCCGCGAAGGCCGGACAACCTCTCGGGACATAGCGGCGAAGCTGCCGCTCGACCATTCGGTGCTCGAGCATCGCCGCCATTCGTTGATCGCGTCTCCGGCATTCGTTGGTCGAGCGTCGCCGCATTCGTTGGTCGAGCGTCGCCGCATTCGGTGGTCGAGCGTCGCCGCATTCGTTGGTCGAGCGTCGCCGCATTCGGTGGTCGAGCGTCGCCGCATTCGGCGGTCGAGCGCAGTCGAGACCTTGGTGCCGGTGGTCTGCCCTTGAACGGAGGCCGCAACCACACGTTGCTCGAGCGCAGTCGAGTCACTTTGACGCTGGTGGTGCGCCTGTCTGCGCGTGAAAGACCGGGCGAGTACTCGGTGGTCGAGCGTAGTCGAGACCCTGGTGACGTGGTCTGCCCGTGAACGGAGGCCGCAACCACACGTTGGTCGAGCGCAGTCGAGTCACTTTTACGCTGGTGGTGCGCCTGTCTGCGCGTGAAAGACCGGGCGAGTACTCGGTGGTCGAGCGTAGTCGAGACCACGTCGGTGATCATGGTCTCGACTGCGCTCGACCAACGGATGGTTGCGTCACCTCTTTCGGAGCAGCACCCCGGGCCCTTCGGGCCGCCCTGGACGGTGGAACATCCGGTTGCGGTCGCGGGCACCCACGTACGGCCCCGGCTATTTTCGACTCAGACCACTTCGTGTTCATGCGGTCCTTCGGCCGCTCGGTGGTCGAGCGTCGCCGGCATCTGATTGGGAAAGATGCCTGTCGATCACCGGAGGCCGGTCTTTCAGCGCCCACTGGTCTGCAGATCCGTGCGACAGCTGGTTCGGTCTTGCCGGAGGGTGTTGTCGGACCCCCCTCCTACAGTTGTACGTATGTTGCAGACGCCGGCAGCCGGTCCGCAGGACGTGCACGCCGCACTCGCGCAGATGCGCGCGGACGCCGCGTTGGTCAACGGTGCGATCGCCGACGGGGTGCTGATCGATACCGCGGACGAGGCGCTGCCGGAACTGACCGCAGGCCTGCTCGCCGTCTCCGACGCCGCGCAAGCCGCGGCTACGGCGGTGCTCGGTCGTACGCACGACTGTGGGGTGTTGCGGGGGCGCGGGTTCGTCTCCACCAAAGCCTGGCTCAAGGCCACCACGCGGTGTGGGGACCGGGACGCCGC